>JGI24143J45723_1000418_pt1 | contig 22092 bp, 20 predicted proteins | sample BarGraIncu00432A_FD_45723 | JGI IMG/M metagenome (IMG submission 45723) | reverse complement strand
CGACTACTTTTCGTTGTTCACTATCCGTTGGTTTTTCCGCAGCATCGCTACAAGCCTGTTCCCCGCGAGTACACCTACCATAACATTAAGCGTTACTGGCATCACGCTCACGCATGAGCCAATACACGGCACCGAGAGCGACCAGCGCCAAGGCCAGAGCAGCGGTCTTGGCTGCTTCTAAGGCATAAATGTCCAGAATAATAAATTTACGGGCTAGGGCAAGCAAAGAAACTAGAATGACGGTTTTTACCTGAATGATGTTCTGCTGCCGTTTAGTGACGATCAGGATGGAGTGCTTAAACTCCATTGCAATAAGTAACGTCATGATCCCGCCGGAAACCGTTTTGAAAGTTTCGTGCTTCAGAGGGTTAAACGCTTTACTCAACAACAGACTGACCACATCTTCTCCCAACCTGTACAAAGCAACAAGTACTATGAAAGAGATTAGCAATAACAGAATGTTGGCAATGAGGTGCTCAAAAAGATTATACGGCTTAACCTGCTGTACGAAGGTCGCTGCAGCAGGCAAACCTGCGAAGGCCGCCAAGCCCGCCAAAGCTATCAAGGCCCCGGCAAAGGCAGTTAAAGCGAAGGCAGCTTAATAGTCTCGAAACGAAAGACCTTTTATTTTCTGCAATGCTAAAGGCACCTCAATTTGAGGTGCCTTTAGCATTGAGCCCTTGATTAATGTCAATGATCTGCGCCGCCAGTTAATCTGCTCGTTCATATATGTGCAAAAAGTCTACTTTCCGCACAACTACAGCTCAGGTTAAAAAAGGGCGAAACAGATTTCCGTTGCTATGACGTGAAATATTACCTCATATTTCAAGAAGGCCAAGCACTGAGGCGTTTCCAATCCTGCCGCCAACCAAAACTAAAAGTACGGGATGTTGCTCTTCGTGCCAATTGATTATATGGTTTACACTCAGGCCATTTTTTCTGGAATAATGCCGAAAAACGCCTACTGTTGGCGCACCGATAACAACGACTCAAAGGAGGGTTTCCCCATTTCTTATCGAATCTTGATACTATCCTTGTTCTGGGCTCTCAGCGCAGTCTGTGCCAATGCCGCCGTGCAGCCGTCCTCGGTCAATCTCAGCGTGGTGGCTTCCGCAACGGATCTTGCCGCTATTGTCAACCAGTCTCTCCCTAAGGAGGTCTATAAAGGACAGGGCGGTCTTGGGACATCGGTAACTGTGCTCCGTACCGGCCCCGTTGTCGTTACTGCAAGCGATAACTACCTCTATTTCACGCTGCCGATTCAACTGACCTTCAGCTATGCCATATACGAGAGTCTTCCTTTAAAGGCTGGACTCAGATTCAAGGCCCGGGTGGACGTCGCTCCGGACTGGCGCCTCAAAACGGAACTGTACTACATCGGTCTGTCCGATGGTCTGGCAGAGTCTTTCAAAGTCGGGCCCCTCTCTTTGAAGCCGAGAAGCCTGGTGGAAAATATCAGCCAGCCCATCCAAAGGGTCCTCGCACCGATCATTGACAAAAAGGTCAACGACACGGTCCAGTTGAAGGCAAAGGTCGCCCCGCTCTGGCAGTATGCGTTCAACCCGACGCTGGTGAACAAGGAATTCAGCGCCTGGCTGAAGCTTACCCCGGAATCAATTGTCATGAGCCCACTACTCGCCGCAAACAACCAGATTCAGCTCTGCATCGGGCTCATCACGGGCGCTGAAATTACGGTCGGACCGAAACCGGCTGCGGTTCCGACGAAGGCGTTGCCGCCAGTTACGCATTTGCCGGCCTTCGACAAAAACTTCCATGTTCAGCTTGCCGCCGACATCTTCTTCGCCGACCTGACGAACGCATTGAAACCGGCGCTGCTCGATAAAACCTTCGGCGAGGATAAGAAGATTACTATAAAAGATTTCGAACTAAAGGGGGAGGATGGCAGATTGGTCGTTGCCCTGACGACTACCGGAGATTTCGAGGGTCAGCTGATGGTCTTGGCCAAGCCTATCTTTAACCCGCAGAACAACTCGCTTACCTTCGAAAACGTCGACTTCGACACCAAGAACGCCGGGTGGCTGATTGGTGCTGGAAGCTGGCTATTCAGCAGCAAGATTCGCAGCACCATCAAGTCAAAGCTCGATACCGCGGTCGTGGAGCAGTTGGAGAAAGCTCGACTTAAAGTGTCCTCCGCGCTGAACTCGGTGCAGATAAGCGATCATGTCAGGATGTCCGGAACTGTTAGCAAGTTGTCTCTTGGCGAGGCGAACGTCCTTAGCGACCGGTTATCTGTCCAGGTGGTCGCCCAAGGGGAATCAAAGGTCAACCTGAAGTAAATGGATCAAATTAACCAGGTTCAGACTGGGGATAGTCTGAGGGGGTACCCGCATTGTTGCCGTGTCGCTATCTCTTCTGGTTCGCCTCCACGGCGCTCGCAATCTCAAGAGGATTACCAAAATGGATGTTGACATTAAGAGTTAAGCTATCGATGTAGATCGGCACTCAGGAAGAAGCCGGTAAAACGGTCGGACTCAACCAGACCATGATTTCCAGAGTAGAAAATGGTCGCCATATGCTGCGCGTAGATACACTTTTCAAGTTGCTGGACGCCCTCGACTTAGAACTCTTCATCCAATCACGTGAGGACGCCAATGACAACGCTGGAGGCGTAGAATGGTAACCAAAATCGGTTCTGCCATCTACCTCATTCCTTTGGCTTAGGCATAACTCAGCTCTATAATTACTTGATCGTGATCAACCGGAAGCGCCGTGGCCGTGTGGTGCTGGGCGGTCTGAGTTACGAGTTCATCGTAAGATCAAGTTATCCCAAAAAGGCCACGGTTAAGTTTCTGTTGAGTTACTTTGGAAGTGCTGATATCACAGGAGTGTCCGCATGACCAATAAACGAAAGCTCTGATCCGTGAAAAGACAGATAATCTTTTCTCGTAGGACTTCGACGCGCCGCTGATGCTCGTTACCAACCCCGCCTAACCCCTGCTTTCTTGAACTGCTGCACCCTGCGGGGTTTTAACTCTGGACAGAACTATACAAAGTCAATAGGCAATGTATGAAAGTTCTTGACAGTCAAGGGATGGTTTGTTAAGGTCACTGCCAAGTATCGGTGTGAAGTAGCTCTTCTCGCGGTAGTCAATTTCAAACCATCGACACTATTAGACTTCAAAGACTGACCAGACAAACTGGAGGTCAAGGAAGGGCGAATCTTTCGCCCTATGCCTTGACCTCCTTTTTTCGTTCGGCCCCACATTCGCAGGATACGCTCCTGCCGAGGAAAACTATGCCTGAGATTGCCATCCACAACGTCGCCTTTTCTTACGGAAGCCAGTCTATTCTCAAGGCAATCGACTTTACTGCGTACGCCGGCGAATTTGTCTGTCTGCTAGGACCCTCCGGCTGTGGAAAAAGTACGCTCCTGAGATTGCTGGCCGGTCTGGCCCAGCCAACCTCCGGCAGCTTGACTCTGGATGGCAGCCCGATAAAGGGACCCGGTCTGGACCGCGGGGTCGTGTTCCAGGACTACAGCCTTTTCCCCTGGATGAGCACGGGGCAGAACGTCGTGCTGGCGCTCAGTCAGGCTTTCCCCAGCCAGTCCAAAGCCGAACTCGCCGAGACAGCTCAGGCCTATCTCGAAATGGTCGGTCTTGCCGATGTTTTTCACAAGCTCCCTGGAGCGCTTTCCGGCGGCATGCGCCAGAGGGCAGCCATTGCCAGGGCATTTGCCATCAATGCGCCGGTGCTTCTCATGGATGAACCCTTCGGAGCGTTGGACGCCATCACCCGCGCCCGCCTGCAGGACCTGCTGCTGCAGCTCTGGCAGGTCAACTCGGCGGAGCGTAAAACCGTCTTCTTCGTAACCCACGACGTGGAGGAGGCTCTCCTGCTCGCCAGCAAGGTCGTGGTCATGGGGCTCAACACGGACTGTTCGGTAAGGGGCGTGTTCGATGTCGACCTGCCTCGTCCCCGGCTGCGACAGGACCTGTACAGCAACCCGTCGTTCACCCAACTGAGGGACAAGCTGATCAGTGAACTGCACGCCGATGTGCTGGAGGATCTGGAGCAAAGCTGGACCGCTCGGGGAGCCGGTGAGGCAATTTGACTGTAGGCCCGACGGGAACAAGTTATTCGTACTCAAACAACCATAAAGGAGGAAGTCTCTATGAATCTCACATTGAAACGACTGGCACTACTTCTAACCATGACCATCGGTCTTGCTGCCCAGGCAGATGCAGCGGTCGCCAAGCCCAAACTGAAGGTCGGCTACGCCCCGGGGGGCGGCAGCGTGCTGTCCTTCCTGGCCCAGGACCAGAAACTGTTCGAAAAGGAGGGGGTGGAAGTGGAGCTGATACAGTTTGCCAGCTCGTCCGATGGCCTCAATGCGCTCAACAGCGGCAAGATCGATGTCGGCATCTCTTTCGGCACGGCCGGTCCGCTCACCTTCATGTCCAAGGGTTCCGACTTCTCCATCATCGGCGGTCAGCTCTCCGGCGGGCATCCGGTACTGGCGCTTCCCGGCAAGGCACGCAAGATCAAGTCCATACAGGACTTTCGCGGCAAGATTGTCGCAACGCCGCGTATCTACACAGCAGACATAGTCTGGCGCGGCGCCTTGAAGCGCGCCGGCATCGACCCCAACAAGGACCTGACGATCATCGAGCTGAAGAACCCGCCCGCGGTCCTCGAAGCGGTCAAGTCCGGCAAGGTCGACGTGGGGATAGGGGCGTCGTCCATCCTGATGAAAGCCAAGGAGTCGGGTGTCTCGATCATCGGCTGGAGCAACGATTTCTTCCCTCAGCACCCCTGCTGCCGCATCGTGGCGAAGGGGCGGGCGGTGAAGGAGAACCCTGCCGTCTATCGTGCCTTTCTGAGGGCGGTCCTCCAGGCGGAAAAGCTCAAGACGGAAAAGCCGGAGTTGGCGGTCGCGGTCAACAAGCGCTACCTCAACCTGGATGACGCCATGGCCCGCGAATTCACCCTGGAGCCGCACCAGATGACTCACGCCGACCCTAACCGCAAGGGAGTCGAGCGGATGTGGCACGACATGAAAAGCATCGACTACGTCGAGGGCGACCTGGATCTGAACCGTTACATAAACGTGGAACTGTACCGGGACGCACTGCAGGAAATGCTGCGCCGCAACCCCAAGGACAAATTTTACCGGGAAGCTAAAAAGCTTTTCGATCGTCAAAACTAAGGCGGCGTAGCCATGACCAACCTGATGAAAAGGTATACCGGACCGGCAGTCGTCATCCTGCTGCTGGTCCTAGCGTTCGAGATGGCGACCGATTGGGGCGGGTGGCTCGAGCCGGTGCTGTTCCCCGGGCTGTCTAAGATACTTCCGGCGTTCTGGAAGTCCCTACCCAAGCTGTTTCTCGGCTTCGGAAACTCCATGGGGCTGCTGGTCCCGAGCTATCTGCTGGCCCTGGTACTGGGCATCAGCGGCGGATTGGTGGTCGGTTCCTCGAACTGGCTGCGCGGATTGCTGATGCCGGTATTTCGCGGTGTCAGCCCTATACCGCCAACCATGCTGATTCCCTATGCCATTGCGATTCTCCCGACCTTCTGGCTCTCCTCGGCCTTCATTATCTTTGCCGGCGCTTTCTGGCCCATTCTGATGGGAACCATTCACGGTGTATTGCATCTGGAAGAGCGTTACCTCGATAATGCCAGGACCCTCGGGCTGAGCGGATTCACCCTGTACCGGAAGGTCGTTCTACCGGGAGCGCTGCCGATGATCTTTAGCGGCGCCGCCATGGCGCTGGTATTCAGTTTCATCCTGCTGACCGTGGCCGAGATGTTCGGAGCCAAGTCGGGGATGGGACATTTCATCCAGTACAACGCCGATTTTTCCGATTATCCCAAGGTTCTGGCCGGCATGCTTTTCATGTCGCTGGTAATCGTACTGATTATGGAATTGTTCGATCTGGTGCAGCGCCGGGTGCTGCATTGGACCGGCAAACACTGACGAGGTAACCAATGAGCGACGCAGGCGCAACGAGTGCTTCCTTATTCGACAACGAAATACCCAAGTGGGGTGAACCTTACCCGAAGATCCTCAATCGCCAGTCGGTTCATGAGAGTCTGAGCGAGTATCTGCTGCAGGTGAACCTATACGGCTACCGGCCGGACCCGCGTAAGGTGCTGGCGGTGCGCACCAGTGACCGGACTGCCACGCTTCGCAATGCCGCGGCCCCGTTGCGCCAGGAGGTCTATTACTTCATCGAAGGCGAGATTTTCCCAGAGCCGGGGACGACCAGGCTACAGGAAGGGGTGACTCCGGACCAACTGGCAGCCAGACTGCTTGACCATGTTTACGAGCAGCTCTACATCTGGCTGGCCTACGACTTCACCAAGGGGTCGCCTCCCGGGTTCCGGAAGCCGTTCGAGTACCCGCCGATCCAGAAGGGATCTCCCCATGCCAATCCAGAGCAGGTAACCCGCGGGCGGGTGGTCCCGGCAGGGGTAAATCCTCGGTTTTTTGTTCCGGATCCCGTTCCCAAGGCTCCCGTTCGCGCTGCCGTGGCTGAGGATGTGTCGCTGGAGGATCTGGTGGGGCATGTGGCTAACCTGATCCGGACTGACTTCCGCAACGCGCTTCCCGAGGGAGACAACCTCCCTATCTGGGACGCACCACTCATCGGTATCGCGGCCGCGGACGATCCCCTGTTCGAGCGTTTTCAGGATCCGGAGGTGGTGGGGGAGGGGCACCGGTTGCCGCAGGAGTGGCTCCCCGGGGCGCGCTCGATCATCAGCGTTTTTCTTCCCTTTACCGAGCATATAACCGAGCATTACACCAGGGAACAGCGCTATTCGGCGCTTGAATTCTCATCCGGAAAATGGAACGGCTCCAAATTTTTGAACGTGGTGCGGCGGTCGTTGATCCGTTTCGCTCAAAGCCAGGGTGGAGAAGCGGTAGCTCCCAATATCGATCCTCGCTATGATTCCAACGGTTGGCGCCCCTTCTGGTCCGAACGCCACGCGGCTTTTGCCGCCGGATTGGGTACCTTCGGGTTGCATCAGAACTTCATCTCTGAAAAAGGCGCACTGGGGCGGCTTTGCAGCGTAGTTACAAACCTGCAGCTGACTCCGACGCCGCGGCCATACACCGAGGTTTATGGCTACTGCCTCTACGCTTTCGATGGAAGCTGCGATGCCTGTGTCAAGCGCTGCCCTACCGGGGCGATCACCGATGCGGGCAAGATAGCCGGGCTTTGCGAGACCCACGGTAACAAGGAGCACTTCGCCGCCTGGAATTACGGTTCCTGCGGTCACTGTTCGACGTTAATCCCCTGTGCACGCGAAATTCCGCACAAGATCAGGAAAACCCTTGCGGTGACGCCCTGAGAGGAAGGAGATTCCCGCCAGCGGCAGCGACCTTTTAAACTACCAGCTGAAGCCGGCCAACCTGATTGAACTTGTCCAAAACTCTCCTCCTCCCGGAGGGGGAGGGAGGGGGGTGAAAGCTCCCAAGGGCTTTCCCCTCCCTGTCCCTCACCCTTGTATAGGCCGGAGTCAAGGGTAACAAGTGTTCGGGGACATAGGTAAGTCGATGCAGAAAAGCCAGACCAGTTGCAAATCGCCGTGACGATGTCCCGCAGGAACCCTGTCCAGTAAAACGCCCCTCGTATCTTTCCCGTCTGGAAAGTCTCATTTGAATTGCCTTGACATCTGCTCCCATGAAGGATATAAGAAGACTACAAAATCGATGGATTGATTTGAATCTGTTGGCCTGGGTTACGGTCTAAAGCTGAAATCTGCCCTTGGCTTCGCATGTGAGCGTCTGATAAGTATACAAAATTGGTAGGCTTAGTAGGTGTGTGCCTCCCGAATGGTCATTGATCAAATAGTCGGACGCTAGGACGAAACTTGCTGAATTTATTGATCGAAAAGCTGGCAACGATTTGTGACAAGGAGGGCCTATGAGCTCGCAGGGCCTAAAGAACAACGTGTTACCGGGTTTCACTCCGGCACTGGGCTACACCATCTTTTACCTGAGTGTCATCGTGCTCATCCCGCTGTCCGCGCTCTTCTTCAAGACCGCCACGCTAACCTGGGACCAGTTTGTCACGGCTGTCAGCGCTCCTCGGGTAATGGCCTCCTATCGAGTGACCTTCGGGGCCTCGCTGCTTGCCGCGCTGGTCAATGCCTTTTTCGGGGTTCTGGTCGCCTGGGTGCTGGTGCGCTACCGCTTTCCGGGCAGGAGGCTGGTCGACGCCCTGGTGGATCTTCCCTTCGCGCTGCCGACCGCAGTTGCCGGCATCACACTGGCGAGCATTTACTCTCCTAACGGCTGGCTCGGGCGCTACCTGGAACCCCTCGGCATAAAGGTCGCCTTTACGCCTCTGGGCATTTTTGTCGCCATGGTGTTCATCGGTCTGCCTTTTGTGGTACGCACCGTACAGCCGGTGCTGGAGGAGTTGGACCGGGAAGTTGAGGAGGCCGCCTCCTGCCTGGGGGCCGGCCGCTGGCAGACTTTTTGCCGGATCATCTTTCCCACCATGCTGCCGGCCATATTGACCGGGTTCGCCCTCGCCTTTGCCCGTGCTGTTGGGGAATACGGTTCCATCATCTTCATTGCCGGCAATATGCCGATGGTTTCGGAAATCACCCCTCTTTTAATCATCACCAAGCTCGAGCAGTACGACTATGCCGGGGCGACCGCCATTGCCACCGTCATGCTGATCGTCTCCTTTGTGCTGATCCTTTCCATCAATCTGTTGCAAAAGTGGAGCAGGCGCTTCGCCGATTAGGGAATTTTTGAACAGACTGACACCGGGGTACATCTATGCAAGTTGCCAAAGTTATTCCTGCCCGCGGCAAGAGCGGAAGGAGCGTTTCTGAACCCGCCTGGGTGCGTTACCTGCTGATTACGGTCGCGCTCGGGTTTCTAGCGCTCTTCTTGTTGATGCCGCTTGCCGCCGTTTTCGTGCAGGCTCTCGACAAGGGGTGGGAAGCCTATCTGGCTGCCCTGCACGAGCCGGACACGCTCTCAGCCATCTGGCTTACCTTTCTGACCGCAATTATCTGCGTGCCGCTCAACCTTTTCTTCGGTGTGGTCGCCGCCTGGGCCATCGCCAAGTTCAGTTTTTCCGGCAAGAGCCTGCTGATCACGCTGATCGACCTGCCGTTCTCGGTCTCACCGGTTGTTTCGGGACTCATCTACGTGCTCATCTTCGGCCTGCAGGGGTGGTTCGGCCCTTGGCTGCAGGCCCATGACATCAAGATTATCTTCGCCGTTCCGGGGATCGTCCTTGCCACCATTTTCGTCACCTTCCCCTTCGTGGCGCGCGAACTGATCCCGCTCATGGAGTCGCAGGGGCGCGACGAGGAGGAGGCCGCACTCACCCTGGGCGCCAGCGGACTGCAGACCTTCTTTCGGGTCACCTTTCCCAATATCAAGTGGGGGATTCTCTACGGGGTGATCCTCTGTAACGCGAGGGCCATGGGGGAGTTCGGCGCGGTCTCGGTGGTCTCCGGCCATGTGCGAGGCTCAACCAACACCATTCCGCTCCAGGTCGAGATTCTCTACAACGAGTACAGCTATGCGGCAGCCTTCGCCGTTGCTTCTCTGCTTGCCTTGCTGGCACTGGTAACTCTGGTCATTAAAACGGTGGCGGAGTGGAAGATTCGACAGACGCTGTTCATTACAGAAAGTGAAGGGTAGATACCATGAGCATTGAAATCGAAGGGATCAGCAAGAATTTCGGCGCTTTTGCCGCTCTTAACAACGTCAACCTGACGGTTCCCTCCGGGGAGCTGGTCGCCCTCCTGGGTCCCTCGGGCTCCGGCAAGACAACCCTGCTGCGCATTATCGCAGGGTTGGAAGCACCGGATAAGGGTAGGATCCTGTTCAATGGGGAGGAAGCGACCCTGCGCCAGGTCCAGGAACGTCAGGTCGGCTTCGTGTTCCAGCACTATGCCCTGTTCCGGCACATGACGGTCTTTGACAACATCGCCTTTGGCCTCACGGTTAAACCGAAGAAATCGCGCCCGAGCAAGGGGGAGATCCGCGAGAAGGTGATGACACTTTTGAAGCTGATCCAGTTGGAGCAACTCGCCGATCGCTACCCCGGTCAGCTTTCCGGCGGCCAGCGTCAGCGGGTGGCGCTGGCCCGCGCCCTCGCGGTCGAGCCGCAGGTGCTGCTCCTTGATGAGCCGTTCGGCGCACTCGACGCCAAGGTCCGCCTCGAACTGCGCCGCTGGCTCAGGCGTCTGCATGACGAAATTCATGTGACCAGCGTGTTCGTGACCCATGACCAGGAAGAGGCGCTCGAGGTGGCGGACCGCATCGTGGTCATGAACCAGGGGCGCATCGAGCAGCAGGGTACTCCCTCCGAGGTCTACGACAACCCGGCGACCCCTTTTGTGTACGATTTCCTGGGAAACGTGAACCTGTTTCAGGGGAGGGTGCACGAGGGTACCGTCCAGATGGGGGGGATGCAGCTTTCCTCGCCGGAACACGTGGCCACCAACGATTCTCCAGCCATCGGCTACGTACGCTCCCACGACATAGCCATCGAACGGGTGGCAGCCGATGCCAGCTCTGTCGAGGCCGAAGTACGCTACCTGTTGTCGGTTGGTCCTCTGGTGCGGGTCGACTTGGCGCTGGCCGACGGGGAGACTACCGTCGAGGTCAATCTACCCCGGGATGAGGCGGACCGGTTGGAGTTGCGGGTGGGAGAGAAGGTCTTCGCCCGGGCACGCAAGATGCGCGTGTTCGTGGATGATTACCAGATCTAGGGGCGGCGCGGCAGGATGATTCCCGCCCGACAGGCAAGCCGCGGCCTTTCCGGCTTCCTCATGGTCTGCGGCGCCGTTGCAGGAAAAACCCCTTGACATGCTCTGCCAGCTGGTTTATAAAAATATCAAGACTATAGAGTAAAGCTAGTTTGACGCTGCTGGTCCGACTGATACAACTGATACAACTGATACAACTGATACAACTGATACAACTGATACAACTGATACAACTGATACAACTGATACAACTGATACAACTGATACAACTAATACAACTAATACAACTGGCACTGACCGGAAGACCGGAGGTTCCCATTGCGCTGCAGCGATGAGAACCCCCGGTCTTTTTTTTATCTGCGGAGAGCACATGCACCCGATCTACCTGGACTACAACGCGACGACTCCGGTCGACCCGGCGGTCGCAGTCGCCTTGTTCCCCTACCTGAACGAACGCTTCGGCAACCCGTCCAGCGGCCACTTCTTCGGGGTGGAGGCCCGCAGCGCGGTGGAACGGGCGCGCGCTCAACTGGCAGCCCTGATCGGCTGCGCGCCCGGAGAAATCGTCTTCACTAGTGGTGGCACCGAGGCGAACAACCAGGCCCTGATAGGGACCGCGTTCGCCAACCGGAAGCGGGGCAAGCACATCATCGCCTCAAAAGTCGAGCATCCTGCGGTCGACAACACGCTGCGCTGGCTCTTCGGGCAAGGGTTCTCCATCACCCGCGTGCCGGTAGACGGAAGCGGCCGGGTGGATCCCGATGCGGTCCGCGCGGCGCTCACCCCGGGGACGATTCTGATAACGGTCATGCACGCCAACAACGAGGTGGGAACCATCCAGCCTCTGGCCGAGATCGGTGTCATTGCCAGGGAACACGGGATCACCTTCCACACAGATGCCGCGCAGTCGGTGGGCAAAATACCGACCAAGGTGGACGACCTGGGGGTAGATATCCTGACCGTCGCCGGCCACAAATTCTACGCACCAAAGGGGATCGGCGCCCTCTATGTCCGTAATGGAACCCGGCTCGACAGCTACCTGCACGGGGCGGGTCACGAGCGGGGCCGCAGGGCCGGGACCGAGAACGTGCCGTACATCGTGGCGCTCGGCAAGGCTGCAGAGCTCGCGGCGGAACTGCTCCCCACGGAGCCGGCCAGGGTGGCGCGGCTGCGCGACCGCTTCCAGCTGCTGTTAAAAGAGTCGGCCGAGGGCTTCGACCTCAACGGTCACGCCACTGAAAGGCTCCCCAACACGCTCCACGTGAGCTTCCCCGACGTGAACGGCGCCGACCTGCTCGCCTCGACCCCCGAGGTCGCGGCCTCAACCGGGTCCGCCTGTCATGACCGCAGGAGCGAGCCCTCGCCGGTACTGACGGCCATGGGGTTTCCCGCCTCCCGCTCCAACGCCTCGGTCCGGTTCAGTCTGGGGCGCTGGACCACCGAAGCTGAGTTGGAACTGGCTGCCGACCTGATTGGCAGAAGGGTCCGGCAGCAACAGGGAACCTGGTTTAACTACTGTATCTGACGGCTGCCCCGTGCGGCCCCTAACCTAGCTGCTCCGCTAAGCGAAAGCGGAGAAAGGAGTTCTGACATGCAAAAGGTAGCGGTGGCAAGTTCTGACGGCATCAGCATCAATGTGCATTTCGGCCAGGCGCGGCATTTCCTCCTCTACGAGGTCGAGGACGACGGGTCGTACCGCAAGGTGGGCGAGCGCGAGATAGCGGGCGCGTCCTCCGGTGAACAGGGTGAGCACCACGATACCGGCGCGACTGCCAGGGCGCTCGCCGATCTGGACGCCGTGCTGGCACACCGGATCGGCCCCGGCGGCGTCGACACTCTCAAGGGGCACGGCGTTAAGGGATTCGCCATCGGCGGCCCCATCGACAGGGCACTGACTGCCTACGGCAAGCGTCATAAGCTTTTGGACCTGAGTATCCCCGGAGTTTCGGGTTGTTCTTCCTCCTCCTCGGGGGCCGGCGCGAAGTCGTGCTGCTCCTCGGGGTGCAAGTAACGCGGACCGGCTTTTGGTCAGACTTTTTTCTGGAGATACATCCATGTCAGCATCGTTCAAAGAAACCATGACTTCCAAGGAGCGCACGGTTGCCGCTCTCACCGGCAAGCCTTATGACCGGATCCCGGTAAACCTCCTGATCAGCGACCACGCGGCCCGGGTCATCGGCGTCAGCGTCGGCGAATATAACAACTCGGCCCGGCTGCTGGCCCAGGGACAGATCGCCGCCTGGCGCAGGTACGGCTCGGATAACGTCAACACCGGCCCGGGGCTGGTCGGCATCGCCGAGGCGATCGGCTCCACGATAGCTTTTCCCGATAGCACACCCTACGTGGCGGATCATGCCGTCAAGGAGGAGGCCGACCTGGACCGCCTGAAGGTGCCCGATCCCGAGCGTGACGGCAGGCTCCCGCTCTTTCTCGAGGCGGCGGGCATCGTCATCAAGGAAATCGGCGACCAGGTGCCGCTTTCCATGACGGTCTCGGGCCCCTTCACCGCCGCCGCCAGCATCCGGGGCACCGAGCGCTTCCTGCGCGACCTGCACAAGAATCCGGCCTTCGCCCATCGGCTGCTGCGCCTGGCAACCGACAGCATCATCCGCTTCGCCGCCTCGGCCGTGCAGGTGGGAGCGCGCATCGGCCTTGCCGACCCGACCGCTTCGGGAACCATGATCGGCCCCCCCCAGTTCCGTGCCTTTGCCCTGCCGTACCTGCAGGAGGTGACGACGGCAATCACCGCCCTGGCGGGAGTCGCACCTTCGCTGCACATCTGCGGCAATACCTCGAAAATCTGGCAGGAGATGGCGAACACCGGTGTATCGGTGCTGAGCCTCGACGATGCCGTCGACCTGGGAGACGCCAAGCGCCTGGTGGGCCATCAGGTTGCGCTCCTGGGGAACGTGCGTCCCACGGCGAGTATGTTCCTCGGGACTCCCGACGATGTCCTGGCCGACGCCCGGACCTGCCTCGCCAAGGGATGGGACAACCAGAAGGGGTATATCCTGGGACTTGGGTGCGGGCTCCCCATCGACACCCCGCCGGAGAACATCCTCGCGCTGGTCGCAGCGGCGCGCGACCTCGGCCGCTGGCCGCTCGATGCCGCCCGGTTCGGGGTGACCGCGCCAGCTTCCGCCTGAACCGCGAACAACAGGGGCATTGCCGGCAAGAGGAACCTTTCATGATCAGCATCGTAAATCTCAATAAGTCATACGCCACGCCGTCCGGAACGCTCGCAGCGCTGCGTGACATCAATCTCACCGTCAACAAGGGCGACATCTACGGCATCATCGGCTTTAGCGGCGCCGGCAAATCGACCCTTGTGCGCTGCCTGAACCGCCTGGAGGAGCCCGACTCGGGGTCTGTTTTCATCGAAGATCGCGAGATCACCCGGCTTTCCACCAAGGAACTGCGCCAGGCGAGAAAGAAGATCGGCATGATCTTTCAGCAGTTCAACCTCTTTGACGCGAAGACCGTGTTCAAGAACGTCGCCTTTCCGCTGGAGGTGGCGGGCTACCCGAAAGAGCGCATCCGTCAGCGCGTCCTGGAGATTCTGGAATTGGTGGAACTCTCCGACAAGGCGGAGAGCTATCCCGCCCAGCTAAGCGGCGGGCAGAAACAGAGGGTCGGCATAGCGCGAGCGCTTGCCAATGAACCTGACGTGCTACTGAGCGACGAGGCCACCTCGTCTCTGGACCCGAAGACCACCTATGCCATTCTCGACCTTTTGCGTGACATCAACCGCAAACTGAACCTGAGCATCATCCTGATCACCCATGAGATGGATGTGGTGCGCCACATCTGTAACAGTGTGGCGGTCCTGGAAAACGGCCGCATCATCGAAAGCGGTTCGGTGCAGTCGGTCTTCGAAAATCCGTCCCAGGAAACCACGCGCCTGTTCACCAGGGGAATGGGAGACGGTCCCTTTGTCGAGCGCCTGGCGCGGGTGGCCGCACCCGATAACATCCCGGGACTGGCAGCGCTTCAGAACCTGGCCGTCTCGGCTTGAAGTAATGGTACGGGCTTAAAGGACGTGACAGAGAAGGAGCACGCATGCAGGAAGATTTGATACCACTTTTGGCTGAAGGACTCGGCGAGACACTCTATATGGTGGTCCTCTCGACTCTGGTTTCGCTGTTCCTCGGACTACCTTTGGGGGTGGCGCTGGTGGTCAGCGCGCCGGGGCATATTCTCGACTCACCCAGGCTGCACCGAGTGCTCGGTGCCGTGGTGAACGTGTTCCGCTCCATACCCACCATCATACTGATCGTTCTCATGCTGCCGCTGGCGCGCTTCCTGGTCGGCACCAGCCTGGGCGCCACCGCCGCTGTCGTGCCGCTCTCCATCGGCGCCGCTCCCTTTCTGGCCCGCATCATTGAAAGCGCCCTGAAGGAAGTGGACCGGGGCAAGGTGGAGGCGGCTCTCTCCATGGGTGCGACACCGTGGCAGATCATCGGCCGCGTGCTGATTCCGGAAGCAATGGCGCCCCTGGTGCTCGGGGTGACGCTCGCCATCATCACCATCACCAGCTTTACCGCCACGGCAGGGGCGATCGGTGCGGGCGGCCTCGGGAGCCTCGCCGTGCGCTACGGGTACCTGCGCTACCGCGACGACGTCATGTTTGCCACGGTCGCCATCCTGATCGTCATGGTCCAGGGGATTCAGTGGAGCGGAAACGCCATCGCCCGCAGGATCAACGTCAACCGTCAGAAGCTTTAGCCGGTCTTTTCCGGCATACCCCAAGGAGGTTATTCATGAAGTTCACAGCAGCATCCCTGAAAAAAACCGCCGCAGTCTTTGCCGTAATGGCCATCGCAACTTTTGCCGCGGGTTGCAACAAGGCCAAGAAGGAAGAGGGCGCCGCCGACAAGGCCGCGGCTCCCGCGACAGCCGCCGTGGCTCCTGCGACCGGCGTTACCCTGAAGGTCGGTTCCGCCGCGGTGCCCCACGCCGAGATCCTCAATTTCATCAAACCGAAACTGAAGGAGCAGGGGGTGAACCTGGAGGTGATCGTCCTCGACGATGAAGGCCAGCTCAATCCCGCCCTGGCGGACAAGCAGATAGACGCCAACTACTTCCAGCACATCCCCTACCTTGAGTCGGTCGCCAAGGAGAAGGGGTACGATTTCGTCCCCGGTGCCAAGATTCATGTCGAGCCGATCGCCTTCTACTCGCAGAAGATCAAGTCGATTTCCGAGCTGAAAACCGGCGCCACCATCGCCATCCCCAATAACCCGTCCAACGAGTACCGAGCGCTGGCCCTTTTGCAGAGGGAGGGAATCATCAAGCTGAAGGCGGGTCTGGCGAACTACAAGGCGACCCCGCGCGACATCGCGGAAAACCCCAAGAAGCTGAAGTTTGTCGAGGTCGAGGCGGCCCAGTTGACCAGATCCCTGCCGGACGTGGCGGGCGCCATCATCAATACCAACTTCGTGCTGCAGGCAAAGCTTGATCCGAAGAGCGCCCTGTTCCGCGAGGACGCCAATTCCCCCTACGCGAACCTGGTGGTGGTGAGAAAGGGCGACGAGAACCGTGACGAGATCAAGAAGCTGAACGCGGCTCTGACGACTCCCGAAGTGAAAAAGTTCATCGAAGAAAAGTACGGCGTGGCCGTCGTGCCCGCCTTCTAGTCGAAGTCAAAAGGTTGAGATTGAGGTTGAGGTTGAGAGCTTTCTTAACCTCAACCTGTTTCATTGCTTTCTAAGCCTCAACCTTAAGCTCGACCTGTTTCATTACCACCCCATACCGCAACTGCCAGGGACATATCATGGATTATCGAACCAGCATCATTCACACCGGCAAAGACCAGGACCCCTACACCGGGGCGACCAGCATCCCCGTGTACCAGACCTCGACCTACGTGCAGGAAGACCCGACCGACTTCACCCGCTTCCAGTATTCCCGCGACGTCAATCCGACTCGCGAGGCGCTGGAGCACACGGTGGCCACCCTGGAGGGAGGCGTGCAGGGCTTTGCCTTTGCCTCGGGAATGGCCGCCATCGGCTCGGTGCTTTTGCTGCTCAAAAGCGGCGACCACATCGTGGTCGGCGAGGACGCTTACGGCGGCACCTACCGACTGCTGACCACGCTCTTCAAGCAGTGGGGACTCGACGCCACCTTCGTGGACAGCTCCGACCCCGAACGGATCAAGGCCGCGATCACTCCCAAAACGCGCGCGATCTATGTGGAAACCCCGTCCAACCCGATCCTGAAAATCACCGATCTCGCCGCCGTCGCCGCCATCGCCCGCGAACACGGCCTGCTGAGCATCGTTGACAATACCTTCATGTCGCCCTACCTGCAGCACCCCTTGCGGTTCGGCTTCGACATCGTCGTCCACAGCGCGACCAAGTTCCTCGGCGGGCACAGCGACCTCATCGCCGGCGTCGTGGTGGCGCGGGAAGAGGAGTGGGCCGGGCGGATGAAGACACTGCAGAACAGCTTCGGGGCGATCCTGGGTCCCCAGGATTCCTGGCTCTTGTTGCGCGGAATCAAGACCTTGGCAGCCAGGCTCGACGCCGAGCAGAAAAGCGCGCAGACGCTCGCCACCTGGCTGACCGAGCGCCCGGAAATAAAGCGCGTGAACTACCCGACCCTTCCCAGCCACCCGGGGCGTGAGATTCACCTGGCGCAGGCCGATGGCGGCGGAGCGGTGCTCTCCTTCGAGCTTCCCGACGCGGGCGCCGCCCAGAGGTTCCTGCGCGGGGTCAGGCTCCCGCTGCTGGCCCTGAGCCTGGGCGGGGTGGAAAGCATCGTTTCCTATCCTGCGACCATGTCCCATGCCCCGCTTTCCCCGGAGCAGCGCCTGGCCCTTGGGGTGAGCGACGCACTGGTGCGGCTGTCGGTCGGACTGGAGTCGGCGGAGGACCTCAAGGAGGATCTGGCGCAGGCCCTGGAAAAGGCCGTCGCCTGAATGAACGAGTAAAACATGCTGCAGGAGGAATGTTTATGTCATCAGTCGAAGTGTACCGGGATACCATGACCGCGCGGCAACGGATCGACGCGCTCATCGCCGGTGGGGCCATCGACCGGGTGCCCTGCCACCCCTTTATCGGCGATCATGCCGCGACGGTCCTTGGTGTCAAGGTCTCCGACTACCATCGCTCTGCCTCGCTGATGGCTCACGCCCAGGTTGCGGCCTGGCGCAAGTACGGGCACGACTGGGTCGGCATCGGGCCGGTGCTCGGCGTCGCCGAGTGCGCCGGGACGGTATTTGTCTACCCCGACCTGGCCGCTCCCTATATCATCGAGCACGCCATCAAGGAAGTGGAGGACCTGGACCGCCTGGAACTGCCGGACCCCCTCGATCCGCGCATAGAACTCTACCTGGTCGCGGCGGCGCTGATCGAGCAGGAGATAGGAGCGGAAGTCCCGGTCTCCCTCAATGTGCGCTCCCCGTTCAGTACCGCGGCAAACCTGCGCGGGGCCGAGGAGTTGCTGCGGGACATCGTGCTGCGCCCCGAGTTTGCCCACCGCCTGCTGCGCTACGCCCTGGACGCCACCCTGGTGGTGCTGGAGGCGGCGGCCGGTTTCGGAATACGCTTCGGCACCTCGGATCCGGTTGCCTCCGGCAGCCTCATCAGCCCCAGGCACTACCGGGAATTCGCCCAGCCTTACCAGCGTGAGCTGATAGAGGCGATGCAGCGGATTTCCGGTTACCCGGCCCTGCTGCACATCTGCGGCAACACCCGGAAAGTCTGGAGCGACATGGCCGACACCGGTGCCGGTTTCATCTCCCTGGACGACGTCGTCGATCTGGGCGCGGCCAAGGAGGCGCTCGCCGGTCGGAGCATCCTGACCGGAAATATCCGCCCCACGGAGAGCATGTATCTCGGGACTCCGGAGACGGTCAGGGAGAATGTGCGGGAGTGCCTGGCCGCCGCGGGGGACGCGCCGGGAGGTTTCCTGCTCGCGGTCGGCTGCGGACTGCCGATACACACCCCAACGGCCAACGTGGCCGCGCTGATGGCCGCGGTGCGCGAGTTTGGCCGCTACCCGCTGGACCGGAAGCTGCTGGGAGCCGACTCATGACGGGCCTCATCCGGATCATAGCCTGCGACGTCATGAAGGAGGAGCTGCTGGCTGTTCCCCCGGAGCGCCCGGTCGAGTTCCATTTCATATCCATGGGTCTGCACCGCTGGCCGGACAAACTGCGGGAGGAACTGAGGTCCGTGCTGGCCCAGTGCGCCGGGGTGGACCGGGTGGTGCTCGCCTTCGGTCTTTGCGGGGGAGCGGTCGCGGGGCTCACGGCGTCCGACCTGCCGCTGGTCATTCCGCGGGCCCATGACTGCATTCCGGTGTTCGTAGGCGCCAGGCCCGAGTATGAACTTTTGGTGCAGCAGGAAAAGGGGACCTATTACCTGAGCGGCGGCTGGCTGGAGGGGGAGCGAACGACCTTTACCGAGTATCGCCGGGTGCGTGACAAGTACGGGGAGAAGAAGGCGCTGCGGGTCATGTCGACCATGTTCGACGCCTACCGGCGCATCGTGTTCATTCATACCGGCCACCCCCGCGAGGCCGGGCACGTCGAGACCGGAAAGGAACTGGCCGCGCTCCTCGGGCTGGAATTCGTCGAGCGGGCCGGCAATAACGCCTGGCTGACGCGCATTGTCAATGGTCCCTGGGACGAGGAACGGTTCATCACCCTGGCGCCGGGCGAGACTCTTTCCGAGGGGCACTTCGGCTGCGGCCTGGGGCAGGGTGCGGCGCTGCAAGGGGTCTGAAATGAAAAGGACGCGTACCCGGGAACGCTATCAGGAAACGCTTACCCGGGGCCCTTTAACCGGGAATCTCCCGCCGTAACGTCCCCTCTCCCGGAGGAGGTGAGCGTCATTGAGTTTTAGCAGGGCCGGTGAGAGGTCCCTTGGTAACGAGAAACAGGCAAATTCGCTTCGGCAGAAAGGACACAGCTTCGTGAAACAGACATTTGCAGCTTTTTCAGTGACGGAAGAGGAGATACCGGAAAACTACCGCATCAAAACTGCGCTACATCAGGATTACTACCTGATCGACGGGGAACTGCGCCACTGGGACGGCCCGATGCAAAAGGTGCTGTCGCCGGTTCAGATGAAGACAGACACGGGTTCGGTCCGCATGCTGGTAGGGGAGGCGCCGCTACTCTCGGTGGCTGCAGCCCAGGAGTCGCTGGACGTTGCGGTGGCAGCCTACGACAACGGCCGCGGCACCTGGCCCGCCATGTCGGTGGGAGAGCGGATCCGCTGCGTGGCGCGCTTCAGCACTGCCGTGCAGGAAAAACGCGGCGAGATCGTCAAGTTCCTCATGTGGGAAATCGGGAAGTCGCTCCAGGAGGCGGAGGGGGAGTGCGACCGGGCGCTCGCCTATATCCGCGACACCCTGGAAGCGCTGAAGGAGCTGGACCGGGTTTCGTCGCGCTTTGTCATCCAGCAGGGGATCATCGGGCAGATCCGCCGCGCCCCGCTGGGGGTGGTCCTCTGCATGGGGCCCTACAATTTCCCGCTCTACGAGACCTTCACGACTCTGATCCCCGCGCTCGTCATGGGGAACACCATCGTCCTGAAACCGCCGCGCTTCGGTATCCTGCTTTTCGCGCCGATTTTGGATGCCTTCCGGGATGCTTTTCCCCCCGGGGTGGTCAATACGGTCTACGGCGACGGCGAGGTGGTGCTGCCGCCGCTGCTTGCCTCGGGACGGGTGGACGTTCTCGGCTTCATCGGCACCCACAAGGTGGCCGACGCGCTGCGCGCCATCCATCCGCGCCCGCACCGGCTGCGCTGCGTGCTCGGGCTGGACGCCAAGAACCCGGCGATCATCCTCCCCGATGTCGACCTGGACCTGGCCGTTGCCGAATGCCTGCAGGGGAGCCTCTCTTTCAACGGCCAGCGCTGCACTGCGCTGAAAATTATCTTCGTGCACCGCTCCCTGGTCGACACTTTCCTGGAGCGGATGGCCGCGGGGATAGCCAGCCTCAAATATGGAGTTCCCTGGCAGGAGGGAGTAACCATCACCGCGCTCCCCGAACCGGAGAAGCCCGAATTCCTCGAGGGGCTGGTGCTTGACGCACAATCCCACGGGGCGCGCGTCGTTAACCGGGAGGGCGGCCAGAGGAGCGGTTCCTTCTTCTATCCGGCGCTCCTTTACCCGGTGACCCCCGCCATGCGGGTCTACAGCGAGGAGCAGTTCGGACCGCTGGTCCCGGTGGTTGCCTATGACGACATCCGGGAGCCGATAGATTACGTGGTCGCTTCAAATTATGGCCAGCAGGCAAGCATCTTCGGCCGTGACGGCGACTCCCTGGCGCGGTTGGTGGATGCCCTGGTGAACCAGGTTTGCCGCATCAACATCAACAGTAAGTGCCAAAGAAGTCCCGACAGCTTCCCCTTCAACGGGCGCAAAAATTCCGCCGAAGGGACCCAGTCGGTAGCCGACGCCCTGCGCATTTTTTCCATCCGGATCGTGGTGGCGGCGCGGGAAACCGAGGCTAACCGGGAGATCCTCACCGGTATCGTCAGGGAAAGGAAATCCCACTTTCTCTCCACGGACTTTATGCTTTAAAGCGGATAAGTGTCCTTTCACGCTGGTCGGAAACCAACCCTAAAACGGAGGAAGTGTTATGAGTCAGGAAGCCTGGAAAAAGGATGTGGTAAGCTATGTCGATGCAACGAGATTCGCAGTGCTCGGCTATGTCAGAAATGATGGTACCCCTTTGCTGCGCTCCATCGGCAGTTTCGCGCCGAGCGGCCTCGATGTCTATTTTTCCACCCGCAAGGAGGCCGCCAAGGTGCAGGCGATATCGGAACAAAAACGGATCTCGATCCTTTTCGAGCACGACGATCAGGACTTGGCCCTTTGGAAAAGCGTGCTCCTGATCGGCGATGCCGAGAAAATCGAGGGGGGCGCGGAACTGGATTTGGCGGTGGAGACCCTGAGCCAGAGGAATCCCCGTTTCAAGGAGCGGATCGCCAAGGGGGAACTCCCCATCACCCAGATCTTCAAGCTGAAAGCCGAGGAAGTCGAGTACCTTGATTACGGCAAAGGTTTTGGACAGGTACAGAAGACCATCCTGAACAAAGCCGAAACGGCATGACGCCAGCCCGGTTCCGCGTGGAGTCGACTGCAATGGACTGAACAAATATCTTGACAACAACTGCTAATTTTTATATAAAGCCTACAGGTATAATAGAATAAGCAGGCAAAGGTGCCGGCAGGGAGCAGTGCAGCAAGAAGCACCTCCCTCCCAATCGCAACGCTGACCAGTCCACTGGAGGCCAAGGGTAATCCCCTTGGCCTCTTTGCGTTTGTGCGCCAGGCATGGCGCGTGGCGCATAAGCGCCATCCGATCAGGTATGGTGCCTGATCGGTGACTTGGAGGTGTAAGTCCTCTTCGGACCCTGA
>JGI24143J45723_1000416_pt1 | contig 22183 bp, 19 predicted proteins | sample BarGraIncu00432A_FD_45723 | JGI IMG/M metagenome (IMG submission 45723) | reverse complement strand
GGGCGTCGGGGGCCTTCCTTGATGCACGGCGGTACTGCCGTAAGGTATGTGCCAGAATTTCCGTCTTGTGTCTGGATTAATGTTTTTCGAGGTCGTCCAGCAGGGCATTTACTTCTTTCAGCTTGAAGTTGAGCTTGTTGAGCTCTTCGCTTGTGTAGACCTTATGACCCTTCTTGATCTCTTTGTTAAGCTTGGTGATCTTTTGCTGGATACTGTCAACTTCGGTTTTGCAGTTTTTCGACGCCAGAAGGCAATCGTCCTTTTCCGCTGCAAAAACCGGCAAGCTGCAGGACATCACCAAAACCGCCATTACAAACATCCCTGTTCTCTTCATTGTAAACCTCCTGTGGAATTGTTTAACCATTGTCGTATTTCTTGAAAGAATGAGAGCAAGTAACGTGCCGCCGACAGAAAGAGTGTCTTAAGTATCTGCAGGGCACTGATTAATCACGGGATTACTGGCATAGCGGCAGGCGACGAAAGGTATAACTCCTGCCCCGGTCCGTCATATGTGGCAGTTTCGTCAAACTTGACGGAACCGCTTTAACAGTGCCCCTGTGACGTATTGATTCGATTGGTAATTATGCCGTGTAATCGACCGCTTGAGGCATAACTGACGAGAGTTTTAGGTGGCACGTTAGTTGCGATTAGTATTGAAGCAACTTACCAATGCCATTAAAGGGAGAAAGAGTATGAGCAAGGTACTGATAGTTTATTACAGCATGTATGGCCACGTCCGGCAGATGGCCGAGGCGGTTGCAGAAGGCGTGCGCGAGGTCTCCGGATGCGAGGCGGTTATCAAAAGGGTGCCCGAAACCCTGTCCGAGGAAATTCTCCAGACCATGGGTGCGCTTGAGGCGCAAAAATCAGCGGCACATATTCCGGTCGCCACGGTACAGGACCTGGTCGCGGTTGATGCCATCATCTTTGGAACGCCGACGCGTTTTGGGAATATGTGCGGGCAAATGCGCCAGTTCCTCGATGCCACGGGCGGGCTTTGGGCGACAGGTGCTTTGGTCGGTAAAGTCGGCAGCGTCTTTGCCAGTTCCTCCACCCAGCATGGCGGGCAGGAGTCGACCATCCTCAGTTTTCACACCACCTTGCTGCACCAGGGAATGATTATCGCGGGGCTCCCTTACGCCTTTTCCGGCCAGATGGATAACTCTGAGATCACGGGTTGTTCGCCCTACGGAGCCAGCACGATAGCCGGTACCAAAGGAGAGCGCTCGCCCAGTGCCAACGAGTTGGCCGGTGCCCGCTTCCAGGGAGCCCACGTCGCCAGAATCGCCAGCAAACTCAGCGCAAAGTAGACGCAACGTAGACGCAACGTGGACGCAACGTGGACGCAAAGTGGACGCAAAGTGGACGGGTTCGTGAAACGCCACCTTTCCTAGATTGGAATGTAGGGGCGAATCTTGTATTCGCCCGCTTTGGAACCGGTTGAGGCTTATCAGGTACGGAAAAACGGGCGAACACAAGGTTCGCCCCTACCCGGATGCCACCCGCATCACTTTACAAGTAACAATTGGACATCGCTGTAGCTCAACCTGTTTATGACTAAAAGGGGAAAACAATGGGTATCAAAGGGACTCAAACGGAAAAAAACATCCTTACCGCCTTTTGCGGTGAAAGCCAGGCGCGCAACCGCTACACGTATTTCGCCTCGCAGGCCAAGACGGATGGCTTTGGCCAGATATCGGATATCTTCGAGGAAACGGCCAACCAGGAGAAGGAACACGCCAAGCGGCTCTTCAAGCTTCTAGAGGGAGGGGAGGTCGAGATCACCGCAGCCTTCCCCGCGGGGCGCATCGGAACCACGGTCGAGAACCTCCAGGAGGCTGCTAACGGCGAGCGTTACGAGTACTCGCAGATGTACCCGGACTTTGCCAAGGTGGCCCGTGCTGAGGGGCTTACCTCGATCGCGGCAATTTTCCTGGCTATCGCGGTGGCGGAGCGGCAGCACGAAAAACGCTATCTCGCCCTGAAAGCGAACATCGAGAACAAAAGCGTGTTCAAGCGCACCGAGGCGGTAGTCTGGCGTTGCCGAAACTGCGGTTATCTGCACCACGGTTTCGAGGCGGCTGGGCTCTGCCCTGCCTGTGGCCATCCCCAGGCCTATTTCGAGCTGCTCGGGGAAAACTGGTGAGGCTTTCCGGCCAAGCCCGGCAGACCCCAAAAAAATACTGAAAAGGGGAGATACTTATCATGCTCATCAAAGCAAAAACGATCCTGGGATACACCCTGGACAGCCTTGACGGTGAAATAGGAACGGTCAACGAATTCTACTTTGACGACAAGCACTGGACCATCCGCTATCTGGTGGCCGACACCGGGAACTGGCTTTCCGGGAGGATGGTGCTGCTTTCTCCCTATGCGCTGGTCGAGGTGGCCCCAGAGGATCGGCACGTTGAAGTCAACCTGACCAGGAAGCAGATCGAGGGGAGTCCTTCCCAGGACAGCGACAAGCCGGTGTCGCGGCAGTTCGAGGAAGCCTACTACGGCTATTACCGCTGGCCGGCCTATTGGGACGGCCCGTTCGCCTGGGGCGTTTATCCGAACTTCGTGCGTGACAGCGACCAGTGGAGGGAAAGCGCCCGGGGCAGCCAAAGCTGGGATTCCCACCTGCGCAGCACCGGAGAGGTGATCGGGTACCACATCCAGGGGGCCGACGGCGAGATCGGGCACGTGGAGGATTTCATCATCGACGACGCCACCTGGACTATTCGCTATCTCGTCGTTACTACCAGGAACTGGTGGCCGGGCAAGAAGGTGCTGGTTTCCACGCGCTGGGTGGACGGGGTGAGTTGGCCCGAGTCGAAGGTAATGGTTGACCTCTCCCAGGAATCCATCAGGCAGTCACCGGAATACTCCGAGGAGTCCTTACTTACCCGTGAGTATGAAGACAGCCTGCACCGGCACTATCAGCGCCCGGGATACTGGGTCGAGTAGCCCTTGGCACTGATAAGAAATAAGAAAGCCCCCAACGGGTTGTTGGGGGCTTTCTTTGTTTCGACCCGGCCGGGTCTCCTGGCAAGCTCTCTTTCAGATGGCTGCTCGCTTAAAACATCGGAGATCTCGTCTTACTCCTACTCCTTCAGCCGGGTTACGATTAGCGGATATGGATGCTCGGCAGGAAGATGCTGACTCCCGGAGCCGGCTGCGGCGCGTAGTACACCGGCGGCGGCACGTACACCGGCGCTGCATAAACCGGCTCAACGTACCCGTAGGAGCGGTACACGCCCCCCCGATAATAGCCGCCACGATTATGCCCGTGCCCGCGGTTGCCGTGACCCCGGTTGTCGTAGTGCCCACCACGCCCGCGGTCACCTCCATGCTCCCCGGCACCCGCCGGTGCAACGTCCATACTGATGACCATTGCGGCCAACAACAGCCCCAGGGCCATCTTGCCGACTATCGATCTGAAATTACCACTACTTGTTTTTTTCATGATGTCGCTCCCTTCCTTGATGGATTCCAATCACCCCATCGGTGCCAATCTTTGGATGTATGCTTCCGAACCGTCTATTTGCTTTTGTGTTTAGCGAGTTTCGCAGCCCTGAACAGAGCATCGGTGGACGCTTTCTGGTCGTCGCTCAGACTGGCATAGAAAGCCTCGAAGGGCGGGATGAACTTTTTCTGCTGTTCCAATTGAGCTTCGGTCATCTGGGAATGGAATTTTATCTGCTCAACGGCGTTCATGGTCTTGGATTTGTCAGCTCTTACCTTGGACAGTGCATCCATGTTCTTGGCATTTTCACGCATCACCTGGGTCACGCTGCCCCAGAGGACTTCCTGGCCTTCGGTAATTTTGAGGGTAGTCTTCAGTTCCTTGATGCGGCTTTCGGTGTATTCGACGGCCGTCGTTGTCACCGGCGCCGCTTTCTTTTTAGTCGCAGACGCATAAGAGTTTGTGGCATTGGTCATAAAGAGACCTGACAGAAACGTCACCATGACAACAATAACCGGGAAACCAATGTGATAAGTCTTTCTTTCCATGATCCTTCTCCTTTTGGGGTTGCAGCTTTGCCGTTATTGGCAGCTAGGTTCAAATGATACAAAGTGAGTGATTTGCTATTAGCGTGCCAAGGCGGGAAAATCATGTCAGTCGCGGCAATGCCCTGATGTTAAAGGAAGAAGCCATAATCAGTAAGAACATCGGGTCCCTGGTCGATTGTTTCAGTCCGTCATATCCTGCGGATTACGTCAAACGTGACGGCTTGCCTTGACGGCTGCCACCCGCCCCGCACGCTCGATTCCGTTTTTCCATTGCATTGTCAGCTACTTTGCTGCATTAACGGCCCAGAGTCACTCTGGCACGTTAGTCGCAAACCATTCTTATAGCAGCAGGTGGGAACTAAACTAGTTATTCAAACTGGAGTGAATCATGGAAAGCATTAAACGCATTCTTGTCGTCAGCAGAATGAATTCATACAACCTGGAGGCCATACGCTTTGGCGTCTCCATGGCACGGAGCTACGACGCGAAACTTACCGTGCTACATCTGACACCCAACCCTGTCGACCTGATGCCAGTGACGACACCGGGGCCGTTTCGCGAGGATGATTTCCTGAACTACCTGAACATTCAACAGGAGGTGAAAAAGCAGCTTGATGCAGTCATCAAAAAGGAGCTGAAGCAAGGGTTCCCCATCAAGGAGATCGTCAGCGACGGAGACCCGGTGGCAGAGATCGCGAAAGTGGTCGCCGCGGAGAGGATCAATTTGATGATCATGCTTGCCCATGAAGAGGGGCGTTTGGAACATGCACTCTTCGGGGGAGAAAACGACGCCATCATTCGCGCCATGCCCTGCTCGATTCTGTTGGTGAAGAAGGAACCGGAAGCGATAACCTGGTAGCTACCTTGAAAGGGGTGCGAGTGATGCGGATCTGCGGCAAACGCGTAGCGTGGGTTTTGGGGCTTGTTGTCGGCACGCTCCTACTTGGGCAGAGTGCCTTCGCGGAGCGGCAGAATAGCGAGTGTCTTCAGTGCCATGGTGCAGCCTCGATCATTGGTAAGGGGAGCATGGGGCTCTACGTGGACCCGGCTCGTTTCAACAGTAGCAGCCACCAGGCTGTCGGCTGCGCCTCGTGCCACGCCTCGGTCGGCGCCGCGCACCCCTCCGACGGGAACAAGCCGTCCCGGGTCTCCTGCGCCGTTTGCCATGACGACATTGCCAACCAGTACGGCAAGTGCCTGCACGCGAAAAACGCCCAGTGCGTCGATTGCCACAATCCGCACCAGTCCCGAAAACTGAACTACGTCTCGGGCGAGGACGTCAACGCTACCTGTGCCAACTGCCACGGGATGCCGGCAACCGTCGTAAAACACGCGAGGTGGCTGCCGCAGGCGGCCCTTCATCTGGACGCCCTGCCGTGCATCACCTGTCACACCGGTTCGAAGAACTACTTCATAAACCTCTTTATCGAAAAAGACGATCAAAAAGGGGCGTTCCGGCTGGCGAGCTACCGGGAACTGGGAGAGTTGACCGGTGACCGGGGGGTTCCTTCCGTCATCGACAGTAACGGCGACCACTTCATCTCCCAGCAGGAACTGCGCAAATTCAACAGCAGGGTGCGCCGCGACGGGATGCGGCTGCGGGGCGTCATGATGCCGGAAGTCATGAGCCACAGTTTCGAGATCCTGCAAAACCGCCGGGACTGCACCTTCTGTCACGTTTCCCGCTCCAAGACGGTGCAGAGCAGTTTCGTCTCCTTTCCCACCGATAAAGGGAACTACCGGCGGGTGCGGGTGGAAAACGGCGCAGTGCTCGATATCCTGCGCGGCACCCCGGACTTCTACATGACCGGTGCCACCCGCTCCAAGGCACTGAGCATCGTCGGCGGGCTAGTGATCCTTTGCGGCCTCATTATGCCGGTCGGCCACGGATTGCTGCGATTTTTGACCCGCGGCAAGCGGACCAGCGCAGTCCTGGACCCGGCGACTGCAGTCAGCGTCTACCTGCAGCCCACGCCGATACGGATCTGGCACTGGATCAACGCGCTGAGCGTGGTGACTCTTTGCCTCACCGGCGCCCAGATACGCTTTCCCGACGTGGTCACGCTCTTTGGCCGCTACCAGGGGGCAGTGTATCTGCATAACCTGGCTGGGCTCATGGTGTCCGTTTTCATGGTGCTCTGGATTCTTTACTACTTCGTGATTTCCCATAGCATCGGCAGGGTTTACTTTCTGACCGGGGAAGAGCTGAAACACGGCATGCTGCGCCAGGCGGTCTTCTACTTCTTTAATTACTTCCGCGGGCGGGAGAATCCCTTTCATCCCACTCCGGCTTTCAAGTTCAATGCGCTCCAGAAGATGGCTTACCTGGTGATCATGTTCGTCTTCATGCCGCTGGTGATGGTGACCGGCTTTTTGCTGATGGACATCGAACCGGTACGCACCCTTATGTTCCGGCTGGGAGGTATCAAGCTGATTGACGGGATCCACTTCCTGTCGGCCTGCACCCTATGCGCCTTTGTCTTCACCCACTTTTACCTGACGACCCTGGGGCCGACCTTCTTCTCGGAGATCCGGACCATGTGGACCGGATGGGAGCGGGAAGCCAAGGCCAAGGCGGAAGAACCACAGTAAAAGCTTGACCCTGATGAGAGGAGGGGACCATGACGCAGCACAGCACTGAGTATGTCCGGGTACACGGGAAGATCTGCACCAAATCGTTCTACCTGCTGGCGGCGCTGTCGCTGGTGGGGATCTTCCTCATCATCGTCAGGTTCGCCGCGGGCATCGGCGCGGTCACCAACCTGAGCGACGGTTACCCCTGGGGGATCTGGATCGCCTACGACGTCGCCACCGGCACGGCCATCGCCTGCGGCGGTTATGCCATCGCCATCCTGGTGTACATCCGCAACCGCTGGCAGTACCACCCCCTGATCCGCTCCGCCATCCTGACGAGTCTCTTCGGCTACTGCCTGGCCGGCTTTTCCGTCATGGTGGACATCGGGCGCCCCTGGAACGCCTTCGGCTTTTTCATGCCGTCACGCTGGCAGCCTAATTCCGCCATGTTCGAGGTGGCCCTCTGCATCATGGCCTACTGCGTGGTGCAGATCATCGAATTTCTCCCGACGATCCTCTGTCTGCTGGAGCACAGCAAGATGAAGCGGCTGCAAAAGATCTTCTACCATTTCCACCCGCAGCACACCCCTCAAGACGAGGAGACCGTTAATGACACACTAAAATGGGTCCATTCCGCGGCGGCCTGGTTTCATCCAAAGTTCAACAAGGCGCTGATCTTCATCGTGGTGCTCGGGTTGGTCTTTCCCACCATGCACCAGTCTTCTCTCGGCTCGCTCATGCTGATTGCCCCGACCAAACTGCATCCGCTTTGGTATACCGGCTTTCTGCCGCTGCTTTTTCTGATCAACTGCATATTCATGGGGTACTCCATTGTCATCCTGGAGTCGATCATCTCCTCCTATCTGTTGCATCGGGAGTATGAGGTTGAGGAACTCTCCGGGCTGGCCCAGATCATACCCTGGCTGGGAGCCATCTGGCTTTGCGTCAGACTGGGGGACCTGATCTATCGCGGGCAGATCCCGGCGATGTTTCTCGGCGATTTCTATGCGCTTTTCTTTCTGGCGGAATTCTCGCTCCTGGCGCTCGGCTCCCTGCTTCTTTGCAGCCGGCGGCATTGGACTTCTCCGCGCTGGCTCTTTATCAGCGCGTTCCTGATGCTGCTCGGCGGGGCGCTGTACCGTTTCAATGTCTACCTGATCGGATATAATCCGGGTTTGGGGTGGCATTATTTCCCCTCCTTTAGTGAAGTGATGATCTCGGTAGGCATCGTCTCCATTGAGCTTCTCGGCTACCAGGTGCTGATCAAGCTGCTGCCGGTGCTTCCCAATCCGCACCAGCATCGCAACATCGCTCCGGCGCAGCGCGTGGAGCTGACTGAAGTAGCGGGGCTGAGGGTAGGGTAGAAACCAAGGGAAACTCGGGATTAAGGCCATGACAAGCTCAAAGCTTTTAACGCAAGGACGCAAAGAAAAGTTAAAAGCGAAACCATGGGGAAACCAGAACAAAAACAACTTCAGCCGTAAAGATTTGAAAGATAACTGTGTTCCAATTTTATAATTATTTGTTTTTAGCTATTGTGTCAGCGATAGAGTATCATTTAATTATACTGAATCGGTTATCCTATGCCTTGTAAGGAAGTATCAATACCCGAATTAATCTATTGTTAACCCGCCAACAACTAGTCGATCACTCTGAATAAAAGAATAACACCGTATGCGACACTGATTTCTGAGTATCGCCGGCACTAGCGTGTTCGAATGTTTGCCTGCAGCACACCGATGATGGGGATGAACCATGGAAAAAAGCAAGGCACGGTTGATGGAAGTTGTTGATCTACGCCAGCATGCGGAAAAACTCTGCCGCGCACAAGCGCCGCCTGATGGCGACCTGAAGGACGGGAGGCTGCTCCATGAACTGCAGGTGCAGCACATCGAGTTGGAGCTGCAAAATGCCGAGCTCTGCCGGGTCCGAGGTGAGCTGGAGAAGGCGCTGGAAGGGTATACCGACCTCTATGATTTCGCACCGGTCGGCTACTTCTCCCTGAGCCGTGACGCAACTATCCGCACGGTAAACCTCTCCGGTGCCAGTCTTTTGGGAATAAGCCGCTCCCAGTTGGTCGGCCAGCGCTTCAGCGCCTTTGTCACCATCGGAACCCGCGGCTCGTTCGATGCTTTTGTGGTGAGTGTCATGGAACAAGCTCTCGACGCTTCCTGTGAAGTAACCCTGCTGAGGGTAGGGCGCTCGCCGCTCTTTGTCAGGATCGAGGCCGCCCTCTGCCAGTCAGGGCACGAGTGTCTCATCGTGGTCATCGACTCCACCAAGGAAAAAAAGGCGCTAGTTGCGCAGCAGCAAAGCGAGGCCCAGTTCGAACTCATCTTCAACGCCAATCTGGACGCCATATACATTATCGACCTGGAGGGAAAGATTCTCGAGGTAAACGATGCCTCCTGCCGTTTCCTCGGCTACAGCCGGGCGGAGCTCTTGACCATGCAGCTGAAGGACATCTACCTGCCGGAATACTCCGACCTACTCCCTGAGAGGATCCGGGAAATCGCGCGGCGGGGAACCTTCGTTTCGGAGCGGGTGTACCTGGCAAAGGGGGGGAGGCCGATCCCTCTGGAGCTGCACAGCTCCACCATGGTGTTCCAGAACCAGCCGGCAATTCTAAGCGTGGCGCGCGACATCACCCTGCGCAAGCTGGCCGACCGCACCCAACTGGAATCCCACAACCTACTGGAGTGCCGGGTGGCCGACAGCACCGCCGAACTGGTGGAGGCGAAGGAGCGCATCAAGCTTTCGGTGGCAAGCGGCATCCGGCTGGAATGCGAGCTCCTGGAAGCCAAAAAGATGGAGACCATCGGCCAGCTTGCGGCGGGGGTTGCCCATGAGGTGAGAAACCCCCTTAACGCAATCCTTTCCCTGACCGAGGCCCTTTTCAGGGAGCGCGGCATTGTCGCCAATCCGGAATACGACCCCTACATTCAGCACATCCGCAGCCAGGTCGGCCGGCTCAGCCAGCTGATGAAGGACCTGCTGGAGCTGGGACGCTCCATCCCCGCCTCCAGCCTGCATCCGGTCGCGTTGCAGCAAATCTGCGCCGACAGTGTTGCCCTGCTGGGGTCTTCGGGGCTGCTGGAAACCTGCCGGGTCACGATCCTCCCCCCCGGTTGCCCGGCCGGCCCTCTGGTACTCGCGGACCCGGTCAAGCTGCAGCAGGTTCTCTTCAATGTACTGGAGAACGCCGTGCAGCACACCCCTGAGGGGGGCGAGATCCTGCTCTGCCTGGTTCCCGAGGGAGAGTGCGGCCCCTTCCTGGCTGCGGTGCGGATCACCGACTGCGGGAAAGGAATACCGCCGGAGCTGGTCGAGCGCGTCTTCGATCCGTTTTATACCGGGCGTAAGGGCGGAACCGGCCTGGGACTCACCCTGGTGCGGCATTTCCTCGAGCACATGGGAGGCTCCGTCAGCATAGCCAACAACCTGCCGCCTCCCGGCTGCACCGTGGAAATCCGTATCCCCCTCGCCGCAAGGGCCGGCCAATGACGCCGAAAATTCTCCTGATAGAGGACGATAGCGCCACCCGCTTCGGTTTCGTGCGCTACTTCTCCCAGGAAGGGTACCAGGTCAGCGAGGCAGCCGACCTGGCGGGCGCTGCCAGGGCCTTCGCCTCGGAGCGCTTCGATGCCATCGTGCTCGATGTCAAGCTTCCTGACGGCAGCGGGATCGATTTTATCGCCACCGTCCGGGCCTACGATTCCTGCCTGCCGATCATCGTGATAACCGGCAGCGGCGACATCCCGCTGGCGGTGGACGCCATGCGCCGGGGCGCGGACAATTTCCTTACCAAGCCGGTAGACAACGCAAGCCTGGCACTCTTCCTGCGCCGGTCGCTCGACATCAGCCTATTGAAAAGAAAGCAGGTCGCGCGGCAGCGGCTGGAGACTGAAAAGAGCGTCTTCTTCGGAGCCGGCCGCGCCATGGAAACGGTCCTCGAGCTGGCCCGCATCGCCGCCTGCTGCGACAGCCCGGTGCTGATCACGGGGGAGACCGGTACGGGAAAGGGGATGCTTGCCCGCTGGATGCACCAGGAAGGGGTGCGCTCCCCGCACGAGTTCGTCGAGGTCAACTGCTCCGGGCTGCGCGGGGAACTGCTGGCGCGCGAGCTTTTCGGAAACGTCCGGGGCGCCTTCACCTCCGCGGACCAGGACCGTAAGGGGCTGCTCGACATCGCAGACCGGGGCACCCTTTTTCTGGACGAGATCGGCGACATGGGGCTGGAGGTGCAGGGGCAGCTTTTGAAGGTGCTTGAGGAAAAGAGTTACCGGCGGGTGGGCGACGTGAAGCTGCGGCGCAGCGATTTCCGGCTGGTCTGCGCCACCAACCGCGACACCGGGAGTCTGGTCCGGGAGGGACTCTTCCGTCAGGACCTTTTTTACCGCATCAACCTGATGGTGATCCACCTCCCGCCGCTTCGGGAAAGGGCGCAGGATTTGCCCGCCCTGGTCCGCTTTCTGCTCGACCGGTCGGGCGCCGCCGGAGCGCAGGTGACGGGCGAGGTCATGGAGCTCCTGTCGGCCTACAGCTGGCCTGGCAACATCAGGGAGCTGGAGAACGTCCTGGAGCGGGCGCGTCTTCTCTCGCGCGGCGCGGCGCTGCAGCCTATTCACTTCCCCGGCCTGGAGGACCCGGCAGGCGGGAAGGCACCCGGTTGCACCATGGAGGAGCTGGAGACCGGACACCTGCTGGCCGTCTTGGAGCAGAAAGGGGGGGACATCGACCGGGCCGCAAAAACTCTGGGGATCTCCCGGGCGACCTTTTACCGCAAGATCAAACGGATCAGGGGGGATGCACCCTGAGCCCGGCGCTGACCGTGGCGGGCAAGTCCGCGGCCGGCTGCGCGGTCATGCCACCGGGGCAGGGGACTTCCCGCGGTTGTCCCTCAGGAAAGCGCCCAGCTGCGCCGCTGGAAGGGGGCGCGACACCAAATAGCCCTGCACGATGTCGCACTGCTGCTCCCTGAGAAAGTCCAGCTGTGCTGCGGTCTCCACCCCTTCGGCGACGACCTCCTTGCCAAGCTTGTGGGCGAGGGCTATGGTTGCCGCTGCTATCGCGGCATCATCTGGGTTGGTCTCGATGTCCTTCACGAAGGAGCGGTCGATCTTCAGGCGGTTGACGGGGAAAAGCTTCAGATAACTGAGCGAGGAATAACCGGTGCCGAAATCGTCGATCGCCAGTTCCACCCCCATCGCTCTCAGCCTGCGCAGGTGCCTGATGGCCGCTTCGGGACTCTCCATGGCGGCTGTTTCGGTGATCTCCAACTCCAGCAGGCGCGGGTCGACTCCTACCTTTGCTATAATATCCGCTATTTGGTCGGGCAGGTTCTCCTGCTTGAATTGACACGCAGACAGGTTGACGGCCATGCGCAGAGCTGCCTGCCCCTTGGAGCGCCAGCTGGCGGCAGGCGGTTTCCAGCACCCAATCGCCGATCGGCAGGATCAGCCCGGTCTCCTCGGCGAGCGGTATGAAGAAGTCCGGCCCGATCAGGCCGCGCCGGGGATGCTGCCAGCGCACCAGCGCCTCGACGCCGACCAGCCGTCCGGTCGCTGCTTCAATCTGGGGCTGGTAGTGCAGCAGAAACTCCTCACGGATAATGGCCGTCCGCGGCTCGCTCAACAGCTGCAGTCTTTCCCGTGCCTTTGAGTCCATGTCCTGGGTGAAGGCCTTGTGGTTGTCACCCCCCTTTGCCTTGGCATGGCGCATGGCCAGGCTGGCATTTTTTACCAGTGCTTCGATTCCCGCGCCGTCCTTTGGAAATGCGCTGGTTCCTATGCTCGGGGTGACGTGCAGATCGTGCCCGTCTATCGGATAGCAGGGCGCCAGGGCCTGCTGGATCCGGTTCACTGCCTCAAGCAAAGCTGCAGCGGTCTCGACCCGAGACAGCACTATCACGAACTCGTCACCGCCGTAGCGGGCGACGATGTCGCCGGCAGTTGCGGACTCCAGCAGCCGGGCAGCAACATGAAAAAGCAGCCGGTCCCCGTTATAAATGCCACAGGAGTCGTTCACCTGCTTGAAGCCATCCAGGTTGATGAAGGCGACCGCCAGGTAACCGCTGGCAAGCCGGGCCGACTCCAGCTCCCGGGTGAGCCTTTCCCTGAGGCAGAAACGGTTGGGCAGGCTGGTAAGCGTGTCGTAGTGCGCCAGATGCTTGATGGTTTTGGCCGACTGCTTGCGCTCCGAGAGGTCGGCGAACCGGGCGATATAGTGGGTGATTTTCCCCGGAGCGTTCCGGACCACCGCTATCGCCAGCCACTTGGGGTACAGGCTGCCGTCCTTGCGCTTGTCCCAGATTTCCCCCTGCCAGAAATTCTCCCGCAAAAGACACTCCCACATGATTCGATAAAACTCACCGGACTCCCTCCCCGACTGCAGGATGCGGGGGTTGCACCCCAGCGCTTCCTCCCTGCTGTAGCCGGTCAGGCGACTGAAGGCGCCGTTAGTGGCGAGGATCGTGTTGTCCGGTCCGGTAATGGCAATCGCCTCGCCGCTGTGCTCGAACACCCGGGTCATGAGGTGCAGGTTCTCTTCGGTTTGCTCGAACTTCATGATCTGACCTGCTCTGGGCATGGAATCTCCTCTGGGGACCAATCTTTGACTGGCACGGCTCGACAATCACAGACCGTGCCACGCAGCACCCTGCGGAACCCCCCGTTTTCGCAGCAGGTCGCTTTTCCCTGCCGGGCTTGCCTGTTTCACTCTGAGACGGATTATCTCATGTTGAGACAACATCCCGTTCTCTTGGCATAAAACCCGGGAATCTCACAGTGAGACCGCAGGTCTCACTGTGAGACGATTGGTCCGGTGACCGGCCGGCTATGGTGCCGGAAATAATGGATTTACCCCTTTTAACCGGGCGGCATGGTTGTTGATAGGACTAATGCGACGCGACAGGCGCCTGCAGCTTGCCGCGAGCCTCTGAACGATGACGCGCCATGCCGGCGAGTCGCAGTTCCTTCATGCCTTTTTTAGCTGTCGCCGGCAAGGCGTAGCTCCACCATTTGACGCACGACTATAAAGGAGTAACAGATGACCTGGTTTCAAAATTGGAAGGTGGGAACAAAGTTGGTAGCCGGATTCGTCATGGTGTCGGCCCTGGCCGTACTGGTCGGCGGCATCGGCTCCCGGAAGATACACCTGGTGGACGACGAGGACACCAAGCTCTATGAAAAGATCACCGTCCCCCTGGGTGAGCTGGCGGAAATGTCCGTCGCTTTCCAAAGGGTCCGGATCAGTCTGCGCGACGCGGTGGAAGCCCATGATCCCGGCGAGGTTGCCGGTTTCAAAAACGAGATCGCTAAATACCGGGAACTGATGACCCAAAAGGGGGCGCTGGTCGAAAAGACTCTGCTGACTGCCGAGGGACGCGGGCTCTACCGTGAATTCCTCGCAGCGCGCAAGGTTTACGGCGCTATCATCGAGCGGATTTACCTGCTGGACGGCGCGGACCAGAACCGCGAGGCGGTTGCCCTGCTGCGTGGCGAGGGAAAAGCCGCGGCCACGCACGAACAGGACCTGCTGGACCGGCTCATCCAGGCAAAGGTGCAGCAGGGGAGGCTGACCTCGGAGAATAACAGCCGGGTCGCCAATGATGCTTCCCGGTTCATGATTGTGCTGTCTCTTTTTGGCATGGGTCTGGCGGCAGCTCTTGGCCTGATTATCTCGAAGATGATCACCAGGCCTTTGTCGCAAGCGGTGAGCGCCGCTCAGCGCCTGGCCGCGGGCGACCTGACGGTTGCCATAACGGTCACCGGCCGGGATGAAACCGGACTGCTGCTCGCGGCGATGCGCGACATGGTGGCGAACCTGAGGGAACTGATCGTGCAGACCGTCGCCGTTTCCGGCGGCGTTGCCGCGGGCGCCACGCAACTCCACGCCACCGCCGAGCAGATCGCCACCAGTGCCGAGGAGGTCGCCTCCCAGACCGACACCGTTGCCACCGCCAGTGAAGAGATGGCCGCCACCAGTTCGGACATCGCGCGCAACTGCCTGGCCGCGGCTGAGGCCTCCGATCAGTCCACCGCTTCGGCGACTTCCGGCGCCCGGGTCATCCGTGAGACCATCGACAGCATGGTGCGCATCACGCAGCGGGTGCGCCAGACCGCCCGGACCGTGGAATCCCTCGGCTCCAGTTCCGAAAAAATCGGCGACATCGTCGGCACCATTGAAGACATCGCCGACCAGACCAACCTGCTGGCGCTCAACGCGGCCATCGAGGCGGCTCGGGCCGGTGAGCAGGGACGCGGTTTCGCCGTCGTCGCCGACGAGGTCAGGGCCCTTGCGGACCGGACCACCAGGGCGACCAAAGAGATCGGAGCCATGATCAAAACCATTCAGCTGGAGACCAATGGGGCGGTGCGCTCCATGGAGGAAGGGGTCCTGGAAGCCGAAGAGGGGGCGCTTTCGGCTCAGCGCTCCGGCGAGGCGATGAAGGAGATCCAGGGGCGCATCAGCGAGGTAACCATGCAGGTGAGCCAGATCGCCACCGCGGCGGAGCAGCAGACCGCAACGACCGGCGAGGTGACCAGCAACATCCAGCAGATCACCGAGGTCGTGCAGCTGTCGGCGCGCGGCGCCGAGGAGACCGCCAGTGGGGCCGCCCTGCTGGCACAGCAGGCGGTCGACCTGCAGGAGTTGGTGCGCCATTTCAAAATCGCCTGAAATTCAGAGGACCTCCCTGCCGGCAGCAGCAGTCCCCGGGGACTAACGATAGAAGGTAGTCATGGAAGCAGATAAAAACAGCAAGGCAGCAATTTCGATTCTGTTCGCGGAAGATCACCAGCAATCCTGAGAATCCCTCGCCCTGCGCTCCCGCCGCGCCGGTCTTCCCTTAAAAAATCTCAAAGTGAGACTCCTTGTCGCTCTTTGAGATCGCTTTTCAGGTCGGGGCTGAGTCAACCAGCCTGAATCACACGATTGAGCCATGATTTTCACCCGGCATGCTTATTGAGTGGGGGTACTTGACGGTATCTGTTCTCAGCGGCTCGCTTGAGACTTCTGCGCATGCTTAGATAGGGAAAACTTATGACTATAAAGGAATTGATGACCGTACTTGAAGCCATACCTGACCCCACCATGGTCCTCAACAAAAGCAAACGGATCGTGATGGTCAATAGCCGCATGACTCAAACCTTTGCCGAAGAAGAGCCCGACAGTCTGATCGGAAGGAAGCCGGGAGAAGCCATCGGCTGCATCTACCATGACGAAGCCGGCACATGCGGGTCCACCATCAACTGCGAGGTGTGCACACTGAACGAGTCGGTGACAGAGAGCGGCAGTGGCGCCATGCCGGTAAGCCGCACGGGCGGCATCTCGCTAAAGCGCAGACAGGGGGTGTACCTGGACGTGGAGATTACCGCGACTCCACTCGATATCGTCGGAGCGTCTTTTACCATCTGCGTGGTTAAGGAGATCAAAACTGAGCGGCGTAACATGCTGGGAGAGGTCTTCCTGCACGACCTGAACAATATTCTGACCCCCATCCACGGCTATGCTCAGATGCTTGTCAAAGGCGACGGCGAGCCCGGCGGGAAAATAGCCGGGTTCCACAGGATGCTTTTCCAGCAGATCGAGAGACTTCTCGAAGAGGTGGCGGGCCAGCGCAGAATTCTGGCCGCCGAAACGGGCGATTTTGAGCCGCACCTGGGCCCGGTCTGCCTCCCGGAACTCATCAGGGAGGTCCAGGCGCTGCTGGCCGAGCAGGCCGCCTCCCTGGGCTGCGAAATGGAGATCCTTCCCGGCCCCGATCGGAGCGTGGTCAGCGACCGCCTGGCCCTGCGCAGGGTTTTACTCAACCTCACCAAGAACGCCCTCGAAGCGACCCCGCCCGGCGGGAAGGTCACCCTGCAACTGAGGGCTCTGCCTGACGGAGTTACTTTTCTGGTGCACAACCCCGGTGTCATGAGCAAGGAGGTGCAGCAGAACCTGTTCCGGTATTCCTTCAGCACGAGATCGCCTGCCGGAAGAGGGTTAGGCGCTTATAGCATCAAGTTGTTCGGCGAGGGGGTCTTGGGAGGGAAGGTGGCATTTACCAGCAGTGAGCCACACGGGACCACCTTCAGCTTACGGTTGCCCCAAAAGGAGCCGCTTCAGCGGCCGCCGGTCAGCCTGGCCGGCTCCTGCTTTTCAGGAGTCAGTGACGCTTATCGCTGTGATTCTGTCTCATAGTGGGGCCGGCACGCAATCAGGTTCAGTCGACTGGGCTGAAAAGGCACGATCAGGTCAAGAGGTACCTATGAAAAAAGAAATAAACAGTGCAGCCGTTATCACCATCTTGTACGTGGAAGATCATAAGGATACCAGAGAGGCTCTGGGCGCCACTCTGGTCAGATGCTTCCCCTCCGTCCGTCTTCTTGTTGCTGAAAACGGCTCGGTGGGGCTGGAGTCCTTTAAGCGCAACCGCCCCGATATCGTCATCAGCGACATCGACATGCCGGTAATGGACGGCATCACCATGTGCTCCTTCATCAAGGATCTTGCCCCGGAAACGTCCCTCATCGTTCTTAGCGGGTGCAGCGATGCCCGGCGTCTGATGCATACCATAGAGCCGGGGTTGCACCACTTCGTGGCGAAGCCGATCGACTTCGACACTCTTTTTCCGGTAATTGCCGCGTCCCTTACCCGGATAACTCTCGCACGCCGGGGCGCTGGCGCAAGCCACCGTGTCGAGACATGCGCCTGATGCCTTTGTTGTTGGCAAAAAACAAACCGGTTCTGCTGCTGGCAGGGCGTGCCCAGTGAGGGAGCTATGGCAATGATACCCGAACAGCAATCCTCGTCCCTGCCTGCCGAAAAAACCGATGCCCAGCCGCGGGTATTGCTGGTCGACGACGAAACGGCGATATTATTCGCCTATCGCAGGCTGATCGGAAGGATGGGGCTGCTGGCTGATTGCTGCGAAACCCTCGAGGAGGCGATCATGCACATCGCGACGCGCACCTATTGCGCCGTTATCGCCGACATGAGGCTCGCGGGGTCCGACACCACGGCCGGGCTCGATTTGCTACGCTATATCCGGACCAGGCAGCCCGACACCAAGGTCATCATCTGGACGGGGTACGGAGCCCGGGAGAGCGAAGCGGCCATCCTTGCCCTGGGGGCCGCGTACTATTTCGAGAAACCGGTGCTACCTTCGATAATCCTGGATATCCTGACGGAGCTGAAGTCTTCGGGCTGAGCGCTGGTCAGGCCGGCTAGCCAGTTCAGCTTGGCAAAGCGAAACGACACTCTCGTGCTTACCGCCTGGGAACTATCGCAGGCTAGCAGCGCTCCGGGTATCTGGCGCTAAGTAATAGAAAAGGGTCTTCCTATGGTACGGATTAAAAGAATTACCACGATCAACAGTATCGTGGCGCTGCTGCTGCTGGTTGCTTTCGCCCTGATGGCGCTGCAGCGCTTCCACAGCGCAGCGGTGGAAAATACCCGGGAAGACCTGAATAAAAGCATGCGCACCTTTCGGGAGCTCCTCAGGCAGAAGGGGACCGGCTTTCGGGTAGCCGACGGTAAGCTTTGGGCCGGTGATTACCTCCTCAACGGCAACTTCGAGCCGGCCGACAAGGTTCAGGAGATTTTCGGCGGCACGGCGACCATTTTCCAGGGCGACCTGCGCGTTGCCACCAACGTGCTCTCTGCCGACGGGACCCGGGCGGTCGGCACCAGGCTGGAGGGACCCGCTTTTGAGGCGATCTTTAAAAAGGGGGAGAGCTTTCGCGGCGAGACCCTCATTCTCGGGATCCCCTATCTGACCGCCTATGACCCGATCAGGGACGGCTCGGGGAACATCCTCGGCGCGCTCTATGTCGGGGTGAAAAAAAGCGTGTTCCTGGCACACTACCAGGAACTTCAGAGCCGACTGCTCCTGATCCTGCTCGGTTTCCTGACGGTGTTCCTGGCCTTCGCGGTACTGTTCCACCGCTTGACCAAAGAGGCCGAAAGGGACCGGGTCGACGACCTGAAATTCCTCCAGAAGCTGATAGACACCATACCCAACCCCGTTTTTTACCAGGATTCCCTGGGGAGATTCCTGGGTGGCAACCAGGCTTTCGCCGAGTTCATCGGATTGCCGACGACTCTCATTATCGGCAAAAGCTACGGCGACCTGGCCCTGGGGGCGCAGGCAGAGGGGCGCTACGAAACGGACCAGGAACTGTTCCGGGGGGGCGGGGCCAAGATGCATGAAGCCGCCCTGGTCGACGCAGCTGGAGTCCGGCACGAGGTCCTTTTTTACCAGGCGGACTTTCCTGCCACCAGCGGGTCGCCCGCAGGAACAATTGGGACCATGTTGGACATAACGGAGCGCAAAAAGGTGGAAACCGAGCTGGAAGCGTCCCGGCAGTACCTCTCGGACATTATCGAATTTTATCCCGATGCGGTTATGGTGATCGATCGCGACCGAAAGGTCGTCACCTGGAACCGGGCCATGGAAGAAGTCTCCGGAGTGCCGGCGCACGAGATGCTCGGCAAGGGGAACTACGAGTATGCACGCCCCTTTCACGGGGAGCGCCGCCCCATCCTGATCGACCTCGCCATGCAGCACGACCACGGGGTGCAGGGGCACTATGCCTCTGTCGGGCAATACGGCGACACCCTGGTCGGGGAGGCCTACGTGCATAACGCGCGCGGCGAGGTGATGTACTTCTACGGTACCGCGGCGGCCCTGCGCGACTCAAAGGGCGAGGTTGTCGGCGCCATCGAGTCGATCCGCAACGTGACCGAACGCAAGCGCGCCGAGGAGGAACTGGAGTTGAAAAACCTGATCCTCACCACCCAGCAGGAGTGCTCCATCGATGGCATCCTGGTCGTCGATGAAAGCCAGTTGATCATCTCTTACAACTCCCGCTTCGTCAACATGTGGGGCATCCCCGTCACCCGGGGCGGCCTGAAGGATTACGCGCCGGTAGTGCAACTGCTAGCGGCCCAATCGGTTGACCCTGAAGGCTTTCTTTCCCGGGTACAGCAACTCTACGCGGACCGGGAAGCCAAAAGCCAGGAAGAGATCGTTCTTAAGGACGGCAGGATATTCGACCGTTATTCGGCGCCAATGACGGGAACCAACGGGAAGTACTTCGGCAGGGTCTGGTATTTTCACGACGTGACCGACCTGCAGCGCGCCAAAGAGGCGCAGATGAGAACCCAGAAACTGGAATCGCTCGGGGTCCTGGCCGGTGGTATCGCACACGACTTCAACAACATCCTGACCGCGATCCTCGGCAACATCTCCCTGGCACGCTTCCTGGATGGCGACCGGGAAAAGGCGGACCGGAACCTGGAGGCGGCGGAGCAGGCCGCCATCCGCGCGACTGACCTCACCCGGCAACTGCTCACTTTTGCCCGGGGCGGCAAGCCGATCAAGAAGGTTTTCCAGATAGCAGCGGTGCTGAAGGAAGCGGCAGGTTTTGCCCTGCTGGGGTGCGCGGTGAAGTGCGAGTTTTTTATCGAGGAGGGGCTCTGGCCGGTGCAGGCCGACGAGGGGCAGCTAAGCCAGGTGATCCACAATCTGGTGCTTAACGCGGTCCAGGCGACCCCGGCCGGAGGGAGCATAACCGTCAGGGCGAGTAACGCTCATGGCGTGCCGGAAGGGACGCGGATGCTGAAGATTTCCGTTTCCGACACCGGAAGCGGCATCCCGAAGGATATCCAGCAAAAGATCTTCGACCCATATTTCACCACCAAAAAGCAGGGAAGCGGTCTCGGTCTGGCGACCAGTTACGCCATAATCAAGAAGCATAATGGCAGCCTCGAGGTCGTTTCGACTCCCGGGGAGGGGAGCTCCTTTCATATCTGCCTCCCCGCGGCTCTGCAACTCGTAACGAGCCCGACGGGAGCGCGCCCGCAGGTGGTGCGTGGCAAGGGGCGCGTACTGGTCATGGATGACGAGGAAATCGTGCGCCAGATCTCGCTCGCCTCGCTGGCGGAGCTTGGTTACCAGGCGGAGTGCGCGGAAAACGGCTCCGCGGCCGTGGAACTCTATGCCCGGAGAAAGCAGGAGGGAACTCCTTTCCTGGCGGTGATCATGGACTTGACCGTCGCCGGCGGGGCGGGGGGGCAGGAAGCGATTGAGCAGATCATTCAGATCGACCCGAGGGTGAAAGCCATCGTATCCAGCGGATACGCCGCCGACCCGGTCATGATCAGATACCGGGAGTACGGTTTCAGCGCCGCGCTCACCAAACCGTACCGGCTCGATGAGCTGAGTCGGGCCATGCTGCGGCTGCGCGATTGCTGAGCCAGGACCGGCGCGCAGGGGGGGCCGCATGAAGGCGACCCACCTTGAAGCCCCCACTGCTACCTCGCCTTAAAAGCGGTTCTCTGTTTCGGTCAGAAAGTTTTCCAAAGCTTTACTGGCATCGATATTCATGCGCTCAGCTAAAATTATCAGCCACCAGATGCATTCGCCAAGCTTGTGTTCCAATTGGGGTACCGGTTCTTCATCAGTCGGCCAGCGCCCCTGTTGAGACATTGTCAAACGGCCCACCAATCCCGCATCCGTCAGAAACGCTAAGGCATCTTCCGCTACGGACCATTGCTTTTCCTGGTGTTGTCTTTCCAACCGGTGATAGCTTTCTCTTATCTGGACGGAACGTTCGACAACCTCGCCAAAGTTCAGGTCTTTCATTGGGTCCTCTTCTTTCATTTCGGGTCATCCGCCCCAAGTCCAACCGTCCACCTTTGCAACGGATGCTGAGTGCCAGTTGTCGCTTGACTGCCTTTGATGGCGCCGGCTGCAGAGCTCCCTCGACGCACTTTGGTTACTTCATTCGGCGGATCCGTATCTCAATCTCGGGGTTACCCTTGAGCAGGCTTACCAATCGCGCCGGGTCCGTCTCTCCGTAATGGTAGGGATAGAGCAGTTTCGGCTTGAAGGATCTGGCCGCATCGGCGGCCATTTCCGGGGTCATGGTAAAAGGCAGGTTCATCGGCAGGAAGGCAATGTCAATCCCCTTCAGCTGGCTCATCTCTGGAATATTCTCGGTGTCTCCGGCAATATAGATCCGTTTGTCGCCAAAGGTCAGCAGGTACCCGTTACCGGTTCCTTTAGGGTGAAAAAACTGCCCGTTGTCACGCTTGTGTACCAGGTTGTATGCCGGCACCGCTGCGACAGCGATCCCCTCGACAAGCTTGGTGTCCCCATTGTGCATAATGATGCCGCCCGAAACTTGCTCCGCGCATTTCTCAGTCAGCACAACAACCGTTTTCCTGGTGGTGACTAACTGCAGGGCCACCGGGTCGAGATGGTCATGATGCTCATGGGTAAGAAAAACCAGATCAGCCTTGGGCAGTTTGGCATAATCGGCCAGTTTACTGTAAGGGTCGACGTGGATGATCTTGCCGCCGAACTTGAACACAAGCGAGCCATGGCCTATGAAGGTAATCTCAAGATCACCGGCCGTGGTCTTTACGACATCCTTTTCGAAGGTCTCGGCTGCGCCGGCCAGGCCAATACCGAACACTCCCAGGATCAGGAACAACAACGCTGTTTTCATCATGATGCCTCCTTTTAATTTCACCCAGGTAAACCCCCGGCTTTGCCGGGGGACTCCCAAAGTTTGACTTTTGCGGCATTATAAGAAAGCCTCCTCAACTGTTAACCGCTCAA
>JGI24143J45723_1000414_pt1 | contig 22190 bp, 20 predicted proteins | sample BarGraIncu00432A_FD_45723 | JGI IMG/M metagenome (IMG submission 45723) | reverse complement strand
ACTGCCCGCGCTGGTATTTGTTAACTGCTCGATTGTGCGCTGCCAAGTCGGCGCTGAACTCGCTGCTACCGTCGCCGCGTGCCACAAAATACAGCGCTTTGGACGGCGCCGGCTGCACGGCCGCCAGCAGCGCTGACTTGCCCGGCATGGCAATCGGGGTCGGGGGCAAACCCGTGTGGGTATAGGTGTTCCAGGGTGTATCGGTCTGCAAGTCACTGCGGTGCAGGTTGCCGTCAAACTTATCGCCCAAGCCGTAAATCACCGTGGGGTCGGTCTGCAACATCATGCCGACGCGCAAGCGGTTGCTAAACACGGCCGCAATCATTGGGCGATCACTGGGACGGCCGGTTTCTTTCTCGATGATGCTGGCCAGAATCAGCGCCTGCTCGGGGGTTGTCAAAGGCGTATCCGGTGCACGTTGCGCCCAGGCGGCATCGAGTCGTTTGTCCATCGCCCGCAGCGCGCGCTTGAGTACGCCCAAGTCGCTGCTGCCCTTGGCATAGGTGTAGGTGTCGGGGAAGAATCGACCCTCCGGGTGAAGGCCCGGCCGACCCAGCGACTTCATGATCAAATCAGGCTCTAGCCCCCGTGTAGTGGGCGCAAGCTGCTCTGCTTTTAATAGTTCTGTGCGGACTTGGGCAAAGGTCCAGCCTTCCACCAGTGTCACGGCCCGCAAGGCTTCGTCACCGCGTACCAGCTTTCGCAACAGGCTGCGTGGCGTCACACCGCGTTCAATTTCATAGCTGCCGGCCTTGATCTGGCGCGCCTCGCCGGAGAAGCGAAACCACCCATACAGCAGCAGCGGATTGACCTGGACCCCCGCGTCGGCCACGCTCTGCGCCACATCACGGGGCAAGGTGCCCGGCTCCACGGCCAGATCCACCGTATCGGTGCTCATGGCCAAACCTTGGTTCAGCCACCACAGCGCACCGCCGCAACCGAAGGCCGCCGCGATAACTAAAAATATAAACAGACGACGCACAGCCTTACAGCCCTCCAGCAAATTGAGTGCGGATGATAATTCACCCATGAATATCCAACTCAATAGCGTGGCACCGCTGACCCATCTGGGCGTGATCCGGGTCGAGGGCGAAGACGCAGCCAAATTTTTGCATGCTCAGCTGACGCAGGATTTCTCGCTGCTTGGTCTGTCTGAAGCGCGGTTGGCGGCTTTTTGCACGGCCAAAGGCCGGATGCAAGCCAGCTTCATCGGCTTCAAACGCAGTCCGACTGACATCCTGCTGGTGTGCAGCCGTGACATTCTGGCGGCCACACTCAAACGTCTGTCGATGTTTGTGCTGCGTGCAAAAGCCAAATTGAGCGATGCGACAGCCGACTTTGCCGTTTATGGGCTGGCTGGCACAGCCTTGCAAAACACGACTGGAACCATAGCTGGCTACGAAGGTAGCGCCTGGGCCAAGGCCGATTTTGATGCCATATCTTTGATCAATCTNTATCCCGCCGACAGCGTTGCGCGCGCCTTATGGGTAGCGCCAGTGGGCACGCCGGCGCCAGCGGGCGCCGTGATGACGGCAGAACAATGGGCATGGAGTGAAGTACGTGGCGGCATTGCCACCATCACCCAGCCGGTGGTGGATGCCTTTGTGCCGCAAATGCTCAATTACGAGTCGGTCGGCGGTGTCAACTTCAAAAAAGGCTGCTATCCGGGGCAAGAAGTGGTGGCGCGCAGCCAGTTCAGGGGCACCCTCAAGCGCCGCGCTTATCTGGCGCATTCAGAGGCAGCGCTCAACGCGGGTGACGATCTGTTTGCGCCGGATGATGCCAGCCAGCCCTGCGGCATGGTGGTGCAAGCGGCGGCTGCGCCCACCGGTGGCTTTGATGCCATTGTGTCAATGCAGATCACCGCCTTTGCAGCCGGTGGCGTGCATGCCATTCAACCCGGCGGCCCGTTGCTGCTGCTGTCGCCACCGCCCTACCCTTTGCTGGCGGATATTTGATGATCGCTGGTGGCGTTGGCTTGGAGAAGGACGCTGTTCCGGGTAAGCCAATCGAGCATTTGATTTACTCAGGGGCTCAAGGTTTTTGGGGCGTGCGAATTTTGCTTAATTTACTGGCCAGCGAGGCGGCCGATAACTGGCCCAGATGGGTATCGACCAGCCGTCCGTTGGTGTCGTAGAAAAGAGTGGTTGGCAACGACCCTGAGCCAACTTCGCGACCCAGACGGGCGCCAAGATCGAGCAGAACATTTGCGAGGTCCAATTTCTCAATGTTGAGGTAGCGCTGGGCCGTCGACCCCTCCTCGCCCTGGTTGACAAAGACAAAGCTCACCCCGGTTTCCTGCTTTTGCGCNGCGGCGAGCACCGGCATTTCACGTCGGCAGGGTGGGCACCAGGTGGCCCACAAATTGACGACCATGGGTTTGCCCGCCGCCAACGCAGCGAGATCTGCCGACTCACCCGCAAGTGTTGTCAACTGAACCTGAGGCAACGCCGCATTGTTCATCGTCTGGATGGCGCCAAACATTCCGCCCCAGGCAAACACCCCTGCCGCCACCCCCCAGATCAGCGGTTTGCGCTGTGCCGGACGGCGCCAGCCGCGCCAGATTACCACCCCTAATGCCGCCAGCAAGCCCGCCCAGAGGGTGAAGCCGCCGTCGCGGATGTCGAGCATCGACCACGGTGCCTTCCGGTACAGATCAAACCAGGCCGCAACGAACGCGATGCGTGCGACCAGCAGTGCTGCCCACAACATGTCGCCCAGGACATTGCCGATGCCAATTTGCTGGTCACGCCCCACCAGGCGGCCCACTCCCGCGGCAACAAGCAGAGCGACTGCCAGCAGCAACAGGGCTATCGGCACAGGGAGGGAACCCAGATTCAGTGTCAGCATATTCAATTTCCTTGTTTTGATGGTGTCAGGCGAGCGAGAAATTCGTCAGCACGGGAGTCACCGATGATGCGCTATGCACGGCGCACATGGAGCCGTTTGGTTCATTTCTGCTAACCTCCCCGGTCAGGTACACGCCATGCAAGAACCCCGCATCCAATCCTTCTTTGATCCCGAGACCTTCACCGTCACCCACGTGGTGTCCGACCCCGTCACCCGGCGTGCGGCCATCATCGACAGCGTGCTGGACTATGACCCGAAGTCGGGCCGCACCTCTCACGCCAGCGCAGACCGGGTCATTGAGTACATGCGGCAAGCGGGGCTGACGCTTGAGTGGCTGCTGGAAACGCATGCCCATGCTGACCACTTGTCTGGCGCGCCTTACCTCAAAGACAANCTNGGCGGTAAGCTGGCTATAGGTCGCCCTATTCGCGACGTCCAGGCCGTGTTCAAGAAAATATTCAATGCCAAAGACATGAACACCGACGGAATCGAGTTCNACCATCTGCTGGATGATGGCGAGTTGTTCAAGATCGGGCAACTCGAAGTTTGTGTGATGTACACGCCAGGACACACCCCGGCCTGTTTGACTTTTGTGATGGACAAGGACGCCTTCATTGGGGACACACTGTTTATGCCCGACTACGGCTCCGCGCGTTGTGATTTCCCCGGCGGTGACGCGGCTACCTTGTACCGATCAATCAAAAAAATACTGGCGCTGGCGCCCGACACGCAGCTCCATTTNTGCCATGACTACCCGCCAGAAGGTCGGGGACCGATGTGGCGCACCACGGTGATGGAACAGCGTGAAAAGAACATTCATGTTCACGATGGCGTTACCGAGGCAGAGTTTGTCAACATGCGCACCGCACGCGACAAGACCCTGTCCATGCCAACGCTGCTCCTGCCTGCGGTACAGGTCAACGTGCGCGCAGGCCGACTGCCACCGCCTGAAGGCAATGGCGTCAGCTACCTGAAAATTCCGGTCAACGCCCTCTGAAAGTCTAGATATGGAGCCTACGACACTCGCGGTTGCGCTGGGCGCGCTCATCGGACTGGTGATGGCGCTCACCGGCGCGGGCGGCGGCGTCATGGCCATACCTCTCCTGGTGTTTGGTCTGCATCTGCCAGTGCAACAAGCGGCGCCCGTAGGTTTGGTGGCGGTCGGCTTGGCCGCCATCTTAGGGGCTGCGCTGGGGCTGCGCCAGGGTATCGTGCGCTACCGGGCCGCAGCACTGATGGGCACTGCTGGCATGCTGATGGCCCCATTGGGCGTATTCCTGGCACAGCGGCTTCCAAACCGTCCNCTNTTAGGCGNTTTTGCCCTGGTGCTGATTTACACCGCTTGGCGCATGCTCAGACGTCCCAAANTGTCAATTCCGCTTGCGGCTGCAGCACTATGCCGTGTGAGTAGCACGGATCAACGTCTGACCTGGACGCTTCCCTGCGCCCGTGCGTTAACGGGCACCGGCCTGATCGCCGGACTACTCAGCGGATTGCTCGGCGTAGGCGGCGGCTTTGTCATCGTACCGGCGCTGACACGCTACACCGATTTGGACATGCGCAGCATTCAGCTGACTTCACTGGCTGTGATTGCACTGGTCTCTTTGAGCGGGGTTTCCGCAGCGGCGATGCACGGGCCCTTGCGCTGGGATGTGGCGCTACCGTTTGCCTGCGGTGCCGTTCTGGCTTTGTTGGCAGGGCAACAGATTGCGAAGATGCTCAACGCCAAAAGTTTGCAGCAAGCCTTTGCATGGTTCAGCTTGTTGGTTGCATTGCTCATGCTGGCAAGAGCAATGGGCTGGGTGGCGAACTGAGAACAAGCCGCAGGGAATCAACACAGTGAGCAGCTGACCGCACGCGGTTTACAGAAGGCGGCCTAAATAGAAAAGCCTGCTNCGTTTTAAATAGCANGTTTTCATTTATTTACTTGGGGTGGCTGATGGGGCTCGAACCCACAACAACAGGAATCAGCATCCGCGACAAGATGGAGGGAACCCGCGAGATACCCGCAACGCCCTACATGCTGCATCTGCTGGCCGCCCTGCCCCGCCGCAATGAATGGGTGTTCCCAAGCCACACAAGCGCGACCGCTGAAAAGCATTACACGGTTCGCCCGCTGGGGCTATTACGGGTTCACCATAAGCGAATCGAGGGCTGGATATTGGAGCAAGCCGGGGTGACATTTGATACCAAGGGCGCGCCGGGTTCAGTACTGCGCGTGGTGGCGGCCGCTTGATTTGACCCAGCAAAAAGCATCTGTCGTGGCACGTCGTCTCTCCGTGCCACTGTCACTCAGTTCCCTGCAGGCGCGAGACATTCCCAGATGTCATCAGTCTTAGGAAGGTAATCTGGGCATTTCCTCAAAGTGGCGACTACGTATGCTTCAGGTCCACCAGCGAAGTGAACTACTAAATCACGATGCGGAATATTTGACACGCCAAACTCCGACACAAGAGTGCAGCGCTTTCCCTGTGCCGAAGCTGGCGAAAGAACGTAGCTTAAATATAACTTGTCGTCTTGAATGGAGAACGCAGGGTTGACTGGTTTTTGCCCACAAATAACAGGATCCCAAACCGTAACTATCATCTTGTCGAAAAGACGGTAGGGGGTTACTTTGTGGTCAGAGTTTGAAGCACCTTCGATGGGAATTGTGCGAAATTCCAAGCTGGGTGGACCACTCGGGCCCGGCAACTGAGCAAAAGCAAAGGTAATGACCACCGAGACCGGCAAGAGAAAAAGAAGCGCAGACTTTTTCATATCAAATCCTTTTTCGAGAAGCTTCCAACAAGAGAATGTTTTGACTCATTCACAATCACCAGAAAATTCTTATACCCCCTTTGTTTGTTCAATGAATGGTCAAGTCGAGTCACATTGCGATTCATCAAAGAACTGCAGGGGGTGCTGTTCGACAGCGCCAGCGAGCCGGGAATACTTAAAATTGCGGGAGCTTCCGATGTGTAAATTTTTAACTGCCGCTGCAGCTATTGACACTACCGCCGCCATACTTGCTCGATGATTTACCTGCACAAACTGCTACCACTGGCACTGTCGCCTATCGCACTGATTCTGTTGCTGATGGCGTGGGCTGCGTACAGGCGTTCGCGCGTTGCGGCTCTGCTGGCCGTAGTACTGCTTTATGCGGCCAGCGTGCCAGTGCTGTCAGACCCCTTGTTCCGAGCAGTGGAGCAACAGCAATTGCGATTAATGCCTGAAGCGGTTGCTCCGGCGCAGGCTGTGGTGGTGTTGAGCGGCATGATGCTCAACATTCCCGGTAAGCAAGGGGTCGTTCCCGAATGGGGGGAAGCGGCCGACCGTTTCTTTGGTGGGGTGGAACTGTACACTGCTGGCAAGGCGCCCCGACTGGTGTTCACCGGCGGGCTACAACCTTGGCAGGGTGAACAAGAGCCAGAGGGCCAAGTGCTGCGACGCATGGCTCTGCGCTTTGGCGTGCCGGCCGACGCCATGGTGGTAAGCGGCCCAGCACAGAACACCGAGCAGGAGTCAGCCGCAGTGAGGCAGTTGTTGGAGCCGGGTGTGCAGCGTATCGTGCTGGTTACCTCGGCTTTTCACATGTCACGCGCACAGAGGTTGTTCGAGCAGGCGGGCTTTGTTGTGACCCCCTACCCGGTGGACTTCCGTGTGGCAGTGCGAGGAACCACACCTATGGACTACCTTCCCGAGGCGAGCGCATTTTGGAAGACGGACATTGCAGTGCGTGAGTTGTTGGGGCGTGGTTATTACGCACTCAGAGCGATATTCTGAAACAACATTCGGGGTGCCAGCCTGCACCATGAGCGCCATCGAGGCGTGTATTCTGGAACAGGCCAGAGTGCCATTCGTGGCCGACCTAGAGCCCGGTGCGCTGCGCGTGGTGGGCGCGAGCAAAGGGTGGTCCTGAACTACTCCATTGATTGTTGAATTTAATCAAAGCCCACCCCGTGCGGGTTTTCTTTTTGCTGGGGCTGGCTTGATTCAAAAACCCCGCTTACATCCGCCGTTACATCGTAAAGAAGCAAAAAAGCCTGCTGTCTTTTGGATAGCAGGCTTTCCTTATTCTATATGGGGTGGCTGATGGGGCTCGAACCCACGACAACAGGAATCACAATCCTGGACTCTACCAACTGAGCTACAGCCACCGCAGGTAATATTATAACCACTGTCGTCTAATTCTGAGAACTCACCGGCAATTCTGTTGAGGTAAGCGCTGGGCGTGAAGTCATGATCTGCGCTTTGAAGCGTTCTTTGAGAAGATCGTAATAAGCTTGAGTTTCGGCTCTGCTCCACCATTGGGCATATTGCGCACGGTCCTGTTTGGCGGCTGCTTCAGCCGGTGCCATTCGCGGCACGATTTTGTTGATCCGAACCACGCTATAGCCCTTGGCACCCAGATCAACACCAACAAAGGTCGGTAAGGCGGCTGCATCCGCACGCAAGGCCGCGGTCAAAACCTGCGGTGGCGTGCTTTGGGGCTGATCGCGCGATATCACTACAGCTGCTGGCATGACGGCAGCGGCTGGCGATGCCTTCCAGGCCAGCAATTTTTCCATGCCCTCTTTCTTCGCCAGTTCGGCAGCGCGGGCGGCAACAACGCGTTCATGCACAACACGACTCACATCGGCAAACGGCAGGGTTCGGGCAGGGATGTATTGAGTGACACGGCCTGCTGTCAATTGGTTGGGTGCTGTTTCAATCGCTTCGGTATTGCGCTTTTTTTCAATCGAGTCAGTGCTGAAAATGGCAGCCAGAAATTTTGCATTGGTCAACACACTGGTTGTACCCGCAGCCGGTTGACGCAAAACATTGGTGGCCGTCTTGATCTCCAGCTTGAGCTTGTCTGCGACCGGCTTGAGGCTGTCGGACTGCTCATAAACACCATTGGTAAAGGCCTCGGCAGTCTCTGCAAACTTGGCTTGGGCCTGCTGCGTCTTCAGATCGGCCTCGATACCCGCGCGCAACTCTTCAAAGCTGCGCTGAACCGGTGTTTTGATATCGGTAAGCTTGATGATGTGATAACCGAAATCAGATTCCACCACCGCACTGATATCGCCCTTTTTCATGGCGAAAGCTGCATCTTCAAATGGTTTGACCATGGCGCCACGCGTAAAAAAGTCAAGATCGCCCCCATTGGCGGCGGAACCTGTATCTTGCGAGTTCTTTTTGGCCACATCCGCAAAACTGTCAGGCGATTGACGCACCGTCTTTAGCAATTCATCAGCACGTGCTTTGGCTTTCTGGCGCTCAGCTGCAGGAGCATCCTTGGCGGCATTGATCAGGATATGGCTGGCACGTCGCTCTTCCTTGCCGCTGAGCCGTGCCGCATTTTGTTCGTAATATGACTTGCTATCGGCCTCGCTGATCGTGATGCTTTTCTTGACCGAATCCAGATCCAGCACCACATACTCGACACTGGCATGTTCAGGAGACTGGAACAGGGCCTGATTGGCCTTGTAAAACGCATCCAGTTCGGCATCCGTCGGGCTGACCTTCGAAGCGAAATCCGAGGCAGTGAAGCTGGCAATTTGCACTTCACGTTTTTCAAAGAAAGCATTCAATGCCACGTCGGCGACGCCTGCTGCCGCAAAGCCTGTATCCCCCACGCCCGCCTCTACTTGCCGAACAGACAGGTCTTGCCGAACACGGGCTTCAAACCCTTCGGGTGTCAGGCCCTGGCTGGCAACCAGTTGACGATAGCGGTCCATGTCCAGCTTGCCATCGGGCTGGCGCAGGGACGCGATGGACGGATTCTCGTGCAAGTTGCGCGCGAGTCGGGCGTCACTGGTCGTCAGTTTGAATTTATCCGCAGCTTGGACCAGCACGCGCTCGTGCACCAATCGCTCCAGCGTGGCGAAACGGGCTGCCGGTGAATCCAGCAGTTTGGCATCCAGAGTGGGCATGGAGGCGCGCAGGCGATCCGATTCTGACTTGTGCACCGCATCCCATTCTCCCTGCGTGATGTCATGACCACCGACGCGGGCAACGACGCTACCCGCATCGCGAGACCGGTTGTAGCCATCAATGCCAAAAAGCACAAACGAAGGGATGATCAGCAAGAACATCACCGCCATCATGATCTTCGTATGCTTACGAACAAAATCGAACATGCGCGAATTCTCCAGTAATAAAAACAAAAAAGGCGAACATGCTGCTCGCCTTTATCTGGGTGGGTGGTGGGTGCTGACGGGTTCGAACCGCCGACCTACGCCTTGTAAGGGCGCCGCTCTACCAACTGAGCTAAGCACCCCACCTAAACCGGCTATCAGTTCAGGGCATCTTTCAACGCTTTACCCGGACGGAATTTTGGCACTTTGGCCGCTTTGATTTTAATCGCGGCGCCAGTGCGTGGGTTACGCCCCACACGCGCAGCACGTTTGCCAACGGCAAAGGTACCAAAACCCACCAGCGAAACAGAGCCGCCTTTTTTCAGTGTGATCTTGACTGCGCCAATGGCGGACTCCAGCGCCCGGGTAGCCGCCGCCTTGGAAATGTCAGCATTTAGTGCAATGTGCTCAATTAGTTCGGTTTTATTCACAAAGAACCCTTGGTATGGAAACAGAGTTAATCGAATTGTCTCTTTAAAAAAACTTGCACTTGTCATGCCACAGGTACTAAGAGCCACAGGCTCCGATCTGACAACACAACCGATAGCTTTGCAGCAGTGCGAATTGGAATTCTAGTCGGTTTTTTAGTGCTCGCCGGGTTCAATGCACGTTCATTGCTCGTAGATATTTCCGATTTACCGATAAAAGACACATCGTCCAAATTCCATATGGATTAGAGCGCACCCACAATGGCCAACCCGACGTCCTTCGTACTTGAAGTCCCCCCCAAATCCTGCGTACGTGGCGCCCCGTTCTCGGGATCAAGCACTTTTTCTATCGCTTTCATAACTGCATCATGCGCATCCCTGTGCCCCAAAAAGTCCAGCATCAAGGCGCCGCTCCAAATCTGGCCGATCGGGTTGGCAATGCCTTTGCCGGCAATGTCGGGCGCTGAGCCGTGAACAGGCTCGAACAGTGAAGGGAATTTACGTTCGGGATTCAGATTGGCACTGGGGGCAATGCCAATCGTGCCAGTACAGGCCGGCCCCAGATCGCTCAGGATGTCACCAAAAAGATTGCTGGCCACCACCACATCAAAAAAATCGGGACGCTGTACAAAATGGGCACACAGGATATCGATGTGAAATTTATCCACTTTTATTTCAGGATAAGCCTTTGCCATTTCTACAACACGCTCATCCCAATACGGCATCGTGATCGCAATACCGTTGGATTTGGTGGCGCTGGTCAAATGCTTTTTGGGCCGCGACTGGGCCAACTCAAACGCAAACTTCAACACCCGATCGACGCCAACGCGCGACATCACGGTTTCCTGCAGCACGATTTCGCGCTCAGTGCCCGCGTACATGCGCCCACCCACACTGGAGTATTCACCTTCGGTATTTTCGCGCACGATCAGCATGTCGATTTCACCCGGCTCGCGTCGGCTGCCATCACGCCGCACCACCGGCGCAATGATGCCCGGCATCAGGCGCACCGGACGAAGGTTCACATACTGATCGAACTCGCGTCGAAAGAGCAGCAAAGAACCCCATAGCGAGACATGATCGGCAATTTTGTCGGGCCAGCCAACCGCGCCAAAGTAGATCGCGTCGTGACCCCCAATTTGATCTTTCCAGTTGTCGGGCAGCATCTGGCCGTGCTTCTCGAAGTAATCCCAGCTGGAAAAATCAAAATGATCAAACCGCAGGTCAATGCCAAATTTGCGCGCCACCGCCTCCAGCACACGCACCCCTTCGGGCATTACTTCCTGGCCAATACCGTCACCCGCGATGACGGCGATTCTTTTTTGACTCATCAATGAAACCTCTGTAATCAAGCGTTAGAAAATGAACCCATCAGTCAGGTCCGACAGGCAACACAAGCCGGGGCTGACGCACCACCAAAGCAACTCCAAAGGCCGTCAGCAGAGTTCCAATCACTGTGACGACCGTTATCGACTCACCAAACAGCGTCCACGCAATCAGCGCCGTCACCGGTGGCACCAGATACATCAGGCTGGTGACCGAGGCCGCTGCGCCACGCTGAATCAACAAATACAGCAAGGAACTGCCGCCCAGTGTCAGCGCAATNACCGACCAGGCCACGGCGCCCACGAGTTCAACATTCCAGTGCATCACCTCGACCTCCAGCAGCGCCAGCGGCAGCGTNACCAGCAAGGCNGCACCCAGTTGAACCGTGTTGGCGGTACGCACATCACAGGNTGTCACAAAGCGCTTTTGATACAGCGTCCCGGTGGTGATGCTCAACAGTGCANCAATCGCCAAGGACATATTCACCCAATCGGCCTCGCCGCCCTGCCCGAACTTGNGCGACACCACCAGCACCANCCCGACAAAACCCAGTACCAGTCCAGCCCACTGCCGCCCGGCAATTTTCCCTCCCGTGGCGGCCAGCCAAAGGGCTGTCAGCACGGGCTGCAAACCCACGATCAGCGACGACAGCCCCGAGCCCATGCCGAGCTTCACCGCAGCCCATACACCACCCAGATAACCCGCATGCATGAAGATACCGGTAACGGCCAGATGCGTCCACTGCGCACGGTGGCTTGGCCACTTGACCCGCGCCAGCACGATCCACGGCAAAAAACACGCGATCGACAGCGCGTAGCGAACGACCAAAAACTTCAGCGGTGGGGCATGCGGCATGCCATAGCGTGCCACGATAAAGCCGGTGCTCCAGATCAGAACAAACACCGCTGGCATGGCCCGGATCAAGGCCCGATCATCATGTGCCCTCACCTGCGGTCACCTGGCCCGCGCCCGAATTTCAGGCAAGGCTTTCTGCAGGTAGTACACCATGGACCAGACCGTCATCACCGCCGCCAGCCAGATCAGCCAGACACCCCACACATGGGTGTCAATGAGCCCCAGCAATTGGCCATCAAACAGCAAAAACGGGATCGCCACCATTTGCACCACGGTTTTGAGCTTGCCAATCATGTGCACGGCCACGCTTTTGGCGGCGCCAATCTGCGCCATCCACTCACGCAGTGCGGAGATCGCAATTTCACGGCCAATGATGATAAGCGCGACAAACACGTCAGCACGTCCCAGATGCACGAGCACCAGCACGCAGGCACAGACCAGAAATTTGTCGGCGACCGGGTCCAGAAACGCGCCAAATGCCGACACCATGTTGAGTTTGCGCGCCAGATAACCGTCAAGCCAATCGGTGGCCGCAAACACCACAAACATGACCGTCGCTATCAAATTGCGGCTGGCGGGCTCAATGGGCAAATAAAACACGCCGACGATCAAGGGGATCGCCACGATGCGCGCCCAGGTCATGATGGTTGGAATGTTAAAAAACATGCTGTTATTGTGGCACGGCCCAGTACACCAAATGACTGGTAACGTCGCCTGATCAGTGCAGGGCGCGGTAAATTTCTTCCGCCAACTCGCGCGAGATACCCGCCACCGTCGCAATATCTTCCGCCCCCGCCAGCGCCACGCCACGCACACCACCAAAGCGCTGCAACAATTTGGATCGGCGCTTGGGGCCAATGCCAGGGATTTCTTCGAGCTTGCCGCCATCCACCCGCACCTTGGCGCGTTTGGCACGCATGCCGGTGATGGCAAAACGATGCGCCTCGTCGCGAATCTGCGCCACCAGCATCAGCGCGGCCGAGTCTTTGCCCAGGTAGACTTTCTCGCGGCCATCGGCAAACACCAGTTCCTCCAAGCCGACCTTGCGCCCCTCGCCTTTCTCAACGCCGACGATCAGTGACAAATCCAGGCCCAAGTGCTCAAACACCTCGCGCGCCATGCTCACCTGGCCTCTGCCTCCGTCCACCAAGACCAGGTCCGGCAGTCGGCCGGTGCCCGCAGGCATTTGCCCGGTCTGTTGCGCCTCGCGCAAGGTCTCGGCCAGCTTGCCATAGCGACGCAGCAACACCTGGCGCATGGCCGCGTAATCGTCGCCTGGTGTGATGTCGTTGATGTTGTAACGCCGGTACTCGGCGTTTTGCATTTTGTGGTGCGCAAACACCACACAAGAGGCTTGGGTGGCCTCGCCCGCCGTATGGGATATATCAAAACACTCGACCCGCAGCGCGTCCAGATCGTCCAGCGCCAGATCCAGCGCATCGGCCAACGCCCGGGTACGCGCCTGCTGCGAGCCTTCTTCAGAGAGCAGGCGGGCCAACTGCAGCCCGGCATTGGTTTGCGCCATTTCCAGCCAGACACGGCGCTGCTCGCGAGGCTGATGCACCGCCGCGACCTTGACACCGGACTGGATAGAGAGCGCTTCGAGCAGTTGGCTATTCACCGGCGCACTGACAATCAGTGTCGGGGGCACGGGCACGTTCAGATAATGCTGTGCCACGAAGGCTTCCAGCACCTGGGTTTCGACACTGGGTACGGGAGGCGCTGCCGAGCTGTCGTCAACAGATTCTTCAAAACCGCCGACGTTGTAAATCTCGGTCGCGTCCTCCACATGCGCCGGGAAATAGGGACGATCCCCCAGATGGCGCCCGCCGCGCACCATCGCCAGATTGACGCAGGCACGACCACCCTGCACCTTCACCGCCAGAATGTCCACATCGCGATCCGCCACGTTGTCTACCGACTGTTGGTGCAGCACATTGGACAGCGCCGCCACCTGATTGCGCAGTTCGGCCGCCTGCTCGAACTCCAGCTTTTCAGCATGCGCCATCATGCGGGCCTCCAGCGCCTCCATGACCTGACGCGCATCGCCACGCAAAAAACGCTCGGCGTTGGCCACGTCCTGCGCATAGTCCGAGGCAGAAATATGGCCGACGCAAGGCGCTGAGCAACGCTTGATCTGGTACAGCAGACACGGGCGCGTGCGGTTGTTGAACACCGGGTCTTCACAGGTGCGCAGATGAAACACCTTCTGCATCAGCAAAATCGCTTCTTTGACCGCCCAGGCGCTCGGATAGGGTCCGAAATACTGATGCTTTTTCTCCACCGCGCCCCGGTAGTAGGACACCCGGGGAAAGCTGGTGCCCGGATTCAAAGAAGAACTCGCACCGGTCATCTTCAAGTACGGATAGCTCTTGTCATCCCGAAACAAAATGTTGTACTTGGGGTTGAGCGTCTTGATCAGGTTGTTTTCCAGCAGCAGCGCCTCGGCCTCCGAGCGCACCACCGTCGTTTCCAGCCGCACGATCTTGCCCACCATGTGGCCGATGCGCGTGCCCCCGTGATTTTTCTGGAAATAGCTCGACACCCGCTTTTTCAAATTGATCGCCTTGCCCACGTAGAGCACAGCGCCCTCGGCGTCGAAATAGCGGTACACGCCCGGCAGCGGCGGCAAACTCGCCACGTCGCTGAGCAACTGCGCAGGGTGTGCGGACACGGCTGCGGGTGCTGGGCCAGCGGGCGCTTCAAATGAAATGGAATCAGGCAAAACAGGCATAGGTGCGTATTGTGGACAATTCAGGCGTGACGACAGGAAAACTTTGGGACATCTTTTGCAGGGTCATCGACAACTACGGTGACATCGGCGTTGGCTGGCGCTTGAGCGTTGGCTTGGCCGCGCGCGGCGAGCGCGTGCGCTTCTGGCTGGACGATACCAGCGCGCTGGCTTGGATGGCACCCTTTGGTGCGCCCAACGTCGAAATCCGCCACTGGACCCAGCCGATCCAGACCGAAGGCCTGGCGCCAGGCGATATTTTGCTGGAAACCTTTGCTTGTGAAATAGATCCTGAATTTATAGCTGCTTACGCAGGCTGGACGGGGGCTAGAGGCCAAAAAGGCTTATGGATTAACCTGGAGTACCTGAGCGCTGAAAGTTACGCCGAACGCAATCACGGCCTGCCCTCCCCGGTCATGACGGGGCCGGGTGCGGGTTTGAGCAAATACTTTTTCTACCCCGGCTTCAGCATGGCCACGGGTGGCCTGTTGCGTGAACCCGATCTGGCCGAGCGTCAGGCCCGCTTCGAGCGTGCCGACTGGTTGCAACAACGGGGCGTCAACTGGCACGGCGAACGCCTGGTGTCCTTGTTTTGCTACGAACCCCCGGCCTTGGCCGACTTGTTGGACCGGTTGGCCACTGGTCCGCAAGCCACCCAACTGCTGGTGACCGCAGGCCGGGCGACAGCGGCGGTTACCGCTTGCATTTTGAACAAAACAAGGCTCCAGCCCTTATGGAACAAACGTGAGCTGCTATCAATTAGCTACCTGCCGCCACTCACCCAATACGACTACGACCATCTGCTGTGGGCCTGTGACCTGAATTTTGTCCGTGGTGAAGATTCATTGGTGCGCGCCTTGTGGGCGAACAAACCCTTTGTCTGGCAGATCTACCCGCAACAGGACGACGCCCATCACCGCAAGCTGGAAGCTTTTCTGGACATTTTGGACGCTCCGCCCTCACTGCGGGCTTTTCACCGGGTCTGGAATGGCGTGAATAGCCGCACAAATGGTAATGGAAACCATCAGCCGCAACTGCCTGTGCTGGAACTGGTTTCATGGCAGCAAAACGTGACCAGAGCGGGGCAGCAACTGCGTCAGCAAGATGACCTTGTGACCCAGATCATGCGTTTTGCATTAAAAAACCTTTAAAATAGCAGACTTTGCGGGACTTGACCGGGTTTTTCATCCGTCCATACCGCCCTTGCCGCGACACAAGCGGCCAACTTTCACACATTTCGCTATGAAAACCGCTCAAGAAATTCGCGCTGGTAATGTCATCATGTACGGCAAAGACCCCATGGTCGTGCTGCGGACCGAATACAGCCGCGGTGGCCGCAACTCGTCCACCGTCCGTATGAAACTCAAAAGTCTGATCGCCAACTTCAATACGGAAGTGGTGTACAAGGCCGACGACAAGCTGGAACAGGTCATCCTGGACAAGAAAGAGTGCACCTACTCTTATTTTGCCGAACCGATGTACATCTGCATGGACACCGAGTTCAACCAGTACGAGGTTGAAGCCGAAAACATGGGTGACTCGCTGAACTACCTCGAAGATGGCATGGAGCTCGAGGTGGTGTTCTACGACGAAAAAGCCATTTCGGTTGAAATGCCAACCAGCGTCGTGCGCGAAATCACCTGGACCGAACCCGCCGTCAAGGGCGACACCTCCGGCAAGGTGCTCAAGCCGGCCAAAATCTCCACCGGTTTTGACATTGGTGTACCGATCTTTGTAGCGCAAGGCGACAAGGTCGAGATCGACACCCGCACCGGCGAATACCGCAAACGCGTTTAAGCGCCGGCCCGCACGCCGGGTCGCAGTAAAAAAAAGGCTTCCTGGAAGCCTTTTTTTATGGGCGACTCCAAGGCCTTCTTCTCGCAAACTTATCCGATCCAGTACACCAAACCGATGTAGGCTTCAACTATGAGCAAACACACCGACAAAACGGAGGTCGCTAGCAAGCTGGTGCTGCGCCGGGTGGCGATCGACACCTACCGCGAAAACGTGGCCTACCTGCACCGGGACTGCGCGGTATACCGGGCTGAAGGCTTTCAGGCCCTGTCCAAAGTCGAGGTCCGCGCCAACGGACGCCACATTCTGGCCACCCTGAACGTGGTGGATGACCCCAATATCGTCGCCTGCGATGAGCTCGGCCTGTCAGAGGACGCTTTTGCTCAGATGGCTATGATCGATGGTCAGCCAGCCTCGGTGTCTCAGGCTGAACCACCGCAGTCCATTGGCGCGCTGCACCGCAAATTGGCCGGTGAACGGCTCGGCCGTGAGGACTTTCTGGGTATCGTGCACGACATTGCCGAGCTGCACTACTCCAAAATTGAGTTGAGTGCTTTTGTTGTGGCCACCAACCGGGATGAACTGGACCGCGAAGAGGTGTACTTTTTGACCGAGGCGATGGTGGCCAGTGGTCGAACGCTCAACTGGCACGAACCCCTGGTGGTGGACAAACACTGTATTGGTGGCATTCCCGGCAACCGCAGCTCCATGCTGGTNGTGCCNATTGTGGCGGCGCACGGCCTGCTGTGCCCCAAAACATCATCGCGCGCCATCACCTCCCCGGCCGGCACGGCCGACACGATGGAAGTGCTGGCCAAGGTTGAGCTGCCTTTTGATCAGCTGGCGGACATCGTGCGCGCGCACCGGGGCTGCCTGGCCTGGGGCGGCGCCGCCCATTTGTCACCAGCCGACGATGTGCTGATTTCGGTAGAGCGACCGCTGGCGATTGACTCTCCGGGGCAAATGGTGGCCTCCATACTCTCCAAGAAAATCGCCGCTGGCTCCACCCATCTGGTCCTTGATATCCCCATCGGCCCCAGCGCCAAAGTACGTTCCATGCCCGAGGCCCAACGTCTGCGCCGACTTTTTGAGTACGTGGCGGGGCGCATGCATCTGTCGCTGGATGTGGTCGTGACCGATGGACGCCAACCCATCGGCAACGGCATCGGCCCGGTGCTTGAGGCGCGCGATGTGATGCGGGTGCTGGAGAATGACCCACGGGCACCCAACGACCTGCGACAAAAATCCTTGCGATTGGCTGGCCGACTGATTGAATTCCACCCGGACGTGCGCGGTGGCGACGGTTTTGCGATTGCGCGGGACATTCTGGATTCTGGCCGGGCGCTGGCGAAAATGAACGCCATTATTGCCGCCCAGGGCGCTCAGTTGTTTGATCACAACCACCCGCAACTCGGCGCCTTGACCTTTGATATTTGCGCCACCGTGTCCGGCGTGGTCACCGGCATTGACAATCTGCAGGTGGCACGCATCGCCCGTTTGGCGGGTGCGCCCAAAGTCATCGGCGCCGGCATTGATCTGTTTCACAAACTGGGGGACGCGGTGGCCAGCGGCGAGGTTCTGTACCGCGTTCACGCCGGGTTTCAAAGCGACCTCGACTTTGCGCGCCAAGCCTGCGCCAAGTCTACCGGCTATACCATCGGGCGAGCCGAAGATGTGCCCCATGTATTTACGGAATTCTGATGCCATCAACACCTGTTTTGCTGTGCTTTGAGGATGAGCAAGAGAACGCTGCACGCATCGCCCAGGCNGCTGGGCACCAGCTGGTNNGTATCGATCGTCACCGCTTTCCCGACGGCGAAATCAAGCTGCGCCTGCCCCCGACCCTGCCGGATCATGCGGTCATCCTGCGCACGCTCAATGACCCGAATGAAAAATTGGTCGAACTGCTGTTGGCAGCCCAGACCGCGCGTGACCTGGGCGCCCGGCACTTGACGCTGGTCGCCCCTTACCTCGGCTACATGCGACAGGACGTGGCGTTTCAACCGGGCGAGGCCATCAGCCAGCGCATTGTCGGGAGATTTTTAGCCGGCCTGTTTGATGCCGTGATCACTGTTGACCCCCATCTACACCGCGTCGCCGCGCTGCAGCAGGCTGTGCCAGTGGCCAACGCTGTGGTGCTCAGCGCCGCACCGTTGCTGTCAGATCTGATTGCCACCCAGCGCCCGCAAGCTTTGCTCTTGGGCCCGGATGAAGAGTCCGCGCAGTGGCTGGCACTGGCCGCATCGCGCCATGGCTTTGACCACGCCGTTTGCCGCAAGGTGCGCCTCGGCGACCGAGCAGTAGAAATTGCACTGCCGGACATTCCCGTGTCGGGCCGTCAAGTGGTTCTGCTCGACGACGTGGTCAGCACCGGCCACACCCTGGCCCAGGCGACGCGGCAACTGCTGGCTGCGGGCGCAGCCTCGGTCGATGTTGCGGTCACGCACGCGCTCTTTATTGACGATGCCTGGTCAATGATTCTGAAAGCGGGTGCACGTGAGGTGTGGAGTACCGACTGCGTCAAACATGCCAGCAACGCCGTCAGCATGAGCGCCCCCATTGGCGAGGCTTTGACCCGGATCGGCGCCATGACCATGATGCGCTGAGCGCCAGCGTGGCGGGGTATTGCGAAATCAGCGGTGCTTGCGTTGCATTTTGGCGACGACGCGTTGCGGCTTGCCGCTGCGCCCCCGGGTTACCGGCCGCCCCAATTCCGTCCTAACGCGCAGCCGCGTCAGGCCCTGCGTCACGGCAAATTTCTCCAAGGCGTTGCGGCAGCGCGCTGCAGCGGCTGCGGCATCGGCCCCATGCGGATCAAGCCTGAGCACCAGCGTGTGATCATCCTGCTGGCGCAATTGAAAATCGAACACGCCAGCATCGTCTTCAAGCACCGTCGTCAGCGCCAGCGGCAAGAGCGTGACCAGGTGCCCATCCAGTCCCGCCATCAGCAACGGATCATCCCTGCGACCCTGCACCTCAATCACCGGCAGTGACGAGCCGCATTCACAGCGCTCTGGATGCACCGTGATCTGGTCACCCAGGTCGTAACGAATCAGCGGTTGCACGAAATTGGCCAGATTGGTCAACAAGGTGGAATGTGAAACCTGCCCCGGTGGCACCGGCTGCCCCTGCGCATCAATCGGTTCCAGAATCAACCAGTCGGTATTGGCATGCATCTGCCCGTGTTGGCACTCCCAGCCAATCGACATGAATTCCGAGGCACCATAACTATTGCGCACCATGCACCCGAGCCCCTGCTCTACGTGTCGGCGCACGGCGGCACTCAGTGTCTCGCCACCGGTCCAGATTTCTTTTGGCGCGAAGTGCAGCGCCCCTTGCGCAGCCACATCGGCCAACAAGGCCGCCACGGACGGATAAGTGGCAATGACGGTCGGCGCAAACGCGTTGAGCTCATCAAGCAAAGCGCTGGGTGACTGCAAAATGGAAAAGCAACGCAAGCTTTGCGCCATGAACGGATTGAGTTGGCGCAACCGTTGCATGCTCACCATACTGGCGAAGTGGCCGGTGGTGGCACCCACAAAAGCGATGCGTTCCGCCAGCAACAGGGGATCAAACCAGCGCTGCAGCGGCCGTGGCGCGCTGCGGCGCAACGCCTCCAAAGCATCGTAAACCACCATCGCGCGTGCATCCTGGACAAACACACCCGGTTGATGCTGGGTGCCAGAACTCTCCCAGACCAGGTATTTGCCCAGGTAAGGCTCGCCAATGCGCTGGGCATCGGCAGTGAAGGTGCGAAGCTCGGCCAATTTGAGTTGCGGGTCAGTCACCCAATCGTCAAAGCGCCCCATCAACTCAGCCCGTTCTAGCACCGGCAGCGCGCTCAGAGCCAGGGTGGCGGGCGTCGTGCCTTGCAGGCGCTCCCGGTACAGCCGGGAACCGCGCACAGTGGCTTCAAGCAGATGAGCCAGTCGGGTTTTCTGGCGCGCAGCGATAGCGTCTGGCGCGGCGCGGCCGCTGGCCAGCACATCCAGCGCCACAGCAGCCAAGCGCAAGGGATCAAAAACTGTCGTCATACGCAAAACATATTAGTGCGACTCCAGAGCATCAAAATTGTGCACGATCAACCCATGTGATTTTTATCAAGACGTGCAACAGGATCGGTCACTATCGTCAGACTTGGTTTCAATTTCAAAGGAGGTTTGCAATGAATGATATGACGACGATTCAAAAAGACAAATTGATGAGCGACTTGCGCATGGTGATTGCCGACGCGGAAGAGGTGCTGCGCATGACGGCTGACGAGGTGGGCGAAGGCGCAGCCGATCTGCGCAGCCGAGTACAAGCCCGAATGAATCAGGCCAAGGCCGATCTGGTTCATTTACAGGAAGCAGCGGTCGCCAAAGCCAAAGCCGCCGGTCACGTCGCTGACGATTTTGTGCATGACAACCCCTGGAAATCCATCGGTATCGCGGCGGGAGTTGGGTTGGTGATCGGCTTGCTGGTCAGTCGCCGTTAAAACGGCAGCGAACCGGCCAAATTTATGAGCGAACCGGGCAAGAACGTTGGTTTATTCGCCTCTTTGCGCCGCCTGCTTGGCACGGTGCTCGAGATCGCCCAAGTGCGCTTGGATCTGCTGAGTACCGAGGTTGAACTTGAGAAACGACGCCTCTTTGACGGTCTGCTCTGGGGTCTTGCTGCCCTGCTGATGTTGGGCGTCGGCGTGGTGCTGGTGTGCGGCTTCATCATCCTGCTGTTTTGGGATGGTTATCGCCTGGCCGCAGTGGGCGTGCTGGCGCTGCTTTTTCTTGCTGCAGGCGCCTGGCTGGTGCGCGCGGCGCGACACCGACTGCAGAGTCCGAATGGCATGTTTGAAGCCAGCCTTGCTGAGTTGCAGCGGGATCGCGCCGGGCTCCACCCCTCAGGCTCTCATGAAACACGATGAACTGGTCTTGCGCCAACAGCGCTTGCTGGTGCGCAGTGCGCAGTTGCGACTGGTTTTGAGCGATCAGGCGCAAGTCTTGCAGCGACCTTTCGCCTTGGCCGACCAGGCACAAAGCGGCCTGCAATGGCTTTATCGCAACCCACAGTGGCCGCTGGGCGCCCTGGTGCTTGTGGTTCTTGTGCGGCCGCGACGCGCCATCGTGTGGGGTGGGCGCCTGTGGTGGGCTTGGAAAACGTTCAAGCAAACGCAAAAATGGTTGACCAAACAGTCCTTGCAAAAACTCTCCCCCTGAATTGAGTCGATCCGGCACGGCTTGGCCAAGCGACGTGTCACAGTTTTTCGCACACAATCGAAGTTATGGACACCACTCAGAACCTTTCCGAACCTCGCCTGCCTGATTCCGAGACGGAACTGAAAAGCCAGGCTGACCTCGGCCATGCGTTGGAGGCCGACGCCTACCGTCTGGCATTTGCCGATCCCGAGTTCTTGGTGCGGCGGGAAACACGCGGCATCCGGTTTCAACTGGAAATGCTCAAGCCCGATCTGGACCAGGCTGAACAAGGCATCGACAGCACCATCGTGGTTTTCGGCAGCGCCCGCTCGGCCTCGCCCGAGATGGCCCAAGTCTCTCTGCAACAAGCGCAGACCAGCGGNGACCCCAATGCGCTGATNGTGGCGCAGCGGCANGTGCGAAGCGCCCATTACTANGATCAGGCGCGACTATTTGCCCGACAAGTCGCCGGACACAGCGCACACCGACGGCCTGAAGAGCGTCTGTTCATTGCGACCGGCGGTGGTCCCGGCATCATGGAGGCGGCCAATCGCGGTTCGCACGAGATGGGCGCCCCGAGCGTGGGCCTGAACATATCCCTTTTGCACGAGCAGCACCCCAACCCCTACATCACGCCGACCTTGAGTTTCAAGTTTCACTACTTTGCGCTGCGCAAGATGCACTTCATGATGCGAGCCAAAGCTCTGGTGGCGTTCCCCGGCGGCTTTGGCACGCTCGATGAATTGTTTGAAGTCATCACCCTGGTGCAGACCCGCAAGTCCAAGCCGGTGCCAATTGTCTTGTTTGGCACCGACTACTGGAAGCGACTGGTCAACATGGACGTCTTGGTGGAAGAAGGCGTGATCTCGGCACAAGACCTGGACCTGTTCACCTATGTGGATGATGCCGATGCGGCGTGGGAGGTCATACGGAC
>JGI24143J45723_1000410_pt1 | contig 22330 bp, 21 predicted proteins | sample BarGraIncu00432A_FD_45723 | JGI IMG/M metagenome (IMG submission 45723) | reverse complement strand
TGGAATTAATTCCGACAGCGTAACCCACGTTTGCAAGGGGCGGGTCCTTTTTTTCGCCTGGCAGACATTATGTCTAGCCCTCCCCCTCCGGGAGAGGGGACCAGAAACTCCCTCCCCTTCAAGGGGAGGGTTGGGGTGGGGATGGGATAAAATTACGAAATCCGGTCCCTTATCAAAACCACCGGATCAGCTCGTGCTCCATGTCAATCTGGTAGCGGTGCTTGGCGAGGAAGTCCATTCCGAGCAGACCGTCGCGCAGCCCTTCGCCACCTTCATAGGGAATGAGATTGACCTCAGCCGAGGCCATGGTGAAAGGCCCCACCCCAAGCGACTCGATAGTTGAGCTGCGAGATCGAATCATTCTCCCGTCAGCAACTTCCGACTGAGCTATCTTTGCTGAGCGCAGGTCGATCCTGAGCCGTCCGGCCAGTCCCTCATGAATCGAGGTTCTGGTCGCGCCGGTATCGAGCACCAGAACGACCTTGACGGTTTCCCCGCCATTTTTCAGCAGTACGGGTACCAGCACCTGGTTGTTGATGATCCGTACTTTGGTGGTCTGCTCCGATGACGCGGTACCTCTATTGTCAGGTGCAGACGGCTGCTCCCGCGTGGCATCCGCCCGTCCGCGACTTGCGACGGCAACCCCGGACTCAAATCCCGCCGGCTCAGGCAGGGGCAAAGCCGCATGATATGCAAGCGGTGCACCCGGCGTGGTCAGGATCGCTTGGGGCCGCGTCCCTTCCACCTGAAGGACCAGCGGTAACGGCCAGCAGAGGTACAGGGCAAGTACGGCAGTAGCACCCAACCCGAGGACGAAGGGAGCCCGTGCCACACAATCAGGCTTCTTGGGGATCACCGTCCGCGTTTTGGTCAGCAGTTCCTGAGCGTACACCAAAAGCTTTTTCTTCAGTAGCGGATCAAGACACCCTTCTCCGATCTCGGTTAGGACTGCGACCCAGCGAATATCATGGGCGGAGTTCCGGATCAAGGGTAGCGCAATAAAACTTATCAGTTCCAGCACCGCAGCTTGTTTTTCCAGATACTCCTGGGATTTGACGGGGCGGCCGAGTTCGGGGATCACGCTCCGGGCCAGTTCATAAAGCGCAGCAACCAGGATCGCTTCCCTCTCCCGGGTGTCGACTGCCTCTTGCAACTCTACAATAACCCTTTCCCTTAGAGCAACACACAGATATGGGATATCCACGTGGTTTCCTCCCCTGGCTGCCTTGCGTAACCCCGAGACCTTCAGCTGTCTGCGATCGCCTCACGGTATACCGATGGGGATATTTTAGCGCACAATCCGGCCGACGTCCGTCGCGTCCTCCGTCTTTGTTCGAGGCCCAAGGCGGGTCATTGTACGGGCCACGAAGTACAAAGCGATACCGGCAGCTCCCCAGGTCACTAAGAATATTCCCCACCAGATGCCGTAGAGTCCCCAACCTAACGTCACGGCAAGAAAATAGAAAACCGGCAGCGGCAGGACGATCTGCCTCAGCAGGCCGATGGCCAGCGGGAAAGCCGGTCGTTTCAACCCCTGCAGCACCGAAACACAGGTGTAGAGAATCACATAAGCGATTAAAACGAATGCTTCAATTTTTAAATAGGAGGCACCGATGCCGATAACAGCTGGGTCCTTGGTGAAGAGGCCCATGAGCGACCCCGCGCAAAAATAAACCGCGGTAGTTCCCACTCCCATCAGCATGATACCGGCCTTGAGCGCCTTGCCGACCGTCTCGATTACCCGCTCCAGGTTACCTGCCCCGCTATTCTGCGCCACCAGCGCCAGGGTGGCTACGTTCAATCCCATGATCGGAAGCAGTGCTATCTGCTCTATCCTGGTAGCGATGCCGTAGCCCGCGACCGCCTGGCTGCCGAAGCGCCCCACGAACCAGGTGATGACGAAAATCCCGATGCCGACCGTCATCATGTTGAGGCTGGAAGGAAAACCCTGCTTGAAAAGCTCGCGGTAGGCCCGGCTTTCCGGGATCAGTTCACGCCAGCCGAATCCGCTCAGAAGGCCGGTTCGTTTGACCCGGCTGAACAGATAGATGCTTCCTGAGGCCTGGATCAGCACCGTCGACCACCCTACCCCGGCAAAGCCCATGGGAGGAATGCCGAAACCGCCAAAGAGAAACCAGGGATCGAGAATAAGGTTCAAGAGACAACCGGACACCAGGAAATTCCGAAAGCTCCTGCTGTCGCCGGTTGCGTTCAGGATCGCACTGAGGACAAAATTGACCAGGAAAAAGAGGCTTCCGGAAAAGATGGCATGAATGTAGGTGATCGCCAGGGTGAGGACGTCGCCCTTCCCCCCCAACAAGGAAAAAAGCCAGGGAGCCACCAAGAAACCGACCAGGGTAACCAGCAGCCCGTTCCCTATTCCGAAGGAGATGGTCTGGGCTGACAAGAGGCTGGCTTCTTTGCGATTGCGGGAGCCCAGGGCGTGACCGATCAGGGCGGTCGCACCGGTCGAGATCCCAGCGCCGACGGCGATGATGAGAAAGAAAACCGGGAATGAGAGGGAAAGTGCCGCGAGCGCTTCGGTTGAGATACGGCCACCGTAATAGGTGTCCGCCACATTGAACATGGTATTGAAGAAATACCCTATGCTGGTCGGGACAGCTATTTTTCTGATCAGTTTGGGAATCGGCTGGGTCAGCAGATTATAGTCTTTGTCCATGGTGTCCTCTTAAAATCTCCAGATTGCACCATGATCATTGCGCTATGCAAAGGCACGTTGCTCATTGACAGTGGCAGAAGCAGCGGAAACAGCACAAGGGTCGATACCCGGCAGATGTTACCCTCCTTTGGGAAAGTGGGCAAGGGGCAAAGCGTGTCGCGTGCCTGAATGCCATCGGCCATGACTTAGGCACCTGATGAAGCCCGAGCAAATGGCGTTCCCTTGGAGGTAGGAGCAAACGGCATAAAAGGCGAGCCGCATGCAATGCGTCTCTACGCGTTTCGCGAAAGCTTTGGTAGAGACGCATGGCATGCGTCTCTGTTTTCGTTTTGTTGCGTCTCAGTACTTTAACACCCTACTCAGAAACTCCTGCAGCTCGGCTGTCTGAGGCTCATCGAATAGTTGCCCGGAGGGTCCCGACTCCACGATTTTACCGGCGCTGAGAAATAGGCAGTGATCGGCTACCTTGCGGGCAAAGCCCATGTTGTGGGTGACCAGAATGAGTTCCCGTCCCTCTTCCCGCAACTCCGCTATGATGTCAAGTACTTCGGCGGTCATCTCGGGATCGAGGGCGGAGGTCGGCTCGTCGAAAAGCAGGAAACGCGGCTTCACCGCCACCGCCCGCACGATGGCTACGCGCTGTTGCTGGCCGCCGGAAAGCTCGAAAGGCTTCTTGAGGGCATGCGCCTCGAGCTGGAAGCGCCCCAGTAGCGCCATGGCGTACTCCTGTGCGGCCGCCTTTCCATACCCGTGCGCCTGTACCAGCGGCAGCGTGACGTTTTCCAACGCCGTCAGATGGGGGAAGAGATTGTATGCCTGGAACACGATCCCAATCCCGCGCCGGTACCGGATCAGATGCTCCTCACTGTAAGGGAGCGGCTCCCCGTCGATCTCAACGCTTCCTTGATCGGGCATTTCCAATCCGGCCAGCACCCTTAGGATGGTTGATTTCCCACCGCCCGACGGCCCGATCAGTACAATCGTTCGAGCATCCGGGACTTGCAGCGTGATTCCGTTCAGCGCTGCTATGTTATGGTATCTTTTGACGATTCCAGTGAGTCTAAGATTCATAGCGGTACTTCCCTTCCAGGTACCGGCTCAGCATGGAGATCGGCAGCGTCAGTGCAAGATAGCCAACCGCAAGCGGCAGGTAACTTTCCATGGTGGAATAGGTAAACGAGTTGACTTCCTGGGCGTTCAAGGTGAATTCGTTGACGGCTATGATGGAAAGGAGCGAGGAGTCCTTAATCAGGGAGGCGAACTGTCCGGCCAGGGGAGGCAGGATCCTACGCATCACCTGGGGAAAGATAACGTAGCGGTAGGTCTGTCTGCGGGTGAGGCCGATGGCCCGTGCCGATTCTAGCTGGGACGCGCCTACGCTCTCTATGCCAGCCCTGATGATCTCGCTGATGTAGGCACCGGCGAAAAGTGCGAGGGTCAGAATTCCCACCGCATAACGGTTGCTGACGCCGAAGGCATCGGCAACGACGTAGAAGAAGACCAGTATTTGCACCAAAAGCGGTGTGCCGCGGATGAGTTCAATATAGAGCTTTCCAAAGTAGCGTAAGGGAAGGAACAGAGATCTCTGCGCCAAGGCAGCGCACAGCCCGGTTACGAGGCTGGCGACCAGGGCAGCGGCTGAAATGGCGAGGGTTACCAACCAGCCGGTAATGAACTTTTGCCGGTAGAGGTACACGGCACCCCAGTCCCAGCCGTACTGGAGGCGCGAGAAGGCAAAGCTGAAGACTGCAGCAAGGAGCAGAACGGCGATCAGCGCCCCAACGAAGCGGCCATAGGCGGGAAGAACCTCTCCATTACCTTTGCGGCGTGCGAAAAATAGAGCGGACCAGCGGGATGACATGGAGCCTCGGGATGAATGAGTGGGTTAAGGTTGAGGGTTCATTTTACGGGTATCGGGCGCTTCGACTCCGCTCAGCGAACGACTGCTCCCTGAGCGGAATCAAAGTGAATGGTTAGCTTGGAGTTACCTTCCGAAGATAAAGTTGGACCGGGTACTGGTAATGTGGCGGGATCGACGCCAACTTACCTAAAGAAAAAATGCGAATCCAAGGCGCCTAAAGGCTTCCTTTTCCTCTTTCAGATAGCGGTCCCCGAGCCTGTCAAATCCGCCGCTGCGTCTGAAATCGGCCAGGAAATGGTTGATCTTTCCTTTCAGTTCGTCGTTACCCTTGCGAATGCCGATGGCCCAGGACTCGGTCTGGAAGGGCGTCAGGATTGCGCGCGTGGTCTCCTTGCTCCTCTGGTAGTTCTTAAAGGTGGACATCTGGTCGTAGATGAACGCATCTGCCTTTCCCTGCACCACCTCCAGCACCGCCGCGGCTTCCTTATCTAAAACCAGGACGCTGGCTTGCTTGATATGTGCAGCGGCGTAGCTGTGTCCGGTGGTCCCCTTCTTCACTGCGATAGTGCGACCGGGCTTGTCCAGATCAGCAATCGTGGAAACGGGAACCGACTTGCCAACCAGGAGGCAAAGCCCGGTAGTCAGGTAGGGGTCGGAAAAATCTATGGAATGCGCTCGTTCTGCAGTAGCCGTCATGGAGGAAATGATGATGTCGATCTTGCCAGTTTTAAGAGCAGGAATCAGCCCATCAAAGGCCATGTTGCGGATCTCAACGGGTCTGCCAAGTGCCTTGCCCAGTTCCATTGCCAGTTGCACACTCACGCCGTCCGGCTTCCCGCTGGTGTCGGTCATTTCAAAGGGAGGATAGGCAAGCTCCATCCCGACGATCAGTGGTTTTGCGGCAAAGGCATTGGAGGAGACATACATAGGGAGCAGCAAGAGCACAGCCAACAACATCAACCGATTAACAGTTTTGAACAAGGGAAACCTCCTGTGTTAGCAAATCTTGCTGTTACCTAATACACCCTCATTGGTCGACTGTCAATGTGGCTAGGTTAAGATGAATAGCATTTACCGTAAGCAGAACAAATTGGATAGTGCATCAGCAGCTGGGTCAGGTTCACAATTAGTTCTGTAGTGGTACATCATGCAGTTTGGTCGGTTATTGTTCTGAGCGGGATTTACTTTACTACTGCGTGGGAACGACAAAGGTGAGGCAACGGCGGAGCCTACGGTGCTGGACGCGGGGGCGTCCGGGCATTTCCGTCCCCACGCGGGAGCGTGGGAACGATGCGAACACTTTCCACAATATCCGTAGGGGGGAATCATCATTCGCCCTGACAATCTCGCTTGGTCGGGCGAGGCAGGTTCAATTTTCGAGGCAGTCAAAAAAAAAGAGCGGCAAAAGCCGCTCTTTCATTATCGTTATTCTGTTTTACAGCCGCCAATTAACGCCTGGCAGCCTTACCGGCAACCTGGACTCTGATCAGCGCGCGCTCGAGTGCTGCCTCGTAGACGCGGAAGTTCTTGTCTTCGGGGGTAACCGATTTAAGATCTATCTCTGCCTTGCCCAGAGCGAGCTTGGCGCGCTCCAGATCGATCTCGTCCGCCTTCTCGGCAGTCTCGACCAGCACCGTTACCTTGTCGCCTTCGACTTCAAAGTAGCCCCAGTTCAGTGCCATATGAAAAACGGCGCCGTCCTTTTTGTAGGCGAGTTCCCCGATCTTGAGCGAGGTGAGGAAGGGGGCATGGCCCGGAAGTACTCCGAATTCGCCGAGCGCACCTGTTGCAGTGATCTCGTCGACCTCTTCCGAGAGGACTTTCTTGTACGGAGTTACCAGTTCAACCTTCAGTTTCTCAGCCATATATGATCCTTCTGATAGTCTCGCGTTTCGGGGCTGGCTCCCGGCCGAAACCGGAAGCTGCCCTTACCACTAAACCTATGGAATTATACCAAAGTTCCCAGCCGAAACGCAAATCCCGACTTGAAACGTGTGCTGCCAACCGACTTAGGCGTTGAGTTTCTTTGCCTTGTCGATCGCTTCTTCGATGGTGCCGACCATGTAGAAAGCCTGCTCCGGGAGGTCGTCGTGCTTGCCGGCGATGATCTCGGTGAAGCCCTTGATGGTGTCTTTCAGCTCGACGTATTTACCGGGCGAACCGGTGAATGCCTCTGCAACGAAGAACGGCTGGGAGAGGAACTTCTGGATCTTTCTGGCGCGTGCAACTACCAGTTTGTCCTCCTCGGAGAGCTCGTCCATACCAAGGATCGCGATGATGTCCTGGAGATCCTTGTACTTCTGCAGCACGTACTGCACCTGACGGGCAATGGCGTAATGCTCTTCGCCGATGACCTGCGGATCGAGGATGCGCGAGGTGGAGTCGAGCGGGTCAACTGCCGGGTAGATGCCGAGCTCGGCAATCTGACGGGAGAGAACGGTCGTTGCGTCCAAGTGGGCGAATGCGGTAGCAGGCGCCGGGTCGGTCAAGTCGTCGGCAGGTACGTAAATAGCCTGGACGGAAGTGATGGAACCCTTCTTGGTGGAAGTGATGCGCTCCTGAAGCTCGCCCATTTCGGTAGCCAGCGTAGGCTGGTAACCAACGGCGGAAGGGATACGGCCGAGAAGCGCCGAAACCTCGGAACCCGCCTGGGTGAACCGGAAGATGTTGTCAACGAACAACAGAACGTCCTGGCCTTCTTCGTCGCGGAAGTACTCGGCGATGGAAAGTGCGGAAAGCGCAACGCGGGCACGTGCTCCCGGGGGCTCGTTCATCTGGCCGTAAACCAGGGCAGCCTTGTCGAGAACGCCGGACTCTTTCATTTCCATCCAGAGGTCGTTCCCTTCACGGGTACGCTCACCCACGCCTGCGAAGACGGAGAAGCCGCCGTGCTGCTTGGCGATGTTGTTGATCAGCTCCATGATGAGAACGGTCTTGCCGACGCCGGCGCCGCCGAAGAGGCCGATCTTGCCGCCTCGAGCGTAAGGAGCCAAAAGGTCAACGACCTTGATCCCGGTGGTGAATGCCTCGACCTTGGTGGACTGGTCCACGAACGCGGGTGCTTCACGGTGGATGCCGTACTCTTTCTCGTTGCCGATCGGGCCCATTTCGTCAACCGGCTCGCCGATGACGTTCAGGATGCGGCCCAGGGTCTTCTTGCCGACCGGAACCGAAATCTGCTTGCCCATGTCGAGGACCTTCTGGCCACGAATCAGACCGTCGGTGGAGTCCATGGCGATGGTTCTGACCGCGTTCTCGCCGAGGTGCTGGGCAACTTCCAGGACCAGGTTGAACTCCTTGTCGTCGATCGCCGGGTTGGTTACCCGAAGAGCGGTGTAGATCGGGGGGAGCTTGCCCGGCTCGAATTCGACGTCGATAACCGCGCCGATGACCTGCGATATTTTTCCGAAGTTCTGACTCATGTAACCTCTTCCTCCTGCGGCCTCTGCAGGCCACTATGTTTAAATTCTTAACCTTTTATGGATTCGGAGCCGGAGATGATTTCCATCAGCTCCGTGGTGATGGCGGCCTGGCGCGCCCTGTTGTAAATCAGGGTCAGCTTGCCGATCATCTCCGTGGCGTTCTTGGACGCGCTGTCCATTGCCGTCATGCGTGCGCCGTGCTCGGAGGCAAGCGACTCGAGAAGCGACTTGAAAACCTGCACCTCGATGTGCTTGGGGAGGAGTTCATCCAGAAGCGCCGCTTTCGAGGGCTCGTAGATGTACTCGGTTGCCTGCTCCTCGGAAGCGCCTGCCTTGGGTGTTACCGGCAAGAGCTGCTCCAGGGTAATGTCCTGGGTCATGACGCTCTTGAATGCGTTGTAGATGACATAGACTTCGTCATACTCTTCCGCCAGGTAACCCTCGACAATCTCGGCCGCGATGAGGGACGCCGTCTGGTAGGAAAGCGTGGAAAAGATATTTCCGTGGTGCTTTCTCACCGTGTGGCGGTTTCTCAGGAACTCGTAACCCTTGCGACCGATGGTCATCAGGGAAAGTTCCTTGAACTCACCGGCGCGCTCCTTGATGAAGCGCTCGGCTGCCTTGGACAGGTTGGCGTTGAAGCCGCCGCACAGTCCGCGGTCCGAAGTGACCACGACCAGAAGGGCGCGGTGCGTGTCGCGCTGGATCATGAGCGGGCTTGCGTCCGCTTCCTGACTCTGCGCCAAACGCTCCAGCACTTCCGCGAGCTTCCCGGCGTAGGGGCGTGCCGCCACTACGTTGTCCTGGGCACGACGCAGCTTGGCCGCCGAGACCATTTTCATGGCCGCGGTGATCTGTCTGGTATTTTTTACGGATACGATCCGTTTCTTGATACTTTTGAGGTTCGCCATGCGCTATCCGTCCTTGTTCTACTAGGCAGTAAATTCCTTTTTGAACTCTTCCAGCGAAGCAACGATCTGGCCTTTCATGGTGTCGTCAATCGCCTTCTTGTCGCGAAGTTCACCAAGGAGGTCCGCCTTCCTGGAATCAAAGAACGCGTAGAGTTCGATCTCATAGCGCTTCAGCGAGCCGATCGGGTATTCATCGATGAAGCCGTTGTTGGCTGCGAAGATGATCAGGACCTGCTTCTCGTTCGGGATCGGACGGTACTGCGGCTGCTTCAGGATCTCGACCAGGCGAGCTCCACGGGCAAGCTGCATCTGGGTAGCCTTGTCCAGGTCGGAACCGAACTGGGCGAAAGCTGCCATCTCGCGGTACTGGGCGAGAGCCAGACGAAGGGTACCGGCAACCTGCTTCATTGCCTTAACCTGAGCCGAGCCGCCGACGCGGGAAACCGAGAGGCCGACGTTGATGGCGGGACGTACGCCGGAGTAGAACAGGTCGCTCTCCAGGTAGATCTGGCCGTCGGTGATCGAAATCACGTTGGTCGGGATGTATGCGGAAACGTCGCCAGCCTGGGTCTCGATGATCGGCAGGGCGGTCAAGGAACCAGCGCCGCACTCGTCGGAGACTTTGCAAGCGCGCTCCAGAAGACGGCTGTGCAGGTAGAAAACGTCGCCCGGGTAAGCTTCACGTCCCGGCGGACGACGAAGCAGCAAGGAGAGCTGACGATAAGCAACAGCCTGCTTGGAAAGGTCATCGTAGATGATCAGAGCGTGACGCCCTGAATCGCGGAAGAACTCGCCCATGGTGACGCCGGTGTAAGGAGCGATGAACTGCAGCGGAGCCGGCTCGGAAGCGGTAGCTGCAACGACGATGGTGTAATCCATGGCGCCGTGCTCTTTCAGCTTGGAAACAACCTGGGCGACCGTGGAGCGCTTCTGGCCGATAGCGACGTAGATGCAGACCACGTCCCCGCCCTTCTGGTTGATGATCGTGTCGATCGCGACCGCGGTCTTGCCGGTCTGACGGTCGCCGATGATCAGCTCACGCTGGCCACGCCCGATCGGAACCATGGCGTCGATAGCTTTGAGGCCGGTCTGCATCGGCTGATGCACCGACTTACGCTTAACGATGCCGGGGGCCTTAACTTCGACCTTGCCGAACTGGGTGGTGTTGACGGGACCGAGGCCGTCGATCGGCTCGCCGATCGCGTTCAGTACGCGGCCGATCAGAGCGTCGCCAACGGGGACTTCCACGATCTTGCCTGTCAGCTTGACCGTGTCGCCTTCCTTGATCTCGCAGAACTCGCCGAGAATCGCAGCTCCGACGTTGTCCTCTTCCAGGTTAAGGACCATGCCGGTGATGCCGCCCGGGAATTCCAGCAGCTCGCCTGCCATTGCCTTGTCAAGACCGTGAATACGTGCAATACCGTCGCCGATGGAAATGATGGTGCCTGTTTCGGCTACCGCCACTTCAGTGCCGTACTCCTTGATCTGCTTCCTGATAATCTCGCTGATTTCTTCCGCTTTGATTTCCATAGAACCGTCTCACCCCTTCTGTAATATATCTTGAATTCTAGCTAACTGTGTTCTTACACTTCCGTCGAATACCTTGCCGCCGATCTTGGTGACTACCCCGCCGATCAAGGCCGGGTCCACTTCCACCTTCAGCTCCACTTTTTTGCCGGTTGACTTGGCGAGTGCCGCCCTGATCTCCTCAACCTGGGCCGCGTCAAGCGGGAGGCCGGAGGTGAGCGTGGGCCGGATGACACCGGACAACTCGTCGGCAAAGGCGCCGTAGCTCTCGGCGATCAGCGGCAGCACCGTAATGCGGCCGCGCTCGAGCAGGAGCATCAGCAGGTTGGAAACGATTCCGGAGGTCTGGGTGCGCGTCACCAGCTCCTTCAGGATCTCTTTCTTGGACTCGATGCCGTAAGCGGGGTTACCGAATACTGCGGCGAGTTCACGGCTCTCGGAAAGGAGTGTGCTGAAACGGCTCAACTCGACATTGAACTGGTCCACGGTCCCGGTTTCGGAGCCGATCTGCACGAGTGCCTTAGCGTAACGTTTGGCAATAGCGTTAGTACTCAATGTAGAGTCACCACCTTGGAGATATATTCGCCAACCAGCTTGTCCTGGTCGCCTTTTGCAATGTTCTTGATGATCTTCTGCTCGGCAATCTCGACGGCAAGCTTGGCGGCTTCGGCACGCAGCTCGTCTTTCGCCTTCAGGACTTCCTGCGCCGCGGCGCTTTCAGCCTGGGCGACGATCCTGCCAGCCGCGATGTTGGCCTCGGCGATGATGCGCTCTTTCTCCAGCTCACCCTCACGCTTCATGTTGGCCGAGATGGTTTCGATTTCCTTGTTGGCCTGATCGAGACGCTGCGTGTATTCCGCGAACTTCTTCTCGGCATCTTCCTTGGCCTGAACTGCTTCCTTCAGGGTGCGCTCAATGCCGGTCCTGCGGGCAGCAAGGGTTCCCTTAACGTCAGCTTTCTTGATAGCCCAGATCGCTATTCCCGCGAGGGCCGCGAAGTCGAGGCAGCGCCAGGCGAAGTCCTTCAGCTGGGCGCCCGATTCGACATGGTGAGCGCCCTCTTCGGCAAAACCCAGCGCGGCGAAGCCCAGGATGATGGCACCGGTGGTAAGTGTTGAAACGGCGACAGCCGTTACGCGTGAAGTAGGTTTCATATGCATGCTACAGACTCCTCCCGAGGACTTTCTCGCAGATATCGGCGGACAGGGACTCGGCGCTCGCCTTGAGGAGGCGCCTGGCCTCTTCGGCTTCCTTGGCGACCCGCGTCTTGATGCCGGCAAGCTTCTCGCCCGATTCCAGCCGTGCCTTCTCGAGGATGGCGGCCTCCTGCAGCTGGGCCTCCTTCTTCAGGACGCCGCGCTCGTCGGCAGCACCGGCACGAATCTCGCGCATGCGCGCCTCGTAACTGGCAAGCTTCTCCTGAACCTCTTTATCTACGGCGGCGCTTTTCTCTTTCGCCCCGCTGATCAGAGCGTTCCGGTCGGAGAGCTGTTTTCTGATCGGCTTGTACAAAAAGACGTTCAAAAGGAGCACCAGGACCAGGAAGTTCACCAGCTGGATTACAAATGCCAAGTCTAAATTGATCACCAAACCACCTCATGTCGAACATTTTTAAACCATCTGCTTCACACTCCCGGAACCTTCCGGTGCGTAAAACAGGTGATAGCTAACACATAAATCCTTCTACTGTCAAGCGATTTATCAATTTTCGCTGTAAATTGTATACAATTTTTCTACCGGAGTGGTTAGCAGATCTCCGTTAAAGATTGAAAATTTCCACGATGCGGGCAAGATCCTTCTGGTCGGAGAAACTGATTTCCAGTTTTCCGCCGCGGCCCGAGCGGCGTAGCGCCACCTTGGCCCCGAAATGACGCTGGATCCGCTCCAGGAGATCGCGCTCGTCGGCGTCTTCCACCGGGCGCGCCTTGGGGACGCTCTTCGCTTTCTTTTTCTTGACCAGCGCCTCGGCCTCGCGCACCGAGAGATGCCCCTTGACGATCTCGTCCCGGGCAGCCTTCTGCTCTTCCTCGTCGTCCAGAGTCAGCAGCGCGCGGGCGTGCCCCATGGAGATACGCTCCTCGGCCACGTCCCGCTTGATCTCGGAAGGGAGCCTCAGGAGCCGCAGCGCGTTGGCGATGGTAGAGCGTTCCTTGCCGACCCGCTTGGCAAGCTCCTCCTGGGAAAGCGAGAAGCGCTCCAGCAGACGGTGATAGGCCTCGGCCTCCTCCACCGCGTTCAGGTCCTCGCGCTGGATGTTCTCGATGAGCGCCATTTCGAGGGCGGTATCCTCGGAAACGTCCTGGATCACCACCGGGACCTCGTGCAACCCCGCCTTCTGGGCCGCGCGCCAGCGCCGCTCGCCCGCGATGATCTCGTAATGCCCGTCCCGGCGCAGTACAACGAGCGGCTGGATTATCCCCTTCTCCCTGATGGAGGCGGCGAGTTCCTCGAGCTTTTCGTTTACGAAGGTCTTTCTCGGCTGATCCTTGTTGGGGCGGATCTCCTCGATGGGACAGGAGAAGTACTTTTTGCCGTGATCCTCAACGACCGGGAGCAGCGCCCCCATTCCTTTGCCCAGCCCCATCTTCTTAACTGACATGCGATGCCTCCCGTCCGATGATCTCCTTCGCCAGCTCCAGGTAGCTGGTAGCCCCCTTGGAGGTGATGTCGTACAGTATGATCGGCTTGCCGTGCGAGGGCGCCTCGGAAAGCCGGACGTTTCTCGGAATGACCGTCGCGAAGGTTTCCCGTGGGAAGTGGGTCCGGATTTCGTCGCTCACCTGCCGCGACAGGTTGTTTCTGGCATCGAACATGGTGAGGAGTATCCCCTCGATGCTGAGGGAGTTGTTCAATCCCTGCTGTATCAGGGCAATGGTCTTCAGAATCTGGGAGAGCCCTTCCATGGCGTAGAACTCGCACTGCATCGGAATCAGGACCGAATTGGCCGCGGTCATGGCGTTTATGGTCAAAAGGCTCAGGGACGGCGGGCAGTCGATGAAGATGTAATCGTAGGAACCGGCGAGTTTGGCCAGGATCTTCTTCAGCTTGCGCTCCCGGTCCGGCATGGCGGCCAGTTCCAGCTCGGCGCCCGAAAGGTCCGAAGTCGCCGGCATCAGGTGCAGAAAAGGGATTTCCGTTTCCAGCACAATCGACTCCGGAGCTGCGTCATCGATCAGCGCGTCGTAGATGCTCTCGGTAAGCGCTCCCTTGTCCGCCCCTACCCCGCTTCCGGCGTTTCCCTGCGGGTCCATGTCCACCAGAAGCACACGTCGTTCGGCGACAGCCAGTGAGGCTGCGAGATTGACGGCAGTCGTGGTCTTGCCCACCCCACCTTTCTGATTCGCCACACAGATGATCTTTGCCATAGGTTTTCTTCCGATATTGGTCGATTGCTTCAGATATGCTGACTTGTTTGAGATCCCATTAAAAAACATAGAAAACTAACATACTGCCGCCGGTATGGAAAGCATTTTTGTTAGCAGGCCGGCGCCGTACTTGACTTAGGTCAAGGTGCTGAGTCGGCAAAGAGGCTATCTTGATGCGGCAAACAAAGGAGACTTCATGAAGAAAGCCAGCGCCCTTATCATGTTATTACTGGTCGCCCAATCGGCACAAGCCTTCCAGTGCAACGAGTGCCACAGCAAGAATCCGGCGATGGTCCGCATGCACAAGGCCGTGCAGGGAAGAGACTGCTTCGCCTGCCACAAGATCGGCGAGAAGCTCATGGGAAAGGGGATACCCCGGGACAAGACCGCCCAGCTGCAGCGCAGGGTCAGCGACCCGCTCTGCGTCGAGTGCCATAAGAAGTAGGGGGGTTGGTCATCGGAAAGCCACCGATTGCCTGCATTCGGACGCCAAGAGTAGGTCGCCTTCCAGCATGAAACGCGGCGACAGTGGCACCATCTGGAGAGAATGTTGCGTTGCACGATGAATCCGTTAACGCAACCTACAAACTGGTGCTGAGGGAGTCGCAAATCTTTAGAAATGCAGCGAACACGTCCCTCCCCTTTCAAGGGGGAGGACAGGAGGGGGATGGGGATTTGCGCCTGACTACCCCCCATCCCCACCCCGACCCTTGAAGGGGAGGGAGAGTTTATTGATGTCGATGAAAGTTTAGAATAACCAATCGATAACTTCCACCGACAGCGCCATTGCTTGGGGTTAGGCAAACCCAACGAATAGTGGACGACACGCCCAATCCAACCCAATCCCACTCTAATCCTTCTCATCCCCCGCTTAAGCTCGCGTTTCTCTTGCATATCCCGCTTCTTCCGGTATACTTTCGGGCTGCAAGTAACCGCCTTACGGAGGGTGCATGACCCGCTTCTCAGACCTGCCCATACGCACCAAGTTCCATCTCCTGATGTCCCTTCTTTTGGTCGTCCTCTTCCTTGCAGCGACCCTCTTTACTTATGAGAGGCAGAAAAGCTTCGTGCTCCGCTTTGCCATCGATAACGCCCGAAGCTTTGCCAGGGAACTTATCGAGACGCGGGATTACATTTCCTCCGTCGTCAGAGGCGAGCCGGAGCACAATTACAACCTGGTGCCGCAGGTGGTCGCAACCCAGGTCGCCAAAAGGGTGACTCAGAACACCAAATATTACGTGCGCCAGGTCTCGCTGCGCTACCGAAATCCGCAGAATAGCCCCGACGCTTACGAAACCGCCCAATTGAAGGAATTCGCCAAGGACCCTTCCCGCGAGGCCTACAACATCGTCAATACCCGCGGGGTGCGCTCCTTTCGCTACATGCAGCCGATGCTGGCCACCGCCTCCTGCCTCGACTGCCACGGTTCCTATGAAAGTGCGCCTAAATTCGTCAAGGAGCGTTTCCCCCCCGGCCATTATTCCTACAACTACCGGGTTGGCGATGTGATCGGCGCCGTCTCGGTCACCATCCCGATGAAGGACCTTTATTCCGACCTGGGCGCCAACCTGGAAGTCGACCTCCTCACCAGGGGAGGCGCCTTCCTTCTGGTCATTCTCATCCTGGGTGCCATACTGAGACGACAAATCGTTGATCCCGTCAAGATGCTCTCCGACAAAATCACCCACGTGACACAGACCGGCGACTTCGAGACCAAGCTACCCCAGCAGTCACGCGACGAAATCGGCCAACTGTTCGGCGCCTTCAACGACATGATGGAGGAACTCAGCCGCAGGACGCTGCAATCTCAGGAAGCAGACGAAAGATACCGCCTCTTTATCGAGCTCGCCAATTCCGCGGTCATCACCTTCCTGCAGGACGGCAAGATCGTAATAGCCAACCAGAAGGCGGAATCGCTCTTCGAACAGTCCAGACAATCCCTGCTCGGGGAGTCGATCTTTACCTTCCTTGAGGAGGGAGCGGCCTTGAGGAAAACGCTCGCCTCGGGAGTGAAGACAAAGGAAGAAAGCGTCAGACTGAAGGTGCGCGGTGCCAAAGGGAAGCTAACCGAGATAGAGATGGTCATCTCGGCGTCCCAGACCGATCGCGAGCCGATGTTCACCGCGATACTCAGGGAGCACAACGGACAATGACCTGCCTCGGGATGGGCCCAAACCACACGGGGAGAGGAAAGAAATCATGCCGACCGTCCTGCTGATAACCGAACAGGAGGGGCTGCGCCTGCTCTTCACCCGATTGGGACAGACGGGCCCCTTCCGCCTGCGCGTGGCCCCGACCCTCGCCCAGGGTGAGGAGGAGATCAGCGTCCGGCTGCCGCACTACCTTTTTGTTGAAGCCGGCCTGGCCGGACTGTCCGGCGCTGTAACCCTACGCTATCTGCGTGGTCTGCTTCCGGAAGAGGTAGAGGTTATCCTGATGACGCAGGAGGCTTCGGTTAGCGAGGAATTCCGGAAAGCTGGCGGACTCTTTTCTTTGGACCTGTCCCTGGACGATGAGGCTTTGCAGCGCTCCATTAGCGATATCCTCCCGCGGAGCGTGCCGCAGCAAGCGCCGCCGCTTCCCGAACCCTTCCCCAGTTCCGAGAAGACAGCCAGGGAGCTCCTTTTTGCCGGACCAGCCGAAGCCCCCTATTACCCGGGATAAGCGCTTGCTCTGGCTCATTCCGCTCGCCCTGGCAGTTATTCCTCTCAGCGTCATTGCTTACCAATCCGGGAGCACGCAGCCTGCAACGCCTAAAGCCGCCGGCTTTGCGCCGCAGGGGGCCGGCCCAAGAACCGGGCAGATTACGCCAGCAACACCGTTGGCGCCCGGCAGTATTGGCAACCAGGCTGTCGACAACGCTCCTTCTGCCCTTACCAGGATCAAACCAGGACAGACCCTCGTCATCCCGTCCCGGGTGAAACCAGTCACTAAGGCGTCCACCCTACCGTAACCGGGAGCGGATTTCATCCAAATGTGGACCTGATCTTGCCCAAGGGAAGATTCGCTTTGCCGCACAGGCGGTTATTGTGCTAGAGTGTCGAGTATTTATCAACATACAGAGTCGAAGTTACGTGCGATCAGGGAGAAGGAATAAAATGAACAAAGAGCTGTACGTTGGCAGTCTGTCCTTTGAGACGACGGAGTATGACCTTGAGAAGCTGTTCACTGTATCGGGAAGAGTCACCTCGGTACACCTGATAGTCGATCTTGCAACCGGCGAATTCAAGGGATGCGGCTACGTCAGGATGTCCACCGAGGCCGAAGCAAAGGACGCCATTGACTCCCTTGACGGGGCAATGCTGATCGATCGGAAAATAACGGTAGCCGAAGCCAGACCGCAGAAGATGAGGCCGCAGGGCGGTGGACTCAAAGGCGGCTATAAAGGTAAATCCAAGGGAACCTCCATGGAAGGGGGGAGCGGAAGTGGCGCAAAGCCGGCTGCGTCCAAAAAGACGACCGACTTTAAAGCTGGCGCCGCCAAGGCCGCCGCTGCCAGGCCGGCAACTGCCCGTCCGGCATCCGCCAAGCCCGTCCGGTCCGGCGCTGCTAAACCGGCCGGCACCACCAGAACGCCCAAACCCGGGAAGCGCTGATCTTTAGCTGTTTCACCGTCATCTGAATTGAGCCCTCCTTCTCCCTGCGGGGAGAGGAGGACTTCCAACCTGTAGAACTTCGTCCCGCCTCCTTCCTGCCAACCAGTTACTTACCAACTTTTAAAAAATTAGTGCACACCCTCCGTGTTAATTGCAAGGCCGAGACAGTAGGCAGGGAGGTGCCACGAAGTGAGTTTGTGCCCAGGGTAGAGACGCATTGCATGCGTCTCAGCGCTGCCGCCCCCTGGTTGAACTAGGTGTGGCCGGGCGGAGGAGACGCATGCAATGCGTCTCTACGAGATTGCTGGGAATTTGACAGTATAAAGATCCCCTCGCCCTCCCACTTCCCTTCTTTACCACTTCCCGCTATACTACGCCTCATGATAGCACTCGAAATGATTACTAATTTCCCCTCCGCCCCCGGCATCTACCTGATGAAGACAGCGGAAGGTGCCGTACTCTACGTCGGCAAAGCCCGCAACCTGAAGAAACGGGTGCGCTGCTATGTCGGACCGGGCGACTCGCGTCTCCACATCCGCTTCATGGTGCAACTGGTCGCCACGGTCGAGTACATCGTCACCAACACGGAAAAAGAAGCGCTGATCCTCGAGAACACGCTGATCAAGCAGTATCGCCCCAAGTACAACATAAACCTGCGCGACGACAAGACCTACTTCTCGCTGCGCATGGACATGAAGGAGCCTTTCCCGCGTCTTTCCATCGTCCGCAAGGTCCCCTCCGACGGCGCCAGGTATTTCGGCCCCTACTCCTCGGCGACCTCGGCCAAGGAGGTGCTGAAACAGCTCTACAAGATTTTCCCGCTGCGCCACTACCCGCTCGCCACCTGCATGGGGCGCAAGCGTCCCTGCCTCTATTACCAGATTAAGCAGTGCTCGGCACCTTGCTGCGGTCTGATAACGGCAATCGACTACGCCTCGCTTGCCGAGGGAGCCGCGCTCTTTTTAGAGGGTAAAAACACCGAAATCGCAAAGCTCTACCGCGCCCGCATGAATCTGGCATCAGCAGACCTGCGCTACGAAGACGCGGCACGCTACCGGGACCTGATCAGCGCCATCGAACAGACGGTGGAGCGCCAGAAAGTCGTGGCGCTCGGTGCGGACAGCGACGTGTTCGGCCTGCACTGGGAACGAGACCAGATGCAGATCGCCGTGCTCCATATCCGGGGTGGCTCCCTGACCGGAAGCCGCAGCTTCTGCTTTGACTGGGAACTGGAAACCGAGGAGGGGCTCGCCTCATTTCTGAACGAGTATTACGGCCAGGACATCCCGGTTCCGCCCCTGATTCTGCTGCCGCTGCCACTGAGCGAGCCGGCAGCGCTGGAGGAACTCCTCTCGGAGAAGGCGGGGAAGAAAGTCACCATCACAGCACCGCAGCGCGGCGCCAAGCTGGAGATCGTCAAGCTGGCGCAGAAGAACGCCCTCAATGCAGCACAGGAGCGGATCGCCAAGGCAGATTCGGCCGTCGACCTGCTCGCTGAACTCGCCGAAAAGCTGAGCCTTCCCAGCCCGCCCAGAAGGATGGAGTGCTACGACATCTCAAACATCCAGGGGGAAATGGCTGTCGGGAGCCGGGTCGTATTCGTAGATGGCAAACCGGACCGCTCGCTCTACCGGCGCTACCGGATCAAAACCGTACAGCAGTCCGACGACTTCGCCATGATGCGCGAGATGCTCGCCCGCCGCTTCAGGGCGGAAAGCACCGAGGAGCTGCCGGACCTGATCGTGGTCGACGGTGGCACCGGGCAGCTGAACGTGCTGAGCGCGGTGCTCGAGGAACTTGGCGTTAGCGGGGTTGAAGCCGCGGGGCTCGCCAAGAGCCGGGTCGAGCGCGACATGGAGAGCCCCGAGCTGAAACGAAGCGACGAGCGGGTCTTCCGGCCCGGGCGCAAGAACCCGATTTCGCTCAGGCAGAGTTCTGCGCCGCTGCTGCTTTTAGTGCGCATCCGCGACGAGGCGCACCGGTTCGCCATCACCTACCACAAGGCGGTGCGCAGCAAGGCATTGACGACTTCGGTGCTGGACGGGGTTTCCGGAATAGGCGCCAAGCGCAAGAAGGCACTGCTGACACGTTTCGGGAGTCTCAAGGGGGTCAAAGAGGCGACACTGGAGCAGCTAGGGGAAGCAGAAGGGATGAACGGTAGGGCGGCGCAGGCGCTCTGGGAGCAGCTGCACGGCGGAAAAGCCCCAACAGCGTAGGCGGCGCGTGCAGTCCGTAGGATCGGTCCGATCCGACTGATCAGTCGGATCAGTTACGGCCCGCATTGGTCAAAAAAAAGGAGCGTAAAAAACGCTCCTTGCCGTTAATGCACTGCTGAAAAGGCGGTTTAACGCCCCTTCTTGAGGTCGAAAAGGATCTGCTTAGCGATCGCCTTCAGGGTTTCAAAGACTCCCTCGCCGGTCGTGGCGCAGGCCTCGAAGTCGGGAACGCCAGTAGGGTTCAGCTCGCGCCGGAGTTCCTCCACGCTGACCAGGTTCGGCAGGTCGCGCTTGTTGTATTGCACCACGTAGGGAATCTTGTCCAGGTCGTAACCCTGCTCGGCCAGGTTGATCCTGAGGTTCTCCACGCTCTCGATGTTGGCGTCCATGCGCTCCTCCTGCGAGTCAGCGACGAACACGACACCGTCCACCCCCTTCAGGATAAGCTTGCGCGAGGCATCGTAGAAAACCTGGCCGGGAACCGTGTAGAGATGAAAGCGGGTTTTGAAGCCCCGGATCTCGCCCAATGCCAGGGGGAGGAAATCGAAGAACAGGGTACGCTCGGTCTCCGTCGCAAGGCTTATCATCTTCCCCTTCGCTTCCGGGGCGGTCTTCTGGTAAACGAACTGCAGGTTGGTCGTCTTGCCGCACAGACCCGGGCCGTAGTAGACGATCTTGCAGTTGATTTCTCGGGACGCGTAGTTGATGAAGGACATGCGACAGTACCTCTTATTAGTTAGCTGAACAGATTGTCGATATCGTCGTCGGTTATCTCGGCGAAGGGGAATTCGCTTTCACCGCTCTTTTCCTTCTCCTCGCTTTTCTGCATCAGGCGTCCGAAGATGGCGGCCAACTCCTCCGAAGACTTCTTGACCCGCAGGCGCACCAGACCAAGCGACGAGCGGCTGTCGAAGAGCACCACCAGGATAACCCGGCCGGCGACGATCGAGATGTGCAGGTTGTCCTTTTCCCCCTCGTGGAACAAGATGGAGAATTCTTTCTCGCCGATCAGCTTCGCCAGGCCTCCGGTAGCCGCGATGTTCCCCGCCGTAAGGGAGGCAAGCGAGGTCGTGTCGAAACGCTCCGTCTCGCCGCAACCCGTGATCAGCTGGCCATTCTTGTCCACCAGAAAAATAACCTTGGCGTTCGCTTCCCGAAGGAGCTTATCGATTACGGCATTTATCTGCTTGAATTCCTCATCGTACATTACCAACTGAGGATTCGCCATGGATGACTCCTTGAGCGATGCTGAATTTTGTTGCAAACCTTATTCTATAACAGAACCAATGCACCATTTCAAGGTATTTACCCGACGCTGGAACAGAGACCCAAGTTGACAGGTAGAGACGCATTGCATGCGTCTCCGATTCCAATTTGTATCTTTCGCCTGCGAGGGAAAGCGTATTAGAGTTTGTTACAGAGCTGAGACGCATGCAATGCGTCTCTACCAACCGACCTCCACCTCTTTTCGTGCACCTACGCTACCGCGCGCGACCAGAAGCAGTATCCCCGGCCCCTATTTCGACCTGTAGAGACGCATTGCATGCGTCTCAGCGCTGCCCCCCACTAGCGGTCAAAGTGCTATCAGGGCAAAGAGACGCATGCAATCGTGACAGACCAACCTTAATCTCAACCCTAACCTAAACTTTAGCGATGCCGCGGGCGGCCTGAAGCAGCAGCGCCACCTTGGCGGGATCGTTCGCCTCGGAGTAAAGTCTCAGCACGGGCTCGGTGCCGGAGGGGCGTATCAGCAGCCAGGAGCCGTCCGCAAAGATGTACTTGAAGCCGTCGCTGAAGTTGTGCTGTGTTACCTCGAAACCAGCGATAGTAGCGATGCCCCCGGCCGCCAGGCCCTCCACCAGTTCTTTCTTGGCGAGGTTTTCGATCGGAAGGTCGATGCGGGCGTAGTGGAAGTGGCCGATCTCGTCCATGGTCTCCTCGAGCAGCGCCCGCAGCCCCTTGCCGCTCATGGCCATCGCCTCCAAAAGCAGCAACGCCATCAGTATACCGTCGCGCTCCGGGATGTGCCCCTTCACCCCGAGACCGCCGGACTCCTCGCCCCCCATCAAGATGTCGTGCTCCAGCATCAGCTCGCAAATATGCTTGAAGCCGATCGGGGTCTCATAGATCGGCAGGTCGTACTTGGCCGCCAGCAGGTCGATCATGCGCGTGGTGGAAACGGTTTTCACCACCCCGCCGCGCACCCCCTTCCTTTCATAGAGATGACGCAGCAGTACGGTGAAAATACGGTGCGAGGAGAAGAACTCACCGCGCTCGTCAATTGCGCCGATGCGGTCCGCGTCCCCATCCAGGGCAAGGCCGACCTGATAGTCGCCGCTCAACACCAACTCCGAGAGCTCGACCAGGTGTTCTGCGATCGGCTCGGGCGGATGACCGCCAAAACTGGGATTCTCAATGCCGTGGATTTCAGTGATTCCCGGCACCAGATAGGGGAGAAAACCGCAGCCGGCGCCGTACATCGGGTCCACCACCGCCTTGATGCCGGCTTTCCGGATCAGATCCAGGTCTACGTACCTGCCGAGCTGGCTCAGATAAGGTGCGGCGGCATCGATGAGCTGCAGCATTCCCGATTCGAGCGCTTCGGCAAGGGTAACGGATACCACGGGGCGTGCTGCGGCGATATTAGCGGCGACCATGGCTTCCAGAGTCTTGGTCGTCGTAGGGCGAGCCGATCCCCCGAAGGACTCCTTCACCTTGAAGCCGTTGTAGCGTGGGGGATTATGGCTGGCGG
>JGI24143J45723_1000407_pt1 | contig 22441 bp, 18 predicted proteins | sample BarGraIncu00432A_FD_45723 | JGI IMG/M metagenome (IMG submission 45723) | reverse complement strand
GTAGGGGCGACCGGCGGTCGCCCTGCGCTGCCGGAGATCGTCGTCGTCGAAACGCCGCCACGGCGGGGTTTGCAGCTAATCAGAAAATAAAAACGCTTACCGGGAGTTAGCGGCATGAAGATGCGCGTAGCAGACTACATTGTTGACCGTTTGTACCAAGCCGGTGCCGAGCATGCCTTTCTCATCACGGGCGGCATGATCATGACGCTTACCGATGCCCTGCTGCAGCACGGCAAACAGAAATATATCTGCTGCCACCACGAGCAGGCGGCTGCCATGGCTGCAGACGCCTACGGCAGGTACACTGGCAAGCTCGGAGTGGCCTATGTCACCGCCGGCCCCGCCGCCCTGAACACCCTCACCGGGGTGGTCGGCGCCTACGTGGACCGCTCGCCCTGCATCGTGGTCTCCGGGCAGTCCAAGGTGGCGCAGGCCAAGGTGACCCGGCCGCGCCAGTTCGCGCTGCAGGGTTTCAATACCCTCCCCATCTTCGAGCAGGTCACCAAATATGCCGTCATGCTTGATGACGTCGCCCAGGTGAAGTATCAGGTCGAGAAGTGCATTCACCTCGCCATGTCCCACCCGGTAGGTCCGGTCTGGATCGAATGCCCGATCGACATCCAGGCTGCCAGCTTCGACCCGGACGATTTCGAGGGTTTCAGCCCCGAGCCCGAGGCGAGCGAGTCCTCCCGGCTCGCGGCGCAGATCGAGCTGGTGCAGGGGGCGATCCGCTCCAGCCGACGCCCTTTTTTCCTGCTGGGCGCCGGGGTGCGTCTCTCCGGGGCCCAGGAGCTGATCCGCGAATTGGCGCGCTCCGCGAACATCCCGGTGCTCACCTCGCGCCTGGGCATGGATCTCATCGAGTTTGAGCACCCGAGCTTTGTCGGCAGACCCGGGACCTACGGCGACCGGGCCGCCAACTTCACCGTGCAAAACGCCGACCTGATGATCGTGGTCGGCTGCCGGCTGAGCGTCGGGCTCATCGGCTACGACTATCAGGATTTCGCACCCCACGCCAAGAAGATCATCGTCGACATCGACCCTGAGGAGCTGGTCAAGCCCTCGGTGGTCCCGGATATCGCGGTCCAGGCCGATGCCGGGGAGTTCATCACCCAGCTCGGCGCCAGGCTTGCCGGCTTCCGGCACGAAAACCAGGCCTGGGTCGATCAGACCCAATCCTGGAAGAGCCGCTATCCCGTCGATCTCCCCGAATATCTCAAGGAGAAGCAGGGGGTCAACTCCTACCACTTCATGACGGTCTTCTCGGAGAAGTGCTCCGAGGGGGACCTCTTCCTGCTCGATACCGGCTCCTGCTTCCATGTGCACGCCCAGGCCTTCAAGGTGAAGCGCGGGCAGCGGCACATCATAACCGGCGGCCTTTCCACCATGGGGTACATGCCGGGCGCCATCGGAGTGGCCGCGGCGAGCGCGGGGCGGGATGTCTACTGCATAACCGGCGACGGCTCGCTCCAGATGAACCTCCAGGAGCTGCAGACCATCGTGCACAACAAGCTGCCGGTGAAGCTCATGGTGCTGAACAACAACGGCTACCTGCTGATCCGGCACTCCCAGAACAATTTCATGGAGGGGCGCCTGATCGGCGAAGGGCCCGAGACCGGGGTGAGTTTCCCGGAACTGAAAAAGATCGCCCAGGCCTACGGGATAGCCTACGTGAAGATCTCCCGGCTGAGCGAGCTGGATGCCAAGCTCGACCAGGTGCGGGAGCTTAGCGGGCCGGTCATCTGCGAAATCATCACCCCCTCCAGGCAGCTCTTGATCCCGCGGGTCGCCTCCAAGAAACTGGACGACGGCAGCATGGTCTCCATGCCCTATGACGATATGTTCCCCTTCCTGCCGCGGGAGGAGTATCAAGAAAGCCGCGTTTTCGACAAACTGTAAATTGGCGCTGTCATAGCTGGTCACTCACAAGGAGCATTATGGAAAAGGTCAAGGTCGCGATTCTGGGTAGTGGCAACATAGGCACCGATTTGCTGATAAAAATACTGCGCTCCGACTGTCTTGAGTGCAGTATCTTCATCGGGCGCAATCTCTCCTCCAAGGGGATGTCCAAGGCCCTGAGCCTCGGCGTCAAGGTCTCGGACCAGGGGATCGACGCCATCATCAAGGACCCCGGGTGCTGTGACATCGTTTTCGACTGCACTTCGGCCATGAGCCACCAGCAACACGCCAAAGTGCTGAGCGACCTGAACATCATAGCCATCGACCTCACTCCGGCAAAGCTCGGTCCCTTCTGCATCCCGGCCATTAATCTGGCCGACAGCGTCGGCAACATGAACGTGAACATGATCACCTGCGGCGGGCAGGCCTCGATTCCCCTGGCCTACGTCATCGGGCAGACCCAGAAGCAGGTGGACTACATCGAGGTGGTCTCCACCATAGCCTCGAAAAGCGCGGGTCCCGCGACCCGGCTCAACCTCGACGAGTACATCGAGACCACCGAAAAGGGAATCCAGATGTACTCCCACTGCACCAGGGCGAAGGCGATCCTGAACCTGAACCCGGCGGAGCCCTGCATCGACATGCAGACGACCGTCTACGCCCAGGTGAAGAACCCCGACATGGCCGCGCTGAAAAAGGGTGTGGACGAGATGGTGCAGAAGATCCAGCGCTACGTCCCGAGCTACCACCTGGTCATTCCGCCCACCTTCGAGAACAACCGGATCATCATGTCCATCAGGGTGAAGGGGATGGGGGATTTCCTCCCGAGCTACGCGGGGAACCTGGATATCATCAACTGCGCGGCGATTGCAGTTGCCGAGGAATTCGCCAAGACGCTTGCGGCCAACAGGGGGTAACATGAAAAACGTTATTATCAGTGATGCAACTCTGCGAGACGGCTCGCATGCCATCTCCCACCAGCTGACCCGGGCGCACATCGCGGCGTATGCCAAGGCTGCCGACGCGGCGGGGGTGGCAATCGTGGAGGTGGGGCACGGAAACGGCCTGGGCGCCTCCTCGCTGCAGGTGGGGCTGAGCCTCCTGAGCGACACGGAAATGCTGGAGACGGCGCGCGAGAACCTGACCCATGCCAAACTCGGCATCCACGTGATACCCGGGTTTGCCACGGTCAGAAAGGACCTGGAGCTGGCGTTCAAGCTCGGCGTGGACCTGGTCCGGGTCGCTTCCCACTGCACCGAGGCGGACATCACCGAAAGGCACATAAGCTCCACCCGTGAGCACGGCAAGGAAGCCTACGGCGTGCTGATGATGAGCCACATGGCGAGTAAGGAAGTCCTGCTCGACGAGGGGCTGAAGATGCAGTCCTACGGAGCGGAGGCGCTCATCATCATGGACTCGGCCGGAGCCTATCTCCCGGCCGACGTGCAGGACCGGATCGGTCACCTGGCAGCCCACCTGAACATCCCGGTCGGCTTCCACGCCCACAACAACCTCGGCATGGGGGTGGCAAACTCCATCGCCGCGCTCCAGGCCGGGGCGCAGATCGTCGACGGGGCCGCGCGCGGCTTTGGCGCCGGGGCCGGCAACGCCCAGCTTGAAGTGCTGGTCGCGGTGCTGGAAAAGATGGGATACCATACCGGCATCGATCTCTACAAGCTGCTGGACGCCGCGGACATCGTTGAAAAGGAGATCATGGAGACCATCCCGAGCATCTCCAGCACCAGCATCGTGAGCGGGCTGGCCGGAGTCTTCTCCGGGTTTTCCAAGCACGTGAACCTGGCCGCGCGCGAGTACGGCGTGGATCCGCGGGACATCTTCTTCGAGCTCGGCAAGCGCAAGATCGTGGGCGGGCAGGAAGACAAGATCGTCGAGGTTGCCATGGAATTACGGGACGGGACGCTGCGAGGTGCACATGCGAAATAATAAATCGATAGCTTTAGTGCAGGGGGATTGTGCCGAGGCGCTCGCGCCGCAGGTGGAGAGACTGTTCGAGCTCAAAAACCGGGTGCTCTATGTCACCGGGGGGACCGGGTTTGTCGGGACCTGGCTCGCCGAGATGGTCAGCTACCTGAACGACAACCACTCCTTCAACACGCGTCTCATGCTCCTGGCCCGGGATGTCGATGCCTTCCGCGCCAAGGCCCCCCATCTCGCCTCCCGCTCCGACCTGGAGCTGATCGCCCGGGACGTGAGGGATATCCGGGAAATTCCCGAAGAGGTGAGCTACCTGGTGCACGCCGCGGCGACGCCCGATAACCGGCAGCACATGTCGGCCCCGATCAGCGTCATGGAAACCATCACCCGCGGGACCGCCGCCGTCCTCGACGCCGCGCAGAAACTCCCCGACCTCAAGAAGATCCTGAACCTGAGCACGGGCCAGGTCTACGGCAGGCAGAAGGACGACGACGCCAGGATTCCGGAGAGCCGGGCGGGCACCCTCAGCTGCGACAGCATCACCTCGGTATATCCCGAGGCGAAGCGATACGCGGAGACGCTTTGCTGCGCCCACTGGAGCCTCTACAAGCTGCCGGTCGTGACGGCCCGTCCTTTCGCTTTCATGGGGCCCTACCAGGGGTTGGACAAGCCGTGGGCCATCAACAACTTCTTTCGCGACGCGATGAAGGGGAACACCATCCGCATCATCGGCAACGGTCTTCCCGAGAGGAGCTATCTCTACCCAAGCGACATGGCCAGCTGGCTCTTGCGCATCCTGGTGGACGGCACTCCCGGCCGGGCCTACAACGTCGGGAGCCCCTACGGGATCACGCTGGCGGACCTGGCCGAAAAGATCAAGAAGTACTCGCAATCTGAGTCAAAGATTGAAATAAAGGGGATGAACGACGACCGCTCGCGTTTTATCCCCGATGACACCCTGTGCCGGGAGAGCCTTGCGCTTCAGGTCAGCGTCGGTATCGACGAGGCATTGCAAAGGTCCCTGCGTTGGCTTGAGGCGATTGCCTGATTTTGGGGCGGGAGACAGATCATGCGCAATCAAATCATATCTGAAGATTTGGAGAACATCGCCAACTTCCCCCTTGAATGGGATCTGTTTGCCGGTAAAACCGTGCTGATATCGGGTGCCAATGGCTTTCTCCCTGCCTATATGGTTGAGACCCTGCTATTTCTAAATGAAACTCGAGGTGGAAGTCGGACCAAGGTTATCGGGGTCGTACGGAACATCTCGAAGGCGCAGACGCGCTTCGCCCACTATCTAGACAATGACAATTTGCAATTGATCGTACAGGATATCTGTCAGTCGCTAGAAGTCGAAGGACCAGTCGATTACATTATTCATGCAGCCAGCCAGGCAAGCCCCAAATACTACGGTATAGACCCGGTAGGGACGCTGTCGCCCAATATCTTTGGCACCCATAACCTTCTTGAACTTGCCCGGGCCAAGCAAGTGCAAGGATTTCTCTTCTTCAGCAGCGGGGAAGTCTACGGTGAAGTTGCGGAGAATCAGGTTCCTACTCGGGAAACTGACTACGGCTATCTGGACCCTGCCGCGGTACGTTCTTGTTATGGCGAGAGTAAGAGGATGGGCGAGAATATGTGCGTCAACTGGCATCACCAGTATGGCGTCCCCACCAAGATAGTGCGGCCTTTCCACACCTATGGTCCGGGGTTGGCGCTTGATGATGGCAGGGTCTTTGCCGACTTCGTGGCTGATGTCATATCTGGTCGGGATATCATCATGATGAGTGATGGGTCTGCCAGACGGGCTTTTTGCTATCTAGCCGATGCGGTGATGGGGTTTTTCACAGTACTGCTGCGCGGCACATCAGGCGAGGCTTACAACGTGGGTGATGATCGGTGTGAGATCAGCATTGGAGACCTCGCAACGCTAATCGCCAGCCTTTCACCCGAAGGCAAAACCCGGGTCGTGCGCAAGGACCCGCCAACGTCAGGCGCCTATTTGAAAAGTGCGATCAGCCGAAATTGTCCCGATATCTGCAAAGTAAAAGGACTTGGGTGGGTGCCGGTGACAGGCCTATCGCAGGGATTTAATAGGACTATAAGGAGCTTTTTATGACGAAGAAACAGTTAATAGGATCTCTTTGCCGGGCTACAACATCAGTTACGGGGAGCAGGACGCGGGGCAGGTGAGGGCCGGGCACTGGCGATAGGTTAGTTAGCGATCCGGTCTGGCTCAAACTCTCCCTCCCCCCATGCGAAGCTGACTTTTTGTAATTTCCAAGTAAGGTGGTTCCAGTCATGCAAACCTATAATAACGGCGGCCTTCAAAACAGCCAAGATCCTGAAAAAGTCCTGCCTGTCAAAAGCATCCTGCTGGTATTATTCGTTTTTGCGCTGCTCTATCTCCCCTTTTTAAATAAGGCGTTTCAAATAGATGATTACGCCTTTCTACATCTTTCCCAAACAATAGGTTGGAACCCACTCCATGCCATTCCGGAAAACTGGGGCTCTGATGGCAATCTCTTACGCAATTTTCTCCCCTATGAAATTACCCATCCCCTGCTGGTTTCCTACCTGCTGAAAATATTAATAGCGCTCTTCGGCACAAACGAAATAGCCTTGCATCTAGCTTTCATGGTTTTCCCGCTCCTTGCGATTTTTTCCCTGATCAAACTCAATGAACTTTTGTTCCCACCCTCCAGTCAAGCTGTTCCGGTCCTGGCACTCTTCTTCTGCTCCATGCCTGCATTTTTGGTTAACTCGCAGAATCTGATGGCCGACATTGCTACTCTGGCGCTCATTCTCTTTTCCCTGCTCTGCTTCCTTACCGGTATGGAAAAACCATCCCGGCGCATGCTGTATCTGGGCAGCCTGGCACTTACCCTGGCGCTATTTTGTTCCTATCACGCCGGTTTCTTCCTGGTGCTCATTTTTGCGTATGCCCTGATGACTGGCAAATTCAGCCGGCATTTGGCTTTGAGCCTGGTCCTGCCAGTCGTCGCTCTTTTGTTGTGGTTGTCTGCAGTTTACGTTCTCTACGGCTTGTCGCCAATTAAATCCCATGATTCACGCGCCTTAACTCATTTTGTCGGAATTGGGTTAGAGATAACGGCATTTCTCAGGAAAGTATTCTCGACATTTGCGCTGATCGGCGCTGCCATGATGTGGGTGCTCCCGCTCTATTATGCTTTGAAGAGAAAGTTTATACAGTTCCTGGCATTTATGGCCGTAACGACGACTCTTTGCTATGCGTTTTCCTTCAGGCTGACCGGGTGCGGAATCGCTGAAAATGTTGCCTTTTCGTTGTTTTTCGCCTTGGGGTTTTGCACTATGATGACCATGGTGCGGCAGGTTTGGACTACGTATAAAACGGGAAAGGAATATCAGCCGGAACTGTTCCTGCTCCTCTGGTTTCTGATCGTCATAGGGTACCTCCTTTTACTGTTTCCCTTTAGCTCAGCGCGTTATCTCCTCCCGGCCTTTCCGCCAGTTTTCCTGCTTTTCTTTAAGGATCCCGTCTGGAAGGTAACCACCGCTGCCCGGAGGGGCGCTGTGTACTGCGTCCTTTGCGCGTCGCTTTTGTTTGGTTTCGCCTCGGCTTTCTCTGATTATCAATTTAGCGACGCCTATCGTCAATATGCCGCCAAGGTTAAGACCTTTCGTGCCGACGGTGCCAATGCTTTCAATGTCTGGTTTATCGGCGAGTGGGGCATGCGCTATTACATGGAGCAGGCGGGCGCGAAATATCTCCTCGCCGACGATGCGGCGGGGCCCCAACCGGGGGATTTTGTGGTACTTCCGGAAATGCCCAGGCTTTGGGATCCTGCGCAAGGTTTGCAGGACCGGATGGTTCCCGTTGGCCAACGCCCATACAGTTCCTGGCTCCCGCTGCGGCTCTTTAACAGGAGAAGCAATGCAGGCTTTTACTGCAACGCGTGGGGGATGCTCCCCTTTTCTCTCAGTTACGAACCGGACGAGGTGTTTTCACTGGGTAAGGTTATCAAGTAGGCATGAAGTGCAATGGTTCCGGCGCCACCGACGCCACTATTCGGTGTTGTGCCGACTGAATTATCCGTGGTATAGCTAGAGATTATGAGGAGAATAAAGCGGGTGATAAATGACTAAAAATAGTCTTTTGCTTGGGTTGCGCCGCGACATCATCAAAATGGCAGCGCACTCCGGCCATGTCGGCGTGGCGTTATCCTGTGTAGATATCCTGGCAGCTTTGTACGTCGATGTCATGGCCTGCACTCCGGAGACTGTTGACAGTCCCGAGCGGGATCGCTTCATTTTGTCCAAGGGGCACGGCTGCATGGCACTCTATGCCATCTTGGCCCGGATGGGCTTCATCGAGCACCAAGTGCTGGCAAGCTACGGCCACAACGGATCAATTCTGGCGGAGCACCCTATCGCCGGGAAGGTCGCCGGAGTCGAATGCGCCACCGGTACCCTCGGGCACGGTCTGGCAATCGGAGCCGGCATGGCCCGCGGCCTGAAACTCCAGGGGCTCGGGGCCCGGGTCTTTGTCCTTATGGGTGATGGAGAGTGCAACGAGGGCAGCGTCTGGGAGGCGGCAGGGCTCGCCAGCGCCGGTCATTTGGGCAATTTGATCGCCATCGTCGATGCTAACGGTCTTCAAGCCTGCGGCAGTTGCGAGGATGTTTCGCCCGGGACCAGCCTGGCAAACATCTGGCGCGGCTTTGGCTGGGAGGTAGTGGAAGCTGACGGGCACAACTATCAGGAACTCGTGGAGGTCCTCGGTCGTCCGGCTGTTGGCGGCAGGCCACGCGTAGTCATCTGCTGCACCGTCAAAGGAAAGGGAGTCGATTTCATGGAAGGAGATCTGGAGTGGCATTACCGCCCCGTTCGCGGAGACGACGTTGGCGAGTCGCTGATAAGGCTTGCCGATGCGTGATGCCTTCTTTGCTGAACTGCTGCCGCTTTTCAAGCGTGATCACCGGGTAGTCTTTCTGACCGGTGATCTGGGCTACAAGCTTTTCGACCAGCTAACCGAGTATGATCCCTCCAGAGTAATAAACTGTGGTATCCGCGAGGCGGGTATGGTCGGCTACGCCGCCGGACTGGCCAAGACCGGCCTGTTGCCGTTTGTCTATTCCATCGCGCCTTTTGCCACTTTGCGCTGCCTGGAGCAGATCAAAATAGACCTCTGTTACAACCGGGCCAATGTCGTGGTGGTGGGCGTCGGGGGGGGCTATGCTTATGGTCCGAACGGCTCGACCCATCACGGTGTGGACGATATCGGCGTACTGAGCTGTTTGCCGAGGTTGACCGTCTGGACGCCGTCCGATTCCCACGAGGTCCGTTTGTGTGTCCGGGCTGCGGCAGCACTTGACAGCCCGGCCTATCTTCGTTTGGGACGTAATAAGGAGCCCCAGGTATTCAGCACCCTGCAAACGACCCCGGATGTTTCTAAGCCTGCCTTGGTCAGGGAAGGGAGCGACGGAGTGCTGGTCACCTGCGGCTTCATTCTCCATGAAGTTCTCAAGGCAGTGGATATTTTGAATCAAGCCGGGATCCATCCCTCCGTCGTCCGTGTCACGACCCTGCGCCCCTTTCCCGAGGAATACATCCGGAATCTTTGTGCGGACGGCAAGCCGATCCTTACCGTTGAGGAGCATGTGGCAACCGGCGGATTGGGTCAGGAAACCGCCCGTATCATTGCCGAAGCGGGGAACGGGAACCGTTTCCGTATGCTGGCCATACCGATGACCTTCCCCGACGCCTGTTATGATAGGGATTCCCTCCTCGCCCGTGCCGGGCTCGATGCCGGTGGGATAAGCACCTCCTTTCATCAGCTCTGGTCGGCCGCCTGTGCCCGTCAGCTAGCACCGGGGGAAAAGGGATCGGCAGTGGTTGGCAATAGCCTCCCCTCTGAATTATGAGTGCCCAGGTAAAAAAGGAGGGGTTTTCCCCCGTGTCCAACAATCCCCCCGGCGATACGGTTGTGGGGAAAGGCCTTTTCTTCCTGCGGTCGCTCCTGGACCTGCAGGTGGCGTCCGTGCGTCGGCATCTGCGCCCCTGGCTGCAAGAGCGCAGGGGTACGCTGCTGGAAGTCGGCTGCGGAGCGCAGCCCTACCGCTATCTGGTGCCTGCGGACTGCCACTACACCGGACTTGACTGGGAAGGGGCCGAGGCAAATTTCAACTATCGTCTTCCCGATACCGTCTACTACCATGGCGACCTGTTCCCCTTTGCAGGCGGCTCCTTTGACAACCTGTTCCACACCGAAGTCTTGGAGCATATCTACCACCCCGGGCAGTTTCTTGCTGAATGCCGCAGGGTACTGAAGCCGTCGGGCGCAATGCTTTTCACCGTCCCATTCCAGGCGAGATACCACTACATTCCACACGATTATTTCCGTTACACGCCGGCTGCTTTGCAAAAGATGCTTGGCGAAGCCGGGTTCCGGCAGATCGAGATCCGCCCGCGGGGCAGCGACCTGACCGTAGCGGCCTATAAATGTGTCTCCGTAACCTATCGCTGGATGCGTTCAGGTCCCGCGGGTATTCTCGCTGGCATACTGTTTTCCCCGGTTACCATTTTGGCACTTCTTATTGGAGCCGTCTCCCTGCGGAGTTCGTTTGGCTCTCCTGATGACTGCCTCGGATACACCGTAACCGCACGCGCCTGAGAATCGGCAAGAAGGAATCAATTAACCCCGGAGTGGAAAACTGCATGAGCATGGCACAAAAAATTAAGAACCTGCAGGGACCGATACTGGTACTGGGCGGCAGCGGTTTCATCGGCGCCAACCTGGTGCTCGGCCTGCTGGCCCACCGGGACGACGTGTACGGGACTACCTCCACCTTCGAGGCCTGGCGCCTGGAAGGGCTCCCGGACCGGAACCGGAAAGTCGTCGACCTGCTGGTTGATGCGGACCTGGAAAGCCTTTTTGCCGAGGTCGCACCCCGGACAGTTTTCAACTGCGTCTCCTACGGCGGCTATTCCTTTGAAACCGATTCCGGGCTTATCTACCAGACCAACTTCAACCTGACCACGCGGCTGCTGCAGCTGATGCAGCAGCGCTCAATCGCCTGCTACGTCCACTCGGGAAGCTCCTCGGAATACGGCGACAACTGCAGCGCTCCCGAGGAAACCGCGCAGCTGGCTCCCAACAGCGACTACGCCGTTTCCAAGGTGGCCAGCGCCGGCCTTTTGAACTACTTCGGCCGCAAGAAGGGTTTCCCCTGCGCGAACCTGCGGCTCTATTCGGTCTACGGCCCGCTGGAAGACTCCTCGCGCCTGCTCCCCACCGTTATCCGCCGCGGCCTGGAAGGCGGCTATCCGGAGTTCGTCCATCCCGGGATCTCCCGCGATTTCGTGTATATCGACGACGTGGTCGAGGCCTTCGTGGATACGGCGCTCAACCTGAGGCCGGAGGACTACGGCGGTTCCTTCAATATCGGTAGCGGTTGCAAGACGACCATCGCTGACATCGCCTCCGTTACCAAGGAGCTTTTCGGGCTGGCAGGTGAGCCGAGCTTTTCCTCCATGCCTGACCGCGTCTGGGATGTCGGCGACTGGTATGCCGACCCCGGCAAGGCCGCGCGGCGCCTTGAGTGGCGGCCGCACACCGGCCTGCGCGAAGGTCTGGGGCTCATGGTTGCCTGGCACCGCTCCCTTGCCGACCAGGAGAGGTACTACCGCAGCTCCAAGCAGTTCAGCCTCGACACTACGCACAGCGTCACGGCGATCATCGCCTGCTACAAGGACAACCAGGCCATACCGATCATGTACCAGCGGCTGAAGGAGACCTTCACCAAGCTGAAGATCGACTACGAGATCATCTTTGTCAACGACAACAGCCCGGACGATTCCGAAGAGGTCATCCGCGCCATAACGCGCCAGGACAAGCGGGTTACCGGAGTCTCGCATTCGAGAAATTTCGGCTCCCAGGCCGCCTTCCGAAGCGGTATGGAGATCGCCACCAAGAACTCCTGCGTGCTGCTGGACGGAGATCTGCAGGACCCGCCTGAACTTATCGAAGAATTCGTCGCCAAATGGCGCGAAGGTTTCGACGTGGTCTACGGTCGCCGGATAAAGCGCGAAGCTCCTTTTTTCATGCGGATCGCCTACAAGCTCTTTTACCGGGTGTTCGACGCCTTTTCCTATCTCACCATACCGCATGACGCGGGCGATTTCTCGCTGATGGACAGGAAGGTCGTGCGCTGCCTGCTGCAATTTCCCGAACGCGATCTTTTCCTGCGCGGGATACGGGCGTTCGTCGGTTTCAAGCAGACCGGCGTCGACTATGTGCGGCCCGAGCGGATGTTCGGCGTCACCACCAATAGCCTTTTCAAGAACATCGGATGGGCCAAGAAGGGCATTCTTTCTTTCAGCAATACACCGCTCAATATCCTGAGCTTTGCCGGCACGCTGCTCTTCTTCGTCTCCGTCCTTATGGGGGTTGCCCAAATAGCGAGCCGCCTGCTCTTTCCTGAGCTGGCACCCAAGGGTGTCACCACTATGCTGCTTTTGATCCTCTTTTTTGGCTCGATCAACCTCTTTGCTGTGGGGCTACTAGGCGAATACATCGCCAAGATATTCGAAGAAGTGAAACGGAGACCGCTCTTTATTCGCAAACACCTGGTGCGCGACGGCGAAGTACGGCAGTTCTCCGTCGACCGTCACCACAATTAACCGGAGACACCACCATGGAAATGATCTCTAGAGCCTGCCCGTTGTGCGGTTCCTCAGATACGGGGAGGGTCTTCGCCGAGGCGAATTACCAGATTAGCCGGCTCGATAGTTTCGCGTTTGCTTCCCGTAAGATGCCGGAGTATATGCATTACCGCCTGATTGACTGCCCCGATTGCGATCTGCTCTATGCCAATCCACTGCCGAGAGAGGATTACCTTGCCGAGGGTTACAGCGAGGCGGCCTACGACAGCGGAATCGAGGCACACTATGCTGCCGCGACCTACGCAAGTTTGCTGGAGGACATTGCCACCCGGCTTCCTGACCGCCACGGCGCCCTGGATATCGGAGCAGGTGACGGCGCCTTTCTGGAAAACGTGCTGCAGCATGGTTTCGACCAAGTCGTGGGAGTGGAGCCGTCGCGGGCGCCGATTGCGGCTGCCCGTGAGGACGTGCGTCCCCTCCTCAGGGAAGGGCTTTTCAACGGGGATGATTTCACGCCGGAAAGTCTCAGTCTGGTCACCTGTTTTCAGACGCTGGAGCATTTAAGTGACCCGCTGCAGATGACCCACGCGGTAAGGAAGCTGCTCAAAGCTGGCGGTGCGGTCTATTTCATCTGCCATAACCGGCGGGCACTTTCGGCGCGGATTCTGGGCAAAAAGTCCCCCATCTTCGACATCGAACACCTTCAGCTTTTCTCCCCGCAGAGCGCCCGCCGTTTGCTGGAGGGGGCTGGGTTCAGCAATGTTACGGTTACCCCGGTGGTGAACCGATATCCGCTTCGTTATTGGCTGAGGCTGCTGCCGCTGCCGAAGACGTTCAAGCAGGCGCTGATAGCGGTTCTCGATCGGATAGGAGTAGGAAGGATGGTTGTGCCTATCTCGGCAGGCAATCTCGCTGTGGTGGGGTACAAGACATCTGAAAACTAAGAGGTCGGCAGACTCGGCGAGTATGTGGGGTCCATCCATACCGGGGTGATGAAGCGTCCGCTGGTGGTCTAGAAAGAGAGGATTAGTTTTGAAGAGTAGCTTGAAATCGGTGATTAGGTTCTTGTTGAATTTGTCTTTGGTAATCTTAAGAGGTGCCCGTTGATCAAATCTCAGTCTTGCACTTCATCTGTCCTAGTAGCTAAATGCGCATTTATTTTTTTTGCATTGTCAGTAATCACGATTGTATGGTTTTCACCATTTTCGTACCACGCAATTATGGGTGATGATTTAAATGCTATACTTAGCAGCCAGCAAGGAGGGTTTGCTAGCTCTTTCCTGACAGCTTTTTCGCACGCTCCTGCCAACAAATATCGACCTTTTACTGACATTCTATTTCGAGCAGAGATATTGATGTTTGGTAATGACATGCTCCACTATATTTATTTTAATATAGTTCTCGAAATTGTTAATGCTTCGCTTCTCTCGTATGTTTGTTGGCGACTGTCGCACCGGAAAACCTCAGTAGCATTATTGGGGGGGATACTTTTCATCGTTTCCCGCTTTGCGTACTATAATATTCTACAAATTTTCGGTGGACCTCTTGAGGGATTGGCCCTATTTTTTGTGCTCTTGCAAGTGTGTATGGTCGTGCTTGCATATCAGGCAAAAAAACCTATTTACCTCTTTCTCTCGGCGATGTCATATTTGGGTGCCATATTTACCCATGAGCGCTATATGGTAATGGGCGCGTTCATCTTCTTTTCGATAATTTTGGCTCCGATTAACTATAGACGAGGATTCACCAAATATTATTTAGCAAGCTTGCCAATATTGATTTTGTTTTTGAATTTTGCCATCAAGGTCTTCTGGCTTAAATCAAGGTTTTTTGAGGGTGGCGGTGGTAAAGCGATATCCTTTTCCCTGAGCCAGTTTTTGGAGTTCTATCGTAACGGTTTGTTAAACCTCTTCGGGTTCAACGTCGGTCCACAATACTTAAGTGGCCTGGATGTCTCTGAGACAGGTTTTTGGGGGATGGCTTTGGGCTCATTCTTCTGCCTATCAGTAATTGCATTAATTTTGTACTTTCGTTTTGGGAAAGTGAACATTGATCAGGGTAGAGAAGTGACCAGCGGGAAAATACTGTTTCTGTTCTGTACGCTTTTACTTCCCCTCATGGCTGCCGCTTCAATTACCTTTAGGCAAGAATATCGTTGGCTCTATGCACCATATGCCGTCTTCATTATCGCAATTTGTTGGGGCCTTGGCGGTTTGAAATCAAGGATTGCGCAGTTTACGTTTATAAGCCTTCTTCTCTTCTCGGCAGTTTCTCTGCAAATCTTCTACAGGCAGTTTAACGGAAATATATACTTTTTTGCTGCGATGAACACAGCAGAGTCCGCTAAAAATATTATAGTAGAAGGTCTGCAAAAACAGCCTAAAAATAAAATTTTCTTTTTCCATGCTACAGAAAATACAAAATGGATTTTCCAAGAAGATTACTTCTTTAAATATTACAGCAATAATCCTAATGCTCATATTAATTGTATCAGTAACATAACAGATATTCAAAATGGTAATGTTGATATGGATAATATTTTTGTTTATACTTTGGGGTCAAGTCGAGAGGTAATGGATGTAACGGGAAAGGCCAAATACTATGTTGCCAATGTAAGATGATATTAAGGAACAGCAAAGGACCAACTTTCCAAATGCAATCTAGGCGGTTAATTGAACGATAAAATTATTAAATTTTTGCGCATATTTGGACTGAACCGTGCCATCGGTTATGGCGTTTTGGCCCGGGCTTGGAGCTTCATAGCGGGCCCGGTCACCATCATGGTGATCGCTACGCGTTTTTCGAAGGAGCAACAGGGATTTTACTACACTATTAGCAGTCTCCTTGCTCTCCAGGTTTTTTTTGAACTGGGCCTAATCACTGTGCTTGCCCAGTTTGTAAGCCATGAGTTTGCTTACCTAAGTTGGGGGCCGAATGGGAGTATCGAGGGCGACCCGATTGCCAGGGAACGCCTCATCGACCTTATGTGCAAGGCGGTCCAGTGGTTCGCGGTGATTTCCCTATTGCTTATCTTCATTTTGGTTCCTGCAGGCTTAGTCTTTCTCAGTCAGCAGAGCAGTGCAGCAACAACCTTTTCCTGGCGGATACCTTGGATATTGGCTGTGTGTGGCACAGCTGTAAACCTGATGATCGTTCCGTTTTTCTCAGTAGTCATGGGGAGCGGCGATGTGGTAACGGTAAACCATCGCGAGATGCTGGGAGCCGTGGTTAGTTCCTGTATCGCTTGGGCGGTCATCGGTCTTCATGGCGGAGTTTACGCCGTTTTTGCCATCACCTGTGGCAGCATCGTTGTTTCTAGTAGCTATCTTTTTAAACGAAAACCACTGTTCCTTAAACTCGCTTGGAATGGAATTTTCGGTAGTGGTCGCAAGCGATGTCACACCGTTTCCTGGCGCAATGAAGTATGGCCCATGCAGTGGAAAATCGCGCTATCCTGGGTCTCAGGATACTTCATTTTTCAGTTGTTTATTCCCGTGCTATTCCATTACCACGGTCCGGTGGTGGCAGGGCAGATGGGAATGACCCTTAGCGTATCTAATGCTCTCCTCGCAGGTTCTGCTACTTGGATGAATTCGAGAGGTCCCGAGTTCGGCAAGATGATCGCGAAGCACGATTGGGTGCAGCTCGACCTAATGTACTATCGCGTCTTGCGCCAATCAATCGTCGTCGTTATAGTAGGGGCTCTCGTTGGGTGGGCTGTTATAGCATTTCTTCAGTCAAATTATCCTGTTGGCAATAGGTTCATACCTGCAGCGTACGCAGGGATTTTGTTCTTAGCTGTGTGCGTACAGGTTGTGATTAACTCGTTTGCTGTATATTTACGAGCCCATAAAAAAGAACCATTTATGTGGCTTTCCGTTGCGATGGCAGCTTTGCAAGGTAGCTTGACTTGGTACCTAGGTATGCACTTCTCAAGTTTGGGCATTACCTCTGGGTTTCTAGCTCTAAACCTTTTTGTCGCGTTACCTGCAGCGCATTTAATATGGCGGCACTGTAGGGCAGGCTGGCATCAGAAAGGAGCTTGAGTTTTTCATGGGAATTTTACTCACTATTGCAATACCTACGTACAATAGAGCTAAATGTCTTGATTTATGCTTAAATCAGATATTCATGCAGATTGGTAATAATAATGCAGAAATAGAGCTTATTGTATCAAATAATAACTCATCTGATGGTACCAAAGTAATCGTTGATAAATATACAATAATGGGTATGAAACTGAATTACACTGAAAATGAATCAAATATAGGTGCAGATAAAAATATAGTACAGTGTTACAATCTCGCTACAGGAAAATACCTCTTAGTTTTGGGTGACGATGATGTTTTGCTGGAGGGGTCAATAGACAAAATTTTGAATATTTTGAAGGGTGGAGAGTATGGGGTAGTCTATTTAAACGTATATGGATTCAAAACGGATTACATACTGGAACGACCACCCTCAAAGAATTCCGGAGTGACCGTCTATTGCGAAATAGATGAGTTCATAAATCGTGTTAATTATATGTTCACCCTCTTGTCGGCAAATATAGTCAATAAATCCCTCATCGTTGGACATATCGACCCCATGGAATTTTCTGGTACTAGTCTGCTTCAATTAAACTGGGTATTTTCGGCTATGTTCAAAGCTACTAAAAATATTTATGTGGAAGATTTGATGGTGGCCTCAAAATCAGAAAATTCAGGCGGCTATCATTTATGCCAGGTATTTGGTGTCAACATAAATAAAATTTTCGATGTTTTCGTGAAAAAAGGTATAAATAGAAAATATTTCAAAATCATTAATCGTAAATTAGTCTTTGCTTTTTTCCCACATTTTTTCAGGATCAACAAGAAAGACCCAATGGCATATTCATTTGAGCAAGAAAAATATTTTAAGGTGCTGTTCCCGTTATTTAAAGGTTATGCATTCTTTTGGTTGGCGACTGTTCCGTCAATCTTGTTGCCTCCGAAATTGTCAGTAACCTGGCAAAAAGCTTTAAATAGAGCTTTCAGCTACGGTAAATAATGCCCTTTTATTATCAGTAAAGAACGAAATAAACTATAATTCAACCTTTAAACTTGATCTTTCGGGACGCAGCGTCCCGTTTTCACCGAGGACTTCTTGTGGACAAAGTGAATGACCTGACCAAGCTGGTCTATATCATTCTGCTCAATTGGAACGGCTGGAAGGACAGCGCTGAATGCATCGAGTCATGCCGGAAGCTCTCCTATCCAAACTTCCGCATTTTGCTTATCGACAACGGCTCCACCGACGACTCCGAAAAGATACTGCGGGAACGTTTCCCTGACCTTGAGATCATCCAGACCGGCTCCAACCTCGGCTTTGCCGAGGGAAACAACGTTGGCATCCGATACGCAATCGAGCAGGGCGCTGACTATGTCTGGTTGCTTAATAACGACACTGTCGTGGAGTCAGATGCACTCTCGGCACTGGTGCAGACTGCCGAGGCTGATAAGGGTGTCGGCATGGTGGGGAGCAAGATCCTTTACCATGGCAAACCTGATCGGCTCTGGTATGCAGGGGCGGTGCTTGATCCGCGGAGCCCACACCATCCCTTTCATCGCGGCCTCAATGAAGAGGATCACAGCCAGTATGATACGCCTTGCCAGACCGGCTATGTTACCGGATGCAGCCTTCTCGCAAGTAAGGAAATGATGGCTGAGGTCGGTCTGCTTGATGCGGATCTCTTTCTCTACTTCGAAGATGCCGACTGGAGTGCGCGGGCTAAAGCCGCTGGATGGGAATTGATGTATTGCCCAAAGTCTCTGGTGTATCACAAGGTTTCAATCAGCACCGGCGGGGCAGCTTCCCCCACTTTGCTCTATTACACCAGCCGGAACCGGCTTTATTTTGTTAAGCGCAATTTCCCCGGTAAACTGCTTCGTGCCTTGGCTTACGACATCTATGAGCATGTTCTGGTAAACATCAAAAAAAGAAGATTTCTAGCCGCTTGGTTTGCGGCGAGAGGGATTTTGGACTATTACAGAGGTAAGTCGGGTTCTTTTCATCGGTAGCTGACCACGGATGTGAATCAATTGGGAGCTGCATGAAGATATTGGTAGTTACACCCTATTTGGCCTGCCCCAGCGCTGACGGTGGCGGTACGGTTATGTTCAATTTCATAAAGAACCTATCTCTGCGTCACGAAATTGCCTATCTCTCGTTCGCCCGACAGCAGGAACTGGTCAATTTGCCTCACATAGCTCCCTTCTGCATTGAGACCGTGACCGTGCCGTTGCCCGGCGGACCCACTAACTCTTCCCTGGTGAAGGGCTTCAATCTCGCGCGCCGGGTACTACAAAACTTCCTTTCGCTGGCAACCTTCACCCCCGTTGTGGTCCAGAAATGCACCAGCGTGACAATGACCCGGGAGATCCGCAGGGCGATCGAGCGGCATGAGCCCGATGCCGTACACTTCTGCTTTCCGCAAATGGCCCATTACGTCGAGGCCTGCGGTGAGGTGCCGGCGGTGATGGATACCTCTGACGCCGCCCTGGTCGGGGTTCTCCGCAGGGCCCTGTGTGCTCCCAATAAGTTGGCGAAGGCGTATTACCTGATTCAATGGTTGTTCTGGGTGCGTTACGAGTCGCGTTATTTCCCGAAGTTTGGAAAAGTTCTGACCGTTACCCAACAGGATGCCGCCGCATTGAAAATGGTCATGCCTGATCTCGATGTTTATGCTGACGCCATCGCGGTGGATATCGATGCTGCCACCGAAACGACGATTGGGCCGGCCCGCAAAATCGGCTTTTTGGCAAGCTTTAACCATCAACCAAACGTAGATGCCGCGCTCTACTTTGAGCGGGAAGTCTTTCCCTTGATCAGGAAACAAATGGGGAGCGCCGAGTTCGTGGTGGCCGGGAAAAACCCGCCGGCCGCTCTGCTGGGAAAGGAAAATGCCGGGGTCAGCTGCCTTGGATTTGTTGAGGACGTTCCCTCTTTCTACGGAAGTGTGGACCTGGTGGTCGCGCCCATCCGCTTCGGCGGGGGAATCAAGCTCAAGGTGCTGGAGGCGATGGCCTGCGCAAAGGCTGTGGTGACGACCTCGGTAGGAGCTGAAGGAATCGCCGTACCCGACGAGGATAGCCTGGTCATTGCCGACAACCCGGAAGAATTCGCCGGGGCGGCGCTTGCTTTGCTGGCCGACGAGGCGCGGCGCCGGGATCTGGCGGGACGCGCCCGCCAGTTGATCGAGCGGCGCTTCTCCTGGCGCCGGGTCATTGATGACCTTGACGCCATCTACACCGAGCTCGTGCAGGCTAAAAAGTGAAGATTTCCGTCATCGTCCTCAACTGGAATGGCCGGCAGTTCCTCCCCGAGTGCCTGGACTCCCTGGCGGCGCAGACCCTGCGCGATTTCGAGGTCGTGCTGGTCGATAACGGTTCGGCCGACGGTTCCGCGCAGTTTCTCCGCGACGCTTACCCCTGGGTGACCCTGGTCGAACTCCCCGAAAACATCGGTTTTGCCGCTGGAAACAACCGCGGCCTTGAAGCGGCAACCGGTGAATTTATCGTCGCGCTCAATAACGACACCCGTCTGGAGCCCGATTTCCTTGCCGAACTGTTGGCTACGGCGCAGGCGTTTCCGGGGGCGGGGATGGTGGCGGCCAAGATGCTCAACTACTTCGAGCCGGGACGCATCGACGCGATAGCGCTGAAGATCGGCGTCAATGGGTTGGGCTACAACATCGGTTACGGGGAGCAGGATGCGGGGCAGTACGACGACGGCATTGCGGCGTTCGGCCCCTGCGGGGGAGCTGCGCTTTACCGGCGGGCCATGATTGAGCAGATCGGCTTCTTCGACCCCGACTTTTTCGCCTATTATGAGGACTTCGACCTCGCCTGGCGCGGGCGCCTGGCCGGCTGGGACTGCATCTGCGCGCCGCGGGCGGTCGTCTATCACGTGCACTCGGCGACCAGCGGCGAGTACAGCCCCTTCAAGGTGTACCAGACCCAGCGCAACAAGTGGTACGTCATCACCAAGAACTGGCCCGGTGCGATCATCCTCCGGCGTCTTCCCGCGCTGCTTTTTGCCGACGCCGCTTCCTTTGCCCTTGCCCTGGCGCGGGGACGCGGGGGGGCCGCCCTGCGGGCGCGGCTCGACTTCCTGCGCAACCTGCCGGTGCTTTTGCAAAAGCGTCGCGAGCTGCAGCGGGCGCGGCTCCTCTCGGACTCCGAGGTGGCGGCGCTTTTCTCGCCCCACGAGCATCCGGTAAAAACGCTTAGACGCAAATTGGGATGGTAAGGGCAGGATCTAAGGCTTTAACGCAAAGACGCAAGCCGCAAAGTCGCAGAGAAAACCTTTTTAAGGCAAGACCGGGATCTAAGGCTTTAACGCAAAGACGCCAAGGCGCAAAGATGCAGGGAAAACCTTTTTGGGGCAAGGCTAGACCAAGGCTTTAATGCAAAGACGCCAAGGCGCAGAGGCGCAGAGAAAACCTTTTTGGGTAAGGCCTGGATCAAGGCTCTAACGCATTGATGAGAAGGCACAAAAACTGGAGTCACCTTTTTGCCGGGGGGGCGTCGGCTGAAATACTGGTTGATTTAACGGAGTTTTCAGCGCTAAAAGTTTAAAGGGAAAATACACTGAAAAACGAATTCCGGAAATCGCTGCTGGTAGTTTTTATAAATTCGCTTGTAAGGATCGTGTTGTGAAAATTCTCATTCTGGCGGCCAAGGGGGAGTCCCTCACCGGCGGCGCCACCTATCAGGCGAACGTGCTGCGCGAGCTGTCCAAGAGGCATACTGTCAAAGTGTACGAGTCTGAGGCGGATCTTGAGGAGGAGTGGGACATCGCCCACTGCCTCAATCTGAAGCACCTCTCGCTCGAACTGGCGCGCAAACTCCGCTGCCCTCTGGTGGTGGACAGCCACGACTATTACTGGGTCAAGTACTACCACTTCTTCTGCCTCGACTTTCCTGTCAGGTTTCTCTTGCAGAAAATCCGTAAGATGAAATATAGTCGCCTCTTCAAGGAGATCGACGGCATCATTTTGCACGCGCAGTACGTCTACGATCTTTACGACCACCCGCACAAGTACCTGAACTTTTACTACGGCCTGGACTACAGCGAGATCGCGTCCCAGAGCTGGGAGCAGAAGGACAACCTGATCCTTTTCGTCGGCGGGGACTACTTCAGGAAGGGGATCCACCGGCTGTTGCGCGCGCTCCCTTTGGTGCTGAAAAAGGTGCCGGACGCGCGGCTGATGGTGATCGGCAACGACTACGGCTACGTCAAGTCTTTCGTCCGCTTCCTGGCCCGGGGGCTCCCGGTACAGTTCATCTACGGGATGCCGCGGCCGGAATTGTACCGGACTTACGGGCGGGCCAAGGCGTTCGTCATGCCGAGCGAGATCGAGGCGATCCCGCTGGTATCCACGGAGGCGACCATGGCGGGGGTGCCGCCGATACTTTCCGACGCCGGGGGGAACCCGGAGATCGTGCTGGACGGGAAGACCGGTTTTATTGTGCCGCTGGACGATTACCAGCTGCTGGCTGACCGCATCGTCAGCTGCCTGACGGATCGGGAACTCTCGGAGTGCCTGGTGCGGCAGGGGAGGGAGTTCCTGGGACAGTTCACCAAGGACCGGATGATAGATCGGATCGAGGAAATCTACGCCGCTGTCATGGCCACAAACAATAAAAAAACCAGGAACCTTTAAAACAATTAGCCGCAAAAAGGCACAAAAGGCACAAAAAAGAACCCTGAATCTAAAACTGAAACTTAGGGCTTTAAAAGCAAAACCGAGAACCTCTAAAACAATTAGCCACAAAAAGGCTCAAAAGGCACAAAAAGAACCTGAAAAAATAGAAACTTTGGATTGAAAGCAAAACCAGAACCTTTAAAACAAGGGGGGTAGTCGGTTAGAGCCACCTGCGATATAATCCCTCGGCAACTTCTTTTCGAAGGGAGATGCCATGGAGCTAATACCACTGGT
>JGI24143J45723_1000406_pt1 | contig 22460 bp, 19 predicted proteins | sample BarGraIncu00432A_FD_45723 | JGI IMG/M metagenome (IMG submission 45723) | reverse complement strand
TGAATCCGCAGGCACTGGAATCTTTTGGCATCACGCCCGAGCAGGTGGTTTCTGCCGTGAGCAACGAAAACCAGGATTTGCCGGTCGGTGCCATCCGCTCCAGCGAGCAGGAGCGCGTCATCCAGATCGCCGCCCGCATGCAGCGGCCGGAAGATTTCGGCAAGATCATTGTGGCCCGCAAAAACGGCGCGCCGGTGCGCATCGACCAGGTCGCGCGGGTCGCTGATGGTGCCCAGGAAGTCGAGAGTCTGGCGCTGTATAACGGGCAACGCACCTTGCTGCTCAACGTACAAAAGTCGCAGGACGAAAACACCATTGCGGTGGTGGATGGCCTGCAAAAAACCCTCGCAGAGATGCAAAAACAGCTGCCCCCCGGCCTGCGCCTGGAGCAGATCACCGATGGCTCGCGCCAGATCCGCGTGTCGGTGCAAAACGTGCGCAGCACACTGATTGAAGGCGCCTTGCTCACGGTGCTGATCGTGTTTTTGTTCCTGAACTCGTGGCGCTCCACCGTGATTACCGGCCTCACGCTGCCGATTGCGTTGATCGGCACTTTTCTGTTCATGAATATGTTTGGCTTCACCATCAACATGATCACGCTGATGGCGCTGAGCCTGTGTGTGGGTCTGCTGATTGACGACGCCATTGTGGTGCGAGAAAACATCGTACGCCACGTGCAAATGGGCAAAAGCGCCTACCAGGCCTCGCTGGACGGCACGCAGGAAATTGGCCTGGCGGTGTTCGCGACCACGCTGTCCATCGTCGCCGTGTTCATGCCGATTGGTTTCATGGGCGGCATCATCGGCAAGTTTTTCCACGAATTCGGCATCACCATTGTGGCCGCCGTGCTGATATCGATGTTCGTCAGCTTCACGCTGGACCCGATGCTCTCCAGCATCTGGCATGACCCCAGCATTGATGAACATGGTCGCCATGGACTCAACGCCGACGGCACGCCCTGGGTTCCCGTGACGCTATACGACAAGACCATTGGCCGCGTGACCGGCTGGTTTGACCACGCCACCGACATGCTGGTTGACGCTTATCAGGGCATTCTGCGCTGGGCGCTGGCCCACAAGCTGGCCACGCTGGGTCTGGCATTGGCCATCTTCATTGGCAGTATCTTCATGGTGCCGTTGCTGGGCACCGAGTTTGTTCCCAAGTCCGACTTCTCGGAAACCTCGCTGAGTTTCAATACCCCGGTGGGCTCGTCGCTGGAGGTGACCGAGACCCGGGCGCGGCAAGTGGAAGCCATCATTCGTGAATTCCCCGAGGTGCGCTACACCCTGTCGACCATCAACACCGGCAATGCACTGGGCAAGATGTACGCCAGCATCTACATCCGCCTGGTGGACCGCAAGGAGCGCAAGTTCAGCGTGGACGCGATGTCGGTCGTGCTGCGTGAGCGGCTCAAACAGGTGCCCGGCATCACCGTCACCCATGTCGGCCTGCTGGACCCGATGGGTGGGCAAAAGCAGATTATGTTCTCGATCCAGGGGGCTGATACGGCCGAACTGGAACGCTTGACCCAGCTTGCCATGAACAAAATTCGCAACGTTCCCGGCTTGGTCGATCTGGACTCCAGCGTGAAGCCGAACAAACCCACACTGGATGTGGAAATCAAACGCGATGTGGCCTCTGATCTGGGTCTGAGCGTGGCGCAGATTGGCTCGGCCCTGCGCACCTTGGTGGCNGGCCAAACGGTGGGCAACTGGCGGGCACCGGACGACCAGACCTACGACGTNAACGTGCGTCTGGCGCCACTTGCGCGCAACAGCCCGGCTGACATGNCCNTNCTGCCCTTCACCGTGGGCACCAATGCCGATGGCAGCCCGCGCATCGTGCGACTCAACCAGGTGGCCAATGTACGGGAATCGACCGGTCCCAACCAGATCAACCGGCGCGACCTGACGCGTGAAGTCTCCATCAGCGGCAACGTGTCCGGCCGCTCGGCGGGCGAAGTGTCAGCCGACATCAAGACCGCGATGGACAGCATCGCCCTGCCACCGGGCTACAGCTACAAGTTCAGCGGCTCCACCAAGGACATGGCAGAAGCCTTTGGCTACGCCATCTCGGCGCTGGTGCTGGCCGTGGTGTTCATTTACATGATTCTGGCCAGCCAGTTCAAGAGCTTCCTGCAGCCGCTGGCGCTCATGACGGCACTGCCCCTGACCTTGATCGGGGTGGTGCTGGCGCTGATGATGTTCAACTCCACCCTGTCGATGTTCTCGGTCATCGGGGTGGTGATGCTGATGGGCCTGGTGACCAAAAACGCCATTTTGCTGGTGGACTTTGCCATCCGCGCCCGTGAGGATGGGCTGGCTCGCAACGAAGCGCTGCTGCTGGCGGCCAAAGTGCGCTTGCGCCCCATCTTGATGACCACGCTGGCCATGATCTTCGGCATGGTGCCGCTGGCGTTTGCCCTTTCGGAAGGCGCTGAAATGCGCGCTCCCATGGGCCAGGCGGTCATTGGCGGCGTGATCACATCATCCTTGCTGACTTTGGTGGTGGTGCCTGTGGTGTACTGCTACATGGATGATCTGGCGCAATGGCTGCGCCGCCGCTGGGGCGTTAACAAAGGCACTGAAAAAAATGCTGATGAAACCGCCGCCGGGTAAAATTTTACACAATCGGTTAACATACCCCCAGGAGTACCTGAATGAATTTTGAACAAGCCCGCTTCAACATGATCGAACAACAAATCCGTCCTTGGGACGTTTTGGATGCCGACGTGCTCCACCTGTTGTCGGTCGTCAAGCGTGAAGACTTCGTCCCGTTGGCGCACAAGGCGCTGGCCTTTGTGGACATGGAAATCCCCTTGGGCCACGGTCAGAGCATGCTCGCACCCCGCGTCGAAGCCCGGATGCTGCAGGACGCAGCGGTTAAAAAACACGAAAAAGTGCTGGAAATCGGTGCCGGCTCGGGCTACATGGCGGCGCTGCTGGCGCATCGGGCCCAACGCGTGATTTCGCTGGAAATCAATCCGGAACTGGCCGCCATGGCCCGCGCCAATTTGCAAAAAGCCGGCATCCACAATGCCGAGGTCCGGCTGATCGACGGCGCAGTAGGGGCGCCGGCAGAAGGCCCATTTGACGTCATCGTGTTGAGTGGCTCGGTGGCCGAGGTGCCGCAGGCCCTGCTCGCGCAACTCAAGGTGGGCGGTCGGCTGCTGGCCATTGTGGGTAACGAGCCGATGATGCGCGCCACTATCGTCACCCGCACCGGTGAGGCCGAGTTCAAAACCAGCCAGCCCTGGGACACGGTAGCGCCGCGTTTGCTCAACTTCCCCGAACCATCCCATTTTCAGTTTTGATCGCATGATTGCTCAAATTCGCCCCTCTCAGTTATCCGACTGGCTGACAACGGCGCGCACCCACGGCGCGCCCGTGGTGCTGGATGTGCGCGAACCGTCTGAATTGCGAGTGGCCAGTATCCAGGCGGACGGATTTGAGTTATTGAGCATTCCCATGGGGGTGATTCCGCCGCGTCTGAGCGAACTCGACCCCGAGCAACCGATTGCCTGCCTGTGCCATCACGGCGGGCGCAGCATGCAGGTGGCCGCGTTTTTGAAAGCCAGGGGGTTTACGCACGTGGCCAATATTGCCGGCGGCATCAACGCCTGGTCGGCCGAGCTTGACCCCACCATTCCCAGATATTGAGCGCAACGGTCGAAACACCCCAGCTTGCCCGTCCCAACTTGCCGCTGCAAATTACTCCAAGGCCCACCATGAAACCGTTCCGTCTGTTACCCCTGTTTGCCGCTGTCAGCGCTGCGCTGGCCCTGCCTGTGCAGGCGCAAAGTCTGGTGGATCTGTACGAGTCAGCACGGGGCTTTGATGCGTCCTATCAGTCGTCCAAGTCACTGTATGACGCGACCCTGGCCAAGGCCGATCAGGCCAAGGCGCTGATTCTGCCATCGGCCAACCTGGCGGCCGGGGTATCCCGCTCCACGGAGGAATACATTCCCGACACAGGTCCCAACAGAACAAACTACGCCTACGGCACTCAAAATGCCACCGTGAGCGCATCGCAGCCGCTGTACCGTCCGGGCAACTGGGCCGGTTACAAGCAAGGCATCAAGCAGGTGGACCTGGCTCAGGCTCAATTTTCCGCCGCCGATCAGGATTTGATCGTGCGTGTCAGCCAGGGCTACTTTGACGTGCTGGCCGCGCAAGACAGCCTGACCTTTGTGCAAGCCCAGAAAGCGGCGGTAGCCGAGCAATTGGCGTCGGCCAAACGCAACTTTGAAGTGGGCACCTCCACCATCACCGACACCCGTGAGGCGCAGGCCCGCTATGACCTGGTGATTGCCCAGGAAATCGCCGCCGAGAACGACCTGCGCGTCAAAAAAATTGCACTCGATCAATTGGTTGGCAAGAACGAGGCCCAACCCAAACCATTGGCCCAGCCTCTGATACTGCCGGCCCTGTTGCCCAACGATGTCAACGTCTGGGTCCAGCAATCTGAACCCGACCACCCCAGCATCAAGCAGTCACAGTTCGCGCTCGATGTCGCGCAGTTAGAGACCCAAAAAGCAGAAGCGGGCCACAAGCCCACGCTGGATCTGGCCGCCAGCTACAGCGCCATCAACAATCTGGATGGCACCAGCACACCAGGCAGCNCNAGCTCGCGCGTCAATGCCGGCTCAATCGGCCTGGTTTTCAACCTGCCNCTGTTCGCCGGTTTCTCGACCCAGAACCGCATCCGGGAAACCCTGGCGCTGGAAGAAAAAGCCCGCAATGATCTTGAAGGCGCCAAACGCGCCGTCGCACAAAGCACCCGCACCGCTTTCTTCGGCGTGCTGTCGGGCCAGGGCCAGGTCAAGGCGCTGGAAGCCGCCGAGGCCTCCAGCCAGAGCGCGCTGGACGCCAACAAGCTGGGTTACCAGGTGGGCGTGCGCATCAACATCGATGTGCTCAACTCACAAAGCCAGTTGTTCCAGACCAAGCGTGACCTGGCCAAAGCCCGCTATGACGTGCTGGTGGGTGGCCTGAAGCTGCGCCAGGCCAACGGCACGCTCAAGGCCGACGACTTACAGAGCGTCAACGCCCTGCTGGTCAAGTAAGGCCACCACCGCGGCGGCTGTTTTTTCAAGCGCACCGCGATGGGCGCTTGAAAAGCCGGCAGCCGCACTGACCATGGCGGCGCGAGCTGCCGGATCATTTGCCAGTGTCTGCACCACGGCAACCGCCTGTTGCAATGATGGCACCCTGAGCGCGGCCCCGGCGGCTTGGGCCAGCTCGGCCGCTTCGGCAAAATTGAAGGTGTGCGGCCCCATCACCACCGGGCAGGCACAGGCAGCNGCCTCAATCAGGTTTTGCCCACCCAGCGGCTCGAAGCTGCCGCCCAGCAAGGCCACATCCGCCAAGCCGTAGTACAGCGCCATTTCACCCAGCGAGTCGCCCAGCCAGACGGTGGGGCGGGAGCGGTCAAGGCCTGCCGCTGGCGCGCCGCCCCAGTCGCTACGCCGCGAGACGTTAAAGCCGTACTGACCGATCAGGGCTGCCACCTCGTCAAAGCGCTGCGGATGTCGCGGCACGATCAGCCATTGAACGTCATTTGCTACTGAATTAATAGCTGCTTGCGCACTATCGACGGGGGCTAGAGGCTGAAATGACTTAAATAACCGAAGCAAGGCGGTTTCCTCACCTTCACGCGAACTGGCAAACAGTACGACCGGCCGCGTCAGCGCAGCACGCCAGGCTCGTCCGCGCGCCAGCAAGGCGACATCCGGCGTGGCATCAAACTTGAGGTTGCCGAAGACGCCCTGCACGTTGGCCCCCAAGGCTTTGAGGCGCGCCGCATCGTCCTGCGTCTGCGCCCAGACGGCGGCCAGGCTGCGATAGGCCGGACGCGCCAGCCAGGCCAACCGGCGGGACTGCTTGAGCGAGACTTCGCTCAAGCGCGCGTTGGCCAGCACCAGCGGCACCCCTGCTTGCAGGCAGCCGGCGGCCAGATTGGGCCAGATTTCGGTTTCCATCAAGATGCCGATGCGGGGCTTGAAGTGCGCCAGAAAATGCTGCACCGCCGCCGGCGTGTCCCACGGCTGCCAGGTCTGGATGTCGCCCGGCTGCAGCAGGCTGGCGCCTTCAGCGCGACCCGTGGCCGTGCCATGGGTGAGCAACAGGCGCATGCCGGGCAGACGTTCGCGCAAGCGCGCCACCAGCACGGCGGCAGCGCGCGTTTCGCCTAGCGACACGGCATGCAGCCAGAGGGTGTTGCCATCCGGCGGCAAGGGCTGGGCGCTGTAGTGACCGAAGCGCTCATCCACGGCTTCCAGGTAACCCGGCTCCTGCACGCCGCGGATGCTGAGTTTGCGGCGCACAAACGGCTGGACCAGCCACATGAGGAAGGAGTACAGCTGGCGCGTCATGCGGTCTTCACTGCGCCAGACCCCGACACGACTTGCCAGGCCTGCCAGACCGCGTCCACGGACGGCGTTGGCTGAGCAAACACGCTGCACTGGCGCGCAGCCGGCACTGGCCCTGCGAGCGGCGCAGGCTGAACAGAAATGGGCCCGGTGCGCCAGGCGGTGTCAAAGTTGTAGATCTGCACATGCGGCAAATCCAGCGCCACGGCGATGTGGCTCAAGCCGCTGTCCACGCCCACCACACCGACGCAGGCAGCCAGCGCATCGGTCAAGGCGTCCAGCCCCAATCGCGGCCACACGACGGCGTTGGCAAGACCGCTGGCAACTTCCTGCGCTAGTTTCTGCTCTGCATCACTGCCGTGGGATAAGGCCACGGCATAGCCGCTGTCATTGAGACGCTGACCCAAAGCACGCCAAGACGCGAGCGGCCATTGCTTGTCGGCGCGCGACGTGCCATGCACCAGGGCCACCACACCGTGCCAGCCGGATTCAGCAGATGCTATATTTTTAATAGCTGGTTGCGCTTTATCCACTTGGGCTAGCAGCCCAAAAGACTGTATTTTTGGTACGGCATAGCCCAAGGCGCGGGCGCATAGCTCACGCGAACGCGCCACGGCATGAATGTGCGGCGGCAGCGCCAGCGCCACATCGGCCACCCAGCGCGCGGGCGCCTCGAAACTGGAGCCTTCGGTCTGGTTGGCCAAGCCGTAGCGCTTGCCATCCGGCGCCAGCCGCGCCAGCCATGACACCAGCGCCGATTTGGTCAGGCCTTGTAAATCGATCACGGCGTCGTAGTGCTCGCGCTGCAACTCAGCTTTAAAGACGCGCCAGGCCATGCGGGTCTGCGTCGAGAAAGGCGACTTGCGCCAGCGCCGCAGCTCACATGCAATGACACGGTTGACACCGGCGCAGCGTTCTACCAAGGGGGCAAAGCCGCGCTCCACCACCCAGTCAATCTGCGCCTGTGGAAACGCCCGGCGGATATCCTGCACCGCCGGCATGGCGTGCACCACATCGCCAAGCGAAGACAGCTTGACGATCAGAATTCTCAATGCGCGGCCTCGTCCAGCACGGCGTCTGGCTTGACGGTTCGCAGCAGTGCCAGCATGGCGCCTTCGATGCGCTGCAGGGCTTCAGGCGTGTGCCCTTCAAAGCGCAGCACCAGCACCGGCGTGGTGTTGGAGGCACGGATCAGTCCAAAACCATCGGGCCAGTCCACGCGCAGACCATCAATGGTGTTGACGACGGCCGGCGCAGCAAAGCGCGCGCTCTCGACCAGTTTGTCCACCACCGCGTGGGGCTCGCCCTCCGCGCATTTGACATTCAACTCGGGCGTGGAAAAACTGCTGGGCAAGGCGTTGAGCACGGCATTGCCATCGGGCGATTGACTCAAAATTTCGAGCAATCGACAGCCGGCGTAAGTGCCATCGTCAAAACCAAACCAGCGTTCCTTGAAGAAGATGTGGCCGCTCATCTCGCCGCCCAATGGGGAGTTGACCTCTTTCATCTTGGCCTTGATCAGCGAGTGGCCGGTCTTGTACATCAGCGGCTGGCCACCGGCGGCAACAATCGCGGGCGCCAGGCGCTGCGAACACTTCACGTCAAACAGAATGGTGCCACCCGGCACGCGACTCAATACATCCTGCGCGAACAGCATCATCTGCCGATCCGGGTAAATGTTGTTGCCCTCTTTGGTGACAATGCCCAGCCGGTCGCCATCACCATCAAACGCCAGACCGATTTCGGCATCGCTCGCCTGCAATGCGGCAATCAGGTCGCGCAGATTCTCGGGCTTGCTCGGATCAGGATGGTGGTTGGGGAAATTGCCGTCCACCTCGCTGAACAGCTCGGTCACCTCGCAGCCAATGGCCCGCAAAATAGCGGGCGCCGAGGCCCCCGCAATGCCGTTGCCGGAATCGACCACGATCTTCATCGGGCGTGACAGCTTGATATCGCCCACGATGCGCTGGCGGTAAGCCTCCAGCACATTCACTTCACGAATCTTGCCGCCGGACACCAGCGACCAGGTCTCGCCTTCCATCATGCTGCGCAGGGCCTGAATCTCTTCGCCGTAAATGGCGCGCCCGGCCATCACCATCTTGAAGCCGTTGTAGTCCTTGGGGTTGTGGCTGCCGGTGACCTGAATGCCGCTGCGACACAGGGTATTGGCGGCAAAGTACAGCATCGGTGTGGTCACCCGGCCGACATCGATCACCTCGACCCCGACCGCCACCAGGCCCCGCACCAGCGCCGCACTCAGAGCAGCGCCACTGAGCCGTCCATCGCGGCCCACGGCCACACAGGTTTCGCCCTCGCCGCGTGCCACCGTGCCAAAGGCCCGCCCCAAGGCTTCGGCCACCGCCTCGTCGATGGTGCTCGGCACGATACCGCGGATGTCGTAAGCCTTGAAAATGGAAGCTGATAACTGCATGAAGGGGTTCCCTGAAAAAAAATTCTATTGATTTCCGCTCTGGATTGTAGGCGGCGGCCACGCCAGGGGCAGGTCAGAAAATGCCTGTAGCAGCAGCAGGCGCATCGGTTGGTTCAGGGCCGGGGCGCGCGTATCATTCCCGGCATGGCATCCTTTGTGGCCCAGTCGGACAACGACGCCTGTTACCTCGGACGTCACCACATTTGCTACCAAATAGATAGCTAGTTACGCTTATTCCACGGGGGCTAGGAGCCGAATTAACATGAAGTTTTCAACATCCACCGTTCAGACAAGCTATGACAGCCCGCTCGGCCGCATCATTCTGGCCGCTTCGGGCAAGCAATTAGCAGGCGTCTGGTTTGAGGGCCAACGCCACCAGCCCGACACATCGATCTGGCCTGTGGCGTCTGATCACCCGGTGTTGCAACTGGCCAAGAGCCAGCTGATCGATTACTTTGCGGGCAAACGCACGTCATTTGAGCTGCCCCTGGACCTGAGCAGTGGCACCGATTTCCAGCAGGCCGTCTGGCGCGCCCTGCTGGAAATCCCACACGGGGCCACCCGCAGCTATGGCGCACTGAGTGCGACCATCGGCAACCCCACTGCGGTGCGGGCCGTGGGCGGGGCGGTGGGCCGCAACCCCTTGAGCATCATCGTGCCCTGTCACCGCGTGCTGGGAGCGGGCGGCGCACTGACCGGCTACGCCGGCGGACTTGAGCGTAAAACCGCTCTGCTGCGACTCGAAAGCCCCGCCACACCCAAGTAGCCCTTCGACCACCTGGGCTTACGGTGAGAGGCTCCAGTTAATGGAGAAGAGGTACCACATGATCAGCGCCGGAATGACCACCGGCAGAGACAGCCCGACGAACATCAGGGCAGTCATCAAAAACGTCGACAGATCACTACCCCAGAGTTTGAATAACTCGATCAGGTCGACATTCCAGAATCTTTGGTTTTTCATTCCCCGAACGATACTCCAGCAGGTCAGGCACTGTAAATAGCCATTAACCCGGCAAATTAACAAGGGGACAGGGCGGCTCAAAGCGGGCCGACGTACATATAGTCGCGTGTCAGTGGCTGCTGTCTCAGCTCGTTGTTTTCAGTCTTGCTGCAAAGAACCTGATAGAGGTTCATCCAGCCATTGGAAAAACCATAGGCGCAGCCAGCGAGGTAGATTTGCCAGATGCGGTAACGCCGCTCGCCGGCAATACGCATGGCTTCATCGCGGTGCGATTCAAGATTATTGGACCACGCCTCACATGTACGGGCATAGTGCCGCCGCAACGATTCAACGTCCAGGACCTCCAGGCCGGCACTGGCCATTTCCTTCAGGGCCAGCGATACATGCGGCAACTCCCCGTCAGGAAACACGTAACGATCAATGAATTCACCAGCACCCATCCCAATCCACCGACTTTCTATGTCGCTGGAGGTAATGCCGTGATTGAGAACCAGGCCATCATCTTTCAGAAGCCGGTGAACCGCCTCAAAATAGACGGGGAGATTTTTCAGGCCGACGTGTTCGAACATGCCAACGCTGGCGATCTTGTCATAGGTATCCGGTTCATTCAGGTCACGGTAGTCACACAGCAACACCCGACACTGGCCCTCCAGGCCCGCACGACGGATTTGCTCCCGGGCGCCATCAAACTGGTTTTGTGACAAGGTGATGCCGGTTGCGATGGCACCATATTTTTGCGCCGCACGGGTGATCAGGGCACCCCAGCCACAGCCAATATCGAGAAACTTTTCACCGGGTTTGAGCCTCAGTTTGTTCAGGATATGGTCAAGTTTCTGATCCTGCGCCGTTTCCAGAGCGTCACTTTCATTTCGATAGTAGGCGCATGAATAGACCATGTTACGGTCCAGAAACAGCGCATAGAAATCATTCGAAACATCGTAGTGGTACTGGATCGCCTCGCGATCACGATCGCGACTGTGATTCGCAACCCACTGAAACGCCGAGGGGAGTTTGGCCGTCATGCTGCGCGCCAAACCTTCCGCCACCTTGAACACGTTTTTGGGTGAACCCTCCACACGGATATGGCCCTCGACAAATGCTTCGCCCAACTTGTTGAGGTTCGGTGATATGAAGTAGCGCAACGCAGACGAGTTCGGTATGGTGACTGTCACGCTGGGTTCGCTGCAAAAATCAAACTGGCGGCCATTCCACAACTCAATGCGCAACGGCACAGCGATCTGCGTGCGGATCTGGTCAATGGTTTTTAAAAAACGCTTCTCAAAAAACATGCGCTACCTCCATGGGCCATGGACGATGCCTTGATGGCCAGTCAACGGCTTTGTCAATACTCAAGCCCGTGACCGTCTGCCCTCTTGCGATTTATCAAGCATTCATCTGGGTGTCGAACTTACGCTTGCGAATCACCCTCGAGACTTGCCAGAAGGAAAAGGAAAAATGAATGCGACACCCTGACCCGAGCGCATGGATGCTGGCCGAAGCCGTTGAACTGCTTCAGAACGCCGACCGGCTCAATCGCCAGTTTTTCCGGATTGGCCAGCCCAGCGAATCGCCGTGCTGGGAGCCCCCGGTCGATATGTACGTGAACGACCGTGAGCTGGGCTTGCTCATCGCGCTACCCGGTGTCGCACCGGAGCGGTTTGAAGTCACGCTTGAGCAACAGGCGATTGTGGTGCGTGGCGAGCGTTCATTTGGCACCAGCGTAGGTCCGGGCGCCATTCTCCGGCTGGAAATTCCCTACGGGCGCTTTGAGCGCCGCATCCTGTTGCCCTACGGCAGCTTTCGACTGGCGGAGATACTGCTGGAGAACGGTTGCCTGAAACTCACTCTCGAGCGACTGAAATGAATCAGATCGACCTGCTGGAAAACAAAGACGCGAACCCCGAAGCGGGCAAGCTCGACCCGGGGGCGCAGGTGATAGCCGCCGGCCCGGCTGCCGCCATCCCCGATGACGCCATGATCATCGTGCCGGTGCGCAACATGGTGCTATTCCCCGGCATGATCGTACCGATCACCATCGGTCGGGAAAGCTCGATCGCAGCGGCTCAATACGCGATCAAGGCGGAGCGGCCTATTGGCATCCTGATGCAGCGCAACCCGGAGGTAGAGGCACCCGGACCCGATGATTTGTCGCCCGTGGGCACGATCGCATCCGTCTTGCGCTATGTCACCACGCCCGATGGCACACATCACCTCATTTGTCAGGGCCAACAGCGCTTTCGCGTGATCGAGTACGTTGAAGGCTATGCGTTCATCGTGGCGAGGATCGAGCGAATCGTTGAAGCCGTCGTTCAAGGCGACAAGGAAATCGAGGCTCGCTTCCTGCGCCTCAAGGAACGTGCCGTAGAGGTCCTGCAGTTGATGCCACAAGTACCGCAGGAAATGGTCCATGCGGTCCAGGGCGTTGACGCGCCAGGCATGCTGACCGATCTGGTTGCTGGCTATGTGGACATCAAAGCTTCCGAAAAACAGGCGTTGCTGGAAGAAGTGGATCTGCGCAGTCGAATGGACCGCGTGCTTGAAATGCTGATGCATCGCATTGAAATTATGGAGCTCTCGCGCGATATCGACAAGCGCACCAAGGCCAGCCTGGGCCAGCGTGAACGTGAGTTTTTACTGCGCGAACAGTTGAAGTCGATTCAAAAAGAACTCGGGGAAGACGGGGATGGCCATAGCGCTGAAATCAGCGAACTGCGCAAAATGATCACCGAGGCGAACATGCCCGAAGAAGTGGCCAAGCAGGCGGACAAGGAGCTCAAACGGCTGGAGCGCATGTCCGACGGCTCTTCAGAATATTCGATGGTGCGCAGCTACCTCGACTGGCTGGTCGAATTGCCCTGGAAAACACCCGAGCCGGACGCCATCGATGTAGCGCAGGCCAGGCGCGTCCTGGATGCCGACCATTTCGGGCTCGATCAAGTGAAAAAGCGCATCATCGAGTTTCTGGCCGTGCGCAAGCTCAAGCCCGGCGGCCACGGCCCCATTCTTTGCCTGGTGGGTCCGCCCGGGGTCGGAAAAACCTCGCTCGGGCAGTCGATCGCCAGGGCCCTCGGGCGCAAATTTGTGCGTGTGTCGCTGGGCGGCGTGCATGACGAGGCAGAAATCCGCGGCCACCGGCGTACCTACATTGGCGCGCTGCCCGGCAACATCATCCAGGCGCTGAAAAAAGCCGGTACCCGCGGCTGCGTGATGATGCTCGATGAGATCGACAAGCTGGGCACCGGCATCCATGGCGACCCGTCAGCCGCGCTGCTGGAGGTGCTCGACCCGGAGCAAAACAACACTTTCCGTGATAACTACCTGGCGGTCCCCTACGACCTGTCACAAGTTCTGTTCATTGCCACCGCCAACGTGCTCGACCCCGTTCCCGGTCCCTTGCGCGACCGCATGGAGGTTTTGCACCTCGCTGGTTACACGCAGGAAGAAAAGCGCGAGATCGCCCGCAGATACCTGGTGGCACGCCAACTGGATGAAAGTGGCCTCAAGCCCGAGCAACTGGAGATCACGGACGGTGCGATTGCCGCGATCATCCGCGACTACACCCGNGAGGCTGGCGTGCGCAATCTGGAGCGTCAGATTGGCGCCGTGTGCCGCCGTGTCGCGGTTCGCATTGCCGAAGGTGAGGCNCAAACAGCGCGTGTTGACACGCNGGACNTGGTNGAGGNCCTCGGTCCGGCCAAATTCGAGAATGAAGTGGCGTTGCGGGCCGGCATGCCGGGCGTCGCCACGGGGTTGGCATGGACGCCGGTGGGGGGCGACATTCTTTTCATCGAAGCCAGCCGCACCGCCGGCAGCGGCCGTCTGATCCTGACCGGCCAACTGGGTGATGTCATGAAAGAGTCGGCGCAGGCAGCGCTGACACTGGTGAAATCAAGAGCGGCAACTTTCAAACTCGATCCATCCGTCTTCGAAAAAACGGACGTTCACATTCATGTACCAGCAGGCGCGATTCCGAAGGACGGGCCAAGTGCAGGCGTTGCCATGTTCATTGCACTGGCCTCACTTTTTATGGACCGCCCTGTGCGTAACGACGTCGCGATGACCGGCGAAATCAGCCTGCGGGGTCTGGTGTTGCCGGTCGGAGGGATCAAGGAGAAAGTGCTTGCGGCCATGGCCGCCGGGATCAAAAAAGTGATGTTGCCCGCGCGCAATCGCCAGGACCTGGAAGAAGTACCACAACAGGCCAGGCAACAACTTGAGTTCGTCTTTCTCGACGACGTCGAGGAGGCGGTGCGCGGTGCGATCGAGGCAGACAACGCGCCCACTTGAGAATAATCAACCATCGACTGCGTGGTCCCGCTAAAGTTGTCTCAAGTCACGCATCAGGAGGTTGGTCATGGCAAACTCTGAGTCCAGTACCGATATGGCGAACGCCCTCGGGGAGGTCAGTTCAGCGTTGTTTGAACTGCGCGATGCACTCGTCGAGTTATCACTGTCCTTGAAAGACTGGCAGTTTGAAACTGATCTGAAACAGCGCAGGCAGACTGAGACCACGGTTCGCCAATTGCTTCAAAAAATGACGTTAGCCCGAGGTTCTTCATCTTGAGGCTGCTAGCCTTTTTGACGTCACGCGCGCAGGGCCGATGGGCTCGAAGGGCAGTGCGCTCATGTTTTGACAGACGCGAGACAAGAGGAACATTATGGAAAAAACCTGGATTCTGATAGCGGATGCCCGCCGTGCACGTTGCTTCGAGCGCCATGCCCCGGATCACTCACTCACCGAGTTGGCCGATTTCGTGCATCCACATAAAAACATGGTCAGCGCGGCCAGTGCGGACGACCCGACGGGCGCAGCGGGCAAGGGCCATGGTCGAACCGGGCACGCAGGAACTCAATTTGAGCCACATACCGAAACCCATGCCAAAGAGCGTGGCATCTTTGCCCGGCAATTGGCGGATTACCTCAACCAGGGGGTAGCCGGACAACGGTGCAATGGGTTCATTCTGATTGCCTCCAGCCCGATGCTGGGCGAGCTTAAACCCTGTTTGAGCAGTGCCGCTGAGAAGGTGCTGCGTCGCTGCGTCGCGCGCGACCTGACCCACTACCAAGGTGCTGAGTTGAAAGAGCGCGTCAATCATGCCCTGGAGCTTCCCGATTGAAGTGTGAAAGCAGGAGCTATGTTCCCAAGCTCGGTTGCCTAACGGGTGATCCATCCATCAATCACCGCCACTACCGCCCTCCCGGTAAACCGCGCACCCTTTAAGCCCAAACTCCCAGGCTCGTCGCAAGACGAGTCCAATCTCCTGTGCGTTTGCGCTTTGCGGTAGCCGCACCGTCTTGGAAATTGCATTGTCCACACAGGACTGCACCGTTGCCATCATGCGCAACTGATCTTCTGCGCTGACATCGACAGCCTGAACAAAATGCGCTGGCAATGATGCCTGCTGTCCGTGTAACGCCTTGTAGTGGTGCCATGCGGCATCTTCGACATCAAAAGTTACAGCTTGGCCATCGCCTCTTCGCACGCAACGCATGGTATTGAAGGCAAAAATAGGCTCAATGCCACTGGAAACAGCGTTGGCAAGCAAGCTGATGGAGCCTGCAGGTGCCACCGCCAGCAGGTGGCTGTTTCGAATGCCATGCTGCGAAACAGCGTCCTGAATATCGTGCGAAAGCCCAAGCACAAACGGACTTGCGCCATATTTGATCTTTTCAAACTCGGGGAATACGCCTTTCTCCTGAGCGATCGCGATGGATGTGCGGTATGCCGTATCTCGTATCGAGCCCAGGATCTCGCGTGTCAGATCAATACTCGCCTGCGAGCCGTAACGCAAACCCAGCATGGCAAACATATCGGCCAATCCGGTAATTCCCAGCCCGATTCGTCTGCTGGCACCCGCCGCTTTTTCCTGCGCCTTCAGCGGGAATAATGAAATATCGTGGACATTGTCCAGAAAACGCGTCGCGACAGAAGCGACTGCCTTCAGACCTCCAAAATCCACGTTGGGATGTCCGGTAAAGGGATGCTGCACAAACCGGGTCAGGTTAATGGACCCCAAGTTGCAGGCGCCGTAAGCTGGCAGGGGGACTTCCCCGCAGGGATTGGTGGTCGACAGACGCTCACAATACCAAAGATTATTGTCACTATTGATCCGGTCGATAAACAGAACGCCTGGTTCAGCACTTGCATGTTCGGCCGCCAGGAGTTTGTCCCACAAGGCACGGGCCGGTATGCGCCGGTGCACCAGGCAAAGCTGCGGCGTCACGCCCCCGGACCATACCCGTTCGCACACTTCCCCGCCCACGGGGATCGAATGTTCCCCCAAGGGAAACACCAGCGGCCACGGGCCGTCTTCCTCGACGGCGCGCATGAACTCCTCAGTTAGCAAAACAGACAGGTTGAAGTGCGGAAATGTTCCGCAGGCGATTTTTGCGTCTATGAAGGATTCGATATCAGGATGGTCGCAACGCAGTGTGGCCATCATGGCAGCACGACGCAGATTGCTCGACTCCAGTGCCGTATTAGCCGCCTCCCAGACCTTCATGAAAGAGACCGGGCCTGAAGCAACGCCACCACTGGCTACAGCCAGTGAACCGACTGGCCTCAAGGTGGAGAAGTCAACCCCTACCCCGCCGCCAGCCTGCAGGGTCACCATGGCTTCACGCAGGGCATTGAAAATACCTTGTATCGAGTCCTCAATCGGACCCATCACGAAACAATTGAACAAGGTGTCACGGCGCGACGTACCTGCACCGGCCAGTATCCGGCCTCCTGGCAAGAAACGAAAGTCACTCAGAATGGCCCGGAAGCGTTCGCGCCATTCATTGTGGTGGTGCGCCTCTGCACCTGAGACTGCAAGCGCCACCCGATCCCAAGTGGCCTCAATCGAAGGCTCCGCCATGTGTCCGTCCTCAAACCACCGGTATTTGGTACGCCAGACATGTTCTGAAATTTTCGCGTCGAAGGGGGCCTTATGCATGTTGCGCCATCCAGATTCACTGATGGATTTAGCGTAGCCAGCGCCTGCCGGGAGCGCTTGATTAATCGCAAGGCTGCGCGCTGTGCCGGCATCANCTTCACATCCCTAGGCAGGCTATGTCCGGCCTACTTCAAGGCGGTCCCGTCCACCATTTTTGGCCCGATAGAGCGCGGCATCGGCCAAGACCAACAAGGCNGCAAAGGAAGTCTCGGTCGACAAATAACNCGCCCCGATNCTGACCGTGTAGGGGATGCACTGNCCGTNCACTTCAACCGGTTTGTTACGAACACTTTCGATAATCCGTTGCGCCAGCGCGTGGCCTCCATCAAGCGTCGTATTGGGTAACAACACCGCAAACTCTTCCCCCCCGATTCGACCAATAAAATCCGACTCTCTCAAAACACCCGTCACAGTCTGAACAAACCCTTGAAGGACAGCATCGCCAGCAGCATGGCCATGATGGTCGTTGATGAGCTTGAAATGATCCATATCAAGCATCAGTACCATGAGTGGTAATTCATAGCGCGTTGAACGGACCAGCTCTTGCTCGGCTAAATTCAGAAAATTTCGCCGACTGAGGGTGCCCGTCAAGGTGTCAATGTTGGCAAGTGTCCAACTGGCCAGTTCGGCCGCCTTGAGCTTGCTGACATCTTCGTGGCTGACAACGACCCGCTCCTCAACATCGTGCACGTACGTGACTTTCATGATGAACCACCGCTTGTCTGCCGGTGCAAAAAACGGATGTTGCAGTTGAAAGTGAGAAACCTCGCCTGAGATAACTGATGCGATTCCAGCCGAAGCGGCCAGAACCGTTTCCTGGTCTTTTCCTGACATGCAATTGAGGATTTCCAGGTAGTTTCCGCCAATAAAACAGGCGTCATCTGCATACCCGTTATCGACAGCATATTTCCGGCATGCTGCATTGGTTTGCAGGATCGTGCCATGGCGATCCAGTACCGCGATTTGGGCCGACAAGGAATCAAACACAGCCTGCTGAAATCGAACTGAGACAAGCAGTGCCTCTTCTGTCTGTTTTCTGCTCGTGATATCGACATGCGTGCCGACCATTCGCAATGCTTTTCCTTCTGCGGTGCGGCTCACAATGGTGCTTCTGGAAAGAACCCATTTCCAGTTGCCGGCCTTGCATTGCCCACGGTGCTCATTGGAAAAAGTAGCGGTATTCCCGGTCAAGTGCGCTTGAATATCCGCCATCACGCGCGGTCTGTCGTCTGGATGAATGCGGGAATTCCAGTCCTCCATATGGCGCCCGAATTCATTTTCAGAAAACCCAAAGAGTTGCTCAAACCGCTTTGAAAATAGTACCTCGCCAGTTTGCACATTCCAGTCCCAAACACCGTCCCCTGCNGCCTCCAGCGCCAACTTCCAGCGCTCCTCGCTCACACGCAAGCGCTCCTCATTTTGCCAACGCTCTGTGATGTCCACCAGGATGATCTGCCACCCCATGTCTTCCGGCAGCGGTGCGATCCTGATTTGCACATACGTTGCGAGCAGTCCTTTTTTTGTTAGCGACATTTCGCCGCCCTGCACATCGCAAGATGTCGTGGCCCGCTCCAACAAGGCATTGAACACGGGGCGTTCTNCGTCAGATANATANTGCCCGAATCTGCTGCCCAGCAGTCGGGNACGCTCCGCTCCCAGCAGATTGGCAGNCGCCAGGTTCAATTTGGTCATGGTGCCCGTTTGGTCGAGCGAAAGAATGCCCACGGGCGCAAAATCATAGAGTTCGTTGCTTTGGTTAAGCGCCGCCTCAAGTTGCGCTCTGGCTGCATTCAGATGTTCGTTTTGCAGTTCCAGCTCAATTTGATGAATTTGCAGTTCTTCAAACAACTCCTGCGCCTCCGGTAAGGCCAGGACAGTGGCGGCACTTGAATCATGCCCCTGCAATCTCTCTTTTGCCAGTTGACGCAAGTCCTCCAGGCTCGCCGGATTTTTACGATAGCCCATCAGCAACACCCCGTGGTTTTGAATTCCACATCAGCGTCTGAAGCCGGGCTTCAGTGGCGGGCAAATCCACCTCCAGTTTCTTGCTCACAGTGATGTCCGAACAACCAGCATGCCTTCCCGATGTAAATCGAGGCGCTGCACGAGCAACCCGCTGGCGGAAGCACCGATACCGGACAATGGGAATGGACTCGCCCGACGGGCACGCGTCATTGTTTTTCAAAAAAACTCCGCTTGGTCTTATTGAGAACAGTCTACCCGATCAAGCTGCAACTATATTTACGGCAATATAAAAGCAGGGGCATGAAGTCCCAAAAGACAAGCTGGCACAAGACACGCAAAAACTAGTCGATTTGAATAATTTCCTCCCGGGCAGCCATGACTACTAATTCTCAAACTTCCGCAGTGCATCCAGCGAGAGAATGTTGATTTCACGTCTTTCGACCGAAATAATTCCGAGGTGGTCCAGTGAAGAGAAGGCACGGCTGACGGTCTCCAGCGTGACGTTAAGGTGGTTACCGATGTCGCGCCGGGTCATTGGCAATGTAAATCGGTTCGGAGAGTAGCCCATGACAGCAAAACGTTCCGACTGGGTGTGCAGGAAACGTGCTACCCGCGCTTCGGCCTTGGCCGAGTGGGTCAAGGCGTAGGTAGTTTGCTCCTGAACGATCTCGCGGCTGATGGCCCAATAGGCCATGCGTTCAATATCATTGCATCCCCGGCCTGGTGAAAACAATTCTGCTTCGGGAATCCTGATCAAGTCGCAGTCCGTCAAAGCAACCACTTCGCTTAAGTACTTGTTCTTGCAAATACCGTCAAACCCAAGCAGATCGCCCTTCATGGGGAAGGCAAGAACATGCTCGGCGCCGTCGACATGCGTCATCGAAGTTTTGAGGGCACCGAGCCGTACCACATAAAGCCCATCAAACGGCTGGCCCATGCTCAAGGCTGACTGGCCCGCCTTCAGGCGACGACGTCTGAACAAACTGCCGTCATTCATTTCGTGCACATGGCCATCAAACCGCAATAAATTCAAAACCTCCTGAAAGTCCGACCAGCGCTCGTCGCTCTCCAGCTTCAACGCAGGTTGATTGACCGCCGGCTGATAACGCGCCGAGCTTGAAACTGTTTGAACATTCATCATGGTGTTGCTCTCTTGCCGGATGCCGCGCCCGGTGGGCGCCTAAGCGAATCCCCAAGGACAACTTTATGTGGCACGTGGCGTCCCGTCTGTAGGACGATACCGACGCGTCGCGTAGGCAACTATCGACAGTCGGAACGAAAAATCGACAGGGCGATTAGCCCTGACTCACTGGTCGTCGGCGTCGATCAGCTTGTAGCGAATGGCCAGTCGCACCAGTCCCGTGACGTCGCTCACACCCAGCTTGGCCATCAGGCGGCTACGGTAGGTGGCGACCGTCTTGGGCGACAAATGGAGCTCCAAACCAATATCGGTACTGGACTGGCCATTGACCACCATGGTGATGATTTGTCGCTCACGCGGGGACAGCGCGCCCAAAGGATCGTCTTCATCTTTTAGCGTAAAGACCTGCAGCGCGAGATCGGCCACTTCAGCACCGAGATGTTTTTTTCCCTGAACAGCTGCGTCAATGGCGCTCATGAGATCACTCCCCGCAGAACCTTTAAGCACATAAGCGCTTGCCCCCATGCGCAGCGCCTCAGCCACATGGCGCGGCTGCGCCGACATGGTCAAAACAACACATCGGGTCGGCAGGCGACGGCGTTGCAGCTCTGCCAGCAGCTCGAACCCGGACCGTCCGCCAAGGTTGAGGTCCAGCAGCAGCACCTCGGGGCGCAGTCGCAGCAGGTCAGCCAGTGCCTCGGTGGGATCAGCCGACTCTCCTACCACCTTGTGCCCCCTTGCCTCAAGCAGGGAACGCAAACCTTCACGCATGAGCTGGTGGTCGTCGACCAGGTACAAACGGGTCATGGTACAGACTGCCAACTGAAACTCACACACGTTCCCTGGGCTTCACCTGAGTCAACCGTGACCGTAGCGCCAATCGCCTGCGCCCGTTCCTGCATGCCGAGGATGCCAAGATGGCCGGTTTGCAGCGTCCCGCGAAGCGGAATCCCCACGCCGTTGTCGGCGACCTCCAGATGCAATGACAACGCCCCCCCAAACAGCCGGACAGACACAGAGGACGCGCCCGAGTGACGGAACGCATTTTCGACCGCTTCCCGGGCAACCATGAATACGGCATATTCGACCTCACTTGGCCAGCGCATCAGGGCAATGTCAGGCTGCACGTTAATGGAGATATCCACCTGTGGCCGAGTCAGCGAGCGGTTGCGAAGCTCATTATCGAGCGCTGCAGCGAGCCCATGCTCCTCAAGCAAGGGCGGACGCAAGTCAATCAGCACTTGCCGGACCTGGCGGATAGCCTGGCTGATGAGCGTGGTCATTTGCGTCTGGAGCCGGTCTATACCAGAGGGGGTCTTGCCTCCCTGCAAAGTAATTATCGTTTCGTGAACCATGCGAATGGCCGCCATCGTCTGCCCCAGTTGGTCGTGCAGCGTCTGCGCCAGGCGCTTGACCAGTGTCTTTTCCTGCGTCATGAGCCTTTGCGTCAGATCCGAGAGTTGCGCCCGTGATTGCTCAAATTCGACTTCGACCCGCACGCGTTCTGTGACATCCCGCAGACTGGCAATCAACACCTGCTGCTGCTGAACGGTCACCTGGGAGATGGTGACTTCCAGGTCAATCTCCTGACCATCTGAGCGAAGCCCCTTGACCAGACTCAAGCCCATCATGCGGCTCGGCCCCCCTGATTCGGCGAATTGGCGCTGTTGCTGCGGGTGCGCCGCCCGGAAACGCTCGGGCAGAAGCACCTCCATGGTTTGGCCCTTGCATGCTCGCCTGGGTTCGGCGAAAGATACGCTCGGCACCCGGACTGAACATCCTGATCAGTCCTTCTTTATCAATACTGATGATGGCGTCGGTTGTTGAGCTGACTACGGCACTGAGCGTCTCCAGCGTGGTGGTCAGCCGATCAGTCAGATCACGCTGTGCCTGTTCCGCACCCTGCTGCTCAGTCAGGTCTTTGACCTGCACCATGCGCGCGTGAATGCCGTCAAACTCGAACTCATCGGTCACGGTCTCGACTGCGATCAAATCACCGTTGCGATGTCTGTGCCGCCACAGACTCTGCCTGGGTTGCTCGCTTGGCGGGAGTTGGAGGTGCTCATGCAATTGAGCCACATCGTCTTCATGGTGAAGGTCCAGCAGGGTCAGCCCGACAAACACCTGCTTGCTATAACCGTATTGCGCAAGTGCGGCTTCGTTAACGGCCAGCATCCGCAGGGTCTGGACGTCATAGACCCACATCGGCAAGGGATTGCGCTCAAATAGCAGCCGATAGCTGATCTGCAGCTTGTGGGTCGCGTCTTCAAAAGTGGCCTCCATGTCGAAGGGGTCAGTAACGGTTGACGCTGTTGGAGACGATCATGATGAATTCAATGAAATGAGCAAGGAATGCAAAAAAATTCTACAGGAGACTCGGCGTAGCGTAAATAGCTGCCCAAGCAAAAATTCCGCATCGATTCATGTAACTGGTTCGGGTTTGCGAGTTATCAAATCCCAAGCTTCAGGCGATTCAGGCTGATGGCTGTTCACTGCGCTGAGGCTGCGAATGGCGAGCAGTCTGTGTTGATCTGATACGCTCAGGCGGATGTCTGTTCGCCTCCCCATCACGGTCATTCCCGCCATGCAGCCTGGTCTGACCGTTGTCATTCTGTCACTGCTGCTGGGTCTGCAACCGATCACCACGGATTTGT
>JGI24143J45723_1000402_pt1 | contig 22674 bp, 17 predicted proteins | sample BarGraIncu00432A_FD_45723 | JGI IMG/M metagenome (IMG submission 45723) | reverse complement strand
GAGAGACTGCAAATTGGTTACATTTTGATTAGAAAATGGTCCTCCGGGGGAGATTGACCAATCCACACAGGATTGACGTTTGTTAACCGGGAACGGCTGATAAGGCTCCTTTTTACTCTTAAATTGGTTAATTAATTGCCCTATCTGTATCATATCGCGGGCGTATGTCAAGTGACGCCGCGGGAAACTATCTTCGGGCGTGGCTTCTGAAGTTCGCCAAAACCTTGCAATCTGACGAGTTTGCAGTTTAATGTGATAGAGGAAAAATCCCCTTTAGCAAAGAGCACCAGGAAGAGAGCACATGCAGGAAGATTATTACGCCTCATACAGGGAGCACCTCCGCAAAGGAATGCGCATTGAGATTGGCATTCCGCTTTTCGGCGGCGGGGTCTTTCGGGATTGGGCCATCATCGTAGAGTCGCGGGCGGACGAGCTTCAGGCGCAGATTTCCCGCGACATGCTCCCCGCCAACGTCCGGGTGGACATCGGGTTCATCCTCGACGTCAGCGTCTGGATCAAGAAAGAGGTCTACACCTGTAGCGGTATCGTCATCGAGAGGTCCGGTGACCGGGTACTGAAGATCCGGCTTTTTGGCGCCTTCACGCTGCGCGAGCGCCGCCAGTTTTTCCGGATAGAGTTGAACCTCAGGCTGCGCTACGCGCTGTTGGCGAACCCGAACCTCAGGGATGTCGAGCGAGACTGGGAGCAGCGCCGGGACCTCGAGCACATGAAGTTTCAGGGGTACGACAAGGTGGTTATCGCGGCGCAGCAGGCACGCTACCGTCCGTCGATAAAACTTGAATGGCATGACATCCTCTGGGCTGAGGTGAATCTTGGAGGAGGCGGGCTCCTGATCCGGATGCCCGAGCCCGTGGGACCGGAAAAGCTGCTCTGCCTCGAGATACACCTGCCGTTCCGGCCGCCGCGCCAGGTCCAGGCAATTGGCGAAGTCGTTCACGTCCTGGCACCCAAGGTGCAAAAAGGTGGTGCGCCCTATTACACCGCAGGGGTGCGTTTTGTCTTTTTAGATGAAAGGGACCGGGACCTGGTCTTCCAGCATATTTCTGTCACACAAATGTCCAACCTGCGCAAGATTGCCGAAAAACGCGAACTCGAGGAGCCAGAGGATCTGGTTCCGGAGCCCTTGACCAAGCGGCAGATCATACGGCGGGTACTCTGGGTGCTGCTTCTCCTGATCCTAAGCTACTCCATGGTCAGGTACCTTATCCGTTACAAGGAGGCGGGTTCTCCCAATGAGATACAGCGGACCTACGAAAAGGCGATCAGGGAGTACCGCCACGAGGAGAAGTAAAGGTTTGTTGAGGAATGGGCCCGTGACAGATCGGTCCTGCGTCACGAATGCAACTGGTTGCGTCCCCGGCAAAAGTCGTTTATCATGCAGCATCTGTCAGCAGTGACTGATCTGAATATTTAAATGTGGCACGGAGACGACTATGTCAATCAGGATATCCATTGTGATGCTGACTCTCCTCATGTGCTGTGGCATCTGTCACGCCCAGGCGGAAAGGTGGAGCAACTTTGCCGAAGACAGCGACCTCAAGTACTACATTGACCACAAATCGATCATCTCGCTTCCTGATAATGTCTACATTTTTTGGGTGAAGTCGGTCGCCAAAAGCAAAGAGTACTTCAAAAACGAATACAACGTGAATAACGTGTCGTATCAGTTAACCAGTTACGAGCTGGACTGCGCCGTTTCCAGCTATAGGGTACGCGGAACGATTCTTTTAGATAAAAACAGGAAGGAACTCAGCAAATCGGTTCCTGAGAGTGAACCCGCCCTCGAACCGGTTCCTCCCGAGTCCGTGCTCGAACTGGCTCAGGACGAGATTTGCGTCAAGGGGAAGGGTGCCGCGGAAAGTCCGGAGGAGGCAGAAGGCGCATCAGTAGCGCCAAAAGCTCCAGCCGCTCCCGAGGCGCCGGCCGCACCCGAAGCGCCTCTCGCCCCCAGCGAGCCGGAGGAGCCGCCGGCGCTGCAGTAGGCGCGCTTCCCCATCCCTACGGTGGCGTTATTAGTCCCCTTATGAAAGGGCGTTTTGTCAGAAGGATTGGCTATAATGAGACGCAGGGCAAACCGGGAGGCCCGGAGGCTTTAGCGTCTCTCTGCTTTTCTGAGGCACACCGCTTGCGATCCTGACGCTTACCGCTGCCCATCGCTGGCGCGGTGGCTGAAAAACCGAAAAGGCCTTCTGACCTTAATCCAGCGCGACGCGAAACTTTTTCTCTTAATCCAACAGGCCTCCTTCTTTCCAGTGAGGTCTTTACCCGAGGATACCAACGATGACCAATATGATAAGCGCTGAAGGGCGCAGAAAACTTCAGGAACGCTACGATCACCTCTGGGAAAAAGAGAGGCCGTATATGGTCAAAAACATGGCGGAGGCGGCGGCCGAGGGGGATCGCTCGGAGAATGCCGAGTACATCTATTCAAAAAAGAGGCTGAGGGAGATCGACCGGGAACTGAAGCATCTGGGGGACCGGCTCAAGGTGCTGAAGGTGGTCTACCCGCCGCTCCATCCGACCTCGGTGAGCTTTGGCTGTTGGGTGAGCTACGAGGACGAGAACGGCGAGGAGCGCTGCTATCAGCTGGTGGGGCCTGACGAATTCGATGTCAGCATCGGACGGATCAGCATCGATTCGCCGGTAGGTAAGGCGCTGCTCGGCAGGAAGGTCGACGACGAGATCACCATCAAGCGTCCCGCCGGGGACCTCACCGTCACTATCGTCGCCGTCAGCTCCAGCAGGCCGGGAAAGTAGTTTGCAGCACCAATTGCTGACACTTGACCCTGTAAAAAATCCGCTAGGTAACGCTAGCTCCCGCCGCGACGGGTGCTGCTGCGCGCCAACTGCAAGGCGTGACGCCACACCAGCACCAGCTTGATGCGAAAGATCGGCAGCAATTGCCCCAGGAAAATCAGTGCGCAAACGCCGAGAAATACCCAGGTAGCCAGACTGCTGGCACCTTGCAGTGGTTGCCATGACGCCTGGGTAAAGTAGCCCGCGCCCAGAACGAGGGCTGCCACACCGGCAATCAACGGCAACAGCCTGGACAAGGAGAACCGGCGGACATTCGGACCAACCAGGGCGACCTTCGGTGCCTGCTGCGGCCTCGGGCCCTGAGGAACCGAACTGCCGCCGCCGGATGGTCCCTCAAAGGCGCAGGTAACGGCCTGTCCGAGTTCTTCGCTGTCGTCGGGTGTCCCCGGTTTGAGGGCTTGATAGAAAATCCCCTCTTCGCGAACCTCACGGGACTGGTTCGCGCTCAACTCGCCGGACACCACGATGATTTTCAGCCGACGGTTACACAATTTCAACAGGTGGATCAGATCGGCCAGTGAGGCGCCCGTGCCGAGATTGCTTCCCAACAAAAGGACCGCGACCCGCTTTTCCCAAGCTCCCTTGAGGGCTTCCTCGGCAAATCCGGTGGTCTCAACCCGGTAGCCGGCCTTTGTGAAAAAATCGACCATGCTGCTTAGGTACCGGGCATCCAGGTCAGCAATCATGATTCTTCGCCCGTTCATAGGAAACCTCGCACTCCTGGCTAGGCACTTTGTGACTCTTCCGGGGTTTCCTACGCTAATTCCGGTTTTGCACCTTCACCTTCTTGTCGGCCATGCTGCGGATCCCCTTGAACATCGCTCCCAAAAGCATCAGTGAGGGAATGATCTGAACCACGAGGATTGCGCCCAGGAAAAAGATGAAGACCTTTTGCGTGATTCCACTTCCGGAGAGATCCGCAATCCCGGAGATGAAAGCGCCTCCGACCAGCACTAGCGCTACGAGTGACCAACTTGCGACCTTTCCTGCTGCTTTTCTGGCTTCCTTTGTCATGGCGATCTCCTTTTCCAATGACGGCTGTGAACTGTCGTTCCCATCCTTTGTCCCACCAAAAAAAAGTCCAGCTCACTTGTTGCAAGCATTAGACATACCATAAAGTTGTTGGGTTCTGCACTTTTAGATAACAAGCTAATATTACGGAGTTTATTCATGCTGGCAGCAGCGGCGCCCCGTCGTTTTGCCAGGTGGATGTATCGAGAGAATATACAGACACCGGGCGTACTGCTTGCCGCAGCGTATGGTCGTCGCAGCGCATGGTCGTCCAAATTTTTGCAGGCGTGCTGGAGGGGGAGGAAAGGAAGGCTCTGAAGGGGGGGGAGCACGCTACCTGCAAGTCCCGGTAGGAGCGCTTTCCTGACGCCATACTTGCGGCAGGAAAAGCTGCTCCCAGCAATGACGGGACCACGGTTGCCGGAGATCCGAGGGCGCTGCCTTCTTAGTCATGCTTTACTTGCTTTGCTTCTTTAGGTGCCGTTGCCAGACCTTTGAACGCGCCGATCACCAACATCGCCGCCGGGACCAATTGGCCTACCAGGATAACTGCGCAAAATCCTATGAATCCCCAAGCCAGCAGGCCGGGTTCGTCGCCCTGGGCGCCGTTTGCTGCAAAAGCCGTTGTCGTAGTTGCTATTGTCGCTATTAAAGTGTTGATAGCTGTTCTCATGGTATCCTCCCTCTGGGGCTGTAAGTCTCGTCTTGATGATTTCATATGAGCATCAAGCGTGCCAGTCCGGGAAACATGCCTGGGCTTAGCTTTAACTATTGGATAAAACGGTCCTTTTGCCTTTAGTCGGCGTGCCGTACGACGGACTGGTGCCGGGGATAGTATATTTCCCTCATACACCTATGGGGCGAAATTCAGTCGCTGTAGTCCGACTTACAGGTAAGTAGCTGAAAATATAATCTAAATACCTGATTTGCCCACTGTATACGGTAAATGTACTATATTCATTCACCTGTTTACTTTTCAGCGCCGCAGACTCTCTTCCCCGGGTTTCACCCTGCGGCACTTTCCATTGCAGGCATGTTGGTGTATCTTTAACTGCCCGGGAGCAGGGTGCCACTCCAGGCAAATATCCCGGTCGAATTATGCTGTACCCCGGAGAGTCAAATTTTTTCAGACAAATCATCTTTTTATTAGGGAGACTGACATGTCAGAAGTCATCGATGGATTGAAACCCGAACTGTTCTGGCGCTATTTTGCCGAAATATCGCGCATCCCGCGCCCCTCGAGGCATGAAGAGCGGATCGCCCGTTATGTGCTGAAAACGGCCGAAGAACTTGGCCTTTCCGCCCAGAAGGACCGCTGTGGCAATGTCGTCGTCAGGAAACCGGCCTCTTCCGGCCGTGAGAGGGTGCGCAGCATTTGCCTGCAGTCCCACCTCGACATGGTCTGCGAGAAGAACGCGGACAAGGTGCACGACTTCCTGAAGGATCCCATCGAGCTGGTGCGCAGCGGGGACGTCATGACCGCGAACGGCACCACCCTCGGGGCAGACAACGGGGTCGGCGTTGCGGCCAGTCTCGCCATCATGGCGGACCGCTCCCTGGTGCACGGGCAACTGGAGCTGCTTTTCACCATCGAGGAGGAAATCGGGCTGACCGGCGCACTGAACCTCAGCCCGGAACTTTTGCAGAGCAGAACGCTGCTGAACCTCGACTCGGAGGAGGAGGGCGCGCTGTACGTCGGCTGCGCCGGCGGCAAGGACACCCTCGCCATCTGGAGCGTGGCGCGCGAGAGCGCTCCGGAGCAGGCTCTCGCACTGACTCTGGCGGTAAAAGGGCTGAAAGGGGGGCACTCCGGGCTGGAGATCGACAAGGGGCTTGGCAATGCCATCAAGATACTGAACCGCGCTCTGCTTGGTCTTGCCACGATCGGCGCCCGGGTCTGCTCAATCAATGGTGGTAACATGCGTAACGCCATACCGCGTGAGTGCGAGGCGCGGCTCTACCTCCCGAAGGAGAACCTGGTGCAGGCGCAGGCTCTCATCGCGGAACTCGATGGTACCTTCAGGGCGGAGTTCTCGTCGATCGACCCCGGTCTCGAACTGAGCCTGACGGAACCGAAAGGCGCGCCGGTCGAAGCAGTCCTCGGCATGGCCGATCAGCACAGGATCTGCCAGACTATTGCCGCCCTCCCCAGCGGCGTGCAGCAGATGAGCGCTGATATTACGGGACTGGTGGAAGTCTCCACCAACGTATCGGTCATCTCGACGACGCCGGGTGAGGTCTCGCTGATCACCAGCCAGCGCAGCTCGGTAGCCTCGCGTCTGGCGGAGATTGTCCAGACCGTGGAGGCCATCTTCGAACTGGGCGGCGCCAAGATCGAGATAAGCGCGGGGTATCCCGGCTGGAAACCGAACCTGGAGGCCCCGATCCTGAAGGTCGCCAAGGAATGCTACCTGTCGTTGTACGCCAGGGATGTTGCCGTGAAAGCGATCCATGCCGGTCTGGAATGCGGCATAATCGGGGAGCGGATTCCAGGGATGGACATGATTTCCTTCGGCCCTACCCTGGAAAGCGTGCACTCCCCCGACGAAAAGATCTACATTGACAGTGTCGGCAAGTTCTGGGATTTCCTGGTGCAGATTTTGAAGTCCGTTGAGTGATTCTGGGGGGCGAGGCAGCCTCAGCGCTCCTCGCCCCCAGAAGCGGCAGGCAGGCTATAATTCGCAGATAAATGGTATTGCCATGGGAAGGGTGGGTGAGGTGCCGGTGATCATGACCCGTCTGGTCTGTTTCTGGCCGGGTCCCCCGTTTTGGTACTCCATGGTGACGTCATGCAGGCCCGCGCTGCATTGGAAAATGCGCAGTGCTTTCCCCTCCTTGTTCTCCCCCCCGGAAGACCCCGTCGACAGAGACTCTTCCCTTGCAAAGGCAAGATGCCGTAAAGAATTCCATGAAGAACCCCCTGCTGGCTGTTACGCCGAAAAGATTGATAAAAATTGATCTTTCCAGTATTACCTGTGATAGCTTTCCTGCAAGGCGAAAAAATGCCGGTTGAAAAGTTGGATGAAAGGGGGCGCTGCTAGGGGGTGTTGCTGTTAGGGCGAGGGTGAAGCGGACAACGGAGTCCTCAATGGCGCCTGCCCCCTCACCCCGACCCTCCCCCGCAAGAGGGGAGGGAGGCTTTTGTGGTACAGGGCCTTCGCTGGGATTTTTGGCGTTTAGGGTAGTGGGAGGGACGGTGCGCTAGCGAATCTCGACTTGCAGGCCCGCGCCGGGCGCGGAACGGTAGATGAAAGTAAGCGGGGTCAGCCCCTCGATCCAGGGGATCTTGCGGTAATCTCTGGCGAACTGGCGCCGATAATACCTCACCCGCTCTCCCTCCCTCGCTTTGACAAGCCCACCTGGTACACCTTGCTCTCCCTTTTGCTGGGTCTGGAAAAAACCCGGTGTGTTTCCTCCGGGGTATCCTGTCAGGCAGAGATCGAAGCTGAGAGCGTCGCGCAGGCGCTCCCGCTTCACCTCACCGAGTGTGGCTTCGGCAAAGCTCCAGAGCGCTTCGAAAAGAACCGGCAGCGAGAGGTTGGAGGCAAACTGCTGCAGCTCGAAATATTCGGATGCCGCGGCGAAGACCTCCGAGAGCGGGGTATTCTCGCCCAGAACGGCCAGGGACGCCTGAAATCTCCCGCTGTTGTAAAGGAGGTCGAGGAGCCGGCTGATGCCGTCGATGCGACGAATCTCGGAGAAGCTGAGCCAGGGGGTGTGCAGAATCTTGTAGGGCGCGGCCTCGGAATAGGCGTACTTCTCCTTGCGGGCGATCCCCCGCATGGCTGTCCCCTTCATTACCTTGAGCGCCTCGACCTGGATGTGGTCGGGACGCAACCCGAAAAGGCCCTGTAACGATTTCAGGAAGCCGTGCAGCGATTCGCCGGGCAGTCCGGCAACGAGGTCGAGATGGACGGTGACCCGGCTCTCATCCCTCAAGCGTTGCACCTTTTCGAAGAGCTTGGAAAGGCTCGAGGTGCGCTCGACCATGGCGAGGGTTTCCTCGCCCCCCGATTGCACCCCGATCTCGAAGCGGAACTGCCCGGGCGGGACCTCGGCGAGGAGGGCAAGGTTTTCGTCAGTCAGTAGTTCCGCGGCGATCTCGAAATGGAATTTGCTCTGCGACTGCTGCTCCAGGATGAAGCGCCAGATCTGGTTTGCTCTCCCCGCGTCGAAGTTGAAGGTGCGGTCCACGAGCTTCACGGTCTGGGCGCCGCTTTCCATCAGGATGAGGAGGTCGCCCTTGATCCGGTCCATGGGGAAGGAGCGCACCCCGGAATCGATGGAGGACATGCAGAAGGCGCAGGAAAACGGGCAGCCGCGGGAGGTCTCGTAGTAGACGAGCGGCTTGGCGAGGTCGACGAGCCCGGCGGCAAAGGGTGAGGGGATCCGGGCAAGATCAACTATCGGGTCGCGCTCCGGGTTGGCGACGATCTCGTCGTTCTCACGGTAGCTGATGCCGGCGACGGCGTCGAGCGGAGCGTCGTCACGCAAGGCCTGCAGGAGCTCGCGGACGCTTTCCTCGCCTTCGCCACGGACGATGCAGTCAATGGCACTGTTACGCACCATCATATCAAAGGCGCCGAAGGAGACCTCCGGCCCCCCGAGGACCATGATGGTTTTGGGTGCCAATTGCTTCAGGTCCGAGGCGAGCTTCAGGGTCAGTTCGGTGTTCCAGATGTAGCAGGAAAACAAGATGACGTCCGCCCCGGCGCCCTGGAGCCGGGAAAGCAGCTGGTCCTGCTGCTCGTTCACGGTGAGTTCGAGTATCTCGCAGTGAAGTCCTGCCAGGTCGGCGCAGGCTGCGGCAAGATAGGGCAGGGCGAGCGAAGAGTGGATGTATTTGGCATGCAGGGTGGTGAGCAGGATTTTCATGAAGGGGATTGTAGCCGATAGCCGGTGGCGTTAAAAGAGAAAAACAAGACAGGACAATGCTTTTAACGCAAAGACGCCAAGGCGCAATGACGCAAAGGAAAGACTAAACGAGAAGGGACACAACCAGTGAAACAAGGGATGTTATCCCGGTTGTTTTTTAGACATGGTTCGCTTGTCTTTCTTGTTTTAAATCCTGGGTCTCCTTTGCCTTTCCTTGCGTCTTGGCGCCTTTGCGTCTTTGAGTTGAAGCTTCTGTACTGGCTTTTGTTTCAGACTTTATTTTGGCAGCTTCGGCTTCGTTTCTGTGGCGCTTGCCGGAGTGCGGGTTTTTTGCTACTGTAACAACCTGAAAGTTTCATTAAACGGGCGGCGCCGATATGCCGCCATTGGGAATAGCTATGACACGCAGAAAAGCACTACCGAAACTCCTCTACGCGGACAGCAAGGGTAACATCTTCGATCACCCACATCTGAATATGGCAGGAATGAGCGCCAATGAAGCGCTCCTGCCGGAATCGGTGGAACTGATCCCGCTTCCCGAGGACAGCCGCCTCTTCACCATTCCGGATACCCCACCAATTGCCTGGGACCCGCGCGAGCGCCGCTTTCTCACGGTGAACCGGGTCAAGGAGGGGAGGCACTCCATCCCGGTGCAGGCGGTCTCCGCCTTCATGGCTCCCGGCTACATGCGGACGCTGCTTCCTGCCTGCGACTACAGCAAGAAAAAGGTGCATCTGCCTCTTTGGTCCTATACGGCGGTTGGCTGGGACGAGGAGACCGAGCGCTTCGTGGTCGCCGCGACCCGGGTGGACGATAACGAGAACTGGCTCCCGAAGAATTACGACGACAGAAAGCTCGATCCCCTGGTGCGCCGCATGCTGGCAGAGTTCCCCGAGAGCCGGCTCATCGAACAGCTTTCGCGCTGCGCCGTCGATTACCACTGCTTCGCGGCCAAGAACCTGTTCTTCCGCCGCTGGGAAGCACCTATCCCAACCTCGCCGGTCTGCAACTCCCGCTGCCTTGGCTGCATCTCCATGCAACCCTCGGACTGCTGCCCTTCGAATCATGAGCGGATTCCCTTCGTACCGACCCCCGAGGAGATCGTCCAGCTGATGCTGCCGCACCTCCAGGAAGCGCCCGATCCGATCGTTTCTTACGGCCAGGGGTGCGAGGGCGACCCGATCATGCAGGCGGACACGGTTGCGGAGGCGACGCGCCGTCTGAAGGCGGGGACCTCGCGGGGCACGGTGAACTTTAACTCGAACGGTTCGATTCCCGACCGGATCCGGATGCTCTGCGATGCGGGGATGGATTCCATGCGCTTCTCCATGAACTCGGTGCAGGAGGATTTCTACAACCGCTACTACCGCCCCAATGGCTACCAGTTTGCCGACGTGATCGAGTCGGTAAAGGCCGCCAAGGAGAAGGGGCTCTTCACCATGATCAACTACCTGGTTTCGCCGGGGGTGACCGACTCGCCGGGCGAGGTGGAGGCGCTGCTCAAATTCATCGAGGCGACCGGCGTGGACATGCTGCAGATGAGGAACCTTTCCATCGACCCGGCTTTCTATAATGAGAGGATGGGGGTGCAGGGGAAGGGGATCGGGATGTACCGGATGCTGGAACAGGTGAAGGAGGCCTTCCCGCGCATCCAGTACGGCTATTTCAACAGGACCAAGGAGCGCTTTTATCCGGACGGGTTCGAGAAGGGGTGGCCGATTAAGGCTAGGGGCTAGGGACTGGGGACTAGGGACTAGGGCTAGCCCTAGGCGCTTAGGGGCTCGACTGAAAAAAGGGGTTAGGGCGAGTTACGAAGGGCTTTTCTATCCCCTCGTCCCCAGTCTCTAGCCCCTGTTTTTTTACTTTACCAAAGGCTCCAGCCTCTTCAGGTCGAATCCCTCGATGATCCTGCCGTAAATCATGAAGGTCGGGGTGGAGGTCATCTTGTTGAGCCGCGCTATCTCTTGATGCTCCTTTTGCAGCTTGACCCCCTCGGGCGTGATCTCCGCGAGCTTTTTCGAATCGAAATTTCCCAGCACCTCCTGGTACGCCCTCGCCTTGTCACGGGCCGAAAGGATATACTGAATCTTCCCTTTCGAGGCGGGATGGCTGGCAAGAGGAATGAAGAAGATGTAACGGGTGACCTGGGACGCCTTGCCGGCGAAATAGGCCTCGGCCTTGCGGCAGAAGGGGCAGTCGGGATCGGTGAACTCGATCACCATGGTCTTGCCGGACCCGACCTTTACTGCCTTGTCCAGGTCGAGGGTGTCTTGCGCAAAGGCGCACGGCACCAGTAGCGTCAGCAGTAACGCCATGCAGAGGGTCGCCAGCAGCGCCCCCGGGGTCTTTCCGGCAACTATTTTCTTAGTAGTTTCTCGTATCATTCCCATCCCCCGCTTAATCACCGCTCTGTCTGATGCTGAAACCGGCAAACTCTCCGGTGTAGTTTCCCTCTTCCACAAGCACCTCGTCGACCCGAGCCTGGGACGGTCCCCTGCGGCACCACTCCACTTGCGCACGGACATCCTGCTCTTCTCCTTCAAAACAGCCCTGCACCGAGCCGTCAGGCAGGTTCTGAACCCAACCGGTCACCCCGTGCCGAGCGGCGGCTTCGGCTGTGTAGTAGCGAAAGGCGACGCCCTGGACGCGCCCGCGCACGGTGACGGTCGCCCGGATTTTCATCGCGCCCCCAGCTCTTTGGATTTTGCCACGCAGACGTCAACCGCGTTCATGGTGGCGGCGCGGAAGCCGTCCCGGTCGAGCGAGTGCATGGCGGCGATGGTGGTGCCGCCGGGAGAGGCGACGTTTCCCTTCAGCACTGCCGGGTGCTCGCGGGTCTCCAGCAGGAGCTTGGCGGTGCCGTAGACGGTCTGGGTGGCGAGGGCGGTCGCCACTTCGCGGGTGAGGCCGTGCTTCACACCGGCATCGGCGAGCGCCTCGATGAAGGTGAGCACGTAGGCGGGGCCGCTCCCGGAAACACCGGTGACTGCGTCGAGTAGTTTTTCGTCCACCAGGCAGGTGGTGCCGACCAGATCGAATATCCTGCGGGTCAGGGCGAGGTCCTCATCGCTGGCGAAGGCGCCGCGCGCGATGGCCGAGGCACCGGCCAGGACGAGTGCCGGAGTGTTGGGCATGACCCTGACTACCCGGGCGCCGGAGCCGAGCAGCGCCTCGATCGCGGCACTTTTCACTCCGGCCATGATGGAGATGGCGAGCTTCCCGACAGGCGCGGGGATTCCCTGCAGGGCAACTGCAAAGACCTGAGGCTTTACGGCGAGGATGACGATGTCGCTGGCGGCGAAAAGTGCCGCGTTGTCGGCGAGCACCCGGATAGCGTACCTCTCGGTGAGCAGGGAGACCCGCGCCTGCGACGGTTCGGCTACCGCGAGGTCCGTAACCGGTACCCCGCCTGCCAGAAGCCCCTTGATGATGGCTTCCGCCATGTTCCCGCCGCCGATTAAACCGATTTTCTTGTCCTTTGGCATTCTTTTGCGCCTCCCGGGTTTTTCACTGACAAAATCTGCCTTGATAGGTAATAAATCCGGCAACAAAAGTCAATATAATTGACAGGCACTAATTGTCCGACTGAGAAACCTCTACTATTGTCAGGGTGTCATCTCTGTTGAGTTTCATGCTTCAACGCGACCTACTCAGTGGCAAGTGACGCGGGGGCATGCCGACTACTCAAGCTATGGCTCCTTCTCCCTCACCCCAACCCTCCCCCGCCAGGGGGAGAGTTTATGCCAGACGTAGGTTGCGTTGAACGGTTTCTTCGTGAAACGCAACGTCTTCGGCCGTGGCGCCATCTCATTGCCAGGGCGCCATCGCTGTTGCGTTTCATGCTTCAACGCGACCTACTCAGTGGCAAGAGACGCGGGGGCGTGCTGACTACTCAAGCTATGGCTCCTTCTCCCTCACCCCAACCCTCCCCCGCCAGGGGGAGAGTTTATGCCAGGGGGAGGGAGAGTTTTCTTGATGACGCTGGGATTGTGCCGGCACTGGCATCGGATAAAATAGAACTATCGGGAGGTGTCTCGTGTTCAGCGGAATTACCGGCAATGTGCTGGTCCTCGGACTGGTAAGCTTTTTTACCGATGTCTCCAGCGAAATGATCTACCCACTGCTGCCGCTCTTTCTCACCGGCGTGCTCGGGGCGGGTCCGGCCTTTCTCGGGGCCATCGAAGGAGTCGCCGAATCGACTGCCTCGCTTTTGAAGCTTTTCTCGGGACTCCTCTCGGACCGCCTGCGCGGACGCAAACGGCTGGTCCTTTTCGGCTATTCGCTCTCGGCTTTGATGCGCCCGCTCATCGGCTTCGCCACCTCGCCACTCATGGTGCTCTTGATCCGCACCGGTGACCGGGTGGGGAAGGGGCTCCGGACCGCGCCGCGGGACGCGCTGATCGCCGACTCGGTCGATCCGGCGCTACGCGGCAAGGCTTACGGCTTCCACCGCTCCATGGACAACGCGGGCGCCCTGCTCGGCCCGCTGATCGCAGCGGGGCTGCTCGCCTATCTGGTGAAGGATGTGCGCCAGGTGTTCTGGCTCGCGGCGCTCCCCGGACTGGTGTCAGTAGCGCTCATCCTCTGGAAACTGCACGAGGCGGAACGCAAGGCTTTCGAGGCCAAGCCGGTACGGCTCTCTCTGCTCCCCCCGGGGCCGCTTAGGCGCTACCTGCTGATCCTTTTCCTCTTCACCTTGGGGAATTCCTCGGACGCCTTTTTACTCCTCAAGGCGGGCGCCCTTGGGGTCCCTCCCTTCAGAATCCCGCTGTTTTGGGCCTTCTTCAGCTTGGTGAAGATGCTCTCAACAATGCCCTTTGGCTCGCTCTCAGACCGGGTCGGCAGGCGGGGAATCATTGTCGCCGGCTGGTGCGTTTACTCCCTTTGCTACCTCGGCTTCGCCTTTGCCGCAAGCGAACTCCATATCTGGCTACTCTTCACCCTGTATGCCCTTTTTTACGGTCTCACCGAAGGGGTGGAAAAGGCCTTTCTCGCTGACATGGCCGACCCCGCCCTGCGCGGCACGGCTTTTGGCTGGTTCAACTTTGCGATCGGCTCCGGCGCCTTTCCGGCGAGCCTGCTGTTCGGCCTGATCTGGGAGCGCTTCGGAGCGGTGGCACCCTTTGTCTTCGGCGCTGCGCTGTCGGGGGGCGCGGCCCTGCTGCTTTTGCTGCTGGTGCGGCCGGCCTCTGCCAGCTCCCCGGCGCCCTGACCCCTACTCACCCTCCCTGTCCAAGTTCTGAGCAACGCTGTGCACCCCTTGCACTGCAGCCTGATAGTGCTAGTCCGCCTGATCGTTCCCCCGCTATCCCCGGAAGGTATCAGCACCCTTCTGTGCACGATTTGCACATGATGCAGGCTGCTGTCCTGTTGAAAATCCACTGTTTACGCTATGCAGTGCTGGCCCGGTTTCTGCAGAGACCCGTCGCGTCAGGCAAGCTGCCCTTTAATGAGTGATGCGTCCCTCCGGGGACGCACTCTTTTCCTCTGTCATAAAAAGACCTACCACTGTATCTGTTTAATATTAGTTTGTGCTAATTCATTGTGTGACTTTCCGGTTGTGTGTTTAGGAATTGAAAATCATGTTCATTGTAGGGCTAGCTCTCTCAGCCGCTGACATAGCCAATGTAGTAGTTTTTTCTCCTGAGTATTACCACGAATAATTATTTTTTCGAAAAGATCTACTTTTACCTAAAGTCCCCCACTTCTTTGCCGAAGAATGACTTGTACTCAGCAGCTGATACCGGGCTGTCAAATCCTTAGCTCTGCCCGCCAAGAGTGCTCACCATTTGCCCTTGTTGAGTAGTAAACATCTCAACTAAGCTTAATAAAACAGTATCCTGGTTGCTTAGTAAAAATGTTGCAACTATGTGCTGCCGAAGCTTGCCACCAGACTTTGAGGACGAAAGGATTTGAATTTGTTTACGGTCACACCACTAGCATCCCTCAAAATAGAGAGCTCCGCAGGTACTTCGATCCTGGTCCGGACCTCATCCCAAATAGTACGTCGCTTTGATTTCAGAGGATTAATACCATCCAGGATGACCCTGGAGAGCTATCCATATGGCGCTTCCGTATGCGCCAATACACCCTTGTCGGTTCGCTGACCTGCTGACGCGCTCCCCCCCGGGCGCCCGGCAGGGCATGGTCCCTAGGTACCAACCCGCTAACAGCACCCCTCAGGCTGGCTGCAGCAGGGAACGACAGGAGCGGATTTGGTTCGCTTCCGCGCAAAAAGCACCCTGACGACAAGGTGCAGAGTGCCAGATTACCAGTTTTGTCCAATCAGGAGGGCTCGCAGCTGCAACTGCGCGCTACCCTTCCTCATTTGTACGGTTACCAACGGGACAGGAGAGCCCCTATGAAAAAAGTCTTTTGCCGGTTGTTACCAGCCCTTTTCCTGGCGGCCCTGCCCGCCACAGTCAACGCGGAGAGCTCAGTAGACTCGACCTCAATACTGCGCATCCAGCATGATTCTGGTGCCGGCGTACCCGGGAAGACCCTGGCGCCCCTTACCCAGTTTCTCGGCGTTGACCTGGACAAACTTGGGGACGGAAACCTCTCGGCGCACCTGTACGGATGGGGACAGGTGAACCTTGCCGACCGCAGCCCGAACCTCAGTAGCAGCGACCGCTTCGACGGGAGCCTGACCTACGGCTACCTGCAGTACCGCTTCAAAAACGCCAACGCCCGGGTGCGCGCCGGCCGGCTCTTCGTCAACGAAGGGATAATTAATGAGCAGGTGGACGGGGTCAGCGCCCATACCGATCTTCCCTACGGCTTCGGGGTCTCCAGCTTCGGCGGCGCGACGGTACACACCGTCCATGTCCCGGACGCCGGAACCGACGGCAAGGGGGACGGCATCTTCGGCGGGCGGGTCAATTACCGCAAGTCGGGACTTTTGGAGATCGGTTTCTCGGGCGTTTACGAAACCAAGGCGCCCACCCGCAACACCCTTCCCTTCGGTGTACTCCCCGGCAGCTACGGCGACCACAGGGTGGTGGGGGGCGACATCTGGATCAGCCCGGTCAGCATGCTGCAGCTCTCGGGTCACACGAGCTACAACGCGGAGACTGAAAAGCTCGCCGAGCACAGCTACCTGCTGCAGTTAACCCCGGTGAAGGACCTGGTCTTGAGCGCGAACTTCGACGAGCAGCACGACCGCGACTACTTCTATTCCTCCATCCTCTTCGCAGACATGATCAAGGACCTCGGTCAGGAGTCCCGCAGCTTTGGCGGGAGCGCCAGCTATGCGATCGTCAAGAACGGCGAAATCTCCGCCGACTACAAGCATTACAGCCGCGACATTGGCAAGGCCGAGCGCTTCGGCGGCGAGCTGCGCGGCAGCTTTCTCGACAACTCTCTGCGTAGCGGCCTCAGTTACCATTACCTGCGCGCCGGTTCGGACTTCGCGATCAGCCCGATCTTCTCGGCGACAGGATCCTTCCAGGAGGTCCGCTGCTACCTGATGCGCGACACCAAGAGCTATTTCGCGGCGCTCGACGTCATCGACTACCTCTTTAAAAAGCCGGTGGACAACAAGAACAGCGCCTGGGAGGCCTCGGGTTCGCTCGGTTACCACCTGAAACCCGATCTCGCCCTCTCCGGCGACCTGAGCTACGGCGAGAACCCGCAGTACAACAACGAGTTTAAAGGATTGATCCGCCTCACCTACAACATGACCAGCGGAAAAGGAGCCACGAAATGAGACCCTCCAACCAGATACTAAGCCTGCTGACGCTGGTGGGGCTGGTTGCCCTCACCGCCTGCGCACAGCTGAGGGCGCTCCCGAGCCTCCCCGCCAGCCACCCGGAGGAGCTCTCCGCCGGGCCGGTCAGTTGCGCTGAGTGTCATGAGGACCAGCAAAAAGGGACCATGAAAGCCTTCGCGGCCTTCAACCATAGCCAGGTCTTCATCAAGAACCACCGCTTTTACGCAGCTTCGGACGACGCCCTTTGCTCCAGCTGTCACAAGGCCTCTTTTTGCACGGACTGCCACTCGAACCGGGGAGCGCTGAAGCCTTCGCTGATAAATGGCAACCGTCCGGACCGGATGATGCCGCACCGGGGCGATTTCCTGACGCTGCACAAAATCGAGGGGAAGCTTGACCCGGCAAGTTGCTACCGCTGCCACGGCAGAGCCAACAACGAGCGATGCGTCGCCTGCCACCGATAGGAGAGGATATGCGTACTACGACTGCTCTATTAAAGATGATTCCGCTGGCTTTGGCCCTGTCGGCGCTTTCCGCCTGCAGCGGCGGCAACGGCTCCGCGCCTCCCGCCATCGACGCGGCCGGCAAGCACGTGGTTGCCACCGGGTATACCAACTGGGTGCAGCAGCACTGGGTCGAGTATAAGAAGGCGAACGGCGGGAGCAAGGCCGTGGCGGACTCGACCGGCTGTTCCGAGTGCCACGGCACCGACCTGGCGGGCGGGATCTCCAAGGTGAGCTGCTTTAGCGCAAGCTTCAAGGACAGTAACGGCATCACGGTATCCTGCCACCCGAACGGCGACCACACGCTGGGGCATCCCGCGTCCTGGGGCGACCCGGTCGGGGGTGATTTCCACGGCAGCTCGAGCTTTAACGGCGGCGCGGTTAAGGGGAGTGCCACTCTCGGCACGACCTGCGGTCTTTGCCACGCCACCCAGGCGAGCGAAAGCTCGATCGGATCGGCCCCCTCCTGCCTCTCCAGCGATCCGAAATGGGGGATCGCCTGCCACAGTTCGAGCCCCGCGGCCAATTCCCAGGGGTGCCTCTCCTGCCATGGCGTACCTCCCGGCGGAACCCCGGCGGCGGCACCCAACCGGGCAGGCGCCCATGCCGTGCACCTCGGCCTGGTGGCCGAAGGGGTGGTGATCGGATGCAGCAGTTGCCACCTGAACGGCGGCAGCGGGACTGCCCGGCATGCGGTCGGAGCCGGACTTGCCTACCTGAACCTCACCAGCGGCTTTAAGGCGCAAAGCGGCAGCTTTAGTTATGCCACGGGCAAATGTTCCGCCGTCTCCTGCCACGGCGGGCAGCAGACTCCCTCCTGGACTACCGGAAGTATCACGGTCGAAACCGACTGCAGTAGCTGCCACGCCCTGGCAGGGCAGGGGCCGCCGCAGTACAACGATTACCATTCGGGGCATAAAAACGGGGAGAACCTGCATGTCTTCCATCTGACTGCCGCTCCTGACGGGGCAGGGCTCGTCTGCACGAACTGCCACGACCCCGAGCGTCTGAAAAACATTCATTTTACCGGACTGAATACTCCGGCCCTGGCAGGTGCCGCCAACACGCTCTCTTCCGACATCAATTATGTGCCGGCTACCAAAACCTGTGCGACCACTGCCAGCGCGTGTCATCCCAGCGGCGTCTTTCCCAAGTGGGAACAGCCTTAGTTAGCGTCTAGCGCCGGGTAAGGGAAAAACCGAAGTTCTTGAGGAACGAATTTATGAAAAACACGACTTTTGCCATATTGCTGACCTCCTTACTGCTGCTGCTGATTTCCGGATGCGGTGGCGGGGGCGGAGGAGGTGGCTCGACGACCACCCCGCCACCGGTAACGGTCTCCGGCGTCGCAGCCGCGGGCTCGGTAATCGTCGGCACCGTCTCCTTGAAGGACTCTGCCGCCACTCCGAAAGAATTGAACCTTACCACCAGCGCTGCAACCGGCGGTGCGTTCTCCTTCGAGGTGACCGGACTCACCAAGCCGTTCATGCTCAAGGTGACCGGAGTGGCCGGCCCCGGCAGCACCCCCTACACGCTCTACTCGCTGGCAAGCGACCAGGGGACAGCTAACATCAACCCCCTGACTAACCTGGTGGTTGCCGTCGCGGCCGCCCGGGGAGACCTGGGGACCCTCTACAGCAGCTCCAACAGGTCCGGCATGTTGAATATCGCCAACGGCCTGGGGCAGGCGCTTACCGAGGTGCGCGCCACTTTGGCCTCGTTAGCCACGGCCTACCCGGTAATCGCCAGCGCAGACCCGATAAAAGACCCCTACACGGCTAATGGCAGCGGACTTGACGGCATGCTTGACTCGGTGAGCATCACGGTTGCCGACTCCGGCGCCTTCAGCGTCAGCGGCAGCGGGGTCAGCACCATCACCAGTAACGTGGGGACCGCCTTCACCAGCCACGCGCTCTCCGGCACGGTGTCGAGCGCCAACAGCCTGGGGCTTGCCGGTGTCGTGGTGTCGGCCAAATCGAGCAGCACTTCCAGCGTCAGAAACGTTATTACCGACGCCAGCGGGAAGTACTCCATCTCCGGACTGGTGAACGGTACTTACACCGTCACCCTGTCGCGCTCGGACGTCCATAACGCCCTGCTGAACTCGGCCCCTTTCAGTTATCTTCCGGCGGCCGGCAGGGTCGTGACGGTCAGTGACAGCAACCCTGCCAGCGCCGACTTCAGCACCAATCTGGCAAGCTACACGCTCTCGGGAAATGTGGCGCGACTGACCAGCGGCACGGTCATGGCCGGCGTCGCCATGACGCTGATCGCCAGAGGGAGCGACGGGAACCTGCTGACCAGCTCCGACGGGTTCTTCACCACGGTCACCGACGCTAACGGCAACTACTCCCTAAGCGGGCTGCCGACTGCCTATTACTCGCTGACCCCGGCCCTGACCAATTTCGCCTTCGCGGTCCTGGGCGCTGGCCCCGGCGTTACTGCCGACGATTTCAGCATCGGCGCTCCCGGCACCCAACTGAACTTCAGCGGCAGGCCGACCAGCGACGCCACCGGTGGAGTCACCAGTAACTAAGCAGCAGTTCCGCTGCCTGCAGTTCAGTAAGCATCCTGAACTGCAGGCGAGAAGGTTAAGCGGACACGATGACGATACAACAGTTTCACTCTAAGCATAAGGAGGAGTTCGGTATGTGGGTTAACTGGAAGAGGTTCTCGTTTGGAGCGTTGTTGCTCGCCTCTCTGTCGCTACAGCTGTTCGGTTGCGGCGGCTTAGGCGGCTCCCAGACGGCGCAAAAATCGATCTCTGGTGTCGTCTCCGATCCGGTCACCGGCCTCGCCTTGGCTGACGCAAAGGTCGTGGCTTACGCGATCGGTGCCAACGGCGTCAAGTCCAGCGTCCCGCTCAGCACTCCGCAAAGCGTCCAGAGTAACTACAAGGGACGCTACCAGTTGAATATCCCGGCCAGCTATGCCGGCTCGGTCATGATCCAGGCGACCAAACCGGCCTCGACGCTGGCAAAAATCGCCAAGGTGCTGTTCAGCTCCGTCGCCCGCGATGTCGACATCCAGGCGGCGATTCCGCAGAGCCAGGTGGCCATGGCGAACATCCCGCCGGTCATGGTCAGTTTCGCCACCAACATGGTGGTCCAGTACATGGCTGCCAACAACGCCGCAGCCTTCAATCCCGGCAACATCCAGAAGGCGACCCTCATCCTGGAGACCTTTTTCGGTGCCAACTTCACCCAGACTCCGCCGCCGGTAAGCGCGACGGACGGCAACCTTTCCAAGGCACAGCAGGACCTGGTCGTCTCCATTCAGGGGATAAACTCCTTCACCAGCAGCTCCAGTGTCGCCGCAGTCATAACCGCCCTGAATCAGGATACCGGCATGCTGGGGGTCGCGGATGCCATCAAGACCGGGATCGCCGCAGCCATAACGTCCCTCGCCGCACAGGGGATTCTCCCGGTAGGCTACACGGCGAGCGCCGCCATCATCACCTCGATCTCGAACGCCCAGTTCTCCCAGGTTGCCACCCCGGATATCAGCGACGTCAGCGCTCCGGCCGCACCGGCCGGGCTTGCCGTCGTCAGCATCGCCGCCAAAAGCGTGAACCTCAGCTGGAACCGTTCCCCGGAAGCGGATGTCAGCGGCTACCTGGTGTACCGCGCCGACGTCTCGGGCGGCTATGCCTCCGTGGGGGGAGTACCCCAGCCGGCTGGCCCCGGCACGGTCAGCTTTTCCGATTTCACCGCGGCGCCGGGAACCGCCTACAGCTACCAGGTGGTGGCCTTCGACCTGACCCATAACCTGTCCGACGCCAGCCAGGCGGTAACCGCGAGCACACCCGCGGCAGCCGATACCATCCCTCCCTCGGTCCCGGTCGGTCTGGTCTGCAAGGGGGTCAACGACAGGCAGGTGAACCTGCAGTGGCTGCAGTCGACCAAAACAACGCTCGACGGGACAGTCATCCCCGCCGCCAAATACAACCTGTACCGCGACGGGCTCCTCATCGCCAGTTCCGCCGATACCTCATACATCGACACGAGCGTGGTGCAGAGCACCAGTTACAGCTACACCGTCAAGGCGAGCGACGCCGATTCCAACCTCTCCGCGGCCTCCCAGACGGTGACCGTGCGCACGGCGGCGACTCCGGGTGCTGCGACTCCCCAGCCCCCGACCTTTCTGCACAAGGCCGACCTGGTGACCTTTAACAACGTGTCGCTGACCTGGACCGCTTCGACGACGGCGGAAACGGCACCGGTCAGCTACAACGTGTACCGCGACGGCGTCCTTATCGCTTCCGGAATAGTCGTCAATAGCTACAACGACGACTCCGTCACCCCGCTCACCTCTTATCTTTACACGGTGACCACGATGGCCGGCGCGGTGGAAAGCGCCCAGAGCGCTCCGCTCTCCCTTGCCACGCTGGCCAATACCGCGCTCGCCGACAATACGGCGCCGACGGTCCCCTACAATCTTTCCGTCGTCTCCGCCACCGGCAGCTCGGTGGCCCTGGCCTGGGGCGCTTCCACCAAGTCGAGCGGCGACCAGATCGTGGCGGGATACGACGTCTGGCGCGGCGACGGAACGGGGAATGGCTATCTGAAGATCGCCACGGTCGCGCAGCCTTCCTACACGGATGCCACGACCAACCCGGGCAGCCTGAACGTGTCGATGGACTACAGCTACAAGGTGCAGTCCTTCAACTCCGCCGGCGTGCGCTCGGCTGCCAGCCTGCCGGTCGGCGTCACCACGCCCAAGCCGATCGATTTCGCCGACCACACCCCGCCGGCGGCGCCCAGTAACCTGCAGTTCAGCGCGACCAGCGATGCGATAGCCCTGGTCTGGTTCCCGCCAAGCGACGCCGACGTCGCCGGGTTCCTGGTGTACCGCGACGGCTCCCAGATCGCGGACACCCATAATCTAACCTTCTTCACCGACACCACTACTGCGCCGGCCACGAGCTACCTCTACAGCGTCAAGGCGTACGACAACTCGGGCAATCTATCGGTAAGCGGCGCGACCATCACGGCGGCTACGCTGGCGCCGGTTCCCGGCAGATACAACATCTCCGGCAAGGTATCCCTGAACGGAGTCGGCCAGAGCGGAGTCGTAGTGGGAGCCGTCCTTTCCGGCGGGGTCAGTCCCTTCTCGGTCGTCACCGACGTAAACGGCAACTATACCTTTGCCGCGCTGGCTGCGGGGAGCTACACGGTCACCCCGGCACCGGTCGGCTTCTACCTGTTTGCTCCGTCCAGTAAGACGGTCACCCTCAGCTCCGCCAACGCACCCGGCCAGGACTTCAGCGCGACCCTGACCGGGTCCGCAACCGGCGGCGTCAGCTATCCCAACGGCACCATCATCGGCGGCATCAGCTACCCGGCCGGTTCCATCATCGGGGGGGTCACCTACCCGACCGGCGCCACGGTCATCGGCGGGGTGGTCTACCCGACCGGAGCCGTCATCGGCGGCACCGCCTATCCTAACGGCGTGGTGATCGGCGGCGTGAGCTATCCGGCCGGCACCGTCGTCGGGGGAATCGCCTTCCCTGCCGGTATCATCATCTCGGGGACGACCTTCCCGAACGGGACCATCATCGGCGGCATCAGCTATCCGGCCGGCTCAGTCATCGGGGGGGTTACGTACCCGACCGGCGCCACGGTCATCGGCGGGGTGGTCTACCCGACCGGAGCCGTCATCGGCGGCACGGCCTACCCAAGCGGCGTGGTGATCGGCGGCGTGAGCTATCCCTCCGGCACCGTGGTCGGCGGCATC
>JGI24143J45723_1000401_pt1 | contig 22774 bp, 24 predicted proteins | sample BarGraIncu00432A_FD_45723 | JGI IMG/M metagenome (IMG submission 45723) | reverse complement strand
CAAACACAGTTAGGGAATGCAATGCCTGGAGCAACGCAAACACAGTTAGGGAATGCAATGCCTGGAGCAACGCAAACACAGTTAGGGAATGCAATGCCTGGGGCAACGCAAACACAGTTAGGGAATGCAATGCCTGGGGCAACGCAAACACAGTTAGGGAATGCAATGCTTGGAGTGGCGCAGACACAGTTAGGGAATGCAATGCCTGGAGTGGCGCAGACACAGTTAGGGAATACAATGCCTGGAGTGGCGCAGACACAGTTAGGGAATACAATGCCTGGAGTGGCGCAGACACAGTTAGGAAATACAATGCCTGGAGTGGCGCAGACACAGTTAGGGAATACAATGCCTGGAGTGGCGCAGACACAGTTAGGGAATGCAATGCCTGGAGTAGCGCAAACACAGATAGAAAATTCACTGTCAAGTGCACAACTACCTAATGCAACATCTGCTATAATACCACAAACCGATACAGTACCTGTACCGCAGGCTGAGTTAGTTAATACCATGTCTAAGGATATTGAATCAGCAATGTTATTATCACAGCCGACTGCTGTAAATACGCAGGTTGAGAATAGCAAACTTGGTCAATTCAAAGAATTACAAGCGCAAGTTCAAAATAAACAGATCCAATCCATGTCAATTTCTACAGAAAATACTAATATACCAGCGAATAACTCTGTTTTGTCAGATATTACCCCAGTTTTAGCTGTTAGTGGTACTATCAATAGTTTGAATAAAATTGATAACAAACAATTTGATGGCAAAAAAATAGTAGGTAATCAAGTTAATGTTGTTGCAACACAACCTGTAAATGACGGTGGGCTCCTTGAAAAGGTAGATGCTCAATCATTGTTGACACCTCAAGTTGCAGTAAATGTTATTGATCAACTATCAAGTAAAGAATTGAAGAATGTAGATATTAATTTGCCCAATCAGACAGTAAAAGATCCTGATGCTTTTGCTAGTATGTTAAACCAACAAGGGATAAGGATTGAGAATCAAACTTCGGTACAACCAAAACAAGGGTCATTACAACAAGCGTCAGATCCCTATGACATTACTACACAAATTGTTGATCATGCTCGTTTAGTAACAGGTGCCAAGAACAGTGAAATGATTATTCAATTGAAACCTGAGCATTTGGGCGAATTAACATTTAAAGTAAGTGTTGAGAATGGTATTGTTAGTGCTAGTTTCCATTCGAATAATCCTGAGGTTCGCAACATTATTGAGTCTTCGTTGTACCAATTGAAACAAGAAATGTCCAATCAAGGTTTAAAAATTGATAACGTAGGCGTATATGCAGGTCTGGGACAATTTTCTTCTAACGATCAGCAATCGAGTGCCTATCAACAACCTGTCATAAAATCGCACGATAACAAAAACAAAGAAGATTTTGGGGAAGTTTTCGAGGCAACGGACTCAGCAAACCGGATAGTAGGTTCAACGGGTGTAGATTATCGTATATAATAAAGGAGCGAAAAATTATGAGTGCTTTTAATGTTTCAGCAACAGACAATACCAGCGCAGCGACGAATTCAAGTAAGACTGCAACGACTAAGGATACTAGTTTAGGTAAAGATGATTTTCTAAAGATGCTTGTGACACAACTGCAAAATCAAGATCCCTTGAAACCCATGGATGATACGGCATTTGTTGCACAAATGGCCCAATTCTCAAGCTTGGAACAAATGCAAAATATGAATTCAGCGACTCTTTCTACCCAGGCAAACGGTATGATTGGTAAAAATGTAACGTGGACAGATGCAGATAATGTAGCACAAACTGGTAAGGTTACAGCAGTGACATACACCACTGGTAATCCACCGGCATTGCTAGTTGGTACTGTAAATGTTCCCGTAGCTAAAGTGACTCAAGTGACTGATTGATCAAAAGGAGGGGACTTGATGGATAATAGTCGTATATATTATTCACCGCCAGTTTTATATAGTAATAAATCTAGTATTCTGCTTGGAAGTAAATCGGCAAGTAGTGCAGTCAACAATAAAACCTCTTTTACTCAAGTACTCACTCAAGAAATAAATGGTGTACAGTTTTCCCAGCATGCTTTAGACCGTTTGCAGGCTCGCGATATTAAGCTTGGGCAGACAGAATTGGATAAATTAAATACAGCGGTGGACAAGGCGGCCCAAAAAGGTGCTAAAGAAGCATTAGTATTGATGAATAATAATAATCTGGCTTTAGTGGTGAGTGTGAAAAATAAGACAGTAATTACTGCCATGGATAGTGTTAGTATGAAGGATAATATCTTTACCAATATTGATAGCGCGGTAATTATATAAGGCTGGACCTCTTGAGGGAGCCTTAGACTGCTGAATGATTGATGCAGTCATAGTAAAAAATAAAAAAAAGTGAGGTCATGTTATTATGATGCGTGCATTATACGCTGGTATTTCTGGTTTAAAGAACCATCAAACAAAGATGGATGTTATTGGTAATAATATTGCGAACGTAAACACTACTGGTTTTAAAGGAAGTAGTGTTACATTTCAAGATATGCTGAGTCAAACAGTACAAGGGGCATCAGCTGCATCAGGAGGTTTGGGTGGTACAAATCCTGTACAAGTAGGCATGGGGATGGGAGTCGCAAGTATTAATACTAACTTTGGAGATGGTAGTTTACAAGCGACAGGTAAGCAAACTGATTTAGCTATTTCGGGACAAGGATTTTTTGTTTTAAGTGATGGGAAAAATCAAGTATATACACGTGCTGGTGGGTTTGATTTTGATACGAATGGCAATTTACTAGTACCTGGCACGGGTTATAAGGTCATGGGTTATAAGGCTGATGGTAATGGCGTTGTTGATGCGAATACGTTGCAAGCCATACAAATTCCGGTAGGCACCAGTATGGCTGCTAAAATATCAAGTACGATCACTTATGCCAATAACTTAATGTCTAGTGCTACTGCCATAGCGGCGGCGAGTACAGCGATCATTCCATCGCAAACTGCAGTTACAGACACAACAGCAACTGAAACTGCTATCAATACTGTAGGCACTGGTGTAGCAGCAGTTGTAGCTGCAGATCCAGCTACAACTGCTGCACTTACACAAGCAGTAGCCGACGCTCTGACTGCATCAACTAAAGCTAAAACTGATGCAACAAATTATCAAACGGCAGCGGCAGGGGTTATTGCTATTCCATCTACGAGTACAACCGCAGCAGCGAGTGACCTAGCTAAAATCGCATCCACTTCAGCTCAAATCGCAGCATCAAAAGCAGCTGATCTAGTCACTTTAGCCACAGGTATTTCAAGCTTAGCTGGAGCTACACTTACAGCTATAAAGGGCGTTCAAACCCTTGCAAATACAGCCGTTACTTCTACAGCTAGTGCTGTAACTAAAGCTACAGCTACGACTGATAAAACATCAGATGCTTTAGCTTCAATTGATGTATATGATTCTCAAGGAAATGCATATCCATTAAGTGGAACCTTTGAAAAAACAAGTGATAACACATGGTCGTTTACACCTGCAGCTACAGTAAAGAACGCTGCTGGAGCAGTTATCGCAAATGTTACTTCATCAGCACCAATCACAATAACATTCAATGCTGATGGTACATTTAAACAAAGTACGACAGCAGCGACGATAAAAATTGACCAAACTGGTATTACGCCTGCTAGTCCCTATTCTGGCGCTGGCATCTTCTCAATAACTCCAGACTTCTCTACCATGACTCAATATGGGATTGCTACAACGGTTCAAGCAACTGGTCAGAATGGCTACACATCAGGAACTTTGTCAAAAACCAGTATTAATACCAGCGGGATTGTTGTAGGCCAATTTGATAATGGTCAATCATTAAACCTAGCCCAAGTAGCCCTAGCTAATTTTAATAATCCATCTGGCCTGGGTAAATCTGGTGAAAGTTTGTTTGTTAAAACAACGAACTCTGGTGAACCACAGGTCGGAGCTGCGGGTACTGGCGGACGAGGAACGTTTAACTCTGGATCATTAGAAATGTCTAATGTGGATTTGGCCCAACAATTTAGTGATATGATCGTTACCCAGCGTGGCTTCCAAGCTAATTCAAAAATCATCACTACAGTTGATACAATGCTTGAAGAACTAGTAAATCTCAAACGTTAATGGTAATGTGAAGAGGGGGGATAATGCCCCCCTCTAAATTGTTAATCGAAGGAGGATGAGTTATATGATAAAAGTGGCACGCCTTAAATCACAGGAAGAATTTATCCTAAATGCTGAATTAATTGAAACAATTGAGGAGACACCTGATACAGTCATTACTTTGACAAGTGGTCGAAAATTGATTGTTGAAGATTCTATGGACCAGGTCGTACGCAAGATAATGGATTATCGCCGAGCAATTATAGGGAAATTTAGGTAGTGTATTTAAAACCTGCTATTACTTAAAATCTAAAGTGTGCATATAGTACTAGGATTGTTAAATTAACTTTGGTTAACCCAAAATGGAGGTGTAGCAGTGGCTGATGGAGAGAAAAAAAAGCCAATGATGATGATTGCTGGAATGATTGTAGTGGGCTTATTGATAGCGGGAGGTATTTCTTATTTTATTGCTACTAAAGTAGTATCAGATAAAGCAAGCGATACGAAAGCTGTTCAGCATGAACCAGGGACTTTTATGAAACTCGGTGATCTAAAGGATGGCCTAATTATTAATATTGGCGGCTTAAATAGCGGTCGTTATTTAAAAATTGGTATGATTTTAGAATTAAAACCTGATAAAAAAAACGTAGTTGCCACAGGTAAGTTACCTTCGCCTGATGAAATAAAAATTCTTGATACTGCTGTGTCTGTACTGCGGTCACAAAAAATTGAGGATTTTGATCCATTGAAACAAGATCAGTTAAAAGAACTTATAAAAAATGAAATTAATAAGGCTTTTGGTGAAGATAAGGTTTATGAGGTGTATATTACCAATTTCGTTTTACAGTAGATTTAAATGGCTAAATAGTATTATACTAATGACTAAAGGGATGCAGGAAAGGGGGGGGAGTATTGGCAGGAGATATATTATCCCAATCTGAGATTGATGATTTGTTATCTGCGTTGTCCACGGGTATGGTATCTGCTGATGAAATTAAGGATGAGCAGCAACAAAAGAAAATTAAGGTTTATGATTTTAAGCGCCCTGATAAATTTTCTAAAGATCAGATTCGAACTTTATATATGTTGCACGAACATTTTGCCCGCCTGATGAACACCTACCTTTCTGGTAGCCTTCGGACAATTGTGCACATCGATGTCGCTTCTGTAGATCAGTTAACCTATGAGGAATTTATACGCTCATTACCCAGTCCCAGTGTTATAGGCGTTTTTAAGATGAGCCCGCTAAAGGGTAATGCGATATTAGAACTTAATCCTAATATTGTTTTTTCCATTATTGATCGACTGTTTGGCGGTCCAGGTTTGCCACCAGCTAAGATTCGTGCATTAACGGATATTGAAGACGCCATTATCAGGCGGGTTATTAATAAGACATTAGAATGTTTTCAAGAAGCTTGGAAGCAAGTTGTTGTTATTGAACCAAAACTGGAAGTAATTGAAACAAATCCTCAGTTTACACAGATTGTACCACCTAATGATATGGTAGTTATTATAACATTACATATTAAGATTGGTCAGGCTGAAGGATTAGTTAATCTTTGTATACCATATTTGGTTGTTGAGCCAATTATGGCCAAGCTGACAACTACGTATTGGGTGGCGTCTGCAGTAGCTAAGCAAGGTTTACCTGAGCATAGTAATGCTATACAACGGAAGGTAGAGAAAACACTGATTCCCATGCTTGTTGAACTTGGAAGAGCCACAGTAACGATACAGGAGCTTTTAGGTTTGGCAGTTGATGATGTGTTACAATTAGATAGCAAAATTGACGCTGATCTAAATATAATAGTCGGTGATAGTGAAAAATTTAAAGGCAAGCCAGGACTTTCTGGGCGAAAAGTGGCAATACAAATTACACAATTAGTTCTCGAAGGAGATGATAATAATGAGTGAAGGTTTTCTTTCCCAAGAAGAAATTGATGCCTTACTAAGGGGCGATTCGATTTCATCTCCTATAGTGGCTGATTTATCAGATATAGAGAAAGATGCCCTTGGCGAGATTGGTAATATTTCCATGGGGAGCGCAGCAACGACACTGTCGGTGTTACTTGGTCGACGGGTATCGATTACAACTCCACGAGTATCTGTTGTTAGTATGGAAGAAATAAAAAATCAGTATCCTCTGCCCTATGTGGTTATCGAAGTGGGGTATACTTATGGCATTTTAGGAACCAATGTGTTAGCTATTCGTGCACAAGATGCTCTAATTATATCTGATCTTATGATGGGAGGGGATGGGACTAGTCCACCAACTGAATTAAACGAGCTGTATCTGAGTGCTGTGAGCGAAGCAATGAACCAGATGATGGGTGGAGTAGCGACTTCTTTATCAACTCTATTTAGAAAAAAAATTGATATTTCACCTCCAAGTATTAATTTAATTGATTTTGCTGTTGCGGCTAGTATTACTTCGGCAGTTGCAGCAGATGATTCAGTTGTTAGTATTGCTTTCCGCATGGAAGTGGAAGATTTGATTGATAGTGAAATTATGCAAATCATCCCAATTGCCGTAGCTAAAGAAATGGTGGAAAACCTCATGAATTCCATGCAACCACCAGAAGAGGCTGTGGCTGTGCCTATCGTTCAACCGCCAAAATCTATAGCGGTAACGGCGCCTCAAGTACAACAACAGCAACAACAAGCAACGATTCCGGCACCAACACAACGCCCCGCTCAACATATTAATGTTCAACCAGTACAGTTCGCTCCTCTAGTGCAACCAACGGTTCTTGCTACAGACAATAATATTAATCTTATTATGGATGTTCCGCTACAGGTAACCGTGGAACTCGGGCGAACCCGAAAGCTCATTCGGGATATATTAGAATTAGCACCTGGCTCGGTCATTGAGCTTGATAAGTTGGCTGGAGAAGCTGTAGATATTTTGGTTAATGGTAAATTGATTGCCAAAGGTGAAGTTGTTGTTATTGATGATAATTTTGGAGTGAGAATTTCTGAAATTGTTAGTCCGTTAGAGCGTACTAATACTTTACAGTAAAGTATTTCATAAAAATAAATATTAAGGGGCGATATATTAATGGCTATTAGAATACTAGTTGTAGATGACGCTGCATTTATGCGTATGATGGTAAAGGATATTTTGAGTAAAAATGGTTATGAAGTCGTAGGTGAAGCTGAGAATGGACTGAAAGCGGTAGAAAAATACCAAGAATTGAAACCAGACCTGACGACGATGGATATTACCATGCCAGAAATGGATGGTATTAGTGCGGTCAAAGCCATTAAGAAAATTGATCCAGCTGCAAAAGTGATTATGTGTAGTGCTATGGGGCAACAAGCCATGGTTGTTGAAGCGATTCAGGCAGGTGCCCGCGACTTTATTGTTAAGCCATTTCAACCTGATAGGGTATTGGAAGCTGTTCGTAAAGCGGTAGGTTAATAATGGGTAGGAAATATAATCTAGGTTCGTATATGCTATTGTTGGTGCTTTTCCTCATTGGGGTTGTTTTTTGGGGGACAGCATATGCAGCGGAACCTACCGGCGAGTATTTGCAATATCAAGAGCCAAAATCAGCAGTATATTCATCGGGATTATCGACTCTTACGTATATTTTTTCACTACTCATTACTTTTGCAATTGTTATTGGTCTTGCATATCTTGCTTCTCGCTTTGTGGGACAAAAAATGAGAAACAAATTGGCAGTAGGCAATAACAAAATAATTACGACATTGCCCTTAGGGACTAATCGCGCTGTTTATATTGTAGAAGTTGCTGGTAAGTTTTTAGTCCTCGGGGTGACCGATCATACGATTAATGTTTTGCAAGAAGTAACAGATATTGAGGAAATCGAAAAGATGAGAACAAATCAAATATTGGCACCTGAAATTCAGTTTGACAAGGTCTTCCAAAGGCAACTTGCATCCTTACAACAATTGTCCCTAAAATTTCCGAATGTTTTTAATGCTCATCATCAAGATGAACAAAAACATGATGGCGAGAAGAGGTAACGCAAGTGTCTAAACATCAGAATATGCTAAGAACAGCTTTAATCGTTTTGTCATTATTCATGATACCATCATTAGTCGGGGCTGCGCCCTTGATCCCTATTCCTAATATTACGATTGGTGTAGAAAATGCTACTAATCCTAAAGATGTTGCCGTTAGTTTGCAAATTTTATTGACGTTAACAATATTGACATTGGCACCATCTATTTTGATTATGATGACATCCTTTACACGCATCATTGTTGTTTTATCTTTTTTACGTAGTGCACTTGCTACACAACAAATGCCACCAAATCAGGTATTAGTAGGCTTGGCATTGTTTATAACTTTTTTTACGATGTCTCCATATCTTGAACAAGTTAATAAAGATGGCTTACAACCGTACTTAACAGGTACAATTGACCAAGAAACGGCGATAACGGCTGCTTTAAGTCCAATGCGTACATTTATGTTCAAACAAACAAGAGAAAATGATTTGGCTTTGTTTGTCAATTTATCAGAAGGCCCTCGCCCCAATTCTCCTGAAGATGTACCGACAATGACGTTGATACCATCTTTTATTATCAGTGAACTTAAAACTGCTTTCCAAATAGGATTTTTAATTTATATTCCTTTTATTGTCATTGACATGGTGGTAGCAAGCACCTTGATGTCCATGGGAATGATGATGGTGCCGCCGGCTATGATTTCTTTGCCATTTAAATTGCTATTATTTATATTAGTGGATGGTTGGCATTTGATCATTAGCTCGTTGATTGCCAGTTTTCATTAATTAAAGGAGGATTTTATGTCAGGAGATTTGGCCATCCAAATTGGTCGTGATGCGCTGTATATGGTTATGCTTATCTCAGCACCAATGCTAGGCCTTGGTTTATTGGTTGGTGTTCTGGTTAGTATTTTTCAGGCTACTACGCAAATACAAGAACAGACATTAGTATTTATTCCGAAGATCATCGCGATTTTTGTAGCTATTGTGGTCTTTGGTCCTTGGATGCTCAGTTTAATGGTTGACTATACCCGTGAAATTTTCATGAGCTTGCCTAACATGATACGCTAATGTGAGGAGTACTTATTTGTGGATTTTTTTACATTAATGCAAAATCAAGTGGGCTCTTTTCTTCTAATATTTGTGCGCATTAGCGGCATATTTATGATGATGCCGATATTTAGCAGTCATAATATTCCCGGACGTGTCAAAGCTGGTTTCGCATTAATCCTTACGTATATTTTATTCCCAATCGTATTTAACAATAGTGTCGTTATACCTGATCATTTTCTGCCCTTTCTTTTTATTGTGGTAGGAGAACTTATCGTGGGACTTATTTTAGGCTTTGTTAGTTCATTGATATTTTCTTCCATACAAATGGCAGGACAATTACTTGATATGCAAATTGGCTTTGGTATTATTAATATGATTGATCCATTGTCTGGGCAGCAAGCACCTTTAATTGGTAATTTCAAGTATATCTTAGCGCTAATAATTTTTTTGTCGACGAACGGTCATCATGTATTATTGTCAGCATTATTTACTAGTTTTAAACTAATACCTGTCACTGGTATGGTTGTGAATGTTGCTGTAACTAAGTTTATCGTTGATTTGATTGGTGGCATGTTTATTTTGGCACTGAAAATCAGTTTACCTGTAATTGTATCCTTGCTATTAACAGATGTATCCCTTGGCATACTAGCTCGTACTATGCCGCAAATGAATATTTTTGTTGTTGGGGTGCCGGGTAAGATTATCATCGGTCTTTTTGTTCTATCTATGGCATTACCTTTCTATATCTTTTTTTTGGAGATGGCATTTGATGGGATGTATAAAAGTATTTTTAGCCTCTTATCTTTTTTTCAATAAAGTAAAGAACAAACAAGTATATAAGATTGATCTATTTGATTTGCAATTATTTGCTGGTGAAAAAACTGAAGAAGCAACTACCAAGCGGAAAGAAGAAGCCAGAGGCAAAGGACAAGTTGCTAAAAGTATGGAAATAAATTCTGTATTTGTTATTGTGGCAGCTTTTTTCACATTAAAAAGCATTGGTTCTTATATCTTTGATGAATTAGCTGGGTATATGAAATTTATTTTTTCCAATTTAATGATTGCTGATATTACAATTACTTCTGCACAACAAGTCTTTATTGGTTTCGCAATAGTCTTTTTAAAAACAACACTGCCATTAATGTGTATTATTCTTGTAGTAGCTTTATCAATAAATTTTGCACAGGTTGGATTTGCTTTTTCATTAGAACCTCTTATGCCTAATTTCGACAAAATAAACCCTATGTCAGGTTTTGGACGTTTATTTTCTAAGAGATCTTTAGTTGAGTTATTTAAGTCACTATTAAAAATAGCCATTGTTGGTGGTTTTGTTTATCGTTTTATGATGAACCAGACTAAACAAGTTCCAACTTTGATCAGTGCTGAACTGATTGATTCTTTGCATTTAACCGCATCTCTTATTTTAGATTTAGTATTTAATATTAGTACAGTACTCTTTATAATGGCTGTATTTGATTATATGTATCAATGGTGGGAAAATCAAGAAAGTATGAAAATGAGTAAAGATGATGTTAAACAAGAATTTAAGCAAGCTGAAGGCGACCCACAAATAAAAGGGAAAATTAAACAACGGCAACGGGAGATGGCAATGCAGCGTATGATGCAAGATGTACCTAAAGCTGATGTCATTGTAACAAATCCGACACACTTTGCTATTGCTTTAAAATATGATCAAGAAATGTTGGCTCCTATTTTAATTGCTAAAGGTCAAAATTTGATTGCGCAAAAGATCAAGGAAATTGCCAAAGAGCATGATGTGATTATTGTCGAAAATAGAATGTTAGCACGGGCGCTATATGCCACGGTTGAGATTGGTCATCCTGTGCCACAAGAACTATATCAGGCCGTTGCCGAAGTACTCGCATATGTTTATAAATTGAAGAAACGTTTGTCGTAAATTAGAAGGAGCGAAATAATTTGGCAACTCAAACATCGCCATTTGCCGTTTTATCGAAACTAGCTAAATATAGTGATATTGTTGTAGCCCTTGGAATCATTACTATAATAATAATGATGATTATTCCCTTGCCGGCTTTTTTACTAGATTTACTATTATCATTAAATATTACTTTTGCCCTCGTGATTATCATGGTTGCTGTTTATAATATCGAGCCTTTAGATTTTTCAGTATTTCCATCATTATTATTAATCACAACCTTGTTTCGGTTAGCTCTTAATGTTTCCTCAACCCGGCTTATTCTCCTTGATGGTTATGCTGGCGAAGTCATTATGGCATTCGGGAACTTTGTGGTTGGTGGTAATGCTGTTGTTGGTTTTATAATTTTTGTTATTTTAATTATTATACAATTCCTTGTTATTACTAAAGGGTCTGAGCGAGTTGCTGAGGTTGCGGCTAGATTTACCCTTGATGCCATGCCAGGGAAACAGATGAGTATTGATGCTGATTTGAATTCTGGTGCCATTACAGACGCCCAGGCTCATAAGCGACGTAAAGATATTCAACGGGAAGCCGATTTCTATGGTGCCATGGATGGTGCTAGTAAGTTTGTCAAAGGTGATGCAATTGCCGCTATTATTATTATTGTAATTAATATTGTTGGCGGCTTTATTATTGGCATGGTGCAACGGGATTTAGGGCCATTGCAAGCGTTGCAAAGTTATACATTATTGACTGTAGGCGAAGGCTTAGTTAATCAAATACCCGCCTTGCTTATTTCGACAGCAACAGGTATTGTTGTGACGAGGGCTGCATCCGAGTCTAATCTAGGTCATGATTTGGTAGACCAACTTTTTAATAATCCCCGTGTATTCTATATTGTATCAGGAGTGCTAGCATTAATGGGACTTGTCCCTGGATTACCGCTGGTCCCTTTTTTAAGCCTTGGTACTATATGTTTTTTCATAGGCTATATATTGCAAAGTACAGAGAAGCATGCTGTAGAGTCACAAATAACGAATCAGGAAGAACAGGAAAAAGAAGAAGTACGAAAACCAGAGAATATTGTATCATTGTTACAAATCGATACAATGGAGCTCGAAATTGGTTATAGCCTTATCCCAATGGTGGATGTTTCACAAGGTGGAGATTTGCTAGATCGTGTCGTCATGATTAGGCGACAATGTGCGTTAGAACTAGGACTTATTGTTCCAACTATTCGTATTCGTGATAATATTCAATTAAAACCTAATATATATGTCATAAAATTAAAAGGTATAGAGATTGCAAGAGGCGAATTATTGCTTGATCACTATTTAGCAATGAATCCTGGTACTGTATTTGAAGAGATCGTTGGTATCGAGACTGTCGAACCAGCTTTTGGTTTACCTGCGTTATGGATTCAGGAATCAAATAGGGAAGATGCTGAACTTGCTGGGTACACAGTTGTCGATCCTGTATCAGTGTTAGCCACTCATCTTACTGAAATCATCAAATCACATGCCGATGAAGTTCTCGGCCGTCAGGAAGTGCAAACGCTAGTTGATGCTGTAAAACAAAGTAATCCTGCAGTCGTTGATGAAGTGACGCCAAATTTATTGTCAATTGGTGACATTCAAAAAATATTGGCTAAGCTACTGCGTGAGCGTATTTCAATCCGTGACATGGTGACAATTTTGGAAACTTTGGCTGATTATGCTCAACTGACTAAGGATACTGAAATTTTAACAGAATATGTTCGTCACTCTTTAGCACGACAGATATCACGGCAATATGCGCCCAATAATACGCTAACCTGTTTAACTGTTGATCTACAATTAGAAAATACCATTTCTAGTAATGTACAACGTACTGAAAGTGGCTCATATGTTGCACTTGACCCACAGGTATTACAGAAGATTGTTGCTAGTATAACAAGTGAATTGCCGAAAATTACTAATCTGGGCTATCAGCCAATCGTGTTGACAAGTCCTGCTGTCAGAACTTATTTTCATAAATTAATTGAACGCAGTGCCCCTAATTTAATCGTCTTATCCTATGCTGAATTAGATCCTAAAGTAGAAGTCCAATCATTAGGGATGGTGAGAATATAAGTGAAAGTTAGATATTTTACTGCTGATTCTATACAAAATGCTATGGCACAGGTTAAGAATGTCTTAGGCCGTGATGCTATTATTTTACATACACGCACTTTTCGTAAAGGCGGAATTTTAGGATTCTTCTCTAAAACAAAGGTAGAAGTCATGGCAGCCATTGATACACCCGTTGCCGCTGTTGAAGAAGAGGTGGAAATATCACCTCCTCAAGATGATAAAAATTTAGTTGCTGTTCAACTTGAACTTGCTACTATGCGTAATCTTTTAGAACAAGTGGTGGGTAAAAATTCTCAGGAAATTCAGAGGTCTCCTATACTTGATGTATTATTAGAGAATGATATNGAAAGGCATATAGCAGAAGAAATAATAAGGAAATTGCCACAAGATCATAAGATGGATGCGCTTGTTAGTTCTGAACTAAAGGAATTGGTAATTGAACAATTTAGAGAAAAGTTACAATGTATTGAGGGTATTAAAATCCCCGAAATAGGAAGAAAAGTTGTTGCATTTATTGGACCGACTGGAGTAGGTAAGACGACTACTATTGCTAAATTAGCGGCTAAATTTTCAATTCAAGACGGATACAAAGTGACGCTAGTAACAGCAGATACTTATCGTATTTCTGCAGTTGAACAATTGAAAACATATTCAGATATAATGGGGATACAAATCCACGTTGTATATAATACAGATGAACTTAAGCGGGTATTGGACTCCAACCAGGATCAACAGCTAATCTTAATTGATACGGCTGGTCGTAGTCCCCACAATAATGATCAGATGGTAGAATTGCAGAAACTTTTGCAAGTAGAGAGTGATATTGAAAAGTATCTCGTGTTAAGTACTACAACAAAATATAAAGACGCGATCGATATTGTGGAGGAATTCTCTGCATGCTCACCACATAAGATTATATTTACAAAAGTTGATGAGGCAAGGAATATTAGTACTATTGTAAATGTCTTATATCAATTTCCCATACCGTTATCTTATATAACCAATGGACAAAACGTCCCTGATGATATTGAATTAGTTGATCCCAAGGAATTGGCGCAACTGATTTTCAGGAATTAGTGATGTGGGATCAAGCAGAAAGATTACGAAAAATGGTACAAGGTGTTCATGCTAAACCTAAAAGTTCAGTTATTAAAGCTATTAATCTGAAAGCTCGTGTCATTGCTGTTACTAGTGGTAAGGGCGGTGTTGGTAAAACTAATTTTACAGTTAATTTAGCCCTCGCTCTAGCTAAATTAGGGCAAAAGGTGTTAATCATAGATGCTGACTTAGGCATGGGTAACGTTGATGTAGTGTTAGGCTGCTCATCTCAATATAATATAATGCACTTGTTAGAAGGTGGGTTTTCTTTAGGCGATATTATAAATGATGGCCCCCTTGGCATAAAATTCATGTCAGGAGGGTCCGGGATTTATAATTTGGCTAATTTAAGTGACTTGCAGCTCACACGTATTGTTAGCCAGATTAGACTAATGGATGATTGGGCAGATATTATTTTGATCGATACCGGAGCTGGTATAAATAAAAGTGTAATGAACTTTGTGGTAGCCGCAGATGAGGTTATTGTAGTTACAACTCCAGAGCCAACAGCTATTACTGATGCTTATGCCTTGATGAAAACATATGTGAACCATAGTGGAACTGGAATGCTGAGGTTAGTAATAAATCGAGTATTTGAAGTAAATGAAGGTACTATAGCAATTGAAAAGTTAACAAAAGTAGCTTTGAATTTTTTAGGACTATCACTAACTAGTCTCGGTACAGTTTATGAAGATAGAAATTTAATTCGTGCTGTAAAAAGGCAAATACCGTTGTTATTGGCATTTCCTGATACTATATCAGCACGTTGTATAGAACAAATTGCTAAGCGCTTATTATCTATTGAAGTTAGTAATAAAGCCGGCGGCATTAAAGGATTTTTCGATAACTTAATAGGAAAAGTGCGTTCAGCCTACAGTAAGGAGGAATAAGTTATTAATGCTGTAAACATTTTTAAAATAAATCAACGATTAGAGATTACACTTTCCAAAAGAAATGATGCTCAGCAGTATACTAGTCGCATTGAAGAACTTATACATGACCATATGATCATTGCAATGCCCATGGAAAAAGGGTATCCTGTATTTAATGGCAGAGGGAACACAATTTTTGGTAAGGTATTTGATGAGACTGGGGTTTATTCATTCAAAAGTACATTTGTTGACAAGAAAATGAGCCATTTGCCCATATGGATTGTTACAATGCCTATTGATATAAAAAAAAATCAACAAAGATCCTTTGTTCGTTTTGATGTAACATTACCTGTTGACATTGAGTGCCGATTACATGATGATAAGGATGAGGTTGTTACTCTCAAATTAATAACAAAAGATCTTAGTGGTGGCGGTCTGCAGGTCATATGTAATCAACAACTAAAATTGGGTAGTAAAATTAAGCTGAAGCTGGATTTTTCTGATTATGGAGTTTTTCAAGTTGATGGGGAAGTTGTCAGGATACTTCAACCTCAATTTGAACGACAATTATTCTGGATTAGTATTAAGTTCTTAAGTATTCCTGAAAATATTCGTGATAAAATAAGCAGATTTATATTTAGAAAGCAATTAGAACAACGTCAAAAAGGATTATAATGTACAGAGGTAGGGTGATGACATGATAAAAATACTAATTGTTGATGACTCTGCTTTTATGCGTAAATTGTTATCAGACCTATTTTCTTCTGAGCCTGATTTTATAGTCATCGATACAGCTCGTAATGGGAAAGATGCTGTAGATAAGGTAAAACGGTTAAAACCGGATCTAATAACGATGGATGTTGAAATGCCAATTATGGATGGGTTAACAGCATTGGAAATGATTATGAGGGATACACCGACGCCTGTTGTGATGATTAGCAGTTTAACCAAAGATGGTGCAGAAGCAACTATATGTGCCTTGGAGTTAGGTGCCGTTGATTTTGTTACTAAATCAACGGGGATAATTAATAGTATAGCTGGTATCGGTAAAGAGATAGTAGCCAAAGGTAGGGTAGCGGTGGGTGCAAAAGTTCCGAAATTTAACGAAAAGGCAGTAAAAGTGCCAGTGATGATTGATCATTTATTTAACAGTATAACAGTCGCTAGTGATGAACGAATTGTGGCAATTGGTACATCGACTGGCGGACCACGGGCATTGCAGGAAATAATCCCTAAGTTGCCTGGTAATTTACCATGTGGGGTGGTCATTGTTCAGCATATGCCTCCAGGGTTTACTAAATCTTTATCAGAACGTTTAAACTCATTATCATCTTTGACGGTCAAGGAAGCCGAGCATAATGATGTAATACGTCCTGGTTTAGTGTTGATTGCTCCAGGTGACTATCATATGATAATTGAACGCGAAGGAAATAGAAAAGTAATTAAATTAAATCAAGATCCTCAAATTGGCGGGCATAGGCCAGCAGTAGATCCGATGATGGAGTCTGTTGCTAGAGTGTATGGACGGCTTGCTGTTGGTGTTATTCTTACAGGTATGGGGCACGATGGCGCTAAAGGTATACAAGCTATTAAGCAAAAGCAAGGTTATACTATCGCTGAAGACCAATCGACATCCGTGGTTTTTGGGATGCCTAAATCGGCAATTGAACTTGGTGTAGTTGATAAAGTAGCGCCACTTTCAACTATTGCTGCTGAAATTGTCAAAGCAATTATCAAATAAATGTGGAGGTGGATATTATGGATTTAAATCAATACATGGGGATGTTTTTAGAAGAATCACGAGAACATTTACAAAATTTAAATAGTTGTGTATTGGAATTAGAGAATGCTCCTGATAACTTATCCGTACTCGGTGAAATATTTCGTAGTGCTCATACAATTAAAGGAATGTCAGCAACTATGGGATTTACTACGATTGCTGAATTAACCCATGAGATGGAAAATATCCTTGACATGTTGCGTAAGAGTCAATTACAAGCAAATCCTGATATTATTAATACTATTTTTAAGTGTGTGGACACATTAGAGCAACTTGTAGAAAATGTTGCCTCTAATAGTGAAAATGTAATAGATATTGTTCCATTAATTGGTAAACTTAAATCCTTAGCTAAAGGCGAATCCATCCAGTCTTCTGTTGTAGAAGTTAAAGCCGAGAAAGTTACACAGCAACCATCAGACTTAGAATTTAATGATACAGAAAGAGCCGTTATCAAAAAAGCACAAGAGCAGGGCTTGAATGCTTATCAAATACATATTTATTTGCGAGAAGGCTGCTTATTGAAATCTGCCAGATCTTATATGGTGATGAATGCGTTAGATGAAATTGGTGAAGTCATTAAAACGATTCCAACAGTGGATGATCTGGAAAAAGAAAAGTTCGACCTTAGTTTTCAAGCAATTATTATTGCTGGCTGTGACGAGGAAAAGATACAACAGGCAGTACTATCCATTTCAGAAATTGAAAGAGTAGTTGTTGTACCTTGTATAATGCCAGAAGAAATTAGTGTACCAGAGAAAGTTGATAAGACGGAAGTTTCAGCAGTACTGACTGAGAATGCCGCCGCAACTGCAACAGTTGCCAAACATAAGAGCAGTCAATCGGTACGTGTTGATATTGATAAATTAGATGCTTTATTAAATCTTGTAGGTGAACTTGTTATCAATAAAACTAGGCTGCAACAAATTGGTCTAACGCATAAGTTGGTGGATTTAGTTGAAACCATGGAGCAAATGGATCGTGTAACAACTGATCTTCAAAGCGTTGTAATGAAAGTACGAATGGTTTCTGTTGGACAAGTATTCAACCGCTTTCCTCGAATGGTAAGGGATTTGTCTCATGATTTAGGTAAAGAGATTAACCTTATTATTCAAGGGGAGGAAACCGAACTTGATCGCACTGTAATAGATGAGATCGGTGATCCCTTAGTTCATTTATTACGCAATTCTATTGACCATGGTATAGAGTCGCCAGAAGAAAGGCAAGCTCAAGGTAAAAATCCTATTGGTGAAGTACGCTTGATTGCCCGTTATGAAGGTAATAATGTAATTATTATGGTTGAAGATGACGGAAAAGGCATTAATCCAGATGTTATCAAGCGAATATCTGTAAAAAAAGGGCTAATCACCCAAGCTGAAGCTGATAAGATGGACACAAATGAGGCTGTCAAGATGGTGTTTTTACCAGGGTTTTCAACAGCTGAAGTTGTCACTGATGTATCTGGTCGGGGTGTCGGTATGGATGCCGTAAAGAATAAAATAGAATCTCTTGGCGGGATGGTTGATGTTGAAACCAAGATTAATGAAGGTAGTAAATTTAAGATCCGTTTGCCTCTTACTCTCGCTATCATCCAGGCATTATTAGTTAATGTTTCTGATGAAATTTATGCAATACCACTAGGTTCTATTGATAGTACAATTAATATTAATTCATCGGATATTAAAACAGTACAAAATAAAGAAGTGATCTTACTTAGAGGACAAATTATTCCAATTGTCCGGTTGGCTAAAGTTCTTAATATACCTGAGACTGAACAAAATAGAGAGGAATTATTTATTGTAATTGTACACATTGGTGACCTCAAAGCAGGGATTATCGTGGATGATCTGATTGGTCAACAAGAAATTGTAATTAAATCATTGGGTAAGCTTTTAGCAGGTATAAAAGTAATTGCTGGTGCAACTATTTTAGGGAATGGTCAAGTGGCACTTATTTTAGATATTGCTTCATTGACCTAATAAGGAGGTATTACAATATGTCAGAACAAACATATTCAAGTAGTGAGATACAGTTAGTTGTTTTTAAGTTGGGCGGTGAAGAATATGGTGTAAGCATTTTGCAAGTCCAGGAGATTAAGCGTATTACAGAAATTACTCGGGTNCCTCATACCCCAGAATATATTAAAGGCGTAATCAATTTACGAGGGAATGTTTTGCCGGTCATTGATTTAAAAAAACGCCTTAATTTGCCACAGCAAGAAATTACAGATGAGGCACGTATTATTATTGTAAAAGTAAAAGAGACATCAGTGGGTATGATGGTTGATGCAGTGTCTGAAGTGATGACAATAAATCAACAAAATATTGATTCCCCTGATGTTGTTGCTGGTAGTGTTTCTTCTAATTATCTTAGTGGGGTTGGTAAACTGGATAATAGGTTGCTAATTCTGTTGAATTTAGAAACAATTATTGGTATTGGAGCAGAAATCAATCCAATATAACTATATTAGTTTATAAATGAGGTGTACGTATTGTCTGAAGAAATATTAAATTTATCTCTAATACAGTTAGATGCATTAAAGGAAATTGGTAATGTTGGTGCTGGTAATTCTGCTACGGCTTTATCTCAGCTAATTAATCGTAAGATAGATATGACTGTGCCTCAAATCTCTATTATCCCCCTAGGTGACGTACCTGATATAGTGGGCGGTCCTGATGCAATGGTCGCAGGTGTATTTTTACGCGTATATGGTCCTGCGCCTAGTAGTATTCTTTTTTTGCTACCGCGAGATAGTGCCTTTTCTCTAGTTGATATGTTAATGGGGCGTGAGCAGGGATATACTACATCGTTAAATTCCATGGATGAATCAGCCTTAATGGAAATCGGTAATATTCTAGCAGGTGCATATTTAAATGCCTTATCATATTTTACCAAGTTGACTTTATTGCCATCAATTCCGTCTTTGGCTGTGGATATGGCTGGAGCTATTTTGAGTGTTATTTTAATTCAGTTAGGTGAAATGGGAGATCATGCTTTGGTGATTGAAACTGAATTTACAACAGAAAATGACGGTGTTAAAGGGCATTTTTTCTTGATTCCTGATCCTGGTTCGTTAAGTATTATTTTGGCGGCAATAGGGGTGAAGGAATAATGTCAGAATTAATTAAAGTAGGGATGGCGGACTATAAGACTGGCCGTAATCCCAATAGTCTAATCAGCTACGGCTTAGGATCGTGCGTTGGAATTGCATTGTATGATGCAGTAAATAAAATTGGTGGACTGGCCCATATTATGCTTCCTGATAGTACACAAGCCCGCTCAACTGATAACCCTGCAAAGTTTGCCGATACGGCCTTGCCTTTAATGTTAAATGAAATGTTGAAAATGGGTGCGATAAAAGCCCGAGTTACTGCTAAAATTGCTGGTGGTGCCCAAATGTTTACTTTTGCAAATGCCACAGATGTCATGCGTGTTGGTGAACGTAACGCTGAGGCAGTACGAATGTTACTCAAAAAGATGGAGATAAGGATACTTGCTGATGATACTGGCGGAAATTATGGCCGGACTGTAGAATTAAGAATAGATACAGGAATTTATCGTGTAAGAACCATCGCTCAGGGAGAGAAAGAACTGTAATGGGGGGGGGATATAGTGCTTAAGCTCCGTATTGCTTTGTGCATGGCACTAGTTGTTGGCACCCTGACACTAATAAATGGTATTATATATAGTGCGAGGATGGTTACTATCATTTATCGTGTAGTTATATCAGTTGTCTTTTTTGGTCTTGCTGGTTATAGCATATCCGTTCTATTTGAAAATTACTTTAAAAAAATATTAATAAAAAAGACGGCACAATCCCAAGATGCAGATATTGTTAGTGAGAAAAAAGATCTTGACGGACAGCCTAATGAATCTGGATTTAGCCCATTTACCTCTGATAATTTTCAGCAGATATCGCGCCCCAAAGAATAATGTATATGTAGTTTGGGGGTAATTAAAGATGACAGATAATAATCAATCTCAAATAGACGAAGATATGAGATTATGGTTAGAGTATCAGAAATGTAAGAAAGCTGACATACGCGAAAAAATTATTGAACGTTATTTATCATTAGTAAAATTGGTTGCCAGTCGTCTGGCAATAAGTTTGCCACAGCATGTGGATAAAGATGATTTAATTAGCAATGGCTTTTTTGGCTTACTTGATGCTATTGAAAAATATGATGCGACGCGAGGAATAAAGTTCGAGACATACGCGGTCGTTCGTATTAGGGGATCAATGCTTGACGCCATACGGGCACAAGATTGGGTGCCAACAAGTATTCGACAGAAAGCAAAGCATTATGAACAAGCAATGGTCCAACTTGAAAACCAGTTAGGAAGATCTGCGACAGATGCGGAAATCGCTGTGGCCCTCGGTATNACTTGTAGTGAGTTATATACTTTATTAACGCAACTTAATGCCAGTACAATNATTCCATTAGAGGAGTTTACTAAGACTGAAATATCATCTAATCATTTAGTTAATCCATCTGATCAGATAGAAATTGAAGAAGTAAAGCAAGCTTTAGCTAAAGCCATTGACAAATTACCTGATAAGGAAAAATTAGTTGTTAGTTTATATTATTATGAAGGCTTAACACTAAAGGAAATTAGTCTAATATTGAAGCTTTCCGAAGCACGCATTTCTCAGCTTCATACTAAATCAGTTTTCAGATTAAGAGGGGCATTATCACGTATTAAGTCAAGTTTTATTTGAAATCTTTAAGGAGTGACATTCAGCTATGGATCATGACGTTTTAGACGGTTATGGGATTATTATTAATGATAGTGGTGTATATTTAACCATATGTCTCCCTGGAGCTGAAACATCTCCAGTAAGCGAAATAGCTATTATTACACAATTGAAGAAGTTGAAAGTAACTGATTATAATTTAAATACCATAATACGTGCCATTAAAGAAGCTAATGGTCAGGCGGTTAAGGTAGCTGAGACTCCAGTCATAGTACCGGAGGTGAAACCTGATATACGGGTTCTTGTCACACGGGATAGAATGGAAGCTTCATTACAAATTAATATGGCACCAGGTAGTTGTCCTTTAGAAATGGATGAGTTATTAGAATATATAAAAAAGAATGGTGTTGTATTTGGTCTTAATGAGGAATATATAAAAAAGGCCTATGATTGTCCTGGATTTAGGGTAGTCTGTGCAAAAGGTGAGCAGCCTATCAATGGTGATAATGCATATATTAAATATCATGTTAATATTGATAATAATGGACGCCCATCAGAATTTGAAGATGGTAGTGTCGATTTTAAAACCCTCAATTTATTTACAATGGTACAAGAAGGGGACTTGTTGGCTGAGAAGGTACCAGCAACTGCAAGTAAACCTGGGATGGATATATTAGGAAATGTATTAAGTGGTAAAATGGGTAAGGATATGCCACTCCCAGTGGGAAAGAATGTACAAGTTGTTAATGGTAATACTTTAGTCGCTATGATTGCTGGACAATTGCTGGTTGCAAATAATAAAATAAACGTAGTTCCGGTTATCGAAATCAAAGAAGATATAGATGTTTCGACCGGAAATATTGAATTTATTGGTGATGTTATAGTGCATGGTTCAGTTCAACCGGGATTCACAGTAAAAGCTGAAGGTAATGTAGAAATTTTCGGATCGGTTAGTGGCGGTACCGTGGAAGGTAAGAATATCATTATAAAAATGGGCATACAAGGTATGCATCGTGGTTATGTAAAAGCTCGAGAAAATGTAGTTGCTAAGTTCATAGAGAATGCTACAGTTCATGCTGGTATCGATATTATGGTTAGTGATGTAATCTTACATTCCCAGATAAGTGCTGGTAAGAAAATTCTAGTGGAAGGGCGACGGGGATTAATTGTTGGTGGAACTGCTATGGCTGGTGAA
>JGI24143J45723_1000393_pt1 | contig 23161 bp, 19 predicted proteins | sample BarGraIncu00432A_FD_45723 | JGI IMG/M metagenome (IMG submission 45723) | reverse complement strand
GGTGGCGGTGGTTTCTCCGGCGGTGGCGGCGGTGGCGGCGGTGTCGGTGGCTGGTAAAAGGCCCTGGCAAAACACTAAAAACACTGTATTTGAACCTTTAGCACTATTAGTCATAACTTCAAACAAAAAAGCAGCGGCCTAATCGACCGTTGCTTTTTAACTTTTACATTTAATTATTTTCTGACTATTTACACCATAACGCATAAAGTATATACTAAATATTAGCAAGCATTCACAAATTTATGTGAATAAGAGGAGGTCTCACAATGTCTATCATCCAAGATATCATACAAGGGTATGATCATATTTTCAAAAATAAAAAAGACTGCCCGTTTGAAGTTATTGTAACTGACAATATTTATTCAGACCGGTTCGAATTATGCAATACAAAGAACGACCAAATGGATGTGAAAGGAGCTGAACAGGAACTTCAAAACATCAATGAACTGTTAGTGCTGCCGGATGAACAAAATTCAATGTTTTTGTTGTTGATCCGCCAGGATTATTTAAATGAAAGCGGTATTTATTCTCAGACAATCGCCTATGAATATACGCATGCAATCGATTATTTTGAGTGTAAAAACAGATATAATATCGTCAATTTGAGAGCAGATTCATTTCCTGACCATGATTGTTTTCAATTTATTTCGGAAGTTAGAGCAAGTTTTAGGGGTCCAACACTATTCTATCACCTGACAAGTGCTGATAAAGACGCTTTAGTTTTTGCTTATATAAGTAAGTTAGTACCCGCTTACGAAAAAATACTAACGGGTGATCTCTCTGAAAACATGTATGATCTTGCACAATTTTACGGTCAATATCTTGCCATCAGATGTTATATCAATGCCCCCCTCAGTCTGCCTGGATACATCACGCATTCCTTCGCGGGAGATTTACTGCTGCAACTCAATAAAAGCATCGGAGATACAAACATTTTTGATACTTATGAATCACTTAGCGTTGCTTACAGCAATTTTATCAATAAAAAAACACAAGAAACCCCCAACCCTCTTTTAGCTATGGTTCACGATCATTCTCATTGTGGGTGTAACCATTCTTGAACCGCTCCCTGTCAAGTAGACAAAATAAAAAACCATAAATGAATATGTGTGCCGCCAATCATATTCATTTATGGTTGGCGGTATTCTTGTGCAACAGATCCCAGATAACCCCGGTATTCGAGTGGGGGCATACAATTCAGACGCTTCTGAAAACGATGGTTATTGTTATATAGTCGATATAGTTTTCGATAGCATGCTTTAATTCTTCATAGGTGTCAAATTTTTTGAGATAGTACATCTCCGATTCCCGCTTATTTCGCCCACGTTTATCCAATAAGCCGTCAACACCTTTGTATTCGTATTTCTTGACCCACTGGTAGACCTGCTGATAGGATACCTGCTAGTTCTCGGCAGCAACAACATAATTCATTTCCAATACAGAATTTTACGATTTCCACCCGTTCGTCATAGGTCGTTTTCCGTCCTTCAGTCATGATTCCAGTTCCTCCTTTTTCAAATGTTTTCAGTTTTTCATGACTATTATACTTCAAAATCCAGTCTCGCAATTGCCAAGTTGAACGAATACTTTATTTTTGACAAACATCCATTAAAGATCCCAAGCTGGATAAATAGTCTGTAACAGCTGATTTCTTGAGAACATAACTGTTTTAACAATTGGTTTTAAACCATCAATTCCTGAGGCATTATAATTGCAAATTCATTGATGAATTGTCGTATTACTTATTCCCAACATCTGGGCTTGATTGCGAATCGGAACTAAGCTATTTACAATTGTTTGGTGCACTTTTAATTTTTCTTCTAGTATATTTTTGCTTTTTCTTTCCATAAAAAATATGCCCCACCTTGTAATAAACAGTTTTTTTATTTAGACTGTCCACTATAAGGGGAACATATTATAATTTTAAGTATACAAATGATAAAGTATAGATATTATAAAGTAAAATAAAACACCCAATAAAAATATCATTATTATTTTGCTTTTTTTCATTTTAGACACTTCAAACTAATTCTCTTAATTGTAAAATAGATTACCAACTGCCACCACCGCCTTCACCTAAATAAATCGAAGTAACTCCTGGATTTGCGAAGTAATATGTCAATGCATCAGCTACCCAATCTGCACTACTTTGACCAGTTGCATATATGACTACTCCATCAACAATAAAGCCAACAAAAATCCCTCCAACAAAAACAAGAACTGATTCAACTGATTCAGTAGTCATTACTTCGTTACTGGAAGTTTTGTTTTTTATTATGTTGTCTTGAGAATTACTAGCAAAAGCTACGCTTGGTAAAACTGTACTCAAAATTAAAACCGCAACTAAAAAACTTGAAATTTTTTTACTGATTTTTACCAAAATTCATCCTCCTAACTCTTTATTTCTATTTTGTATACTATAAAATTCATACTGCAATATTTTTTAAAACCCTATTTTCGTATTATGTGTCTTCTTGCATTTATTTGTTTAGCTCTCTAACATCATTGCTAAGGTTTTTTAACCCGCATCATTATTTACAAAAATAAAATAGCAAACATATATTTATTATTGAGCATATGCCTTTAAATGCAACTAGTCAAGTTCTATTTCATGATTATCTTATTTGATCGCCTATGGTGATAGCTCAACGTATTGAAAGATTACCAAAATATTACCGGATATGATCAACGATATTATCCAGTTGTTCCATTTGCACTCTTTCTTCCTCTCGTCCAAACACATCTAACTGGATGCGCAAAGATCGCATATCTGAGCTGAAGTTATAGTTTTGTTTCAGGTAGCCTCAGAAATTTAATTATTTTTTATATTTGCAAATTTAGTTAAAACCATTAAAATGAAATTAGTTGTAAGAATAACCGCTATCAATTAGTGATAAATGGTACCTATTCGAAATATATCGTGTACGCCTGTCAATACACGAAATCAAAATATTACGGAGAAAGTATATGTCTTCCTTGTTTTAAAAATACTTGATGACTATTAAAGCGGTCTCGCCATTAAAGAGATAGTGAATTTTGGGTGTTTTCATTGCCATGGCAATGGCATAAAGTCCTGTTTCCTTAACAGCAATTAACGAAGATTGACTGCAAAACCAGGTATCAAACAGTACATATTTTGCGCTGTTTCCTGATTTCAGGGCGGATCAAATCAGCTCAAACATAACTAGCCGTCGCTTTTCGTCTTGATTGACTTAGGCTGCAAGGCTTCTTTTATCCAGACTGTTATCCGCCTTGTTCAGAAGATTTTGTCATCAGCTGATGAAAGCAATGAACCTGCAACCGGGATGAAGGTGTTTCTGTCAGACCAGCCCAGAGTTAGCAAACGAAATCCTCTTGTGTATCGGTGTTTCACATGGTCGAAGACGGGTGATGCACTGGTTAGTTTCTCTGGCGGCAACCAAGGTGGTAAACTTCTGCCAATGGATCTTGCAGGAGTTTGTGAATCAATAGATCGTATCTTTTTCGAACTCCAGACAATGATGATGGGTCACATAATTCATGTATATCGATCGGTTGGTAAAAACGATGCTTAAAAGATACTCAAAACCGAAATCACCGGAAAGCCTCTGGTTTTGTAGGCATTGCATGCTTTTAAATGTGAGCTTACCTGATATTTTTTTCAAAATACGCACCACTAGTTTAGAATTGGAATTTAAGTCTGTATTGGTTTGTGTTATAATTTTCATAGCATGAACCTCCAGTTAATTATTTATGTGCGAAGTTTGAGTTAATCATACAAAAAATAGAAACCGCAGATCATCTACTATCTGCGGTTTCTATTTCAGGAATGAAAATAAAAGGAGGCTTATTTGTTTCCTTACTGATGATAATAAGCCTAAAATCTTTAACTATTCTGTAAATTATATCAATTGGCTGAAAATTAAGAAAACGCTAAGCTAGTGCCAGTGCTCACTTGGTGTTTTGCCAATCACCTAAAAAGCAAAGTATCGCCTAATGATACTTTTGCTCTTAGTTCACTGATATTCTTGTTGTTTTAACCGACTTCTTCAAATAACTCCTCAACGACTTGCATTTCACCGCTTTTCAGCAGGCTTTCACAATCCAGAAGCAACTGAATCTTTCCTTCGGCTTTTCCAAAACCCTTTATATAGTGGTTTGTGAAACCAGTTATTTTTGATGGCGGGGGAGCAATTTCATCGTCATTGATTGTTAGCATATCTTCAACGCCGTCTACAATCAAACCAAAAGATACCGCATCGATACTGATGACAATAATACTGGTTCTTTCGTCATAATCTACCGATTCGATTCCAAATTTCAGCCGACCATCAATGGCCGGTATAATTACTCCTCTTAAATTAACGATCCCTTTTATATAAGAGGGAGCTTCTGGAACACTCGTAATTAATTGCATCCCGACGATTTCAGTCACATATTTAGTTTCAACCGCAAATACTTCTTCCCCTAAGTGAAAAGTTAAATATCTGCCGTGCTGATTCTCTTCTTTTATTTGGTCTTCTTGACCAATATTATCAGTCATTCAAATTTTCCTTTCATCGCTACAGCGAGTATTTTTTATTATTAAATATTATATTCTCAGTTGTAAACCCTATCATTAATTTTACCCTAAAATTTTAGTTATTAACAGAGAAATAATAGCGAGACAAAAGTAATATTTTATTTTTCTGAATTCATTAATCCTCAATTAACTGCAAAGAAAAAAGATTTGAATCAGATTTATTTTATATTTTTTTTGTATTCATGACTCTCATGGCATTAAAAATGGCAATCAAAGCCACTCCTACATCTGCAAATACTGCTTCCCACATTGATGCTAAACCCAGTGCACCTAATGCAAGGAATATGGTCTTTACAACCAATGCAAAAACGATATTCTGAAAAACAATGACCCTCGTTCTTTTTGCTATTCGGATTGCCGATGCTAATTTTGATGGCTCATCCGTCATGATGACAATATCGGCGGCTTCAATCGCAGCATCTGATCCTAAACATCCCATAGCTACTCCAATATCGGCTCTTGCCAGTACTGGAGCATCGTTGATCCCATCACCTACAAAAACAAGCTTCCCTTTTGTGGATTTTTTGCTTTCCAGCCATTCGAGTTTCTCAACTTTATCTTCAGGCAGTAATTCGGAATATACTTCATCGAGTCCCAACTGCTTTCCGATTTTATCACCCATAGCTTTTAAATCTCCTGTGAGCATAACCGTCTTTCTAATGCCCAGAGATTTAAGCTCTTTAATGGCATGCACTGAGTCTTCTTTAACTTCGTCTGAAATGATGATATGGCCTGCATATTTCCTATTGATGGCGATATGTACCACTGTTCCTAACGTTTCAATATCATCACTATGCTTAAAGTTTTCATTATCCATTAACTTCGAATTACCTGCAAAAACCTCATTCCCGTTGATCGTTACACTTATTCCATTTCCTGCTATCTCCTGATAGTTTTTGATGCGACTCTTATCAATTTCAGCATGGTAAGCATTCATAATTGAATGTGCTATCGGATGATTTGAATAACTTTCAGCATAAGCTGCGTATTCGAGAAGCTTCTCTTTTGTATATTCCTTTTGAGGATTCATTTGCGTTACCTTGAATACGCCTTTTGTAAGCGTACCGGTCTTATCAAAGACTACTGTTTCAACATTATTTAAAGCTTCAAGATAGTTACTGCCTTTTATCAAAACACCTCTTTTTGAAGCACCGCCGATACCACCGAAAAATCCCAAAGGTATTGAAATCACTAGCGCACATGGACAAGATACCACTAAGAATACCAGCGCACGATAAACCCAATCAGAGAAAACAGCTCCTGGTATTATCAGCGGAGGTATAATAGCCAGCGCAAGAGCACCAAAGACAACCACCGGGGTATAATACCGTGCAAACTTTGTGATGAATTGCTCCGTGGGTGCTTTTCTGCTGCTGGCATTTTCCACCAGATCCAAAATCTTTGATACTGTGGAGTCACCAAAATCTTTTGTCACTTTAACCGACAGAACACCGTTTTTATTAACAAATCCACTTAAGGCATCTTGTCCCGGTTCCAATTCCCTAGGGATGGATTCACCGGTTAATGCGGATGTATCAACCATTGAAAGTCCTTCGATGACTTTTCCATCCAGCGGAATTTTTTCTCCCGGCTTTATCAGTATCACATCTCCGATATTCACATTTTCCGGTGATACTTTTTGAAGTTCATTCCCTACTTTCAAATTTGCATAATCAGGTCTTATATCCATTAATGAAGTGATTGATTTTCTGGAATGATCCACTGCCATATCCTGAAATAATTCGCCAACCAGATAGAACATCATAACCGCTACGCCTTCAGGATACGCACCGACAAAGAAGGCCCCAATTGTCGCAACACTCATCAGAAAATGCTCGCTAAACACCTGACCTCGAGTGATTCCTTTTATTGCCCGTAAAACGATGTCGCCGCCGACAATAATATAACTGATTAAAAACAAAGTTAATTCCAGCCAATTCTGAAAATCAAAGATCAACCCTATGGCAAATAACGCCCCACCGATTACAAGTTTAATGATTTGGGTTTTGCGATTATCTCCGTTTTCGTCTACATTTTCGCTGTTCTCTTTTATATTTTTTTTTGCGCTTCTGCTTTTCAAAACAACTTTTACATCCGGTTCATGCTTATGCACGATAGATTTGATTTGATCTACTATCGTTTCTACCTCGGCATCTGCTTCTATCCCTAACGTCAATGTCTTATTAATGAAATTCATGGATGCATTAACTCCGCTTATCTTATTGACGTCACACTCTATCTTGGATGCGCAGTTAGCGCAGTTTAGTCCTTCGAGTATCAATTCTTTTTTTAGCATCATTGATCCTCCCTTAATTCTAGAATATGTGTCAATCCCTGGTTAAATATTTGTTTGACATGTTCATCATCTAAAGAGTAGAAAACAATTTTTCCTTCTCTTCTGTTTTTAACCAAATCTGCCTGTTTTAAGACTCTAAGTTGGTGAGATACAGCTGATTGGGTCATGTTTAATAGAAATGCGATATCACACACACACATTTCAGCTTCATCCAACGCCCAAAGTATTTTGATTCTTGTGGAATCCCCAAAAACTTTAAATAATTCTGCGAGATCATATAGTGTCTCTTCCTGAGGCATTTTGTTTTTTACCTGTTTTACAATATCTTCATGAATCACATCACAGTCACACCGTTCGATCGGTTGCACTTTATTAGTCATCTTGTCACCTCTGTTTTATTTCAGTTGAACATTTGAACAATTGTTCATATATTATATCGCTATTATAACTCCTCTGTTCTTGGTTTGTCAATTATTATATGATTAATTGTTCAAGTGTTCATATAATGAGCTGAACTAATGCCAGCACAAAAATTATTCGTGCAATTTTCCTCTAAATATCTTCAAAGTTCACTGTACAAGCTTAATTACCGCTACTTAAATAAAGCCCTCATTATAAAAGTGATCGTGGTGTTTTACTTATCACTCCTACTCAAATACGGGCTTCTCTGCGAATAATCGATTCCTTTTTGCACTAATTCTTTTTTTATCCTCTTATTCATAACCTTAGCCAGATAGCAATATACAATGCCTGGCATTTTTAGTTGAGAGTCATAATATAATTGTGCCGGTGAAATTTCTCCATTTTCAATATGATTTAAAAATAGATTGAAGTTTTTCTTTATTTTTTTTGCATTCGGGAGTTTATTTAAAGAGGTACCATTGATCACCGGGCCCAATCCGATGACAAAACCGCCTTTGTATATGATATTACTCTCTGTACTGAATATTTCCAGCATTTTTAATCCGGATTCATGGGTATGGACATAAGGCATGCCCCCTTGTATGATGCCATACAGTTTTTGTCCATGGAGGATTTCCTGATTCTCCGTCATCTGATCTAAAAGATAAACTGTGTCTGCCGGAAAACTATCAATATATGAAGGGCCAACCATGATGATCGTATCCGATTCTTCAATACCATCCAATATTACCATCATATTCTTCAGATTCTGATACAAATCAATTATTTCTGACTGATGCCCTCTTTCATATAAAAAATCCCTGCACAGATTCGAAAGCATAACACTTGTACCTTTTTTCCTAGGACTTAGATTAATAATCACGGTTCTTTTCATAAGCTCATTTCCTCCACCATTTTCGTTGTTAGATTATCGTCAATATCATAATCTACCACATACGAATTCCCTTGAATATCCATAATGTTAATATTCTCCGCTACCAGTTCTTTAAAAACTTCTTTTTCCCCCACACTGCAATGATCTTTCACACCAACAGCATAGAGTTTACAGTTATTCCCCATCATACCTTTAACCAGTTCTCCTTTTTTCACATGATAGTAGCGATTTCCAATTACCGCACATTTATCAAAAACCCTTTTTGTTTTAAAGGAATATGCTCCCCATTTCACAGGCGTTACCAACAGCATCACATCTGAACGAATTAACCTGGGAAAAATCCAGTCTGCGTCATCTCTTACTACACATTTTCCAAATGTCTTATCAGTACACCCACCACAACTGTAACATGGTTCAACATTCACATCAGCGATGGATATATATTCGGCTTTCACCCCTTTTTCACAAAATCGATCATATAATTTCTGCCCTACATTTTGAGTCGTATCATCAGATAATATCGTTATCATTATTGTAACTCCTTATATGGATTTAATATTTATGTAATACATTACCTTTTGTCTACTGATAATATATTACATATTTTACAGTGTGTCAACATTTTTTTGAGTTTCTAATTTTTAATCAACAACTAAAAAGCAAGACTCTCAAAACTGGAATTCCGTTTTGAGAGCCCTAACTTTTTACTCTTTATTAATGCTATCATTTCAATTTCATTAATTCTTTCAATATTGATAGTTATCTATTTGAAAAATTCAATTTTTTCCAATACTTCAGTTATTTTTTTCATATCCAATGGTTTGTTGGCATAGGCGTTGCACCCAAAATCAAAGGCTGATTGAATAATATTCGAATCTCCTAAGACTGTAGTCATAATAATCTTTGCCTTTTCAGCTTCTGGCAGGTCTTGTTGTTTTTCTAAATCTCGTATGGTTTTTAAGACTTTAACTCCGTCGATTTTAGGCATCATAATATCCAAACAGATTAAATTATAAGGTGTTTTTTCCTGAACATTAAGCATATAGGCATCGATTGCTTCAAGCCCGTCCACTACTAAATCGCAATCCCCATATTTGCTTAAAAATTTACTTAAAAACTTACGACTTACCATATCATCTTCCGCAATTAAAATTCTTTTCATCGCACTATCCTCCTAAACTTTATCTTGATTCATCATTAGCCAAATTTCTTCAATCCGCTGTAAATATTCGGGTATATTTTCCAATTGATCCTTGCGAATCGCCAATTCTAGCTTAAAAACCAGATTTTTTAATCCTATTACGTTTGTTTCATCAAAAAGTTGTTTTAATTGATGAGCAACTACCTCTGTCATCACAAAATTTCTATCCATGACAAGGGCTTTGAGCTGCGTTATTTTCTGATTAATTTCTATTCTTGTTCTCCCATCTACTGTTACTGGTATATTTTCATTTTTCTCGGAATTCTCATTACTGTTTTTATGATAACGTTCAACTCGAGATCTTATCATGGCCAGTTCACTGGTATCTTTATTAATTAAATATTCACTAAGGAAGCTTTTCATTTGATTCCGATCCACCGGTTTTGATAAATAGCTGTCCATACCACTGGCTCTGAATATCGTCTCATCCCCTTTAAGTGCATAAGCTGACAATGCAACGATCGGGGTTGCTTCATTTAATAAGAGATCTAATTGGGGGAGATCAAAATAATCTATATCTTCCAATTCTTTTTTTCGCCGAATAATTTGCGTCGCCATTATCCCATCCATTACCGGCATTTGAACATCCATCAGAATTAGATCATATTTATTTTTCCCTGACAAAAGAACTCCTTCTTTTCCATTTCCAGCCAAATCCGTCTCAATTCCAAAACTTTCCAGCATTTTACACATAACAATCTGATTGACCCGGTCATCTTCTACTAATAAAATTTTACTGCCATTAAACCTGGTCTCCGGAACGCTTTCTTTTAGTTCTACTCCTGTTTTATTTGTAGATCTCATTGGAATATGAACAGAAAAGGTGCTCCCTGAACCAAATTCGCTGATAAAACCAACTTTTCCTTCCATCATATCTGTTAACTGCCTGGTGATTACCAATCCGATACCTGTGCCTCCGTACTTTCTGGTATGCGAGCCATCAATTTGACTAAAACTCTTGAAAAGTTTTGAATATTTACTCGGATCAATTCCGATACCTGTGTCTTTCACATCAATATGAAGCATCACTTGATCTGTCTTTTCAGAAACAACCTCCTGATTGACAATCAATTTCACTGACCCTACATTAGTAAATTTAATAGCATTGCTCAGCAGATTATTTAAAACTTGTTTAAGTCGTCTGCTATCACCGATAACAAATATTTTCGGCACATTTTCATAATGAACACTTAAGTTTAATCCTCTTTCCATCGCATGATTTCGATGCATTTTCATGGTCGATTCAATCAGATTGATGAGATTAAAACTCATTGGTTCAATCATCAATTTCCCTGCTTCAATTTTGGCAAAATCCAAAATATCATTAATGATATCTATCAATGAATGGACGCACCCTTTAGCAGTTTCTAAGTTTTCCTTCTGTTCATCAGAAAGAGGTTCCATCATGGTAAGATCAATCATACCGATAATACCGTTAAGAGGTGTTCTAATTTCGTGGCTCATATTTGCTAAAAATTCACTTTTTGCACGATTGGCTTCTTCAGAGCGTTCCATCGCAGATTTCAATTTTATTTCAGTTTGCTTCTTAGCATCGATGTCCCAGGTAAGCACTGCAATATGATCTGGTTCGGGACTGCAAATAGATGCTTCCACCCATCGTTTCAACCGTTCTGAATAATATTCTTTAACATTAATATTTTTACTTTCATAAAGTTCTTTATTAAAGTATTCGAGAAGCATACTGATTTCTTCTGGAGCAAGAAAGTTTATCTTAGTAACCCGATGACCGATAATCATATTGCGACTAACACTAAATAGTTTTTCAGTTGCTTGATTCATTTCAATCAGCTCTGCATCGATGATTGTCTTGTTATCATCATAAACTGCTTTGAAATATGTAATACTGCTGTCCAGGTTTGTAAATAACGAAAAATACTTTTTCTGACTTTTTCGAAATAGTTCTTCGGCACATCGTTCATCATGAATATCAAGAAATAGACCAATTATTCCAGCGAATTCACCATTTTTTTCATAATAAGGATTTCCCATTCCCCTGAAAATCCGATAGGTTTCATCTGATGCCGATAATTCAACTTCAATATTGAAAGATTTCTCCATCAGAAAAGCTTCATTAAAAACCTGATAAAGCTGTATATATTCAGAAGGTTTCATATGCATCTGGAGTGCTTCCAAAAATGATCCCTTATCGATATTCATATAGGATTTTAATGTTTCATTAAAAAAATCACACTCATGATTTTTATCTATTTTAAAAATCATCATCGGCAAACTATCTAATGTTATCATACAAGCATTTCGGGCATCTTTCAAACTTTTTTCATAGTAAATTGTTTCAGTGATATCTTCAATCGTCATGACAAACTCTATTTTTTCCTCAATGATGCTTATCATGATGCTGGTATTTAAAAATATTAGATGTTCAACTCCATCTCTGATGTATTTAAAGGGAACCAAATTTTCTTTTACTGCTATTTCGTCTGCTATCACCTTATTCATTGCGTTTCTTATTCTGCAGAAAGCACAGTTTAATGAAGTATTGCAACCACCTTCAAAACTATTCACACACCCAAAAGCATCTCCGAAACCTTTTCCAATCACTTTGCCGCTATCCATTCCAAAGATTTTTAGAAATGCCTGATTAGTTACACGAATGATTCCGTTTATATCAGTGATTACCATGGCTGTTGGCATCAGTTGAAATATTGTTTTATAATTATTACGTTCTTTCTTAATTAATTCTTCTGCATGGATAATTTTTGAAATATCCCGAAAGACAATAACATTGCCGATCTGTTCTTCTGTATCTGAAAAAACAGGTGATAAACGAGCTGACAAGTATTTAATTTCACCGTCGGGGTTAATATAAAAAGACCGGGATGGGAGACCAATACTATGATTGATTTTTCCAAAAAGAATGGGAGCCTTTCTTCCATGACAATAAATTTTAAAGACTTCAGTAAATGGTTTTCCAATCAATTCAGAAGAAGGGCTCCCTAATATTTCAACAGCCATGACATTAAGAAAATCGACACATCCATCAAGCCCACTGGTCAGAATGGCATCTCCAGCACTATAAAGAGTGGAAACCAGCCATGCCTTATCTTTAGATTCCAGTTGTTCTTTAATTTTTTTCATTCGACCCTCCATTTACCTGTATAATTTTCTAATTCATGATTTTTTCTCCCTACATCTCTATTTTCTCTTCTTAAAATTTAATCTTTTAAACGCATTTTTGATAGACTGAAGGCATCATGTATTTAAATTTTGTTGTTCGCAGATCAATAGATTCAGAGTGACCGATAAATAGATAACCTCCAGGTTCAAGGCAATCATACATTTTTTCTGAAAGTCGATCCTTTGTGGGTTGATCAAAATAAATCATCACATTCCGACAAAATATAACATCTAATTTTTGATTAAATGGGAACACCGGATTCATTAGATTGAACCGACGAAAGATTACATTATTTCTAATTTCGTCACTAACCCTAACAAAACTATCATCCTGACTTACAAAATATTTTAGTTTCCAGGCCCTTGGGAGGGGGTCGATATCTTCACAACTGTAAATTCCTTTTTTTGCAGTTGCCAATACTGTGGTTGAAATATCAGTAGCCAAAAGACTTGTATCCCATAAAGGTGTATCTTTTTCAAAATACTCCTTCATGATACAAGAAAGAGTATAAGGTTCTTCTCCAGTTGAACTGGCCGCACACCATAATCGAATATCATGCTTCGCCCCATTTTCTTTCTTTTTCTTTAAATCAGGCAACACAGTATTTTTAAAATACTCAAAATGATCCGATTCTCGCATAAAATAAGTATGATTGGTAGAAACTTTATCAATCAATACAGAACAAGCCCCTCCGGTTTTATCGTTGATCAGATACTGGTAGTATTCCGAAAAAGAATCAAACCCCAATTCAATGAGCAACTTGCGCAGCCGCCCAACGAGAAGCAGTTCTTTATTCTTTTTTAAGTTAATTCCAGACTCCTTATAAATATAATCCGTCAGGAGCGCATACTCTTCTTTCGTAATTTCAATCATTCGTGTCACCTCTCATAATTTTCAATTACACTTATCTAATATTTTCCAAACTCATCATCACTAAGAAGAATTCGTTTATCTGAAGAGATCTCTGTTTCCTTCTTTTTGTTTCTCATAATTGCCTGTTTATTTTCCTCTTTCATTTTATCAAACATTCGTATCATTTCAGTATTTAATTGATCATAACTCCCACCTTCCAAAAATGAATTTCGTCGAAGTCTAAAACGGGCAACCTGTTCTTTCAAAAGCTCTGCCTGACTAGCCAGTTCTTCACTGGCTGCAGCGGTTTCCTCTGAAGTCGCTGAAGTAGCCTGAACGACATTAGAAATCTGAACTATCCCCTGATTAATCTGTTCAACCCCAATTGCCTGTTCATTTGAAGCTACCGAAATATCATTAATAAGTGTGTATACTTTCTCTATCGATTCTACAATCTGATTCAGGGCTGTTGCTGTTTCGTTAGCAATCTTAGTGCCTCCTTCAACTTTCTTGATTGAACCTTCAATAAGTGCTGTGGTTTCTTTTGCAGCATTCGCTGAACGCGCTGCCAGATTTCTGACTTCTACCGCCACCACCGCAAATCCTTTACCATTCTGCCCCGCTTTAGCTGCTTCTACAGCAGCATTAAGTGCCAGAATATTTGTTTGAAACGCAATTTCATCAATGACTTTAATAATTTTATATATATTGTTGGATGAATCACTAATATCTTCCATTGATCGTAACATTTGCTGCATATGATCATTTCCGGAAATTGCATTATCTTTTGTATTTTTAGCTAATTCATTGGCCAGATTTGCATTATCTGCATTTAAACGTGTCTGCGACGCAATCTCTTCGACTGATGATGTCAGCTCCTCCACAGAACTTGCCTGTTCAGTTGCACCCTGAGCTAAAGAAATACTTGAATCCGAAACCTGTCGGGAACCGGTTGAGACTTGATCGGTTGCCTCATTAATATTGTGCAAAACTTCATTGATATTCGTCAGCATTTGATTATAAGAATCTGCCAATATTCCCATCTCATCCTTTGAATGAATATCAACAGTTACATCCAAATCTCCATCCGCCATTTTCTTGGATGCCGCCATCATTTTACGAATGGGTTTTTTTATCGTAGATGACACAAAGAAGCCCAAACAAATCGAAAGTGTTATTCCAATTACTATGATTATTATGGTCATAACCGTTGATGAGTTCGCAATTGCGTTATTATTTTTTGATGTATCTTCAGCAGTTTGAAGTTTTATTTCAATCGCACGGTTTATATCATTGTTAATAACTCCTCGTGTATTTGTAAAATCACTACCATTTTTAAGCGCAGCTGCCTCAGGCTGCTTTCCCTGTTTTGCAAGTGAAATTACTTCTGAGACAAGTTTATCAAAATTCTCTTTTTTAGCCGTAATCTCTGCGATCAGTTGTTTTCCTTCCTCGGATACTAAAGTTGTATTAATACTGCTCAAATATTCATCAAAAGATGCACTATTTTTCTGAATGCTGGTTTCAAGTGTGGCTATTTCTTCCTGGGATGTTGCTGTCGCAACGTCATCAAGACTTAAATTTATTTCAGAAAAAGATTCGACGAGATAAATCAGTTCACCTAAGGGTACGATCATCTTTTGATAAAGATATGTGTCCTGTTTATCCACGGTTGTGATATTAACTACACCAAGAATACCAATCCCCCCTGCAATTAAAGCAACAAGTAAAAAACTGAAAATCAATTTTACCATTTACATTTTTAAATTATTAAACCAATTCATTCTATTTTCCTCCCATATTGATCTTCATTCAACGTTTTTTCGAATTCATTATGCATTAGTACTTTTTCACAATCCAACAGTAGTTTTACTTCATCACCAACTTTACCGATGTTTTTGACAAATTGGTTTGAAATTCCTGTACTCATCATGGGTTTGTCGATAATATTATCGTCAGCAATCGATACAACTTCTGAAACACTGTCGACGATAAGACCTACAGTATCTGCTTCTATATCAGTGACGATAATGCAGGTTCGTTCATTATAATCTACAAAATTCTTACAAAAACGCAATCGCATATCCATGATTGGAATAATTCGGCCTCTTAAATTAATGATGCCTCGGATATAATCCGGTAATTCTGGAACTTCCATGTATGGCAGTATTCCAATAATCTCTGTGACATAGCCAATCCAAATCCCATAGGCTTCATCTTCCAATAAAAATGTGAGATACTGTCCCTTTTGATCAATTTCTTCATCAAAAATATTCACGGCTTCATTATTCATCTTTTATTTCCTTTCATAAAAAGCTATTGGAGCCGCAATCCTGTAAGCCCCCCTATGTCCATAATCAAACTGATACTCCCGTCAGCCAGAAGGGTACATCCAGCCAATCCAATAATTTTCTTTGTAGATGTTACATAATGGGGAAGGGATTTCACCACCACCTGTTGTTGTCCCAGAAGTTCATCTGCAAAAATACAAATTCGTTTTTCATCCTGTTCCACCATAATAAGAATGCCTTTTGATAAATCAGTTTGACCATTTTTTATTTTGTAATGTTCATGCAATCGCAAAATCGGATAACATTTTCCTCGAATCATGACCATTTCATTATTATCCGGATCTCTAAAACAATCACCTGCCTGAGGTCTGAAAGATTCTGAGATTGTGGTTATGGGTATCGTATACCGAGATCTGCCGACACTAATGTTCATACCTTCGACAATGGCCAAGGTTAATGGAATTTTCATAGTAATGGTCGTTCCACGATTAGGTTCGCTTTCAACCAGCACTACTCCGCCGATGCTTTCTAAATTTTTCACCACCACATCCATGCCAACGCCCCGTCCAGAATACTCAGTAATTGCCTCATTTGTAGAAAATCCCGGTAGTAGAATAAGTTTATAAATTTCCCGATCCGTTAGTTCTTCTTCGGATTTTTCTAAAATTCCATTTTTTTTCGCTTTTTCAATGATTTTTTCTTTTGATAGCCCCTGCCCATCATCTTTTACAATAATAAGAACATCGCTGCCCATATTTTTAGCTTCCAGAATAATATGTCCAACTTTATCTTTTCCTTTTGCCAGTCGCTCATCCTCGTCTTCAATACCATGATCAATTGAATTCCTGATTACATGCATCAAAGGATCCGAAATATGTTCAATGATATTTTTATCAACTTCTGTCTGTTCACCTATAAATTCCATCACTATTTCTTTGTTTAGTTTCTTACACATATCCCGGACAATTCGGTTCATTTTCATGAAAGTATTTGATAACGATACCATCCTTATGGCCATCACCATATCCTGAAGTTCTTCAGTAATTTTATGCAACTCTAAAGATGCTTTATGGAAATTCTCGGATTCAATATTTTCGACATCCGGACTTTGGGTAACCATCGATTCAGATATTACCAATTCACCCACCAAGTTCATAAGTTTATCAAGTTTATCAACATTTACACTAATCATGGCTTGACCATTAGCACCATTTCCATTTGAGCCATTGGGTTTTCTCGTCACTTCATTTGATGCGAACTTTGAATTTTTTTCCGCAGATAAATCAATCAATGATGCTTGCGGCATCGCTGGCTTAGCAACTTTCAATTCTTTCTGAAATGCTTTCAAAGCCTTTTCATCCACTTCTCGGACGGATAATCGATCAGCAAAAATGCACTTATCAAAATAAGCTTTAATCATTTCATAACCAACATCCGACTTCATATAAACTTCAAATCCCATCTCCCGAATTTCAATGGCAGTCTCGGGATTGTCGGCAATATCTGCTGGTGAAAAATAAATTTCTTCTACCATATCCATTAGTCCTAAAACCAAAGTATACGCACGGATATTTTCCATCATGCAATCATCTTGAAAAAAAACAAGAGCATGATAGCAGGCACTTAATGATATGGCTGGATTTTTTTCCTGGGGTATATAATATTGTTTAGCCTTTGTTGTCTCCGGCTTATCCTTTATTTCAGCTCCGTCAAATTTCGCTTTCATTCCATCAAGAAAGATTTTTAAGGTTTCAATCAAGGTTTCAGCATCACCATCCGGTTCATTTTTATTTGTAATTTTTTCGACTTCAATTTTTATAAAATCAACGCATTCCAAACCAAGGTCAGAAATACCTGAATAATCCAGCTGTTCCGGTTTTTGTTCTCTTATAAAATAAAAAACATCTTCAACGGTATGGGCCACCGTTTCAATCGTATTAAAAAGCATCATGGCCGACGAACCTTTAATTGTATGCATAAAACGAAATATCTCACTGATATTTTCAGCACTGAAACCACCCTGTTTTTCACTACTGATAATTGCTTGCTCCAATTGATCCAACATTTGATTGGTTTCGAAAATATATATATCCATCATTGGTTCGTTTTCAAAATTCACTGACACATTCCCCCTCCATCATCCAAATTGTTTTATTCCTTAAGTTTAAAGATTGGAATTCTTTTTTTAAGGCCATGTTTTAATGACTACCCTTAATATTTAAAGTTAACAATTTATATTTACAAATCATGAAAATATTTCTGAGGATTGAGGATAAAGTAATTTAATAACAAAGATTCTTTCTCTAACATCAAAAAAACTCTTCTTTCGGATTAAATCATCGATTGATTTACCGAAAAAAGAGTTGTTGTAGCTATTAAATCATGTTTCTTATTTATTAATCTGAATTCCGATCATTTTTTTAATTGGAATTGTCCGATCATTTCCTTTAACATTTCTGCCTGACCGGAAAGCTCTTCACTGGCTGCTGCACTCTGTTCAGCCGTTGCCGAATTATTTTGAACCACCTGGGCAACCTGCTCAATCCCCATGTTGACCTGGGCAATACCAGAAGCCTGTTCATTGGAATCTTCTGCAATATTTCCTACTAAATNTGTTACTTTNACGATTCCTTCAACGATTTCATTAAGCGCTGCTGCTGTTTCATCCGCAATTTTTGTCCCGTCTTTTACCTTTTCGATGGATCCTTCAATAAGACCTGATGTTTCTTTGGCAGCTTCCGCACTTCGTGCTGCCAAAGTACGGACTTCTTCTGCAACTACTGCAAATCCTTTACCATGTTGTCCGGCACGCGCAGCTTCAACAGCAGCATTCAAAGCCAGGATATTCGTCTGGAAAGCAATGTCGTCAATGACTTTAATAATTTTTGATATGTCACTGGAAGATTTATTGATTTCAGNCATTGAATTCTGCATTTCTGCCATTTGTGCATTGCCTTTAGNTGCNTACTCCTGAACATCCGTNGTCAAGTCTTTGGCTTTGTTCGCATTAATTGCATTTTGTTTCGTCTGATCTGCAATTTCCGCAATGGAGGCTGATAACTCCTGTACAGAACTTGCCTGTTCCGTCGAACCTTGAGCTAATGCCTGACTGGCGTCAGATACTTGATTGGAGCCTGCTGTGACTTGTTTGGCGGCATCATTGATGTTCCCGACTAAAGAATTTAATGTTTCAACAATTTTATTTAATGCATAGGATACATCAGCAAAATCATTTTGCCATATTTCAACACTTTCAATATCAAGGTTTCCACCGGCAATATTTCCGGTTACCTCGGATATTTTCGAGACAACCATGTTTAAATTAGTGGCGGTGTTATTGACCGACTGTTTAAGATCATCAAACTCGCCTTCGTACTCGCCTTTAACAGTCACTTGCAAATTTCCACTTGACATTTTATTCATGACATCAGCAATTTCTCGTATTGGTTTTGCAATTTCTTCAAGAATATTATTCATGCCCCCAATCAGAGTCTTCCATGATCCGTTGAATTTTGTTTCATCCACCCTTGTGTCCAGTTTTCCTTCAACTGCTGCAGTGGTTATCCTTGAGGCATCTTCAATCAGGTTACCAATGGAATTCTTTACATGATTTAAATTTTCTCCTATTTCTGTAAATTGATCATGTAATTCAACTGTATATTCGTTTGCTTCAGCAATATTCATGTCAAAGTCTAAATCGCCTTCTGCCAAACGCAATAAGTTCTTTTCCAAACGCGAAACTTCTTTATTGGTATAAATGTTTCCACTCATAACTGATGTTAAATCTGAACTCATTTCTATAAAACCTATGTTTTCCCCCTTCCTATTCTGCACATAATTTGTGTTTTTTTGGTTATAGCCTCCCTCGAATTCGAATTGCATTTCTGTAATTCCTTTAGAAATCAATCGATAGATAGCACAGGCATCAGTACATTCTTTTGAATTACAAACCGCTATGTTAAATTCACAGCAGTCTGTTCCATAAACCGATTCTCGATCTTTAATAATACCCGCGGCCTGCAATTTTCCTTCCAATATTTTATTTATAAATGACCATTTAACATCCAAGTCTGCAACGAGAATTGGATTAGGAATCGCATCAAGCATTGACTCATACCAAAACATCTTATCATCAGCATTATCTATTGTCTGATTGACGTTTTCAATTATCTTTTTATAATTCCCTGTAATTCCAATTGCATTACCCTTTTTATTAAAAATTCCCCTGCCAGTTAAATCTGAAAGCATCGCCGTATCCGTTTCAACTCGTTTAACAGAATCTCTTATTATTATTAAACCCTTCCCAATTAGATCTTTTTCAGATATTGGTTGAATTTCAATTGATAAGTCTCCATCTGCCATCTTCTTGGTAACAATCGATTGAATTTTCATATTTTCCGCAATTGATGCAATCGCCAAACTCAGTTCGCCTAATCGATCTCTTGAATTTTGAATACTCCTATTTTGCTCAACTGCAGTATCGCCTATTGCAAGCAGACTAGCAATGTCTGCTAATTCATTTATTTTTTTTGAGATTCCTTTTGATGCTAAAATGATTGCTCCCAGTATGATAACCAGTCCGATTCCTTCAGTTATCCATACAACACTTCGAGCATTTTCAGCATACAATAGTGTCCCAACCATTAATGCGAATACGATTACAGTTGGTAATCCCATAGACAGAATCATTTTTGATAACAAGCTCTTGTTTTTTTCCATTTTTTCACCTTTTCCTTTTAAATTTTTACTCTTTTCTTTTTAATCTATTATTTTTCAGACGTAATCTGTCTTTTTCAATCAGTCAATCATTTTATCTTCGTTTAAATTATCTTTTGTTTTCTAATTTATCTGCATTATTAAAATGCACGTCGATCCTTACGAATTCATTATATAGATATTATCACTGTTGCATTTAAATTTCAAGAAAAACATTTTGTTCGCATTTAAAAAAAGCGAAGTATCATAATATGACACTTCGCTTTGAGTTTCAGATTTTTTCCTTAATATACAATAAAATATAATTATCTTTTGTACCTTACATTATTTAATAGCAAACCATAAAACTATACATGTATAAATTTACATATATACTTTAACATTGCAGCATTAACACGTCAATCCTTTCTTTGTTCGCATATAGCTTAGTATTGATAATTCGTTGTTTTTGTGGTTTAATTAATTGATTTTATATTATAGAAACGGAGAAACTATGAATGTTAATAAAGTAAAACAAACAAACAAACAACTTATTTATGATACTGCCAAAAATCTTTTTTTTACTGAAGGTTACCAAGTTGGCTTTCGTCGCATCGCTCAAAAAATTGGTATCAGCCAAGGCCTGATCACCTATCATTTCAAGACTAAGCGCAATATTGCTATCGAAATTTATAAAGAAGACTATCAGATTTTATCAACCTACCTCAAATATATTGTTAATCCTGACGAAGATATTTTTTTATACATTGTCAGCTTTTATGATCTCAATTCGCGCATAAATAAAGCCAATCCTGAAAAGCTCAATTTTGTCAAGATGACCCAATCGGAAAATATTAGCTGCGAAGCCATTTATGCAAGTAGTTTTAAGCAGACTTATCTTGAATTAATCAAACATATGCGGCCAAACTGCTATGATAAAGAAAAAAATCTCACTCTTTTTCTAGCAACCACCTATTCTACTTTTAGTGCCATTCTACAAAAGCAAAATGAAGGTTTTGATTTTAGTGATGATGAGTCTTTGACCCATTCAGTCGATTTAATATACTATTGTTTGGGATATGATCGAGATCCGAAACGCAGCGTTGACATTATTCAAAAGGCAAAAAAACGGGTGGATTCCTTACTTGCCAAATATCCCCACCTGTTGGATATTCACCAGTATTTTATAAAATAAAAGCAATACAATTTCTATATTATTTAAAATTTTCTGGTTTCATCGGATATTTTGAACATTTGCGGGCTTCTTCCATAAAGGCCAGTGAATTTTCCAAAGGAGTACCATAAGCCGTATCACATCCGGTACAAATGGTATATCCCTTGGGGCTGTCCCAAGCCTTTTCACAGCATTCCCGAACTTTAGCTCTAACCTGCTCTGGTGTTCCCTGATGCATAATACTAATGGGATCAATATTTCCTAATAGATGTACCGTATCTCCAACTTTTTCCTTCGCCACGCTTAAATTCACCAAGTTATCAAGACTGAGAATTTTATATCCGCATTCCATCATCTCTTCCAATACTTTTGTAGTATCACCGCAAATATGGCAGCAAATAGGTCCCGGCTTAATCGCCTCGCAGCCCTCAACAAAACGCCGGGAATAAGGAACAACAAATTCATGAAACATTTTCTTTGTCAAAATTGTTCCTGATGCCACAGGATCAGCGATTGAAACACCAAAGCCCTCTTTTAAAAATGGCTCTGCCAGTTGCAGTAAGGCCTGGATGGTGAAATCCAACAGTTTATGTACCTGTTCAGGCTTTTTATGGAGGGCTTTTAAAAGCTGTTCTGTGCCCACTAACGCGGATGCACAGGTAAAAGCTCCGGTAAAGCCCATACCGCATTTTACCTCATCCCCCAATTCATCTCTTAATATCTTCACAGCTTCAAAAGCTTTTTTTGCTGTGGGATCTGTTCTTACCGTAACACGATCCAAATCCAATATACTCAAATCCGTAATATTCTTAATGGGATGTTCCAGAATTGCCGGCTGCTGATGTTCCGGATTAGACATTTTAGCTCCAAAAACTATTCCCATGCCATGAAGTCCATACTTAGCGGTTACCCCATCGTAACCGAAGACTTCATATACTTTTTTTTGGACATCAGCAATAGAGCGGGCATTCTCCTGCTCCTGAATTCTCGTCCAACCCAAAAGTGAATGGGCAGGAGCACCGTAAAGCATACTAATCGGCATTCTGTCGACCGATTCCCCTTTTGCCAAAGCCAAAGCCCTCTCGATTGGGGTCATTAAATCATCCTTGTGCATAGATAAACCCTCCTGTTTTTTCATTATAATTATTTTGTCATTGCTAAACTCAAAATACGAATCAGTCTTGGATTGATGCTGTTTTCTTAACAAGCATCAATGCTCATCACACTTTTAAATTGCCTTTTTTAAAACTTCATCGCCTTAACAAATAATTTCTCGTAACCGGCCAGACTTGATAGTTCAATATAGCTGACTTCATCGACTATTTTTTCGCCGTTTGCTCTTTCTTCTGTAGATAGCAAACAAAGATATGCTCCAGATTTCGAAGTATTTCCCACATAAGTGATCACATCTTCCAATTCACTGGGAATTAGTCCGGCACCGGTCAAACTTTCTGCTTTTAAATTTGCACCAAACTGACCTGCAACCATTACCTGATCGATTTCTCCGAAAGTCATTTCATTTGCCTGAACCATTGCCTGAATCCCGGAAAGAATCGCGCCTTTTGCAAGCTGCACCTGTCTGATATCCTGCTGGGTCAAATAGATATCATTTTCCTGATCAATAACAAAGTGTTTTT
>JGI24143J45723_1000392_pt1 | contig 23165 bp, 14 predicted proteins | sample BarGraIncu00432A_FD_45723 | JGI IMG/M metagenome (IMG submission 45723) | reverse complement strand
ACAAGGGGTGTTTTCATTCTCTGCCTCCGGTCTGACTGTAGTCAGCTTCTATGGAGGCAATAATAAGGGGAAAAGCGGTAAAGGTCTTTTACTTAGGTTCCTGCAAACTCCGGTAAAAAAATCAGAGGTGGATAGGGAAACCCGACAGCACGTTGTAAATTAGGCGTTCTGCGCGGGCATTGTGGCCCGTATTTGCCTTAGCTGCGGCAGCGTAACCATCTGGTTTAACACCGAAAAGGTTGCGTTCCATATCAACTGGCTTCATTGTTTGTCTTAGTGAATACACCAACAAGGCATGAAAAGATTCATCGATGAAGGTTTGCAATGTTCGGCCCTTGTTCCCCGGTTTTTTGAAGGTGAACTCATGTGCCGGTTTTTGTGCGTCAATCCACTCCTCCCCGTAAAATTCCTTTTCAGTGTCACTCCAACCTTCGTGGTGTGAAAGCTCGATAGACGCCTGTTCATCTTCAACTATTTTACGAACAGAAGCTAAAACGGACTCTATGTCGTTACAAGGATTTATTCTAATGTACAAATGATTTGACTCAGTATAAAAAGATTCGTCTGGGTTAAGTCCTTTGAATTGGTGTGCAACCCCGTTAATCTCAGCTATGGATATTTTAGCAGCTGGAGAAACATTCCAATATTTAATCATTTTTGAGTGTGCCAGCCGTAAATACTGCACCATATCGAACCCGAATTGAGACCGGCTAGCGGATAGGTTTTCTATAGGTATCGGTCCTGCCTTGATTAATGCGTCAATGCGTTGGAACTCGCCCCATATAGCCGCCGCGAAAACAGCTTGAAGTTCACGGGACACAAGTGCAGCCCAGCACCCAATAACTGAAGAAATTTGTGCAAACGAAGGAGACGGTATATGGCCGCTACCATTAATCAGGGTGCTTTCTAAACTGGGGTATAAATGGAGAACTGCGGGGCGTGTTTCCCTTTGTTTAGAAACACTCACAGTATGATATAACCGATCAACAAGCATAAATCCGCAGGCATCAATCCGGTCGATTAGCTCATCCAACGTGGATATAGGCCCAAAGATGCATTCAAGATGAAATAGTGTCTCTTGCATTTTCCCGCCCCCGTCATGCGGTATCCTCAATTAATAAACCCCTGGCAGGCCGGGAGGGTCCGGCTTTTCGATTGGCCGATCTAGCCAGGGGAGGGTGTTTGACTACGCTGCCTACCGGTGGTAACGGGCCTTGGCTTTCATGATCTCACTGTTTTTGTATGCTTTCAGGAATTCGATACTCTCGCCGTGCTCGGTTATCTCGCCATCGAAAGATTCTTGGAGAGCCAGGAGCATGTTTTTTAGCCCGGCGATATTGACCGAGTCGAGATCTTGCTTGCCGTCCAACAACGAAGCCACGGTATAAAGTGAGGTACAGAGTGCTTCTGCTTTCTCAACCAGATACAATGTGCTTTCAATGTTAATTGCCAGATTCTCTTCAGCGGTGTACTCAAATTTCTTTTCCATGGTGTTGCCCTCCTGTGGGGTAATTCCTGGAAGTAACGCGCTGGAAACCTGCCAGGAACAGGCTTGTCAGGTGATCGGCCCTATCCAGCGCGTTTGTTTCTAAACTGCAAAGCTCAAATTTGCCCTGCAGCGGGTTTGTTTCTCTTGGTGTTCACTCTGCCATTGCCGCCTTGCGCCTCATGGGTATCACGTTGCTCTCTGTGCCGGTGATGATGCTTGTTAGCTTGCGCTCCCATGCTTCAAGCGCCTGCTGTTTTTCCTTGTCGTACTTGTGGCGGTTGTAGGTAGCAATGACGCCTTTCTTGGCGTGGTTCAGGATGGCGTCGATAATCTCATCCATGAAGCCCATGGATCCGATGAAGGTCGCAGCGGTGCGCCTCAGGTCGTGAGGGGTGAATTTATCAACTTCAAGCCTGTTCTCGGTGGCCGGTTTGCCATCCTTGCCAAACAGAGGCTTGCCCTTTTTGTCAGTCAACGGCCGTTCAAGGTTACGCCTGACAGCTACAGGCATTGCATGTGCGTCAATCGGATGTTCTTTTGCTTGGTGGGGGGTAGGGAAGGTAAAACCCTTGCCGGTAGTATCCCCGATCAATTCAAGCGCCATATCGGTTAAATATACTCGGTGCTCTTGCCCGTTCTTGGCCCTCTCTGCCGGGATAGTCCACCAATGGCCGTCAAGTTCCCTGAGGTGCATCCCTGTTACCTCTCCCGGCCTTTGTGCTGTCACAAGTACCAGCTTCAAGGCGCGTCTGATTTCGTCACTCATGGCGGCATTGCCAATGCTCTCCCATAAGGTCTTAATCTCGGCTTCGGTCAAGGTGCGCTCCCTGCTGTTGTTCGGTGCAAGTGCCTTGACGCCGGTAAAAGGGGTGTGGGGGAGTATGTCACGCTCAACGGCAAAGTTAAACATCTTGCGGGTGATCTTCAATACCTGATTGCTCATGGCCGGGGTGCCTCGGTCAATGATGCTTTCAAGCAACAGGGTAACGTCCCGTTTGGTTATGCCCGCAGCCTTACGCTTGCCCCAGGTCGGTATGATCTCGATGTTAAGCAACCGCTCGTCGGCTTCCCATGATCTCTTGAATTTCTTGGCGTGACGTTCGATATATTCGGCGCAAAGGTCGGCAACAGTGATCTCTTTTGCCTTATCCTCTGCAAGTCGTATCTTCTCCCGTTTCACATCGTTAGGGTCGTTGCCCTTCCCCATATCGGAAAGCATACCCTCGGCTTGCTTCCGTGCCTTCTCTGCCGTGATCTTGTCGGCGGTGTCGATCTTCGCCCGTACCAGCTTGCCGTTAACGCGCCGCATAATAAAGAAGGTCTTCACTGTACGGGACACTCGGACGCCGAACCCTTTCATTGTGTCATCAAAATAATCTACCTGTCCCTTTTCGGGGAGCGGCAAGCGTTCAACGGCTGTTTTGGTGATATGAATTATCGGCATGGTTGCCTCCTGTCCCGACACCTTCCCTTTGGCTCTAGGTAACACATAGGTAACACTCTAGAGTGAGTGTCGCAAAACATGATAGAACAACACTAAGGTATAAGTTGCTGGTAGTCAAGGGAAAATAGAAGGCAATAGAACGGGATAAAACAGCAAAATGGGGTATATACGTTTACTCCTAAGGAAGGGGTCGGCCGTTCGAATCGGCTCGAGGACACCAATTAAAAATAATGGGTTACGGCGGAAGCCGTAGCCCATTTTTTTTATGGCGGTTCCCACCGGCAACTGTCGACCGTGCCGAGGAGGTAGCAATGGATGCCGAAATGATTTGAAATTGACGGGCGGGCGTCTGCTTCGACGGGAACGGAAAGGTATTGAGGAACGCCATTATCAAATGAGAAGGGAAGCCTGGAATTTGAAAGATGAAGAAGCCTACCCCTGGGACATGGTTCCAGGAGTAGGCCTTGATACATCCAGGTCTCGGTAGTGCTGCTCGTACTACTTAAAGTAACCGGCAATCTGGGAGGCGAGCCTCTCCGAAATGCTCTTGGTAGCCTCTTCGCGGTTGATATTGGTCTGGACCGCCTTCACGCCGATCCGGGTGCGGAACTCCTGCCGGCTGTCCTTCACTGCTCGTTCCGTGTGCACCGAACTTGAGGAGCCCTGCCTGGTGTCGGAAACCTCCGTCCCCTTCACTCCGCCGTCGACAGCTTCCTTTATCGAGATGTCGACCAGGCCGAGGTAGGTGTCGACGTGGACCATGGACCCTGCCAGTGCGCCGATGCCGGCGCCTGCCGCTCCGATTGCCAGACCCGTCAGTCCGCCTCCGTAGCCGTTCATCCCCGCAGACCTGGCGACGGCCGCTCCGCCGAGAATGCCACCGACGCCGCCGGCAACAGCCCCCTCCATGGTCATGTCCTTCTTTTCCTCACCCAGGTACAAAAGATTCGCCTGAAGCAGATAGTTTGCCTCCTTCGGGTTGCTGGTCACCAGACGTCCCGAAGCACTGATCTTCTCCTTGATGGCCTTCCCGAAATCGATTTCCTGGAAGTCCGACGTGTTGGTCACCCTGACGTAGATCGGTTTGCCCGATTCCAGGACTTCAGGGTCCAGGAAGACTGTGTCGCTCATCTTGGCCTGGACCTCCAGATTCCGGTGCGATATTGCCGCGCAGCCGGGTAATGCCAGCGCTGCCGTCAGGGAAAGGGAAACTATCCGTATCAAAGTCATCTTTTTCATTTACTGCCTCCGGTGTGATCTGAATTGTATTGGCAGCTTTTATATTCAGTTTCCGACCCTGAGTGCAGAAAAGAAACATTGCGGTAATTACTTATTGTGAGAACCTTGAGACAGAAACGTTTCTATTTTGAACCTTCATCACATTGTCTGGTAGTAGTCCAATATTCATCCACATAGATGCAATGCACGTCCTTGAGTCGCAAGGGTTATACTATGAAGTTAATCTGAAACAAACAAAATTGGTTTCTTTGAGAAAACTAAGATTAATTCAGCTGATTTGGCAGTGATAGTATGCTATTTAGCACTGACTATGAATGATTAGCCGGTACGGTATGATGCAATGTACTGCATTTAGGGAAGTTTTTGTTTTTGTCTCACGGTTCAACTCCTCAGATCTCAATGTCAAGTTGAAGGATACCTACCTATGACCGTAACCAATGTCCAGATCTTTATTGCTTCCCGGTTCGAAGAATTCGCCGAACTGCGCCTTGCGCTGAAAAGCCGTATTGACGATTTCACCGCCCTGCCGATCCAGGCGGTGGATCTGAACGATAATCTCGCCGGCCATGCGCCGCCATTGGGTAAGTGCCTTGCTGCGGTCAAGAATTCGGAGGTCATGATTCTGCTGATCGGAGAGACCTATGGCGGTTCGCCTCCTGGGGAAGAGCTGAGTTACACGCATCTCGAGTACCGGGCGGCCATGGAGGAGGACTCCAATACCGTGGTGCTGCCTTTTTTCATAAGCAGTAGGTGCGCCGGGAATAAGTTCAATGGATTTTCCCCGGACAGAAAGTTGGCGGCCTGGCAGAAGGAGCTCATTGATACTCATACGACTTCCTTTCTTGATTCGGCATCGGACACCAAGGAACATTGCATCCATATTTTCGATTCGGCTTTCAACGCCATTTATGAGGCCCGGCCCAATGCGAGCCAGGATGAGATGGACAGCCAGACGGTCTCCGAAGACCTGGATCTTGACGGGTCCCTGGCCGGTGACCTGCTTCAGGAGCCGGTCGGGCTGTCGCACGGAGACATGGAGCGTCTGGACAGCTCGCTTGCCGAGGAAGACCTGACCTTCGAATCGGCTGAAAGCAGCTTCAAGACCCTCAACGATATCCTGCTGCGGCCGGCCGAGGCGGCCGCGCTGGAACAGAAAAATGAAGCACTGAAAGCAATTGAGCTGGGAGACCGTTACATAGCAGTGCGTCATCTGCGCAAGGCCCTGGAGTTCCGCCCGCTTGACCTTACCGCAGCCTACTGGCTTGCCCGGCTTTTGGTCTCCACCAGGAACAAGAAAAGTTGCCGTGATGCGATTCGCTATGCCCTGCTGGCCGCCAAAATGGCAAGTTATGAGAAGCGTCCCCACAAGGCGTCTGTCTCCTACATGATGGCTTCCAAGGCTGCCGGCGTGCTTCTCGAATTCGATGAGGCTTTGGACTACGCCCAGCGTGCCGTGCACGAGGCGCCCTGGCTGGCGACTGCGCGTGTCGAGCTTGCCAGCCAGATGGTCGGGGCGGGGCGAGTGGACGAGGCGCTTGATGAAATACGGCGTGCCTTTATCAGCATGCCGGAAATCATTTTGAAAGCTAACAAGGAGCCTTCACTGGTCAAGTTGGGCAAGCGTTATCAGGACTTCAAGAGGACCCTGCGCGAAACGCTGTTGAAGGATGTCAGCAGAATCATCAGTGACGAGGTCAAGGCACACCAACTGCTTGGCGGATCCGGGGATCCCTCTGTAGAACAACTCACCTTGCAGCTGGCCAGGCTGGAGTCCAGGCCTTTACTGAATTTATGCCTGGAGGGGCGTCAGGCAGTGAAGCGTCAGCTCAATTTCATCAGAAAGTACGCCTCGTCCCTGCACAGCGCGGATTCCAGGACAATTGAAAGGAACCAGAGCAGCAGGTTCGAGGAACTCGAGCGGGCAAAGCGGATAAACGAAGGGCTGCTGGAGAATGCCACGGGTAATCGAAAGACCGCAAAAACGCGCATGTTCGTCTCCGGCGCGCTGACTTTGCTTCTCCTGCTCCTCGCCCTGTCGGCCCATGGCAATAATCTTTTATTATTCGTATTGCTTGTGATCGGTGTGGTTGCTGCTTCCTACAGCTGCCAGGAATGGCAAAACAGTGGTCGGATTTCGGAGGCCATAACGGATTTGGAACGGATGGCGGAAAAGTCCGGGTCCGTCATGGCATCCATTACCAGTGAAAAAGAAGAATTACAGGGACAGGCGGCAGCGAAGGCCCAGGCATTATGCGCTGCAATAGCCACCTTTGAAAAACATGTAACGAGCAGCCAGGTCTTCAGAATCGGGAAGAGCATCAAGGCGGCCAAACCGGGGGATCTGGTCACCATAGACACCCAACTGCAGGAAAACGTGCTCAAAAATGCCCTGATCTATGACGTCCTCATGCCGGATTATCTTGCCGTCCACTCTCCCGCTGAACCGGATAAAAACGGCAGGATGAAGGTTTACCGGCTCGTCGAGTGCCGTAACGGTCAGCCGGTGCTCTCGCGCTCGGCGGTATATTTCGACACCAGTAAGGCGGCTGGCATGGTGAGCAAGGCGCCCGCAAACAGCCAGAGTCGCCCTATGCTGTTCGAGTTTGAAAAAAATGGTCATTTGTTTATTAAATGCCCGTCCTGTGGCAAATCCGGCCTGGCAAAAATGTCCGACGGGTATGAAACTAATTCCGGATATAAGCTCAATAGCGCGGGCACCTGCGCCTGTGGCATGGTTTACGACGAAATCTACTGCGACAACAAAAGCCTCCTGCCGGATATGGTCCCGGCGGATTACTGAGAAGCACGTAATCTGCTTAACGATCACTGAACTGAATTGAAAGAAGGAATCATGGCTATCAAGAAAACCGAAATTTTCATAGCATCCCGTTTCGATGAGTTTTCCTCTCTTAGAGGGAAGATCCGCGACAAGATTAACAACTTTAGATCATTACCCCTTGAAGCCGTGGACTTCAATGACGGCCGGGTGGATAGGAATCCTCCAGTTATCACTTGCCTCTCCGCCGTGCGCCAAGCGGAAGTCATGATCCTAATCCTTGGTGACAGCTATGGTTCAATTTCACCGGGGCAGGAATTAAGTTATACCCACTTGGAATACCGGGCAGCGCTGGACGAGGACATGGAAGGCCTGGAACACAAAAGCGATTACAGGGAACAATTGTGCGTCGATAAGAGCTTTTTCAATCCCGATGTCATAGCCGCCGCTAACGGCTATCGGGTCGGCGGAAGGTTCCGGATGGCGGTCGTGTGCGCGGAGGAAGGACGCCGATATTATTCCCGCTCGGCGCTGTACTTTGGCGCCCAGGCTGCGGAACTCCACCAATAGGATTGTGTGATCAAGACTCCTGGCGTGGTGGCAGTGAACTGCAGTTTCATGTCAAGGTGAGCTCCGGCCAGGAATAGCAACCGTTCGGCGTCCCGTCCGGGAGTCGGTATCAGCCATAACTGCGAGACCACACAGACGAGTTTGTCCAGCCTGCCATAATTGGCAGTAAAACTAACTATAGCAACGGATAAATCATGACGCTCTTACCTGCAGCAATTCCCTACCGGGTTCGATTTGGAGTCACTGGACACCGGAGCCTGCCTGACGAGCCTGCGCTACTGCGCTGCGTCCTCCAGGTTCTTAATTCTCGTTACACCGAGGCATTCGACCCCAAAACCAGGGAAGCGCTGCTCAGTGCAACTGCCACACCGGTTGTTTTTTCTGTCGTATCTCCCTTGGCGGAGGGGGCCGACCGACTTGTCGCGCGTGCCATCATGGAGCAGGGTGGATTGCTGGAAGCGGTCCTTCCCATGTCACGCGAACGGTACCAGGAAGACTTTGCCAGTTCCGAGTCCCGCGCCGAATTTGGCGATCTGCTGGCCCGAGCCCACCGGCTCAAAGTACTCGAAGGCAGTATCTCGGCGACTGCTCCGGACTTCAGGGCAAAAGCCTACCGTGCGGTCGGTGAGGAGGTTTTGGAGCGCTGTGACATTCTGATAGCGCTCTGGGATGGCCTCCCCACCCGTGGTATCGGGGGGACGGCAGCGATCGTTTCTTTGGCCCTGGCACGGCAAAAACCGGTATTCATCATCTCGACCTCCGCTCCCGGGCGCGTGGAACTTTTAAACGGAGGCACCCTCCGCGCCGAGTTCATCGATAAAATCGAGGCCTTCAACAGGTTTAACGCCGGGAACTCCGACCGTGATGCGCAGCTCGGTGACACCTACCGCGAGATTTTTCCCTCTCCCGGCGCGGACCAAATCCCTCCGGAGTTTAAGGCACTGGTCCGCGACCGGCTGATCCCGCCCTACTGCCACGCTTCGCAGCGGGCCAAGCTCTTTCAGGACTGGTTCAACATTACCGGCACCCAAGGCTATGCCTTCTCGACCTTGTCGATCCTCGTCATGGCTCTGGCCGTCGTATTTACCAAAAACCCTTATATTTCGCTCCCCTGCACCGTCCTTGAGCTGGTTCTTTTGGTGATTCTTTTTGAAATGGTCCACCGTGCCGAGCACGAGAGAGTGCATCCGGGCTGGCTGGAGCATCGGGCACTTGCGGAACGGCTGAGGATCGCGTTTTATTTTGTCGCCTGCGGAGAGCGGCCGGACACCAGCGCGGGAGGGCGGTCCCCGCTTCGCGCCGACCGGACCTGGATGGACCGCGTGTATCACGAGATTATTTACAGCCTGCCGGAATTGAGCCGGCCTGAGGAGCCCCGGCTCAGGTACTACCGGGATTTTATTACTTCGGAGTGGGTTCAGGGACAGGTTGACTACCACAGAGCAAAGTCGGAAAAGGAATACGGAAAGAACGAGCAGCTGAAAAAGCTGGGAAAGTGGAGTTTCATCCTGGCGATTGCGGTTTCCCTCACGCACCTCTGGTTTCTTCTCAAAGGGGCCCATGGTCATCATGTCGAAGGATTGGCCCTGATGCTGGAAGAGGCGCTGCCTATTTTTGCCATAACGCTGCCGGCTGCCGGCGCGGCCTTCAACGGATATCGATCTTTGATGGAGCTCTCCCGCATTGCTTCTCGCAGTAAGGCCATGGGAAAGCGCCTGAGTCAGATAGCCGCCGAGTCGGTCGCACCTGACCCCGCCGCATTGAGGCGCTATCTCGAGCGGATTGAAGATACCATGCTCTTTGAGTCGGAGGACTGGCTGGCCCTGATGGAGCACGTTGAACTGGAGAAAATCGCATGAGCACTTTTGTCGACAACCTGAGGCAGGACATCCTATCCTCCCGGATCAAAGAGCGCAAACTGGAAGATGATCTACGCAACCTGAACAAGGTTTACGCGATAGGCGCCCACGAGGCCGTGGTGTTCTACAGCGCCCGCATTCTGGAAGCTATCATGAAGGATGCCCACCGGCTCTTTTTTGGCGAGGCGAGCTATGCCGGCGCCAAAGAACCCACCCTGGCTGAGATCGAGACGGACCTCTTCGATTACAACCTGCTGGTGCAGAGCCGATATTACTGGGCCAGGGGCCTGCGCCTTTTGGGCAATGAAGTGCGGCACTCGCTGCGCCGGATTACCTCAGAGGAGGCCGACTGCGCCCTGATCTTCCTGGAGTTCATCCTTACCTGGTATTTCTGCGAGTTTCCGCTCAAGCAGCGCCAGACCACCATCTTCAAGGGAGCAAGTCCGCAGCGCTCGGCGGCGAATCTTCTGCTTGATCTGGCCTGGACGCTGGACCGCAGCAGGCTCGACCCGAAGAAACTGCAGGTCGTCTTCGGTCCCCGACTCCCGGATTACCTCGACTCCTTCTCCCGCAATTTTACCTTTCCCCTGCTTTTGATAGAGATTTTCATTGCCCAGGAAGAGGGACATGATTCGGCGAGCCGGTTGGTCGAGGCCTTGGATGCTTCTGCTTTTCAGCCCAAGAAAGCCCTCAAAGACCGGTTCACCCAGCTCAAGGGGCTGCTTTTGAGCCGGGAAGGGAAGCTCGAGGAAGCCCTGCTGGTCCTGGAAGCCGATTACGCCCGGCAAAAAAACGGCCGGCAGACCTGGGTGGACAACGAAACCGTCGGGATTCTGGCCGGAGTCTACAAGCGTTTCTGGAAAAAGGGAGGCGAGGAGCTTTACCTCTCCAAGAGTCACGAGACCTATTGTTTCGGATGGCAGAGGAACAGCAACCCCTACCTCGGGATAAATGCCGCGACAACAGCTCTACTATTGAATAAGCCCTTGGATGCCAAGTCCATTGCCAGTAAAGTCAAGGCGCTTCTGGAGAGGCGGCGCAAAATGGTCCAGGAGAAAACAGCGGCTCGCTATGATCTTAACTACTGGGATCTCGTCACACTGGCAGAAGCCAACCTGCTGCTGAGAAATCTGGAAACTTCCGCCGGCCTTTATCAGCAGGCCTTTTCCGATTACCAGTTGCAGCCCGACAATATCGCCGTTACCAAAAAGCAGATAGCGCTTTTGGCGGAGCAGTTGAAGCTTTCCGATGCAGAATCGGCTGCACTGCTTGCGCTGTGAGTCTCGAGATGTTGTGAACCTTTTAGCAGTAAGAACAGAGTTTTTCTGAGTTACATTCGTGACAAGCATCTGCATGGTCATGATCGGGAGGGTGGTTAGCAAAGTCGTAATTGAATCGTATTGTACTGACCTGCTGCTTAGTACCACCCTTGAATGGAGAGTTAATAAATGACAGGAAAGAAATTATTCATAAGCTATCCACATAAACCGGATCACTGTGTAGAAAATGTTATTCTAAACCTTAAAAATAAGTTAGCTGCAAAGGGCTATGATGTCTGGCTCGACGAAAGAATAAAAACAGGCCATGACTGGCGGCTTGAGATTACTAAAAGGCTTCAAGAATCGCAGTGGGTATTAATTTTTCTATCGGAGCACTCCACCCGAGTTGACAGCATCTGCCTCGATGAAATGGCCATGGCAGTACGTCTTTGCCCCAATCAGATCATATCGGTTTTACTTGAGGCTGAGGCAAAAGTGAAAACACCTCTGATACTTGGTCGTATCCAATTTCTGCGTATGGAAGAATGGGAGCATAAATTCGAAACTGATAAGGGTGGTGCAACATGGGACGCTTGGCTGTTTGACAGGGCAGATGACATAGTTGCCGCATTTGAACTCCGAAAGGTTGAATCGAATCCTGAAGAAATCGATATCTTACGTGAAATTCTTGATCCGGATCAATACTGGGACGATATAGCGCACAAACTAGAGGGTTTTGTTGGTCGTGAATGGATCATTAAAGAAGTGATCAACCGACTGAAGGACCGTGAGGGACCGCGCCTTCTCTGGTTGCATGGGGGACCCGGATCGGGAAAGACCAGCATAGCCGCCAGGCTTGCACATGATTTGGAACTACCGGCGGCGGGGATTTACTTTTGCCGTTTTGACAGGAAAAGAACACATTCCGCAGAAAAGATGCTGCGAACCCTGGCGTTTCAAATGGCGTGCACGATCCCGACCTACCGCCAGATGCTATTCAGACAATTGTTTTTACAAAATGATTCCGGGCAAGAGAAAATTCAAACAGTCAGACAGATGATCTTAGACTTGACTGCGAGTGAACTCTTCAAAAAACTTCTGATAGATCCGGTCTTTATTTGCGGCGAGCCTCACTTGTTGATCCTTGACGGCCTTGATGAAATAACTACAGACGGTGGCGCATCTGAGATAGCTAAACTACTTGCCGCGCAAGATTTCAAGAACACTCCAAATGCTCTGCGAATACTCATTACAAGTCGTCCAGATGCTGAACTCAATGAAATACTATCGGGAGTCGAATCCATTCAACTCCATGCTAAGGGTAACTCGAACCTTAATGACCTACGAATTTATTTGGAGGGCCAAGATTGCCTTGGCGAGGGGGACGCTCGCAGGAATGCTATTGATACCTTACTAGCTAGGAGCGAAGGAGCCTTTATTTATGTCAGGACTGCCGTTGAAGCTATCCTTTGCAAGGCGATATCTCCTGGAAAGCCTGACACGTTTCCTGCCGACTTAAAAGGCCTTTATAGGACCTACCTGGAACGTTCGTATCCAGAAGGTGAGCTTTTCAGAAAAATTGCAAGGCCGGTGCTGGAACTCATTCTTGCTTCGCCGGAACCAGTCCCTGTAGATGTGGCTATCTCGGTACTTGGAACTGAGAATGATAAAATCACTGACTTTTGCATAGCAATGGGTGCCCTCATTGACATGGACCTGCTTGAACAGGGACAACGGCTTTCCCTATTCCATCGGTCCTTCGAGGAGTGGCTTGTTCAAGCAGCACCACCATATAAAGTAGATAAAGATGCCGGTAGGCCACGGCTGGCTAAGATACTTTGGAGACAATTAATTGATGGGAAAACGTTCGGTGATGATGATTATTTGACCGAGGCCCTCCCGTTGCTACTTGCTGGGTTAACTGACTCGCAACGCCGTGAAGTTCTTGGAAAACCTTCAGCTGTTATTATCGATACTTTGGATCAAGCGGCAAAGGTGCTCGAAACAAAATTTTTATGGCAGCACGTCATTGATATAAGACGGGTAATCATTAAAGAAGTTGAATTACTTTACGGTGCTGAAAGCTCTATAACAGTATCGGAATTAAATAAGTTGGCCGTAATTCACAACAAAAAACATAACTACGATGCTGCCATCAAGGTGTTTGAACAGGCATTGTCAATACAATACAGTTTATGCGATGAGAATAATGTAATTACGATCAATATTTTAGTAAATCTGGCCCATACACTTCAATCCAAAGGGGATTACGCAGCAGCTCTACCGATTTATGAAATGGCATCCAACTGTCTTGAAAAAATAAATGATCATGTGCCACTTCTTAAGGCACAGTATTTGAGCGGCTTCGCCCAATTTAATTCAGATATGGGCAACTACGATGCGGCCTTGGCACTTTACCGGCAGGCAATTGCTACACTAGAGGACTCAGATGAGAATAGCCAGATGGCTAAGGCTATGAATAATCTTGCGTCGTTGCTTCAACTCAGAGACGACTATGATGCGGCCACACCACTATTAGAACAGGCATTGACTATCGAAGAGGGATTGCTCGGAAAGCACCATCCTAATATTGCAAGTATTCTAGTCAATATTGCCTCGTCGTATCGTCGACGAGGTGACGATAAGTCCGCCCTGCCACTTTTGGAACGAGCGTTGTCAATCCAGGTGAAGGCGAATGGCGTTGAACATCTTCATACCGCTGCAGTTCAGATCAACATTGCTTTGCTCTTTCAGGATGGTGGCAATTATGTTGAGGCCAAATCTCTGTTAGAGCAAGCACTAGCTACACAAACTTTATTCCTCGGGCCAGGACATCCTGATCTGGCTCCCAGCCTTAACAACCTTGCCATGCTGCACCAAGATACCGGTAATTTTGATGATGCACTATCTCTTTATGAAGAGTCCTTGGCAATACGCGAGAGAGCCTTTGGCAAGGAACATCCGGAATATGCTAAGGGCCTCAGCAATCTTGGTACCTTGCAAATAAAGCGAGGGGTAGAGAATTGGGAAATAGCGCGTTCTCTATTCGAGCAGGCTTTATCAATTCAACAAAAAATGCTCCCTGCAGGACATGAAAATACACTACTTACCCTAGACAATCTAAACCTGCTATTGCAAGTTCAACGCAATCATGAGGGTTCTCGACTGCTAATGCGGCAGGCCTTACGTATGTGCCAAGAAGGTTTAGGGCAGGAACATAGTGAAACGCTACGTCGACTTGAAGCGCTGTGTGCAATGGAAATATGGCTAGGGAACTACGTTGCAGCTCGGCCCATTGTCGAGCAATTACTATCTACTCAAGAGAAGGTATTCGGAAAGAACCATCCCAATACTTCTCACACTAGAGAATGTCTGCACGACATATATAAAAAAGAGACTGGAAAGTCTCAGACTAAGCCTCTCAAGACAACCAGTATTGCACCTAATTCATATTGTCCCTGTAATAGCGGGAAAAAATATAATAAGTGCTGTGGTCTCTGATGTTGACACTTAATCTTGCAATTTAACGTATTGAAAATATTAAGTATCACGTCTGTACCTTTGACATTTCAGGCCATTCTAAATAACCGCACCGGGATCAATTTTAAAGACGCGAACCTCAGTCACCGCTTAAACGAGTTGCCCAAATGAAACGATCCATCCCCATATTCAGGCTGTTCATCAGCTCGACCTTCAGCGACTTTCATCTTGAGAGGGAGGCGCTGCAACTGCGGGTTTTCCCGCGCCTGCGCGAGCTTTGCCTGAGCCACGGCGCAAGCTTCCAGGCCGTCGATCTGCGCTGGGGCATCGGAGAGGAGGCTGCGCTTGATCAGGGGACGCTGCGCATCTGCCTGGAGGAGGTCAGACGCTGTCAGGAAATTACCCCGCGCCCCAATTTCTTGCTGCTACTCGGGGACCGCTACGGCTGGCAGCCGCTCCCCTACAGCATTGAGGCAAAGGAGTTTGAACAGCTACTTGGTGGCATGGCGAGCCTAAGCGGGGAGCAGGGCGCCAGAGTGCTGCAGCGCTGGTACCGGTTCGACGGAAATGTCGTGCCAGCCTCGTATCTGCTGCTCCCGCGCTCCGGCAAACATGTCGATCCCGCACACTGGCAGGGGACCGAGCGCTCCTTGTTGGCGCTCCTGAGAGCGGGCGCGCTCCAGGAGGGTTTCCCCAAGCGCCTGTCCAGGAAATATTTCCTCTCGGCAACCGCCAGTGAAATCGAAGCTGGAATTTTCAGCTCGCTTGCCAGCCTGGAGGTGAAAAGCCAGGTGTTTTGCCATAACCGCAGCTTTGCCGGTGTGCCGCGGGATCTGCAGGAAGCCGAAGGGACGCCTTTCTTTGATTTCGACGAGAAACAGCTTCTCGACCGGCAGGCCGGTGCGGCCCTTTTGGAGCTGCAAAAGCGGTTGAAGAAAACGCTTGGGAAGCACTTCGTTCAGTACTGCTGCCCCTGGAGCGAGCGCGGCAATTTGGAGGGTTATCTTGCCCGGCTGGAAAGCCAGGTGCATGCCGGACTGAGCGGTATCATCACCCGAGAGCTCGAACAACTGGAGAGGATCTCGCCCGAGGCGGCCGAAAGCCTGCGCCATCGCTATTATCGCGAGTCGCGCTCGGCTTTGCTGGTCGGAAGACGTCAGGCTTTGCACGCCGTTAGCAGGTATCTGGCGGGAAGCGGCGCTGCGGTGCCCCTGATAATCAGCGGGCAGGGCGGGGTTGGCAAGACCTCCCTGATGGCTAAGGCGGTCGAACTTTGCGCTTCCCGGGACGGTGGGGCCCTCACCATCGCTCGTTTTGTCGGGATTTCGCCGGAGTCAAGCAGGGTTGACACGCTTTTGCGGGGAATCTGTCATGAACTGGTTTCCTCCCTGGGGCTGCCTCCCGCAAGCGAGGATGTCAACGACTGGAAGCTTTATCTCTGGCAATTACTGGAGCGCGCTACCGCGGAGCGCCCCATTCGTCTCTTTGTCGACGCGCTGGACCAGTTCCCCCCGGCGGAGCCGACTGCGAGTGTTGACTGGCTCCCACTCAGCCTTCCCCCGCATGTCAGGCTAGTCGTCAGTGTCATTCCGGGAACGGTTCATGATCTGCTCTGCCGGCGCTTCCCCGAAGATAGATCAGCCCGGCTGGTGCTCGGCGGCATCGACCCCGGCTCCAGCACCAAGGCACTGGAACTCTGGCTGAAAAGCTCGGGGCGGACCCTGCAGCCGCACCAGTGGCAGGCGGTCCTCGCCTCGCTGGGCGCCGAAACGCTCCCGCTTTACCTGAAAATAGTCTTTGAGATGGTACGGCGCTGGTCTTCCTGGACGGCACCGAGATTGCCGAGAACCCTTTACGGAAGTATCCGGACCCTGCTGGCCAGGCTTGCCCAGGAAAAGCATCACGGAGCGGTCCTGACAGTTCGCAGCTTGAGCTATCTGGCCGCGGCGAGGCATGGTCTTTCTGAGGACGAAATGATCAACCTCCTGTCGCTCGATCCCGTGGTGCTGGCCGATTTCAGCCGCCGGTCGGCCAAATCTCCCGGAGCGTCCGGCAGGCTTCCCTTCATCGTCTGGTCGCGCTTTTACGAGGAGCTGGCTCCGTTTCTGACGGAAAAGGAGGCCGACGACAGCGTTCTTCTCTGTTTCTATCATCGCGTCATTGAGGTTGTCGTACGTCGCTCCTTTCTGAAAAATCCCGAACAAAGGCACGAGATCCACCTGGCGCTGGCGGATTTTTACCAGGCGCAGCCGCTATTTTTCCAGGGTGTCCCCAACCTGCGTAAGCTCTCCGAACTTCCCTTTCACCTGCTTCAGTCCGGGCGTTTCCAGCAACTGCTGACGTTACTGTCTGACCAGGAATACTTCAGGGCGAAGCTTGCCAGCGGGAGAAGTTACGAATTCCTCGACGAGGTCATCGATTGCCACGCGCTTTGCTCCGATTCCCTGGTGCTTGAGGAGTTGCCGAAGCTTTTGTTGCGCCAGGTGAGCAGGTTTGCCGATTCGATCCCCGGAAGCTTCGACCTGGAGTCGGTGCACGCCTATTTCGTGCATCGCAAGGACACCTCCTTTTACGAAAAGTTCCTTCAGCTGAGTCTGGGCGAGCCGGAGGTTTCCGCAGGTAGCGAAATCAAAGGTTTGTTTCTGAAGATTGGCCTGACGGCACGGTATGCCAACCTGCTGCGCCGCCGCGGCGAACTGGACCAGGCGAGGGGCATACTGATCAAACTGATCTCGGAGTTGCCGGACAAAACGGCAATGGCTGCGGAGGTTTCGCGCATTGAATATGACATGGGGTACATCTGCTATCTGTCGGGCGACTTCGAGCAGGCCCTGACCTGGTTTTACGACAGTGCCTGCTCGGCGGACCGCGCCGGAAACAGGACCGGAGCCTGGATCAGCCGCATCGCCCTTTCGCATGCCAACCTGGTCAGGACTATGGGAACACCGGAGGCGCGCGCGTCCCTGGTCGATTTCAGCGGGAAGCTTGATGAGGCATGGGTCTATTTCAGCGCACCGGGGAAGGACGACACGACTGTCGAAAGATGGGTGATGAATATTCGTGCCCACCGCTTCGAGTGCGCCTTTCTGGCCGGCGATGTCGAGCGCGCGGCCGGCTTTCTGCTGGAATTGGAGAGTGATCCCTGGATACACCGATTTGCAGCCGACGAGATAGTTTATCAGGCCCGCGCGCGCCTGAACCTTCTGAGAGGGGTCCCTGCCGCCGCCCTGGGGGACTTCGCGAGATACCTTCCCACCCCGTCTGCCCTCAGCCGTAATCCGGCCGGGCGCTCCAGGGAAGCTCTGGCCAGGGATTACCTGGACTTTGGGCAGGCCTTTTGGGACTCGGGCAACAAACGGCGGGCGCTGAGCACCTGGAAGTTCGCCCTGACGCTTCCCGACGAGGCCGGCAATACCACCTGGAAGCGGCTGATCGCAGACAAAGTTTCAGCAGCCAGCAAGTGATCTTATCTTTATTTCCGCTGCGTTTTGAGAGCTCACGTGGCTGGATTTACCCGTAACCACAGAGGATTCCGATGACCTACCAGCCAAAGCCCATAGACACCAAGTCCGTCCCTCTCCCGAAGGAATTCAGCGAACTGTGCGAGTCCCTGGCAAGAAACGCCCACGACGTCTGGGCCTTGCAGCGCCTGAATGACCAATGGGGCTACGGTCCGGTGCGTGATGACGCAAAAAAAGAGCACCCCTGCCTGGTGCCGTATGAGGATTTGCCGGAGGGTGAAAAGGACATGGACCGGGTAATGGTCGCTGAAACGCTCAAATGCATCGTCGCGCTCGGGTACCAGATCGTCAGAAAGTAACAGCCAACGCGCGTGGGGGCTTTGGTCTCCGCGCAGAGCAGACTACAGGATATTGAACAGTTCGTGTTTCCCTCAGCTCAATGTTTGACGATTTTCAAGCTGGAACGTGGTGCCCTGCACGCCTTCGCGATCTGATGTTATGAGATCACCTCTCGATCTCCTGATGCGCTATCTGAAGCTGGTGCCGAAGCTGGTACCATTCAAAAAAATATCATCCACAGCACTTTTTAAATTTAATGCCACTGCCGCAAGTACATGGATCATTGCGACCGACTTTCCTGGACCTTTCGGGTGCCGGTACCGCGGACCTGCCCTGGTGCATTTTTTGTGCTATCACCAGCGCAAGCTGGCTGAGTTTCTTTTCCAAAGCCGCGTTGGCGTTTTGCTTGATGATGGCAGATGCATCCCTGCATAATGGAACGGCTTCGGCTATACGGTTCTCTTTAACCAGCAACGTGGCGAGTTTGTACTGGACTCTCGCAGTCTGGAGACTGAGGGGATCAAAATGCTCCATACAAATTGAAAGCGAACGCCTATAATGTGACTCTGCTTCTTTGGTTCGTTCTGTCTGAACCAACATCTCTGCGAGATTACTAAGGCACAACGCCAAAGGTGATTGGCTAAAATTTCTGTTTCGTTCATATATGTCCAGGCATTGACGGTACAGTGACTCTGCTTCGATCCAACGCTGATTTGTGCTCAACAAGGAAGCGAACCACATAAGGTTCGTCGCATCTGTGAGGGAATAAGGTATCAGGCCTAGCTTTCTGATGGCCACCGCTCGTAAAAAATACTGCTCTGCTTCTTTAAAATGGTTTTCCTTGGTATGGAGGACTGCGAGGTCGAATAGGGTTGCTGCCAAGTCGGTACTATCACTTTCAGGACATTGCTCTCTTATGGCCAGTGCCCTGAGCAACAACGCTTCAGCCTCGGTAAAACCTTTTGTCGTGTGGCAGATCCTGGCAAGGTCGGCCAAATAAGTCGCGATGTCCGGATTCCCGGGAGCGAGGGTTTGCTCTGAAATAGCCAGGACACGTCTTGAAAAGGATTCTGCCTCAGCCATTCTGCCAAACTTTACCAGAACGCGAGAGCGGGTGCGTAGAGTTCTCGAAGTCAATAAATGATCTGGCTCAAAGATCTGTTCGCAAAGAGCCAGGGCACGATTGCTCAGCGCATCGGCCTCCGGCAAACGATCAGTGTCCATGAGCAGTCCTGCGAGGTCAAGGAGACACAATATCACTTCAGGGGTGTAAGGCCCTGCCTGTTGTTCGTTGATGTCCAAAGCCCTGCGGAAGTAATGCTCGGCTTCTTCCAGGCAACCGGTAACCTTCAGGAAATAAGCGAAATTGTACAGACTCGTGGAGACCAGAGGGTCGGAACACTGCTCTCTGATGCTCAGGGCGCTTCGGTATAACGGCTCGGCCTCTGCACTGCGGTCAGTTCGCACATACCAGTTCGCCAAGTTGTTTTGACACCTGGCAATTTCGCAGAGATTAAACCGGTTTGTCTCACGGTCGTAGGCGGAACACGCCGCATGCTTTTGTTCGGCGGTTGATCCTGGATACCTCTGGTCAAAGATGTCCAACGCGCGTAAATACAGGCACTCGGCCTCCGGATTACGGTCATAAGCCGAAAGCGCATCGGCAAGATTGATGAGACCTGTTGCTGTCTCGAGACCCCGGGAGGTGAGGGTTTCCAGGATAGCCAATGCCTGACGATACAGGGGGACGGACTCCCCGACCCGGCTTGAGTTCGCACACATGTCAGCCAAGCGGGTGATGCTCTGTGCCGTTTCCAGGCTGGTAGCGCCATGATAACTCTTGACCTCGCTTAGCTGCACCTGTTGTAGCTGTATCGCCTGGCGATAGCGGTAGCGGTGCTCCATTTCCCTTGCGGCCTGATCAATGCAGTCCAAAATGGCGCTGGAGGGAGCACCAAACACCCCCCGACGCTGCCTCTCGGTAAGGTCGGATAAGAGCGACGGCAAGGCTTGCGCTGCATACCCATCAAGTGCGATGGTTCCGTTTGAGAGGTAATTGTTCCAGAGCCATTTCGTCAGTTGGGACCCTCCATTTCCCTGGTCCACCTGGTAGGGAGCGGTCGCTACTACCAGCCACTCGGCGAAGGATCGATGAAAAAAGGAGAGTTTCTTTTCGCTTTCCAGGAGTTCCTGATCAATCAGAGAGCCCATCGCCGTGCAGAAATTGACAAGGTAATAGTTGCTACAGTCCAGCACGGAAAGAGCTGTTGCTACCGGCAAAGGTTCAGGTGAGGCAATGATCAACTCCAGCAGAGGCCTCGCCGAAACCTCGAAGAGTTTTCCGTCGGCAGGGTAGGAACGGTCGAGGTACTGCCTGTAGAGTCCTTTCAAGCCGGCCGGAAACAAATCCGGCTGACCCGGAGCGACTATTCCGTTGCGAATCGCCTCGATCACCGTACTTGCATAAATGAACACCCCCTCACTACGTGCCAGCAGGGTATTGATTGCCAGGTCGCGGGCTTCCCCTTCGCCAAGACAGATCTGCTGCTCCAGGAAAAGGCGCAGGTCAGAGAGGTTATCATCGCTTTGCGCATCTATCTGTGCAGACGCGACGCCGGACAGTATTTCCCTGAGCAAAGCATCGGGGCGGCTGGTAACAAGGACACGCAACCACTTGTGCAGGTGCTTGAACTCCTGTCCAGCCAGCAACTCCGCTATTTCGTTCCTGTTGCCTTCGGTGGAAATCTCGTCGAGGCCATCAAGTATCAGGAGCAGGGGTTCTCCTCCGATGTGCACTGGATCACTCAAAAGCTTTTTGAACAGTTCACCTGCCGAGAGCTTGGAGAGTTCCTGCTCGGCTGATAGAATTTTCGTGATACTAGATTCAGGCGTCAAAGATAACTGGCTCAGCAGCATATGGCGGTAGGCCGGGATCGTGTTGGCCATCTGAAATGAGAGCGTGCGCAACACTTTTTCAGCTGAATGTGTCCTTTTACGGTCAAAACGGCAAAAGTAGATACCTGCCGCCGGCAACTCAAGATCATGGGCGAGTCTGGCGGCTATCGATGTTTTCCCCATTCCGGGCCCGCCATACAGCCAGAGCAGGCGGGGACCATCTGGATCTTTAAGACGGTTAACGACATCTTGGACAATCCATTCCCGACCCACGAATCCATCAAGATGTCGTGCGATTTTGGCCCAGTATTGGTCAGGTTTTAGCACCTCCTGTAATACGTCAATGCCACTCTTTTCGAATACCTCGGCTTTTCTGGCAAAACCCGAGATGAGTTCTTTTGTGCACTCGTCCAACCATGCCTGCCAGGCAGGTCCACCGTTATCGGCCTGGAACTTGGCCTCCCAGTCTTCCATGTTCAATAACTGAATTCGCCGAAGTATCAGGGGAACCTTGATCATTGCCTCCGGCTCCAGCTGAACCGATAGGATTTCGTTAGGGCAAATGCGTACGGCCATTGCGATTTCATCGAGACAGATGCTGTCTTTGCGTGTGGAGTGTTCAGAAAGAAACACCAGCACACATTGCGATTCCTGAAGCCCTTTGGTTATCTCCAGTCGCCAATCGTGTCCTGTTTTTAAGCGTTCGTCGAGCCAGACATCATAGCCATTATTGACCAACATCTCTTTTAGGCCCAAGATGACCTTGTGAACGCACCGCTCCGGTTGATGTGGGTAGCTGATAAACAACTTTTTGCGAGCCATTTGCTGATGTCCTCTTGAATTAGAATTTGGGATGCTTCGCCCCGTCAGGGAAGCTTGGCGGCCCGTGCCTGCACAACTGTTTATCGGCTTTGGTTGCAATTTCTTTTGCTGTTTTTAGTATGCTTTTTATCCGGTTCTTGAGCCTCATAGACCCGCTCGGACTTGGTTTTTCCCAGTACCTTGGGGTCTCAGTGGGCGGCAGCCTCACTTCTTCCACTCCTCGCCTTCCCCTGTGAGCCTGTACAGCCTATCCGATACCCGCTGATCCTTCGCCATCAGTTGCAACATGAAGTAGTCGAGCGTCGCCTTGTACCCCCTCTGATATGAAGGGTCTTTTTCGTCGGCCATTTGCTCTAGCGTATCGCGTGCCATCACCCCCCCCCATCCTGTTTTCATGGCGTTCCCTTTCCCGCTTGTGATTATGCCCTTTGCCTGGGGCATTCCTACCGCTTTCTGACTCCATTGTCTATCTCTTGGTGCCGGCCCGATAAACTAAATCGCCGGACCGCACCCAGCGCTTGCTGCCTGGCTACCTCCCCAGAGTGATCGCCGCTAACGGTGGCAGCAATAGCGGTACCCTCTAAATACCTATTTACTAAACAAATTTTATATACTTATTTTTATTTCAATCAATTACTCAAGAAATCCCAATGTAAACCGAATAGGTTTAATTAAATGGAATCACCCGATTGCCCCTAAAAAGGATGGAAAGGACCTGCACCCGCACACAGAAAAAACATTGATTTGAGTATCTGATCAAACGCTTCTTTTGCTAATATGAAGTACATTAGATATTCATCGCAATAGTTTACCAATGACAATGTAATTACGTCAAATTAACCGTATCAGTACCTTCTGTAATATACTAATTGTGCCTTGGAGAAGGCTTATCAACTAACTAACAAGGGAGAAATGATGAAAAACGCTTTATTCGTTTTACTGTTAATTGCGGCAATTGGGATGTCAGGTTGCAGTACCGTGCGTACAAGTCAGTACTCTAGTCCAGTGCTTAGCACTGTTGACGCTCATCTCAAGGCTAATGTAGAAGTAGGCCCTAAGATTACCGGCAGCGCATCGTCCACAACACTCTTTGGGATATTCACCTTTGGCCCGAACAAATTTGTAGATGGAGTTAATTACGGAATTGAAACAGGTGGCGGTTTTCTGAATCACGACATTTTTGGTGCAGTAAAATCTGCTGCTGCATATGTAGCTGTTACTAACTCAACCTCTGACCTTATCATTGCACCGAAATACACGGTTGAATATAATAATTATCTCATCTTTAGCACTAAAAACGCGACTGTTTCAGGTTACAAGGGCGTTTTAAAGAGTGTTGAAGTTAAATAACTGACAACCCAATCATAAGCCTTCTCCAATGGCAAGTTCCGAACACCTACTAGAATAATTGACATTACAGCGGATTAAAGGTTGATGGTCTCGCAAAAGCCAGGTTTTTGCGTAACGTACTGAATTAAATCCACAATTACTGTATTTACTGTTTGTATCGAGTTGACGTTTATGATATATTG
>JGI24143J45723_1000389_pt1 | contig 23228 bp, 22 predicted proteins | sample BarGraIncu00432A_FD_45723 | JGI IMG/M metagenome (IMG submission 45723) | reverse complement strand
CCCCTTGGCGCCACCCATGGCGCCACCGGCTCCGGCAAAGCTGCTAAAGAGCATGCTTCCCAGCATGCCGCCGGCTACTCCGCCTGCCATACTCCTCAGGAAGCCGCCTCCCTGCTGCGGGGCTGGGGCCGCTGTCGCCTGCTGCCGGGACGGGCCCGGCTGCGCAGAGGGGCTGGCCGGCCTGGAATAGCTGCGCGACCCGCTGCTGCCGGAGGAGCGGCTCCCTCCGGCCCTGGCGTGGGCATTTGGTTCCGGCAAGGTAAGACTGAGGAAGATAACTGCGGCCATTACTGCACCTGCCTTGACGAGTTGTGCTTTCATTTTTTTCGCTACCTCCTTGATTGTTTCCGGGTAAGTCAGTTAATCCAGGCAAAGTTTGCGTCGTTGCGAACTCCACATACCTATGGCCTCCCTCATGATGTCGGAGATATTTTTCGACGTGGACTTGATCAGTTTTTCCAGCTGCTTCTTTTCCTGGTCGTTGATGCGCAGTGAAATGATATTCTGCAACTGCTCCGTTTTGCAACTTTGCTTTTTGACCGGTTTCGGTCCCTTTGAAACATGATTTCTGATGTGCGACATGGCTTCCTCCTGTGAACTGCCGAGGCAGTTATGCGGGGTCAATGAGTATCGGCCCGGTGCAGTGACTCTGCCGGCACCTCGCCTGGTACCGGTGCTTATAGTGCGGATACTGTTCTGTCTTTATGGGCAGCCTACTTTTTCGCCCGTTTCACCTCTACAATGCATGCGTTGAAGCTCTTTCCGGTATTGTACCCTTCCACCTCCACATAGGCTCCCACCACTGCCGCCCCGTACCCTTCCACGATTTTGGTTTCCCTCACAACCAGGATTTGGCGGCCATTCACGACCCAGGCCCCGGCCCGCCCCAGGGGAATCTTCTGCACGGTGCCGTAAAACCGACTCCCCACCTGGTCTTCCTCGCACTGTTCCTTCCCGTCCCGGGACCGGTACGATTCGGCACCACCCTGCCCGCCCGCTCCAGCCGTGCTGGCTGTCAGGGCCCCCATGATCACCAGGGCCGAAAATTCGGCAGCAAACCTGGTCGAGCAGGGCCTTTCACGTCCGATTGCCTTTGGAGTCATCATGACTTCCTCCCTATTTGCTGCAGGAACTTCTCATGGAAATCCCGATTGTTGAAACGATGCTAGCACGCCAAGGATTAACCTTTGATTAACCCGAAGGAAAAAACTTCACCACCTGCGCCGGAAGCCGGGCAGGTGGCGGAAAGCCCTGCCGGGTTCCACGGCCACTGGATAAGCGCTTCTGCGGGCGCACCACGCAAAAAGCCGGGGCAAATGCCCCGGCTTTTTTGCCTGATTTCGATTTTATCGTTTAAGTAAAGCCGCGGTTTTTGTCGCCATGCTGAAATTGCGGAAGCTGAGGATGGCCTATTTCAGGCCGGCAGTCTCGTTTGCTCTGGATGCGCCGACGGCAAGGTTATGCTGAAACAGCTCCCAGCCCCGGGTTCGCTTTGCACCGTTATTTTTCCGCTGAGCGCTTCGATTACGGACTTTACGATGCTGAGCCCCAGTCCGGTCCCCTCGATCCCCTGCACGGCGGGCGCCCGGTAAAAACGCTGGAAAATTTTATCCCTGTCGGGTGCCGCGATACCCATCCCCGTGTCGGAGATGGTGACGACCACCTCTTTTCCGTCCTGCAGCGCGCTGACGGTCACGCTCCCTCCCTCGCGGTTATAGCGGACGCAGTTTTCCAGTAAGTTCTGAAACGCTTCACCGAGACTGGCCTTGGTAGCCCTGACGAAAAAGGTGCCGTCAACGGAAGAGTTGATACGCACCTCTTTCTCACGAGCAAGCTGTCGCAGCGTCCTAACGGCCTCGTCAAGACACTCCTGCAGGGAAACCGCAGTCAGCTCCTGTGTCGAGATAAAGCCGGAGTCGATACGTGCCAGCGAAAGGAGGTCGTTGACCAGCCGGGTCATTTTGCAGGCGTAACTGGATATAGTCTGGACGGCCTCGACATATTCTTCGGGACTCCTTTTCCGCAGCGAAATCACGTCGCACTGGGTCCTGATGACGGACAAGGGGGTCTTCAGTTCATGGGAGGCATCGGCAACCAGCCGCTTCTGGCTCTCAAAGACAAGATGCAACCGGTCGAGCAGGGAGTTAAAGGAGCTTGCCAGGGTGGCCAGTTCCTTGGCGGTCGTTTCGGCGTCGATACGTTCGGAAAGGTTTTTGTGGGTAATCCTTTCTATGGTCGCCGAAAAAGCCCTGAGGGGGCGCAGGGTTCTGCCAATAATCCACCAGGCGATAGCGCAGAGGACCAGTATGCTCAGGGATACAATGAGCTGCAAAAAACGCTTATAGGTCGCGACACCCCGGTAACTGTCGGCCAGGGTTTCAGCAAGGGTAATAGTAAAGGTTTTCCCGAACGCCGCATGTTGGTAACGCAGCACGCGCACCGGTTCTCCAGCCGGGCCCGTGCTGGTGAAGGTACTTTCCCCGCGGTGATTGGCGGGGGCCGCCTCCGCCGGAGCGGGGAAGTCGAAGTCGTCGTTGGCCAGGGATGGCGAGGCAGCCAGCAGGTCATTGCCGGCCACCACCTTGTAGTAATGACCGGAACGGGGTATGACGTACTCCCCTGCGATGATCTCGGAGAGTTCCAGCCTGACGTTTCCGTTTTCCTCGTGCAACAGACCGGTGATGATTTGCAGCTTTGAATGAAGGGTGCGGTCCACGGAAGACATCAGCATCTTTCCGACCCCCTGGTAGAGAATGCCTCCTACCGAAACCATCACGAGGGTGGTCCAGAGAAAGAGCCAAAAGACGAGCCTCACTGCTATGGATCGTGACGGAAGGACCATCCGCTACTCTCCCTTCAGCATGTAGCCCGCCCCGCGCTTCGTGTGGATGAGCGGCCGGGAGAAACCCTTGTCGATTTTGTTGCGCAGGTGGTTCACGAAAACGTCTATGACGTTACTGTCCCACTCGGAATCGGTTGCATAGATATGCTCGATCAGCTCGGTCCTGCTGATGACTTTTCCGCAATTGAGGGCGAGATACTCCAGGAGGTCAAACTCTCGTGCCGAAAGGGTGATCTCCTGTCCGGCGCGCTTGACGGTCCGCGCATCGGTATCGATGGCGAGATCATCGACCAGTACCATGGGCGATGACTTTCCCTTGCTCCTTCTGATCACGCTGCGCAACCGGGCCAAAAGCTCCCCGAACTCGAAGGGCTTGGCGATATAGTCGTCGGCCCCTATTTCAAGCCCTTTGATCCGCTCCGCGACCTCACCCCGCGCCGTTATGATCAGGACCGGCACATCGATACTCCTGCTGCGCAAAGATTGCAGGATTTCGATACCGTCGATTTTGGGGAGCATCAAATCCAGCAGCACGGCATCGTAGGGATAGGTTTCTGCCAGGTGCATCCCTTCTTCGCCGTCGTGTGAGACGTCAACGGTAAAGGAGTTCTCCTCCAGCCCTTTTTTTATCAGCAGAGCAAGCATTTTTTCATCTTCTATGACAAGTATTTTCATCCCGGCTCCCTGATGGCAGTAATCATATCCCCTTATTGTACTACATCCTGAGATCGTTAGAACATTTTACCCTGACTCTTGATACAGAGAAGCTTTGCAGGGCCGGGTTCTTTCACTCCGGTAACCATAGAGTCGATGCGCGACTTTCGAAGCTGTGAGTATGCGGGCAACGCTCTTACTGGCTGACCTGCTACTTCGCACTGTCATAGAGCGTATCCGCCTGGCGCTCGCTCCAGTAGCCCCCCTACCCTCCTCTTGAAGGGGAGGGAGTTTTCCTGCGGAGAATCGGCACCAAGTAAAGGTCTGGCGCCACCTCCCGCCGCGTTAGCGCAACAGGGGTCTCGGTGTGGTCTCGGAATTGGGCGGCAGGATCGGGTAGACGATTCTGGGCTGCTTGCCGTTAAGAGTCTGAAGAAACGCCACGATTTTGCCGGCTTCATTGTCGTTGACGCTGATGCCCAGCTGCGCGGACCCCATGATTTTCACCGCGTCGCCCAGCTTCCACACCTTGCCGGAATGAAAGTAAGGTGGCGTAAGCGAGATGTTTCTCAAAGAGGGAGACTTGAAGACATATTTGTCCGCCGCCGTATTGGTGACCTTGAAGCGCCCCAGGTCTCCTGCGGGACGGACCTCGGCGTCAGGAGCCTCTTTGACTCCGAAAGGGAAGTAGCCACTCCCCCCGACATTGACCCCGTTATGGCAGGCGGCACACCCCTTGGCCATGAAAAGCTTCAGCCCCTCATGCTCATTTCCGGTGAGCGCAGTGGTATCCCCTTTCAGGAAGCGGTCAAAACGTGCATCCGGCGTGATGAGCCTGGCCTCAAAAAGCTCGATGGCCCGGGCCATATTGTCAAAGCTTATCGGATCCTTATCACAGGGAAAGGCTTTTTTGAAAAGGGGGAGATACCCGGGAATGCTCTTGAGGGTTTCCACCACGCGTTCCGGCTGATTGTTCATTTCCACCGACGCCTGAACCGGTCCTTTAGCCTGAGCCGCCAGGTCTTTCGCCCGTCCGTCCCAGAACTGGGCCGTGTTGAAGACGGCGTTCAGCACCGTCGGAGCGTTGCGCGGGCCTTTCTGCCAGCCATGGCCGACTGAGGTCTCCTGGATGTCGACCCCGCTCAGGCCGGCATTGTGACAGGTATTGCAGCTGATCAGGCTCGATGACGAGAGCCGCGGGTCAAAAAAGAGCTTTTTCCCCAGCTCCAGTTTCGGCCAACTGGAGGGGTTACCCTTCAGAACCGGCGGCTTTGCCGGCACAGGCTTGAAAATCGACTGGGCCTGGATCATGACATCGTCCTTCCCCCAGGCAACGCTTCCGGCAAGCATTACCACCATGATTGTGCACGAGACTTTTATTTTCATCATCCATCCTCCTGTGGCGCAGCTATCGCTAGCTGCCGATCCGTGCTGCCGCCTTGGCCTTGACCGACTCCGCGCTATGCGCAAAGTGCAGCGTAGGTGGGCACTTGTTGTTTCGACCTGTCATTCACTCGTTACAACTCCGCCTCGGCTGCGGCGGCGGTCCGCGCCAGGGCTGTCTTGCGCGGCCGCACCCGGCTCAAAAGTTCATCCATGTAGTAGTAAACCACCGGAGTGATGTAGAGGGTCAGCAGCTGCGAGGTCAAAAGTCCCCCGACTACCGCGAGCCCCAGCGGCTGCCGCGACTCCCCGCCCGCGCCCAGTCCGAGGGCGATGGGGAGGGTTCCCATCAGGGCCGCCATGGTAGTCATCATGATCGGCCTGAAACGCACGACAGCGCCCTGGTAGATGGCATCCAGCGGCCGCATCCCTTCACTCCTCTCGGCCTCCAGGGCGAAGTCGATCATCATGATGGCGTTCTTCTTGACGATGCCGAGCAGCATGATGATCCCGACGAAGCCGTAGATATTGAGGTCCTTGCCGAAGATCATCAGGGTGATCAGCGCTCCGAAACCTGCGGCCGGCAGGCCGGACAGGATGGTGATCGGGTGGATATAGCTTTCATACAGCACGCCGAGCACGACGTAGATGACGAAGACCGCTATGATCAGCAGCATCCAGAGCCCGCTGAAGGAGGACTGGAAGGCCTGGGCGGTCCCCTGGAAACTGGTATTGACCGAGGGGGGGAGCGCCGCGGAGGCGAGCTTGTCGACCAGCTTCGTGCCGTCCCCCAAAGCCACGCCGGGGCGCAGGTTGAAGGAGATGGTGACCGCCGGGAGCTGGCCCAGGTGGTTCACCGCCAGGGGGCCGATGGTTTTGGAGACCCTCGCGATGGTCTCCAGCGGAACCAGCTGGTCGGTTTTGGCATGGAGGTAGAGCATCCCGAGCGCGGCCGGATCGCCCTGGTAGATCGGGTCAAGCTCGAGGATGACCTGGTACTGGTTGGTCGGAGCGAAGATGGAGGAGACCTGACGGCTTCCGTAGGCATAGGCCAGTGCGTCCTCCACCTGCATGACGCTCAGGCCGAGTGCCGCGACCTTGTCCCGGTTGATCTCGACATGCAGCTGCGGGTTGCTGATCTGCAGGTCACTGGTCACGTCCATGAGTTCGGGAAGCGCACGCAGCCGGGCCTCGAAATCGGCGGCGGAGCGGTACAGCTCGGCAGTGTCCTGCCCTTGCAGGGTGTACTGGTACATACTTTTGGAGCTGGTGCCGCCGATCTGGATCGAAGGGACGTTCTTCAGGAAGACGCTGATCCCTGCTACTTTCGCCAGCTTCGGGCGCAGTTCCTGGATGATCTGGTCCGCGGAGAGTTCGCGCTCCCCGCGCGGCTTCAGTCGCATGAAGAAGCTGCCGGTGTTGCCGCCGCCCCCCCCGCCGACGGAAGACATGAAGCCGTCGATGTTGGGGTCTTGGGCGATGATCGCGGCGACCGCTTCCTGGTGCAGCTTCATCTCGGCGAAGGAGGTCCCCTGGGCCGTCTCGGTGGAGGCGTTCAGGCGCCCGGTATCCTCGGTCGGCAGGAACCCCATGGGAATGACGGTGAAAAGCCACCCCGTGAGGACCGTCAGCAGGAGCGTCACAACCAGGGTCGTGCGCCGGTAGTCGAGCACCTTTAGCAGCGAGCGCCGGTAGACCCCGAGCAGGCCGTCGAAGAAGCGCTCCAGCAGCAGATAACTCCTGCCGAGCCGCTCCTGCGCAGGTGGCTTCAAAAAACGGCTGCAGAGCATGGGGGTGAGGGTTAATGAAACGAAACAGGAGACCAGGATCGCCACGGAGATGGTGATGGCGAACTCGTTCAAAAGGCGCCCCAGAATGCCGCCCATGAAGAGCACCGGGATGAATACCGCCACCAGCGAGATGGTCATCGAGATGATGGTGAAGCCAATCTCCCGGGACCCCTTGAGAGCGGCCTCCAGGGCGCCGGCACCCTTTTCCATGTGCCGGACGATATTCTCCAGCATGACGATGGCGTCATCCACGACAAAGCCGACCGCCAGGGTCAGCGCCATCATGGAGAGGTTGTTGATGGAGAAGCCCAGCAAGTGCATGACGGAGAAGGTCCCGACGATGGACATCGGCACCGCCAGGGCAGGGATGACCGTGGCGGAGAGGTTGCGCAGGAAGAGGAAAATCACCAGGACCACCAGGACGACCGTCAGGCAGAGGGTGAACTTCACGTCGTGCATCGATTCGCGGATCAGATTGGAGCGGTCGAACAGCACATTCAATTGAACCGAGGCCGGCATCTGGCTGCGGAAGCCGGGCAGCAGCTTCTTGACGTTGTCCACCACGGCAATGGTATTGGTGCCGGGCTGGCGCTGCACGGTCAGGACGATGGCGCGGGAGTTGTTGTACCACCCTGCCGTCCTGGTATTCTCGACGGTGTCGATGACCTTCCCGAGTTCCTCCAGGCGGACCGGGGAGCCGTCCCGGTAGGCGACCACCATTTTGCGATAGGCGGCGGCCTTGAACAACTGCCCGTTGGCCTCGATGGTGAAGGCCTGCTTGGGGCCGTCCAGGGTCCCGGTCGGCAGGTTGACGTTGGCGTCGCCAATGGCCGCCGCCACCTCCTCGAAGCCGATCCGGCGGGAAGCGAGCGCCTTGGGATCCAGCTGGGCCCGCACGGCGTACTTCTGCGAGCCGTGCACGTTGACCTGGGCCACGCCGCTTATGGTCGAGATCCGCTGCGCGATCATGGTCTGGGCATACTCGTCGACCGCGGAGAGCGGCAGCGTGGGGGAACTGAGCGTCAGGTAGAGGACCGGCTGGTCCGCCGGGTTCACCTTGCGAAAGGAGGGCGGCGTCGTCATGTTTTTGGGAAGCGAGCGGCTGGCGGCGGAGATCGCAGCCTGCACGTCCTGGGCTGCCGCATCGATATCGCGGTCCAGGTTGAACTGCAGGGTGATCCTGGTGCTGCCGACGCCGTTAGTGGAAGTCATGGAATCGACGCCGGCAATGGTGGAGAGCTGGTTCTCCAGCGGGGTCGCCACCGCCGCGGCCATGGTGTCAGGATTGGCGCCCGGCAGGCTGGCATTCACCTGGATGGTCGGGAAATCGACGTTGGGGAGGTCGTTCACCGGTAAGAGCCGGTAGGAAACTACCCCGAAGATGAGGATGGCGACCATGACGAGGGAGGTCATGATCGGCCTGCGGATGAAAATCTCCGCCATATTCACGGCTTTTTCCCGACGGCCGGCTTCCCGTCGCCGGTGTCGACGAGCGCTCCGGGGGAGAGGCGCAGCTGGCCGTCCACCACGACTGTCTCACCCGGTGCCACCCCATTCTCTATCACGGTATCCGCCCCATCCGCCTCGGCAAGGGTGACCGGCCGCATCTCGGCGGAGCGGTCGGGTTTGACCAGGTACACGAACTGTCCCTGCTGACCCGTCTGGATGGCGTTGGTCGGGACCAGCACGGCATTTTTGTGCAGCCCCAGCGTCATGACGACATCGGCAAACTGGCCCGGCCAGAGCTTCCTGGAACTGTTGGCGAAAACGCCTTTCAGCTTGATGGTGCCGGTGGCGGCGTTCACCGAACTGTCCAGGAAGCTGACCGTGCCGACCTCGCTGCTTCCCGTCTCATTGGGGATCAGCGCCTGAATCTTCAGTCCCTTGGCTGCCATGGCCCGCTTCACCTTGGCCAGCAGCTTTTCCGGAATGGAAAAGGTGGCGTAGATGGGGCTCACCTGGTTGACCGTGACGATCGGCAGGTCGTTCGCCTGCACCAGGTATCCCGGGTGCAGTGCCAGGGTGCCGGTCCGACCGGATACCGGTGAGCGGATGAAACAGTAACCCAGCTGGATCCGTGCGCTTTTCACCGTGGCGCGTTCGGCAGCGACGGAGGCGGCAAGGGAGGCGGCGGTTGATTGCAGCAGGTCGACCTGGTCCCTGGTAACGATGCCGTCCTGCAGCAACCCCTGGTAACGGCTCGCCTGCTCCCGGGCAAATTTCGCCTGGGCCTGGTCGCGCACCAGGGCCGCCTCGCATTGGCTGAGCGCAGCCCGAAACGGCTCCGGGTCGATGCTGATCAGCAAGTCACCCTTCCGGACGTCGCTCCCCTCCTGGAAATGGACCCGGGCAATCTGGCCGCTTAGCTGCGACTTGATGGCGACGCTGGTGAACGCCTCGATGTTTCCGATGGCCTTCATCTGAATCGGCACGTCTTTTTGCCGGGCCAGGGCGACCTTGACCGGGACCGGCGGCTTCACCTTGGGCTGCTCTTTTTTGGCAGCGCAGGCGGAGCACAGTATCAGTGCTGCGACGCTGATCAATATGACTTTGGTAGTTTGTTTCATCGGGGTCCTTGATCTGTGTGATGAGCCAGTTTAGCATTGCAAACATTATGGGAGGATTAAGAGGCATGAGCCGGTAGCCGATGTCGCCCCTCTTAAGCGTCCAGGCTTCCCCCCTTAGGATACGTAATTTCAGTGGTTTACGAACGACGGGCGGGTCAATCCGGGGGCCGAGAGCGGGTCAGGTAGGAAAATCGGTTAACATAGACGAGCGAAGCAAGGACAAAACATTTCGGGGCGGCCAAGGAATGCAACCAGGAGGTTACTGATGGAGCGCGTCAGTGCCCATGGCACAACAACCAGGGGTAAAAAGCCCTGGCGAAGCCGGCACTCAGAAAGCTAACCGGGTCAGGATTCCCCCACGTGAGCCCACCACGCTCCTCCGGGACCGATCTTGAAATGAATGGCAAGGATGATTTATTCGAAAAGTATTAGCGGAAGGTAGTCAGAATCCAATTTCAGTTTTTGCCTCCTCGCCCAGCCGGCGAGGAGGTTCCTTTTAAAGCCGGTCCACAAGTTGACGTGGCCCGCCCAGTGTCAACTACCTGAGGCTCCCCCTATTCCAGCAGCAGGAAGGCGTAACTCTCGCCTCCCTCCCCTGCTCCCGAGCCAGGATCGAAGCCAAAGCTTTGTACCGTGGCAAGCAGGTCAACCGCCATCCCTTCGGCCGAGGGGCGAGCCATTCTCTTGTTGCGGCAGGCATCGCGGCTCTTGGCGCACTCCCTACAGAGGTTGCAGCTGTCGATAAAGAGCAGAAACGCCTTATGGTAGCCGACCTTCCCGACGTCCCCCTCCAGATTCAAAAGCTCGAGGTTAACTTTTCGAATCCACGCCTGCAATTCGTCGGGATCGCTGACGTTGCTGCTGAACCGGAACACCGCACCCAGCCGGTACTCCCGAAAAAACTCACCACACTCGGCAACCGAAGGAGTTTTAGGCGGACATGCCGCGTTTCGGCCGTAGGAGTCGCAACCAAAGGTGCATTTCATCCGGACCCACTTGGCCACCACGATTTCTCCGGGGTTAATCCAACGAAAGTCCCGAAACCCGTGACTCATAAACATCTTTTGCAATAGAGCCTGGTCGGCCATTGACTGCTCCTTCTTCAAGAGGGGTAACGCTGATTGGGGGTGCTTTCCCTGTTTACCTTTAATCGAGCAATATGCTGAAAGCTTTAGATCAAATCACCCGGCATGCCATTAATTTCGACCCACAGAAGTCTGCACTCCTCGGCTTTAAAAAGCCTATCCTTTTTCACCTCGGCGGATGAGAGTTTCTGTCGGCAAAAAAACGTCGGGCATTTTCACCTGCGCGGATAGTAAAAAAGCCCTCAAAGTTTCGCTTTGAGGGCTGGGTGGCAATGCATGGCCGTCTTTATACGCTTTGTAGTACTTTGCGACGCCGCGCATATACGCTCAAGCCGAAAAGGCCGGCGCCGATAAACACCATGGTTGAGGGTTCCGGGACAACTGCCGGGTCCGGGGCACTGTTGCCGTCAGCCTGGAACAGGATTCCTTTTCCGCTAATGCCGTTGATGGAACCAATGACAGATTTGGTGTCAATCGTTCCACCCGGTGTTATGAACTGCAGCGAGGGCGAAATCTCTGTAAAGGGGAGGTAATAGTTGCCATTGTAATTCATGTCCATTATCAATGTTCCGGGCACTGAGGTGAAGTAGTTAGTGTTGTAGTACTCCACCTGAACGGTGCCGTCAGTCTCTCCGCCTCCTTTAACAGACTGCACACCGGACCAGGCTAAGGCTGCATCGGGTGACGCATGGGCCTCAGTGGAACTCACCAGCGGGTTGAGGCCGTTTTTGATGCCGAAAATGCCCCACGCCTCCGAAAACTTCCCTGACAGCACAAGGGTGCCCTGATTGAATCCCACGCCAGCTAAAGTGTCAACTTTTGGAAGTAAAGACAAATCCCTGTAATACACATTAAAGTAATTGATTGGATTGGTGCCGTCGAAGTCATATAGCGATGTAGTCTTGTTAAAAATATCCCTCGTTTGTTCGCCGAAACCCGCTACGACGGTATACTCATACGATTTGTTAAGGCCAGTGTCGGCGATGGGCAAAGAGTTTACCTCAAGGAAATCCCCCAAGACGGCCTGGTAATACATGGTAAATTTGGTACCCACTTGGTTGTTCACCATTTGGTTACCTGGCAGCTCGGTACTCACGGCAAGAGCATTACCAACGCTCCAGTCTAAAGCGGCTACCGCTTGATTGACTCCTACGACACTTATCGTGTCCGCCTGGGATGCTGTAGCAACGAGACCCATTAATGCAGTCGCTGCTAATACTTTCGTTGTGACTTTCATACCTTCCTCCCTTTCGGCCAAGATGATAAGTAAGTGAGGATACCGACTCTGGCGGCAGAGAACGGGGACTGCCAGGAATTCGGAAAGTTTCATCTGCTGAACCATTTCAACTGCCATTCAACGTGTTAGCGCTGCGCCTGATGAAGTCAGGATCGCCGGACAGGCATTTCCAAGACTTGTTGAATCAGGCCAAGAGTGTTGCCAGCGCTAACTTTGATACTATCCGTTCCCGAACAATCCCTTCTGTGCACCAGCCTAATCGGCGCGGGGTTTGCGTGTCACTATGCATTTCTCATTGGGCTCTTTTTGACCTAGGTCCAGCTTACCTCTCACGCCATATAATCCTTCATCCTTCCAAGAGCTTCTAGCGACTTGGAATCCAAGTTTCAGCATGTCACCCGGGTGGTAACTCAGAGTTGCAGCCGTACTGAAGTCCCGCTAAAACGTCGCAGTTTTGCTGCTAATACTCTTGCTGTACATTTCTCACCTCCTGACTCCAATTGATGTATATCATCGAGGGTGATTACACGATCGGTGCCTAAAAGTTGAATCAAATAACTAACCGATTTTAATACAATTTAATATCTGGAGGCTCGCAGGTTAATACGGACGCTGTCACGCTTTGATCAAAATCATGTATAGAGAGTGAACATTCGCCAGAAAGGAGCCTGCCCCAGGCAAAACACCTATCAGCGCTGCTTCCCGCCGCTCTGGCCGGGCCCCTTCCGGTCAGCGGGGCCGCGAACGCGGCTATCGAACACCTGCATGTTTGAAAACCAATGGGGAATAGTACCGATTGTTATTGCGGGGGGTGGAGAGGTTCACAGCGATGCGCCGAAGCCTTGGGCGAGCCCCGCCGCTTGCGCCGGGAGGCTCCATCAGGAGAGCGGGACCTGAACAATCCGTCGGATACTGGGATTTATTGTCATAATCCCGCGTCCGGGTAAATTTGTGCTTCAGTAATTGCGCGAGATGCCGATTTGGTGTTGTATGCTGACTGAGTTCGTCACGTCTGTCTATAACGCCAGTTTTAAGTTAAATCTCGTTCACACGTCGGGGAGCCGTCATGCCGATCAATCAGGAGATTCTTACCCAGCTCAAAACCACCGAGCCCGAGCTCTTAAAGCTGCTCGCAGACGATGTCAGTGAAATCTTTTCCACCATGGTCGGAATGGATATTCCCCAGTGTGCCGATCTGTCTGCAGCTGACGAAAGGTTCAAGGGATGCGTCAGCGCCATGATTTTGCTCAGTGGAAGCTATAACGGAGTCGTAACCTTTCACGCCACCCCCCAGGCGGCGATGGATATAACAGCGCAGATGCTCGGCATGGAAGTCGAGTCGGTGGATGCTGACGTGCTGGACGCGTTGGGAGAAATCGCCAACATGATCGGCGGTTCGTTCAAGCATCATTTCGTAAATGACGGGCATGAGGTAAGGCTCACCCCCCCCAATGTCATCGAGTGTAACGTGCAGTTCCGTCCCCCCGACTCCGCGCCGGACCTACTTGCCCTGCTCTTCGAGGCAGGTAAGGACCACATCCTGGTGACCGTGTACCTGGAGGCCTGGGACTGAACCGCTGCACCCTACGCTCTTTACCTAATGGCCAGTGGACTGGATAGTCCTTCCCTGGTCTCTCCTTAAGCCTGCCTGCTACGCCCCCAATCCAAACTGAGCTTCCTCTCTCCAGACTTTCGACTTCGCAGGGATCTGAAACACCTGCATCAGGTAATGAAGAAAATCCGCATTGTCGCACATCTCCTTTCCGGGCGAATCGGAAATTTTGGCGACCGGCTGCCCGTTGCATTCAACCATCTTCATAACCAGGTTTAGCGGCTGCCGGCCGAAATCGTTGGTCAGGTGGGTGCCGATGCCAAAGAGCGGCTGCACGCTGTGGCGCAGCAGCCGGTGCAGTGCCAGTGCAGTGACGAGCGTCAGGGCGTCGCTGTACACGGCGCTCTTGGTGCTTGGATCGACCTGCAACTCCTCCAGTCTGCGCACCAGTTTCCAGGTCCACTTGACCGGCTGCCCGGAATCGTGCCGGTAGCCATGCAGGAGTTCGGCGAAGTACAGGTCGAGGTCGCGCAGGAAGGCGTCCATTCCGACCACGTCGGTCAGCGCGACGCCGAGGTCTCCGCTAAACTCGCTCAGCCAGGTTTGCAGCGCAGACTTCTGGCTGTCCACCAGTCGGGGTTCCAGGGCCTGGAAGGCCTGCAGGTATTCGTGCGCCATGGTGCCGATGGGGGCGAGCCCGTATTTCATGGCAAGCCACATGTTGCTGGTGCCGATAAAATTCTCCGGAAGCATCTCCGCCTGGCGCCGCACGGTGAAATCGTGCCAGTCCCGGCTTTGCCTGCGCCTTCCGCCGAAATCCGCATAGCGGAAATCTGCGGTGTCCGGGCTATCGCGCACCAGGGCGATCTTTTCTTCCAGGCGCCGCCCGGCCTCGGCATAATCCTCCTCCGGGTAGGTGTCGCGCGAGAATACCTCCTGAATGATAGGAAGCAGATACAGCTCAAACGGCATGGCATGGACCAGCGGACCCTCGGCCTCTATGTGGAGATGGTGCCCGCGCGCCTCAATGCTCACCTGCCGGCTGTCCAGCCGGAAATCGCGCAGGAAGTCGAGGTAGTCCCCCGCCAGGGACGGGATTCCGCTCAGATAGCCGAGTTCTTCCGGGCTGAAACGGAGCGTGTCGAGGTGCTGCACCTGTTCGCGGATCTCGTCGGCGTACCTGCCAAGGTCCACCCCGTCGTTGCGGCACTTGAAGCGGTAGCGCGCCTGAGCGCTCGGGAAGTGGTGCAGGAAGGCCTTCTGCATCGAGAGCTTGTAGCGGTCGGTATCCATCAGGGTCTGGATGATTGGCTTGTCCTGTTTCATGACCGACTCCTTTTGCTGCTCTTGCCCGGCCGCTTCAAAGCGACTCGAGACAGACGACGCCTGACGCCGCCATCTCGACCAGGGCCGCCTGCACCGTAGCAGGGGAGATGCCGCAGCAGGCAGCAAGGTTCACCACCACCTGGAAACCGGCCCGGCGCAGTTGCAGTGCCGTGGTCTTCACGCAGTAATCGGTAGCCAACCCGCCGACCAGGACCGTTTCAATACCGCGGCACTTGAGAAACTCGATGACACCGGTACTCTGGTGCTCGGCCAGATCGTGATAGCAGGCGCCGTACGGATGCAGGTCAGGCTCGATCCCCTTTTGCACAAAAAAGTCATAGTCGGCCGGGTGCGGCAAACCGTCGATAAGCTGATGCCCCAGGGTGCCCGCCACGCAGTGCAGGTTCCAGCGGATGTCGACGTTCTTCCCCGTGACGGGAGAAAACTGGGGCTGGTCCCTGGTAGCCTTCCAGAGCGGATTACTCGGGTGGGCGTCCTTAGATCCCACGCGCAAGCGCGCCAACCCCGCCTGATGGTTGAGAGCTTCAGCAAGGGTTTCCCCGCCGATAACCGGAAGCTCCCCGGGGCACAAAGGAGTAAAACCTTTTTGTGCATCCACGTCGAAGCTCGCCGTCAGTTCTTTATTGAATAGCATCACGTCATCCTTATAGAGGGAAATAGATAGAAGTCGCCCTGACAGACGCTGTCAGATCCTTGCGGGGACAATTGACGGAGCAGCAGGTCCCTTCTGGACCTGCTGGCGTTCCATCTGCACCGCAAGCGGTACCTGCGGAAATATTTGTCCAGCTTTATCCAGAAGCCGGGCGCAAACAATCCTCCCGATTCCTGCCATAGGCTGAAGGATCGGTGGATCGACACCCCTTTGTGTCAGATAAGGATTTGTGGGTAGAATTACCCGGAGGAGTGCTGCACTGACAAACTAACTTTGTATTCCCGATGTGTCAATATCAAACCTTTGCGCCAGTTGGATTGATATTCTATAAAAGAAAAAAAAACGTCCTCCCCTGCAAAGGGAGGACGGGATGGGAATCGGTAAATGTGCCTAAACACCGCCGCAAGCAGGGTTGCCTGCTCATAGGTGGATCAGGTCTAGATGGTTTTACTGACCTCGTTGGAATAGCCGCTCTCGTTGCCGGTCGAGTCCAATGCCGTAACAGCGAAGTAATAGGTCCCCGGAGGAAGATTGACGCTAAAGGTCGGCACCAGGCCTACCGCGACGCTGCTGGTGTAGTTTTGGGGGGACGATCCGTAGTAGACCTTATATCCTGCGGCGCCCGCGGGGGCGACATCCCAGGTTAGTTTGGCGACTCCCGTTACCGCCGCTCCCCCTGTCGAGGCGGTGCCTGACGAACTGGTTCCGTCTGCCGCGGCAGCTCCCCCGGTTGAGGTTGCTCCGCCAGTTGTCCCCGTTGAGCCAGTTCCTGCCCCGGAAGCGCTATCGCTTCCGCTCAGCAAAGAACCACCAGAGGAGTTGGATCCCCCACTGCTGCCGCATCCCGCCTGGGATAAAAGCATCAAACAGGTTAGTGATACCGCGCATATTTTTGTAACATTCATGAAGCCTCCTTGTACGAAAAAAGTGTGCTGACGCAAAAAAGCCGGGTCCGAATATCTGTGGATATCTCGGCGACCCGGCTGTCTCGGTGAGACCCTTAGGCTTTCCGTCCCACCCTTGCGGATGGTTTAGTATTTTCGTATCGTTTGTTCTCTTTTTTTTTAAGCAACCATACACAATAAACCTTCAAAGGTCAGTGACCCCGGTCACCATTTGCAGTTTTTTATCTTTTGGACCCCAGGCAGGGAAACAACCTGAATCACACCACACAACACAAAAAAGTGCACCTAAATGGCAGAAACTACGCTCATTCAGGTGCACGTTATCGCTACAACGAACCGGCGACAGAAACTTACGCCATGCTTGACCCGCACGCCTTGCATTTACGTGCCTCGAGCGGGATTGACTCCAGGCATTCAGGGCAGCTCTTGGTGGGAGCCCCGGGTGCGGCCGGCTTGAGTAAGGCCTTGGTCACCAGGAAAACGACCAGGGCTATGAAGAAGAAATCGATGACAGTACCTATCAGATGGCCATAGGCAATTGCGCTGTCGGTTACCTTTCCTTTGGCGTCAGTGACAGTCCTTAGCACAAACTTCGCCTCGCGCCAGTCTCCTGCGGGGAGGACCAAACCGATGACCGGCATCAGGAGATCGTCGACAATCCCCGAAACGACCTTTCCGGTGGCGGCGCCGATGACGACGCCAACAGCAAGGGCCAATGCATTGGACTTGGTAAGAAAGGCCTTGAAGTCTTGCAACATGGGTATGCCTCCTACTTACGGGCCTTTACTCGCAGATGAAGTTAGCTTCGATGCGACGGTTGCTGGCCTTGCCTTCCTTGGTCTTGTTGGTGCTGCGCGGCTTGGTGGGGCCGTATCCCTTTGCCTCGAGGCGCTCGGGTGCGACGCCAAGGGTCTTGATCAGGTAGCTGCGCACGCTATCGGCGCGGCGCTGGGAGAGCTTCATGTTGCTTGCCAGGTCGCCGGCATTGTCGGTGTGACCTTCGATGACGCCTCTAGCCTTGGGGAATTCCACCAGGAAGTCGGCGAGCTTCTTCAGTTCGTCGTGGTACCGGGGCTTGATGTCGAATTTATTGGTGTCGAACTGGACGTCTACAACCGTCGGACTGCACAGTTTGGGGGCCGCTGCCGCGTCGACCGGGATGGTTACGGCAATGTTTGCGGCGCTTTGGGCGACGCCGCCGGCACCGTTACAGGTCAGGTTGTACAGGGTGTTGTCAACCGGCGTGATAGCCAGCGAGCCCTGAGTTTCTACCGGGCCGATACCGGGCTGAATGTCACAACGCGAGGCGTTTTGTGACGTCCAGGAGAGCGTTGCAGACTGCCCCTTGACGATGGAATCCGGGGAGACCGTCAAGTGGTCCGTGGGAGCCGGTGCGGGAGCGACAACCACCGGTACCGGAACGGGCATCGGAGCCGGAGCCGGTGCCGGTGCCGGCGCTGTTATCACGACCGGCGCGGGAGTTTCCCTCATTACCTGCGGGGGGCAAAGAGCGTTAGCTTGTGCGGTTGCCTTTTTTGCCAGGGCAGCGCCCTCCTCGGTGTGACACGCCCGGTACACATCATAGGCGTTGTTCTTGGCAGCCTCCGCCGCCTGGAATTCTGCGGGGCAGAGGTTGGCTTTCCCAGCCTGGCGGGCGGCTTCAACAGCGCGGTCCGACTCCTGAAGCTCGTGACGGATGAAGTAACCCGGGATACTGCCTCGTGTTGTGTTGACCTCATAGCTGGCACAACCAGACATTGCTGCTACAGACGTCATAGCTGCAAGAAAAAGTAAGGACTTTCTTGTTGACATATTTGCTCTCCTTTCTTGTGCATCATTTAATTGATTCAACTAACGAAAAAATACTATCAAGGTACAGACTAGTCAAGATAATTTTCTGGTTATGCCAGAGCTCTATTTTTTTATAAGAGAATGACGCTATTACTCAGCTATTTGCATCATGATCGTCCATTCGCTTCAGTCTGACAATGTTGCCAATACAGGCATCCATATTATTCTGCACGAAGCGGAGCGTTTCAAGGTGGTTATCCACTGTCATCAAGCGAGTCTGGTCCTTGGTCCCATCAGTCGCCCCTTTCTTGCTGAGCAGCACTTCCATGACGCAGAAATCAAAGAAATCCGATTTCCCTCTCTTGTTACGATCTCGATATGCCATGTTCGATTCCTCCTTGACCGATATTTGATGGACTTTCACCGGTCGTCACGAGCTGCATGGTCCATTCTTTATGAGTACCTCTTTAATGGCTTGAGCTCAGTTTCCGCTATTCCCAGAAGAGATTCAACCAAGCAATTCCGACCAAATGTGGCCAATTGTGACACCCCACCCGACCCATTGAGCACGTGCAAAAAGTAAAAAAGGCGACCTGGATTCAGGCCGCCTTTTTTACATTCTTATTCCTCGCCCGTATTACACCAGGCTCCGTAATGCCATTAGTGACGGTCCAGCAGTCGACTTACAGCAGCATTATAAGCTGCGAGGTCCTCGCGCAGATCAATGGCAAGCACCAGAACAACCAGCACCTCATCCTCAACCATGTAAACCAAGCGATACCCCTGTTTTCTCAGCTTGATCTTAGTTCACCACGCAAAAGGGACCCTGGCACGTGCGGCTGTGTCAGACGTTTTCTGAGCGCTTTGCGCAGTGGTTCTTTTACACTACCATCCAAAGCCTGCCATTCAGCCAGCGCATCCGGCACGAATTTCAGAGCATATTTGAAACTCTCTGCAACGGTCTCAGACCGTGTCAATGTCCACCTCGACTGCCTGGTCTTTCTGGGCAAGCCGACGTCTAGCTATCTCAGACAAGTCTCTGTCCGCCAGAGCCTCCACAAATGCTGCGAAAACCTTCGGAGTGACCATATAAAAAGCCGGCTTGTTATGGCTCAGGACCGCCACCGGTTTTTCACCAGCGGAGCGAAGCACTTGAGCGGGATTTTTTTTGAATTCCGACATACTGATGGAAAGGTCGGCATATATGGTGTTCATTTATTTTCTCCCGATATAGCTCAGATTATAGAGCCTATTTCGGAGCTTATCAAGCCCCTACCCTACCCTACCTCTCTTGCTGATCGGATGCACCGAGGTAGCCTTGAAGGACGCATACACCCGTCCCCCCTGCGAAAGCCCGAGGGTGGCAAACGATTCGCGCGTCACGAACGAGGTGAGCGGGAAACCGCAGTCCAGGCGCAGCTTGAGAAAGGGCCCCAAAGACGAGATCTCGACGATCCTGGCCGGGAACACGTTGCGTGCGCTGGTCGTGTGCGCCGGGTCAATCACGCTCACCGTCACGTTCTCGGGCCTGATGCAGCAGTAGACCGCCTCGCCCTGTAACGGACTTCCGATGGCGTCAATCTCGTGCTCCCCTACCCGCACGGCCATCTGCTGCTCCAGATTGCTGAGCACTACCCCCTCCAGGATGGTTTCCATACCGACGAAGTTGGCGACAAATTCGTTCACCGGAGCGTTCATGACCGCGGCCGGACTGCCATCCTGGACCACCCTGCCGCAGTTAAGCACCACAACCCGGCTCGACAACCTGAGTGCCTCGGACTGGTCATGGGTCACCAGTATCGCCGCAATCCCCTGGTCGCGGATGATCCGGTCCATGTCCTCGGTCAACGACTGCCGGGTCGGCGCGTCCAGGTTGGCGAACGGTTCGTCGAAGAAGATTATCTCCGGTTCCACCGCGAAGGCCCGGGCCAGGCTGACGCGCCGGGCCTCGCCACCGGAAAGCTTCCGTGCGGAGCGCCGCGCCAGGTCGGAGAGCTTGAAGCGCTCCAGGTAATTCTGCACCCGATCGTGGGTTTCGGCCCGTCCCACCCCTCGTATTTTCAGTCCACTCGCCACGTTCTCATAAACGGTGCTGTCAAAAAGCAGCGGTTCCTGCAGTACCATGGCTATCTTGCGGCGAAAAGCAAGTCGGGAGGCGTCAGACAGTATCTCCTGTCCGCGGTGTCGGACAGAGCCGGACTCCGACTGGATGAGCCCCATGATGGCAAGGAGCAGTGTCGACTTCCCCGCACCATTGGGCCCGATCAGCGAGACGAATTCGTTTTCGCGCAGTGAAAAGGAGGGTATTTCGAGTATCCGCACGCCGCCCCGACTGACCTTCAGGTCTTTCAGGTCGAGCACGTTCGCTGGCTGGTTCATCGGGGCCTTTCTCGCTGCTGGATGTAGGTAAGGACGTAGTTGATAAGGAAGCAGAACAGCAGAAGGATGAGGGAAAGGGCAATCGCGACATCGAAATTGCCCCTCCCTGTTTCCATGACGGTCGCGGTGGTGAGGACCCGCGTGTACCCCTTCACGTTGCCGCCGACCATGATCGAGGCGCCCACCTCGGAGATCACCCCGCCGAACCCCGCCATGACGCCAGCCATGAGCGGGAGTCGCGCTTCCTTGATCAGCATCCAGACCAGCTGGGTCCGGGTGGCGCCCAGGGCGAGGATCTGCAGCCTCAAGTTGGCCGGCAGCTGCTGCATGGCGGCGATGGTGATCCCCATGACGATGGGGGTCGCAATGACCGACTGCGCGATGATAATCGCGCTCGGCGTGTAAAGCAGCTCCATGAACCCCAGCGGGCCGTTGCGCCAGAGGAGGATGGAGACGAAAAGCCCGACGACGACCGGCGGCAGCCCCATACCGGTATTGACCAGACTCACCAGAATCTTTTTCCCCGGAAAGCGGGTCAAGGCGATCAGCGTCCCGAAGCCGATCCCGAAAACCAGGCTAAACAGCGTCGCCAACCCCGAGACCTTAAGAGAGAGCATGGCGATTCCCAGCACCTCAGGATCAAGGGAGGCGAGGAGCTGAAACGCCTTAACCAAGCCTTCGAGAATCAGGTCCATTACTCGGTTTTACCTGCGTCCGGGAAGAACAGCGGCGAGCCGAACTCTTTGGTGCCGAAGTGGCTGATAAGAGCCTGCGTCGGAGCGGCAACCATGAAATCGGAGAATGCCTTGGCACCGGGAGCATTGACCTTGGGCCACTTGGCCGGGTTCACCTCGATGACGTGGTAGATGTTCAGCAGCTTAGGCTCGCCCGCGACCAGTATTTCCAGGCCGAGGTGGCGTTTCTTATTGAGTGCAAGGTAGGTGCCGCGGTCGGAGAGCAGGTAGCCGTGTTTTTCAGCCGCGACGTTGAGCGTCTCGCCCATGCCGAGCCCGGTTTCCTGGAACCATTTCTGCCCCTCCGGAGCGATCCCGGCCGCCTTCCAGAGTCCCTTCTCCTTGGCGTGGGTGCCGGAATTGTCGCCGCGTGACAGGAAGAGCGCGCCGGACTGGGCGATCTTTTTGAGCGCCTCCGCGGCGCTCTTGGCACCATGAATCTTGGCGGGGTCGCTTGCCGGTCCCAGGAGGAGAAAGTCGTTGTGCATGACGAGCTTCCGGTTGACCCCGAAACCCTGCCCCATGAAAGCCTTCTCCGCTTCAGGTGAATGCACCAGCAGCACGTCGGCTTCACCCTTTTCCCCCATCTTCATCGCCTGCCCGGAACCGACCGAAATCGTCTTTACGAAATAACCGGTCTGTTTTTCGAACATCGGGATCAGCACGTCCAGCAGTCCGGAATCCTGGGTGCTGGTAGTCGTCGCCAAAATGAGGTTTTTTTGCTGGACCGGCGCTGACCAGCTGGAAGGAACCAGGGCGGCGGACAGGATGAAGCATGACAGCGTTACGAATAGTACTCTTTGCAGATGATTCATCATTCAGGCTCCTTTTCGGTTATGACTGGTCCGTCTGTTCGAGTTAGCTAAGCAGCGGACTTCCATGCTCATAAAGCTCCCTTATATCACAACCCGAGTCAAGATTGCCACCTAGATGCTGTATACTTTTAGCTGATTGATGCGATTCTTCCGCAGTTCGCGTCCCACACTGCAAGGGAGAGGACTAGGGAGGTGGAAATCAAGCTTTGCTTCGAATATGGCCCATCCCCGAGTGAATCAGGTGCCAAACGGGCGCTTTTAAAGAAACTGGCACCCTCTCTGACTGGAGGAACCTAACATGACAGCTATGTCCCGCGAAATATCCTTTGACATAAACGACCCGCGGCTTTGGGACCTTGAGTGGCTGGTCACCAACGGCCTGGGCGGATACGCTTCGGGCACGCTGGCAGGCGCCCTCACCCGGCGCTATCACGGACTGCTGATTGCCGCCTACCCGGCGCCTTTGGGTCGCACCATGGTGTTGAACCGGGTCTCAGAAAGCGTCAACTGCGGCGACGGCAGCCACCTCAGGCTCGGCCCGGACGATATCGAGAGCAGGACGCCGGATCAGCTGCGAGTTCCCTATCTGGCCGGATTCCGACTGGAGTACGGTCTGCCGGTTTGGCGCTATCAGATACGGGACACGATCATCGAAAAAAGGGTGATTCTGGAGCACCAGCTCAATACGACGCACCTCAGCTACCGGCTCATTTCGGGAGCGCCGCTGCTGCAGTTAAGGCTGAGGCCGGAGTTCAATTTCCGCTCCCACGATGCGCCGGCGGACGCGACTCCGGAGGAGCCCTACCGGATCAGTGCCGAGGCAGGCGGCTACCTTATCAGCTGCGGAAAAGGAGCAGAGCAGCTTCGGCTCGCCATTGCGGGGGGGATTTTCACCCTTGAGGAGCAGCAAAGCGCCAGGCTTTACTATCCGATGGAGCAGGCACGGGGTTACGACTGCCAGGGATGGCTCTGGAGCCCCGGGTATTTCGATCTGGAACTGACTCAGGGAGTGGACGCAGTCCTGACCGCCACGAGCGAGAGCTGGGAGTCCCTGGCAGAGTTCCCGCCGTCAGCGGCACTTGGCAGAGAGTGCGAGCGCCGCCGGTTGTTGCTTGACGCGGCAGAGGCCGGGGCGCGCTCCGGGTTCCCCGCGGAACTGGTGCTGGCTGCGGACCAGTTCCTCATCACGCCGCCCGGAAAGCGGCAGGTAACTGCCGGCAAGTCAGTTGCAGGCGAGCAGACCTGCTCCGTCATCGCCGGCTATCACTGGTTCACCGACTGGGGACGCGACACCATGATCTCCCTGGAGGGGCTCACCCTGGTCACCGGGCGCCCTGACGAGGCGCGGCGGATACTGCACAGCTTTGCAGGTTATCTGAAAGCCGGCCTGATACCCAAGCCGGTCGATAAAGGTGTTGCAAAAATACTCTAACAAAAACTGGCACTTTATATGCTTTTCCCTGTTTGACGGTGACTCCACCGGTGAGGCGTCAAA
>JGI24143J45723_1000386_pt1 | contig 23283 bp, 15 predicted proteins | sample BarGraIncu00432A_FD_45723 | JGI IMG/M metagenome (IMG submission 45723) | reverse complement strand
AAACCCATGGATATGAAATACAAAAATTTATACAAATGAATCAAATGAACGAATGGAATAATATTAAATCAGGTTCTATATACTATGCAATTAATAAACTTGAACGTTCAGGTTTTATTTCGATCGTTGATAAATCCAACGCCGGTGAAAAAGCAAAATGTATATATGCAATTACGGAAAAAGGTAGATTAGAATTGCATAAAATAGCCTTGCAAGAAATGAAAAAGCCGTTGGGAAGTATAACAGCAGAAAAGTTTTTGATTTATCCGATAGTTGCTAATCTTAATAAGAATGAAATTATAGAATCTGTTACAGAGCATTTACGCCAGTTAGAAACTGAAAAGGCAAAGATTATAAAATGGGAACAGGAAAAACAGGATACATCAAAAAGTGTTGAAAAAGCAACCCTTAGTATGATGAAAGAAACGGTAAATTTGCAAATAAAATGGCATATGGCTCTACTTGATAATATAGATGAAACAATTTCAGTGGTAGATACAATACATCAAATGATTAAAACCACAGATTATTCCCAAAACTAAGAGAATATTATGGAATAATATCCGCATCTTTTAAAAGATGCGGAAAAAAATAAAGTCACTATCCAACATTGGATATATGAAGGAGATTATTATGAAAATAGCCGTGCTACTTGGAAGTCCAAGAAAACAGGACAGTTATACCGTTTGCAAACAAATTGAAAATCAGATAAAAGAGATGGATAACGACATTGAATTTGACTACATTTATTTAAGCAAATATAATATTCAGGACTGTAAAGGCTGTTGCCTATGCTTTCAAAAAAGTGAAAATTGCTGTCCTTGTCGTGATGATGATTTGACTAAAATTAAGGCCCGTCTGTTTTCAGCAGATGGATTGATTGTTGCTAGTCCCGTATATGCATATCAGGTAACAGGGCAATTGAAGCGTTTTATTGATAGGATGTCCTATCTGTTTCATCGGCAGGAGATGGTGGGAAAGCCTGCGGTTATTGTTATAACAACAGATGGCGGTGGAAGTAAGCAGGTGTACAAATATTTAAAAATGACTCTTTCTGGCTGGAGTATGGATATTGTTGGAAATACTCAAATTACTTCTCCCATGTATTTTGAAAACCGTACACCTAAAAGTGTTTTTGGTTATGATCCATATTATTTCCAACAATGCAGCAAAAAAATAAAAACGGTTTCTTTAAATCTTTTTAAAAGACTAAATGCCACGGATAAAAGAGTTCCAACTTTTTATGATATTTTTATGTTCAACTGTCTACGAAGCAAAACATACACTTCAAAGGTCGATAGAGATTATTGGATCCAAAAAGGATGGATAGAAAGTGATTATTTCTATGATATAAAACTAAATCCATTAAAAAATGCATTTGGTAAAATTATAAAAAATATGGTTCGCATGGCAGGAAAAAGATATTTAAAATTGGATTAACCTATATTGTCTGCGATCTTGTAATGGTACAAAGATCACAAAACACAAATATCGAAAAAGCGAAAATGATTTCAAATAATCTGGCCAATGTAGTTGATCGTTCAAAGACTGAAAATCAACAATTTGAAAAATTAATCTCTAAGGATAATTTTAAATCGTTACCGTATTGTATTATACTAAATGAGTTGTTTCCATAAATCCTGTTAAGTTAAGCTGAGCCCAGTGCCTATTTGGAGAAAGCAGCCCTTCAAATTTCTGTTTAAAGAACTGCTTTCTGGCAATTACTCCAGCTTATTTTATAGAAAGCTTTTAACAGCTTCAACAGGCAGCATGGTTCGCTCGACTATCTCTTCCACTGTCATTCCCTGGGAATAAAAACGCTGACAGACCATCGCCAAGCTTTCTCCGACTTCGATGATATGATAATCCAAGTCATAAAACCGGATGGCCCGCTGTCCCCAAGTGGCTTCCTTTACCCCGTGCAAATACTCAATCTCTTCAAACTTTTTTAAATGCTCTAAAAAATCATCAAGATTCTCTTCTTCAAAGTACAATTCCATATCGTTTCCACGATAGATGATATCCTTTTCTTCCGTATCGATAAATTTCGCCCAAAGTGCCTTATCCTGCAAGGAAAATCCTGCATTAAAGGTAATATTCTCTCCAAAATCCATCACCACTTCCAAACCAAAAACATCGCAATAAAAAGCCCGTGAACGATTGATATCATCCACCACCAGCATGGGTGCTTCAAACTTCATTTCTTTTCCTCCTCATTTTTCATCCATTCTATTCCAGAAATGCGATCACTTTATCAATAAACACTTCCCCATCCAGATGATCCAGTTCATGACAAAAGCATTTGGCCAGGTCAGCTTCTCCAGTGATAATGATTTCTTCCCCTTTTTCATTGAGTGCTTTGACCGTCACTTTTTGAGGCCGGAGGGTTGTTCCAAACTTTCCGGGAAAGCTCAAACATCCCTCGGTACATTCCTGTTCTCCACTGGAGTCGATTATTTCCGGATTAACCAGCTTCATCACAACTTCTTCCATATCAATGACCACCAGTCTTTTTAGTATGCCCACCTGATTGGCGGCAATCGCAGCACTGTTGGGAATACTATGCAAAGTTTCGAGCATATCATTTAAAATCATTTCTATTTTTTCATCAATTTCTGTTACTTCTTTGCATTTTTTTCTGAGTATTGCATCCTCATCCTGTCGAAGTTGTCGTATTGCCATTGTTTCCTCCTGATTCATATTACTTAAGTATATTGCGAAAATCAATTACTGTCAATGGGCTCTGTTCTTCAAATAATATGGGAAGAAATTCTTGGAATCTTTACTCCTCATTTTTTTCACCATCAATACGGCTTATTTTTTTGTAGAAAAGCAACCCCATCAAGCTGATTATGGCGGTTAGTCCAAAGACCCAAATGGCCATGGTATAGTTTTCTATACCCAATGCATCGCCACACATCGTTGAGGTGATGACCGAGGGAATCCGGGCTATTCCAGTAATGAGTAACCATGTGGAGAATTTCATCTTCGTCATCCCAATGAAATAGGTCATAATATCTTTTGGTGTTCCAGGAATAAGAAAAAGAAGAAAAACAATGCTGTTTAGTTTTCTTGTATTCTTCAGAAATTTGAGGGATTGTATCTTTTCCCTGGAAACAAAGACTTCTACCGCTCTCATACCGATGTGGCGAACAAACAAAAAAACGATGGCACTTCCAATCACAGCCCCAATTAAGCATAATAGACTCCCTTCCCAGAATCCAAATGCATATCCGGCAGCAATCTCAAGGGGTTCCCCCGGAATAAAGGCAACAACAATCTGAAGTATCATCATCCCAACAAAAGCTAACCGGCTAATGAATCCATTGTCATCCACCCATCCCCTGTATTGCGGCAGCTCGGACACAAAAGCGATCATCGGTTTGCCAACCAAGCCGAGAATTACAATTGAAAGCACAATAAAAATTAAAATCGCCCCGAAGCTGATGACCTTTTTTTGTCGATCTGAACGATCCTTGATTTGTTTTTCTTTAGGTTTTATATCTAAGGCCAATAAAAGCTCTCCTTTCAGATCGGAATATTTTCCGATTTATTAAGTAGAGTATATGTTACATTTATCTACTTTTTATAAACTAACGGAATTATTAATATTTCCGGAGAATTTTACAGTGACCGATCCGCCACCGCTGATGTCATTCTTGATGATCAGTAAACCACCATGTTTTTCACATAATATTCTGCAGATATGCAAACCTAATCCAAAATGGTTATCCTCAGTTCCCTGTTTTCCATTTTTCCCGGTATAGAATGGATCTGATACCTTTTTTATTTCATTCTTTCCAAACCCTTGTCCATCATCCAACACAGAAACAATAAAATATTTCTGGTCTGCATCAAAGCCAATTGTCAATTTATTTTCAGCAAAACGAACACCATTCGAAACGAGGTTTTCATAGACCTGCATCACAATTTCAGGATCGATAGCAGGGTATGCTTCTTTGGCATTGTTTAGAAAAGAAACCTTCACCCCCTTCTCCCTTCCTAATATCTCCGCAGATTCCTGTAGCCGAACAATGAAGGCTTCCATTTCCACTTTCTGGGGATACACCATAATATCTTCCAGTTTCTGCAGCGTATTCATACTTGTGACATAGTTTTCAAGACGATCAATATGATCACTCATTGTCTGAACAGTAAGCATCTGCTTGTCTCTGCTAATCTTGTCCTGAGGCAGATATTTCACTAGGAAATCCGTGTATCCCCGAAGTACTGTTAGCGGTGTTCTTAAATCGTGGGCAAAAACCGCATTGAGACGTTTCCTTTCATCCATCGTTCGCCACATTTGACGATTGTTTTCCTCCAGTGATGCCCGCATTATTTCAAAGGACTGGCAAAGTTTGCCCATTTCATCTTCACTGTTATAGATTACTTGAAAATCCAGATCATTTTTGGCAATTTTTTGGGAAGCCTCATCTAAAATACGGAGTGGCTTTTTTAATTTCAATCGATAGAAAATCAGAGCTTCTCCCCCGATAAGCCCGCCGATTGTTATTATAATAGTGACCATTTGAACATTTGACATCCAATCGATCCAAACGGCATCCATTCCAACCAGCTCTGTTTTTAAAACTTGGGTATTGTAGCCTGGAGCGATTTCATACTCTTCAAGATAGGGTGCCATAATGTTATTTCGAATGTGTTCGAAAACTGCCAATTCAAGCATCAACGCAATGGTCGCTGCCAGCAGAGTCAGAACGGTTAAAAACATGAATGCCTGGGAAATGGTCATGTTTTCGAACCTGAATTTTCGCCATATGCCGGATCTTATTTCACCCATTTGTATCCCACTCCCCATACCGTTTCAATATATTGCCGACTTCCGGCGGCAATGAATTTTCCTCGGATTCGTCGAATATGTTCCACCACAACAGAGCTGTCACCTTCACTCTCCCATCCCCAAAGACCCTCGTAAATGCGTTCTTTGTCAAAAACCTGACCTCGGTTCATTGATAAAAGCTCAATGATATCAAACTCTTTTTTTGCAAAAAAAATAAACTCGTCACAATAATAAACTCCGCGTTCCATATAATCAATAACCAAATTTCCGTCAAATTTCGTTTTCGTTTTAACCTGGTTCCTGTTTTCCCGCCGCAAATGTGCTTCTACCCGAGCCCCCAATTCATCGATACTGAATGGCTTTTCGATGTAGTCATCTCCTCCCACCTGAAAACCATTGATCTTATCCGATTCTTCCACCTTTGCCGTTAAAAACAAAATAGGACAGGGAACAAAATCCCTGATTTTTTTACAAACTTCCAGTCCATCCATATCCGGCATATTAATATCCAATATGATCAAATCCGGTTGTTTTTCAGCTTTATTCATGGCTTCTTCTCCATTTCCTGCTGTCATCACCTGATAGTCATTTATTTCAAAATAGTCCTGAAGCAATCCCACAATATCGGGTTCATCATCAACGATTAAAATTATGTTTTGCATATGATCGACCTCCCATTCCTGTTTTTATTATAGCATTTATTTATCAATTTTTTATCAACTACTCACACATAAATAGTCATTGCCCACTTTGGCGCATGAAATTTTTTCTTACAATACCTAATGTCATCAGTAGCCTGAACAGTCCATCCCACCAGATGCCCAGCTAATAAATAAAAAAGACAGTAAATAATTTCTTAGTTGACACAAAATTATTTACTGTCTCCATACATGCTTTTCCGTTTACTACTTAGCTGATACTATATTTTTTCATCATTATCAGTTTTAAAGACGCTGCTCCCTCTATTTTAATTTTACAACTTCTCTGGATTGCACTTTTCAATTGGCTGATGATCCGCTTCATCGATCATCGCTTTTTCAATCACATGATCTCAAAGTATAGGCAGTATTTGACTGACCATAACGTTTATTCAGCAGGAGTGGGAGACACTTGATTAGGCTTCCACCCGTTTTTGTTTGATCAGCACCAGTGTTACCCCGAGGACAGCAACCCCGAAAGCAAGCACCAGAACCATGCTGGTGAAAATGGAACTCAGATTGTCAGTATTGAAGCTGACGGCAGCGGTGATTTCGTTATTGGCTTTGACATACCAGTAGGTGGGAGTAAAGCTGGCAATGGTCAGCACATTGGCTCCCAGCAGTTCCTGGGGGACAAATACCCCGCTGATAAAGCTAGTGCCCAGAGCAAAAACATTGGCTATGGCTGACATGGCTCCCCGGCTTTTAACAAGATTGCCGATTAAATAGCTGATGCTTAAGACCGCCAGGGTGAACACAAATGAGTTTAACAGCAGCAGTAGGCCGGTGGCTGTAAACATGAAGCTGCCATACATGATAAAACTTGCCGAAATCAGAACAAGCCAGGTCAGAATGGCAAAACTAAGGTTACCGAGAACCATCTGCATATTCATGCTGGCTGATCGGATCGGGGAACAGAGATTTCTCCGTTTCAAATCCGTATCATTGAAAACCAGCATCACTGAGCAGACCCCCAGAATCAGAATAGCAAATAGGGAGTAGGACAGATAATTGAAATAGTATCCAGATTTTTCGGCATAAGCTGAGTGCGTTCCATTGCTGATCATAGTCACTTCGCTTTGTTCTACCAGATCTTTTTTCAGATATTGGGTAAGATCATCCTGACTGAGACCGGGTAGATAGGTTGTGTAGGTTTTAACCGTGTTCAGATATTTATTGATCAGCAGATCCATATAGATATTGCTGGTGGAATCAGGGACGGTTGTTTTTTCCAACTGAACTTCTTTACCATTTAGCATATCCTCGGCAAATCCGGCAGGAACTCTGAGGATGTATTCCACCTGTCTGAAAAACAATGCATCCTGGAGTTTTTGGGTATCGTCGGGAATAGCCACTAGGTTGGCATTTTCACCCAGATAGGTTTTGAGTCCATCCACTAGCTGAGAATCACCATCGTCATTAATGAAGGCGATATTGACCTTGACTTTGGTAAAATCGGTATCTTGTGGCGGGTTATAGGCACCACTGAGGATCAGCGCCAGGGCCATGAAAACCACCAGGTAAATCAAAATTTGGGCACGATTTTTCTGGATTACTTTGAAAAAAGCTTTATAAACTTGCATATTTCTGTCTCCTTAAAACAAAATACGTAACTGAACTGAAGAGAAGCGTGAAGCCGCAAAGTAGCAGGATGTCAGCAAAAAACTGGGTATGGGTATTGTAGTAGTACAGGGCATAAAAACTGTCAGTGATCAGGTTGGCCGGATTAAGGTAGCCCAGGATGGGGGCTTTGGTCATCACCGTATATTTAATATTGGCGGACATCATCCCGGCCAGAAAACACATGATCATGGTGGAACCAATCAGGATGCCAATTTTGAGACCCTCGCCCTTTTTTATAATGGCAGCAATACAGGTTCCGAAGGTCACGCCGGTCAAGCTTCCCACCGCACAGGTCAGGGCGATATAGCCAAGCTGATCACCGAAACTGATGCCAAGAACCCTAATGATAAAGGCCAGCAAAATTAGTAGTTCCAACAGCTGAACCGTTGTAGCGGCCATGATCGAGGCAAGAAAAACCGTCAATTTATTGGTGGGAGCCAGATTGATTCGGGCACCCACATCAGAGAGATCCGCCTGAATGGCCACCACCTCTTTTACCCCGAGAAATCCGCCATATAAACAGGTCATGGCAATCAGTGTGTAGAAATAATTGACAACGGGATCCGGGTTGGACTGGCTGGCGGATACCGCTTTCAGGTATTCGGCCCGACTGGAAATTCCTTCAAGGTTTCCGTTTTCCAGAGCCGAGGGCTTTTGGGTGGCAATGGTTGTGATGGTAGATGAAGATTGCTTGAAATCATCCAGAAATCCCCGGATGATTGTCTGATTGAGACCAGACTGGTTTACCACCAGGTTTAGATCCGTGTCGAAATTGATATAGCCGTCAATGTCATGATCAGAAAGGAGCGCGGCCGCTTCATCCTGAGTTGTGTACTTGACAACAAACAGATCATCAGCCCCATCCAGGGCCTGAGTGAAAGCCGGGTTCTGATCCAGCTCCTCGTTTTGAACCACAGCAACATTCACCTTTTTAAAATTATCTGAGCTTGAAAGGTTAGCAAAGGCCAAATTAAACAGGGTTGCCAGAAGAATCGGGAACATAAAGGTCCAGAACATTAATTGTCGGTCTTTAAAAATGCACTTGAGGCGATAACGATAATTAAATAAAAACATGATTTTCCTCCTAATCTCTGAGTTCTTTGCCGGTTATTTCCAGAAAAACATCGTTAAGGGTTGGTGGTTCCGAATAAATTTTACCGATGACAATATTCTGATTCTTCAAGTGATCGAGAATCATAATCAGATTATTTTTCTCCCGACTTGATTTCACCACCAGCTGATGGTCCGTTAGTTCAGCAGAAATAACATGCGGCAATGATTTGATTTCGGATAGATCCAGATTCTCGGGATTCATCAGTTCAAGGTTGATATGCTCGCCGGATTTGATCATCTTCTTCAGATCTTCATTGGTTCCCATGGCAATGATCTTGCCCTTATCCATGATGGCGATGCGGCTGCAGATCTGCTCAACCTCTTCCATATAATGGGAAGTATAGATGATGGTGGCGCCCTGTCGGTTCAACTCCATGATCCCTTCCAGAATATTGTTTCGACTCTGAGGATCGACAGCCACAGTGGGTTCATCCAGAATGATGAGTTTTGGCTTATGAGCAATGCCGCAGGCGATATTCAGACGGCGGAGCAGACCACCGCTGAGTTTCTTCGGGTAGAATTTTCTAAAATCATTGAGCCCCACAAAATCGATGGCCTCTGCCACCAGTTTTTTTCGGGTTTGTTTATCGGAAACATAGAGACCGCAGAAGTAGTCGATATTTTCATAAACAGTCAGCTCATTGAACACGGCCACGTTCTGCATCACAACACCGATATTGCGTTTGATGGCGTAGGCCTCCGGCGACATGGGCTGGTCATAGATTTCAATGGTTCCCTTATCATATTTAAGCAGCGATAAAATGCAGTTGATGGCAGTTGTTTTTCCGGAGCCATTGGGACCCAGGAGTCCGAGGATTTCGCCTTCCTGTACCGCCAGATTGAAATGATCCAGGGCGATAAGGTCCCCATATCGTTTAACCAGATTTTTTACATTGATTACCATAATAATTTCTCCTTTATGAGTTTAATCGCGATACTGCCATGAGCTTTACGATCCGTTTCGCACGAAACAATTGTTACACTGTACGTCGGACAGGCTATCGCCTGTTCGCCTACACGTTACACAATTGTTTGTGGAAACCGATTGTAAAGCAATTATTGTTCGTTGTATGTCAGTATTGCATGAATTGTATTTGTTGATGTGTCTATTTTAATAAAGATTGGAGCCCTTTGTAAGTGACCTGCCTCCTGATTGGGTATGACAAATGTCACCATTTATGTTAAAGTAATGGTAAAATTGCATTGTTAATGGGAATGTGATGCTTTGGAATATTCTGATGAGGGTTGGTAAAATATGAATAAGCTGATTGATAAACTGATTATTTTTGTGTTCTGTCTGGCATTGTATCTGACCACTGTGGATAATGCGTTTCTGATTGCGCCGGTTCTGGTAGCAATCATTTTTGGCGCTGCTTCAAGCTATTTAAAAGAAGGAGTTGTGACAGCCGTTCTGTTTGTGGGCTATGTGGTGATCTGCTTTTTTGAACCGGTTTATCTCATGTTTGTGCCGCTGATGTGCTATGACATTCTCGTTTTTCAATACAAGTGGCTGTGGACCCTGTCGCTTCTACCCATCATCATTGGCTTCAATCAGCTTGACGGCACTTCAGTGGTTCTGATTCCGGTTTTTATGGTGGTTACCTATTTCCTGAAAAAGCATACCCTTTCCCTGGAAACATTAAAGAAAGACTATAACTCTCTTCGGGATGCAACTAGGGAAACCGCTCTGCAGCTTGAAAAAAAGAATAAAATACTGATGGAAAAGCAGGACTATGAACTGAACCTGGCCACCTTAAAGGAACGGAACCGGATTGCCAGGGATATTCATGACAATGTCGGGCATATGCTTTCCCGGAGTATTCTGCAAACCGGAGCCCTGCTTGCTATCAGCACAGATGAACAGACAAAAGAGGGCCTGGTGCAGATTAAGGAAACCCTCTCCGAAGCCATGGACAGTATCAGAAACAGTGTCCACGATCTTCATGATGAATCACTGGATTTGCAGGTGGAGCTGCAGACGCTGATTAAAAATTTTGATTTCTGTCCCGTAAAATTGGACTATGATGTGGAATCCGGTCTGGATAAAGACGTCAAATACTGTTTTATTTCAGTGGTCAAGGAAGCATTTTCAAATATCATTAAGCATTCCAATGCCACCCAAGTCTCGGTGGTTGTCCGGGAACATCCGGGGCTGATCCAGCTGGTCGTTCAGGATAACGGGGCTGGGACAAAGACGCCTGACAGCGAAGGCATTGGGCTCAAGAATATTATCGATCGGGTCTCCGCCCTCAACGGCAATGTGAATATCACCGCTGACCGGGGTTTTAAAATTTTTATTTCGGTGCCGAAAAATAAATAGAAACGAAAGGGGAACCATGAAAATCGTTGTTGTTGATGATGACAAGCTGGTATGCACGTCATTGAAAACCATTATTGAATCCGAAGATAATATTGAAGTGGTGGGGCTGGGCTATAATGGCCAGGAAGCCATTTTATTGTATAGTCAGTTAAAACCGGATGTCCTGCTGATGGATATCCGCATGGATGTGATGACCGGACTGGAAGCAGCCGGGACCATTCTGAACGACGATAAAGATGCAAAGATATTATTTTTAACCACTTTTCTGGATGACGACTATATTATCAAAGCCCTTAAGCTGGGCGCAAAGGGCTACATTATCAAACAGAATTTTGAAAGCATTGTTCCATCGCTGCGAGCCGTACAGATTGGACAAAGTGTCTTTGGCCAGGATATTGTAACAAAAATACCGGGTTTGATAAATAGTGGGGATCATCAGGATCATCAGACCTTTGATTTAAGCGATAAGGAAAGGGAAATCATTGACCTGGTCGCCCAGGGACTCAGTAACCGTGAGATTGCAAACAGCCTGTATTTAAGTGAAGGAACGGTAAGAAATCGCATCAGCGTCATCCTGGAAAAACTAGCGCTGCGAGATCGAACCCAGCTGGCCATCTTTTTTTACAAGAATCTGATGTGAGCAACTCAAGATCTTTGGAAGGCACACGAGCCAAACAAAGAATTCAAAGGAAAAATAAAAACACCGTCAAGCTGATTTTACTCTACATCAGCTTGGCGGTGTACACAAATTTTGAAACGTTCTTATCGTCCTCTTTCACTCACATCCCTTAGATCCCGATCCTGCCAGTAAAGACATCAGCATTACCGTAGACATCAAACAAATTGGTGAACTTATAGATATTGAATTGTTAGACCAAATCAACGAACTTGTTTTTGTGACTATCACCTAAAACGAAATTTGTTTTCTTGATTTCAATATTCACTTTCGAATAATGGTTTAATGCGCCGAAAAAATCTTCTGTAAAACCCAACCGATCAAGGCCACAACCAGCATCGCAATTAGAGTTGCCGGCTCAAAGACTCCGGTGGCGCTAATATTTGCAACAGAAATTTGGGCAAAAATCCCTTCGAAAATAACCACTACCGGCTGAGTGATCATATAAACACCATTAACAAAAACATTTTCCGGGTTTGCGCCCAGCAGTTTTAAAATCAAACGAATCAACAATACCGCTTGAACTAATCCGACAACTAATCCAATAATCCTTCTCGCACCTGAATTCATTTTTTACACCTCTAATTTCAACCTAGTTCTTTCAGTAAAAGCATCTTACTATATAGTACTTTTACTTTTACTTTTACTTTTACTTTTACTTTTCTTCTTTCTTTTTATCGATGAAGTCATTAAGCTTTTCTGCGACGTCTTCTTTTATTTCGCCTACCTTATCAGCAATATCCGTCGCTTTTCCCTCTAGATCACCTTTTAAGGACTGCATCTTACCTTTTAATTCCAACTCTTCATTACCGGTAACTTTCCCAACTACCTCCTTGACTCCACCTAAGGTCTTATCTTTGACTTCATCAATTTTACTTTTTGTATCTGTCATAATTAAATCCTCCTATTAATAAATTATTCTTCATCATTATAAATATATACCCTATTTTTAGCTTTTATCCGGTTTATAGACTATTTTATTACATTTTTTCATTTGCATAAAACCATCCTACTATTAGTCCCTTGATGATCTCGGACATATTAGGGGGCTGGAAATTCCGTCGCTTTTTTCGATAATTATAGTTTAGTCACCCGTTCTGTCCAGACCGAAATAGCACCTGGCGCACATAGGAAAGTGCCCAACCCTTTATTATTAATTACTACTGTTTCTTCGCGATTTCCTAAATAATCCATATAAACTTTTCCAGCATGTTGCTTACCAATGTACATATCTTTTAAACCTTCATCGCCATTTGTTATTAAAACTGCCATGCCCGCAGAATGTTTTTCATCACCCTCTCGGGTCCAACCAATGCAATTGGGATGGTCCAAATAATCGTTTTGTTTTCCATATGCATAGTTTATCCGTAAAGATAACAATTTATCGATTAAATCCTGTTTGCCTTGAATCGGCTTTTCTCCGGCAATACCATAGTAGTCCCCCCAAAAAACACAGGGCAATCCACTTTCTCGTAATAAAATCATCCCATAAGCTAAGGGTTTGAACCAGTCATCGACCCATGATTCCAGGGCTTGTGATGGTTGTGAATCATGATTGTCAACAAATGTTACTGTTTGGGCTGGGTTTTTCTCCATTAATGTATTATGGAACATTGTACTCATATCGAAACTATTTCCGGATTTACTTGCCTTTGAAAAATTCATATGCAAAGAAACATCGAATAAATCCACATTCCAATCTGTTTCCTCGATATAATCTTCTAATATTTCATAATTTTTCTTCCAATATTCTCCTACGGTATAAAAATCATCACCCTTTTTTTCATGTATGTTTTTAATAAACTCATCGATAAATTCACCAGCAATGTGTTTAACCGCATCCAAGCGAAAACCATCGACACCGGTTTCATTGATATACCATTCACTCCAACGTTTTACCTCTTCTTTTACATCCGGATTGTCATAATCAACGTCGGCATACATCAAATAATCATAGTTACCATTTTCATTATCGACTTCATCATTGTCCGCCCAACCTTTATTAATTCCCTTAATCATATAGATGGCTTTTTTCCCATTTTCCTGATTAAAATCAGTTCCTGAAAAATGTGTCCAATTCCATTGGAAATCAGAATATTTTCCTTTTCTCCCGGGAAATGTAAATTTTGTCCAACCTTCAATTTCATAGGCATCTGAAACTTTTTTTTGACGATTATTCGGATCAACTTCATAGACAGGAAAATGTTCAGATTCATCTGCTCCTGCTTTATGGTTTAATACAATATCGGCAATTGCTAAAATGCCATTATCATGCAAAGCTTTGATCGCTGCTAAATATTCTTCTTTTGTACCATATTTTATACGAACCGCACCCTTTTGATCAAATTCACCTAAATCATATAAGTCATAAACCCCATAACCAACATCATTGGTACCCGTTGCTTTTGTTGCTGGGGGCATCCAAACTAAACTAATTCCCATTTCTTTTAAATGCTGGGCATCATCTTTCAAGCGTTGCCAATGTTTACCGTCATCTGGTAAATTCCATTCGAAATATTGAATCATAACTCCATTTTTTTCCATTTAGAACACCTTCCATTCTTGATGAATTTATAATGAATAAACTATATCCTCCTTAGCAAATTTCCGATTTCATCGTAATATTTTTCTAACTGTTCCATTCTATCCTAAACAACTTATAAAAAACACTCATATCACTTTTTTATGTGCCTATATTAAAAACACAACATCATGCAACCATAATTTAAAAATCCCAATATTAAAATGATTTGTGCCAGGCATTTTGAAAACATAAACAACATCGACATCAGTAAATTTCAGTTTAAACTATCCTCATATTCATATATTGATTTATGTTTAAGTAACATTATATAGGGTATAATATTAAAATAGACGCAATAACAAAGAAAGGGTGATAAAAATGCTATGGACTATAGCAATTGTACTCTGTGTATTATGGATTTTAGGGTTGATTACTTCTTATACGTTTGGCGGATTAATTCATATTCTTCTCGTGATCGCTGTTATTCTAATTGTAGTCAATCTTGTTCGACGTAGTAGATAGAATGAGTTCTAAACAAAATAAATTATTGAAAGCAGGCTTTAATTATGTCAAATACAAAAGTTAAAATCGAGTCAACCAAAGATAAGCTCGTGGGCGGAGTGAAAGAGACAGTTGGAAAAGTTACCAACAATGAAGAGTTGGAGTTAAAGGGTAAAATTCAGTCTAAAAAAGGTGAACTAGAAAAAAGAGCAGCTGAAATCGGCGATAATGCAGATAAAATAAAAGAAGACGTCGCGGAAAATATCAATGACACCATCGATAAACACAAGTAGTAGACAAAAGGGGCCGATATTGCAAGATCATTTGCAACATTGGCCCCTTTTTCTATCCTCCCATATGGACTTCAATCTCATGATTTTCTTTATCATCCACCAGATTAATCACATTTCTGGTGGATATTATTCCGTCAACTGATATTTTTTTAACGCCTTTGTTAACCCCCTCCGGGTTTTTCACTTTAATGTCATAATTTGTGCCCAGATAGTTGTATTTCAGATCATATTCTTTCCATTTCCCGGGAATACAGGGATCCATGATGATGGTTTCTCCGTTTTTCTGGAATCCCAGAATGAACTCCAACCCGGCTCTGTACAACCAGCCGGCAGCTCCGGTATACCATGTCCAGCCACCCCTTCCGGTGTGAGGATAAGTCGAATAAACATCGGCTGCTAATACATAAGGTTCTACCTTGTATCGGGAATAGTCCCTCAAGTTTGAGGTATGGTTAATCGGATTAATGAGTTCAAACAGTTCCCAGGCTTTGTCACCGTCACCCAGTTTTGCAAAAGCAATAATAGCCCAGGCCGCTGCATGGGTATATTGTCCCCCGTTTTCTCTGACCCCTGGGATATATCCCTTGATATACCCGGGTTCAAGATCTGATTTGTCAAATGGCGGGGTCAGCAGTTTGATCAACCCATCTTCTCTGCTGACAAGATAGTCTTCCAAAGACCTCATCGCCTGAAGTGACCGCTCAGTATTTCCCGCTCCTGAGATAACCGACCAGCTCTGCGCAATGGAATCAATCTTGCACTCACTGTTCTGCACCGAACCCAATGGTTGTCCGTTATCAAAATAGGCACGTCTGTACCAGTTTCCATCCCATGCGCTCTTTTCAATTGCTTCGATTGTTTTTATTCTTACTTCGGCGTACTTTTCAGCGATTTCCGGATCCCCTATTTTTTTACACAGCGGTATAAATCCGTCAATAACAGCAACTAAAAACCAGCCCAGCCAGACGCTTTCTCCACGGCCTTTGTTTCCCACTGTGTTCATCCCATCATTCCAATCTCCGGTTCCCATCAGAGGAAGCCCGTGTTCCCCGAATTTCAGGGAAATCTCAATGGCTCTTAAACAGTGGTCATACAAGGATGACTGAACATTGACCGGCTTTGGAATTCCACATCTTTCATCTTCAAATTCTGTTAACTCTGATTCTTCTATAAATGAAATTTCTTCATTTAATATATCACCGTCCCCGGTAATCCTGATATATTCAGCGGTCACATAGGGCAGCCACAAACGATCGTCTGAAAAATGCGTTCGGGTCCCCAATCCTTTCGGATCATGCCACCAATGCTGAACGTCTCCCTGAACATACTGATGACTTGCATGAAGGAGTATTTGAGACCGAGATATTTCCGGCCAAAAATTGGCAACAGCTAAAGCGTCCTGAAGCTGATCTCTGAAGCCAAAGGCACCTCCAGATTGATAAAATCCTGATCGCCCCCATAATCTACAGGAAATAACCTGATACTGAAGCCATCCGTCCAGCATGAGATTCATGGAAACCGTTGGTGTATCCACCTGTATGATTTTCAGCTTACTTTTCCAAAATCCGATAACCTCATTCAGTGAATCCTTTGTATTCTTGACATCTAAATACTTTTTAGCTATCGTATTAACCGCTTCGCTATTATTCCCAACTCCCAATAAGAAAACAATGTCTTTTCTTTCATTCGGTTCAAGCGTGACCTTCACCTGAATGACCCCACAAGGGTCAAAACCGGTGCCTAAGGCACCAGTCAAACGCTCATATGATAAGCTCTCCGGACTGCTCATGTCACCGCTTCCGAAAAATTCTTTTCGATCACTGGTAACCGAACGCGCTCTTATTGAGACATCCATAAAGCAGATTTGCTCTGGATAATCCTCATTATAGGGATTTTCTATTAATAAAGCACCGGATTCATCTAATCTGGTTTTGATATGCATGGCCGTAAATTGATCACTTACACCCAAAACCGGTCGGGTGTAATAAGTCAGGGTTAAATGTCTCTCCAGATCTGAGTCATTTTTTAAATTGACCAGACTTATTTTCACGGATTCACTCACTGGCACATGCTGGGTCATTCGTTGCTTGATTCCGTGACTGGTATGTTCAAATAAGGAATATCCAAAGCCGTGCCGAGTAATATATACTTCATCTTCCCGTATGGGCAAAGGCGTTACTGTCCAGAGTTCTCCGGTATCGTCATCTCCGATATAGATTACTTCTCCTGGGCTGTCTGATACCACATCGTTTGACCAGGGGGTGAGTTTGTTTTCATGGCTGTTTTTATACCAGGTATAGCCTGAACCCGACTCTGAAACCATAAATCCAAATTCAGGATTTGCAATCACATTCACCCAGGGCGCCGGCGTATTCTGACCCTTTTCCAATTGAATGACATAGTCACTTCCATCTGACCCAAACCCGCCAATGCCATTGTTGTATAACCGTTTTTGCTCTTCGCGCTGAGGCATCGGGAAATTGATGGATTTACTCAAAAATTTCTTCTTTTGCGGAAACGCCTGACGCTCCTGAGTTTTTGACTGATTGTCTGAATGATCGGTTATCTGATCTCTCATAATACCGGCCCCGCCTTTTAATATCACTCGGGCTACAGCATAAATCAGAGATACATCTTCTTTATCCAATTTATTTTTTTCAAGTATAAAAACATCTTCACTGGTTTTCAATATATCATGGGTCTGGGTTGACAATACAATATCGGATATGAGGGTATATAATGGCAAAGAATAACTGTATTCCTCTTCGCATAATATGACCAAATCCACTTTTAAATCCATCAAACGCCAATATTCATGGGCTTTTAAAACCTCATAAAGTATTTTAACCTGCTCGGTTTTGCTCAAATCCACAACCACAATCGGATTATCCCCGGAAATTCCATATTTCCATAAGGCGGATTGGCCCTGGGTATTTTTAAGGATCAACTCCTGACTCATTCTTTTTGCAGGACTGATAAAGACAATATGGGAAATCATATCCTGATAAAGTTCTGTTTCTTCTGCATCCAGATTGAGATATTTTGTTTCGACCTGACTGCGCGTCAATGCCAGCTTGAAAGCACCTTCTACCGCACCGAAATTTCCATACTGGTCGATGAGATTAAGCAGGGATTCTTCACTTTCGCTAAAAGCAGTTATAAATGAGAATTGAGCGGTTTGCCCTGGTTCGATTTTTACTTTAACCCGGATACTCATGACCGGATCAAGCCCCGGTCCGGTTGTATTGGAAAGCGGTTTTTCCTGATTCATAACAACAGGATTCTTAACATTATTTCCCCTGCCGATCATTTGCATCCGATCAGTTTCATACTGAATGTCACCCAGAATAGTACCTTTAAGTACAACCGCATTGCCCAACCACATACTTTTATCGCTGTCTGATCGTGGCCGTCTGTTGGCAATGATGCATTTTTTGTTCGGGTTAAATTCAGTTTCTATAAAAAGATTGCTAAACGCCATATGGGCAATGTCCCCTGCCTGAGGTGCCATGACCACTTCAAAATAACTTGTCAATTCCAGAGCATATGCTTTTTCACCGGTATTCTTTAGGGTGACTCTGCGGATTTCCACATTATCGCTGGATGCAACAACAACCTCGGTTTTTGTTTCAATCTCCCCATCCATTCGCTTAAAAGTTGCTTTGTCTGCTGTGAAGACAACTTCATATTTATCAGGCATAACATTTATTGGCGAATAAGCCGCCGACCAAACCGCATTCGTATCCATATTGCGCAGATAGAAAAACATCCCATATTGATCCAGCGTGCTGTCTTCTCTCCAGCGTGTTACTGCTGCCATTTTACTTTTGCTGTATCCGGTGCCTCTATCTGTAATCATAATGGAATAATTTCCATTTGATAAGATATGTGTTTTTGGCAAAATTGGATCTGGTCGCGTGAACCGTCGTACTGAGCTTTCTTTTTTGTAAATCTTGCCTTTGTAAGGCACCATTTTTTCTTTGGTTCCTTTTGTAAAGATAAGGTCTGACGAGACCTTTTCCTGAAGCAATAACCGGGCCGCATTGATTTCCGGGTCCTCATGAAAACGGGTCTGCATAATGTTTTTATTCATACAGTTATTCAGCGCCATTAAACTCATCCCCTGATGATGTGCCATGAAACTTTTTATAACAACACGTTTTGTTTCAAAGCCCAATCGTTCCGGAGTATAGTCTGCTGCTTCATAAAAACCGTAAGGCCCTTCAAGACCTTCTTCCTTCAGCCGTTTGATATTTTTGATGGCATCCTCAGGCTCAACCATCAGGGCCAGGAAGGTGGCATACGGAGCGGTAACCGCATCCTCAATCAATCCTCTTTTTAAGCCTAACCATGGGACACCAATGGCCTTGTATCGATAGTCATGATCCTTATCCATAACATTGTAGCCGGATTCCGAGGTTCCCCAGGGCATTGCTCTCTCATTCCCATATTTTTTCTGACTCTTGATCACAAATGAATAGGTTTCATCCAGCAACGTATTTTTATAACTTTTCATAATCAAAAGCGGCATCAGATATTCAAACATGGTTCCTGTCCAGGAAATCAGACCTTTGTAATGATCAACATTAGTTAAGGCCCGACCCAATTTAAACCAGTGGGAAGCTGGTATTTTTCCTTTTGCAATGCAAATATAACTGGTCTGACGTGACTCAGATGCCAGGAGATCATAGAATGAATTGGTCAGCTTTTTTTCTTCCAGATTAAAACCGATGCTGAATAATTCTTTCTTCTTGTCATACAAGGGTAAAAAATCCATTGCCTTTGAAAGTGCATCGATACGTTCAATCAACGCAATATATCGGTTGATAAACTGTTGAATCGCAGAAACAGCCGTATTCAAAGTTTCCGCCAAACCTATAAGCCATTTTATCCATTCAGAATGACTGTCCTGATTTGTTTTTCTAATGGCATCCGCCAATTTAGTTGCAATTTCTGCTGAATCTTTATAAGTTTGTGGCAAATCATACAAATCCGTATTTTTCTTAAGCATGCTCAATAATTCTTCAATATTGGAACAAGCGCCATCTTTTTCGCCATACTTGGGTAAACCTTCCGGAATTTTTTCCAGCAGATCAATCCCCGGCATCCATTTTGTCATATCATTTTTAAACATGCTGATCATGTCTTCAAGTTTTGTTTTCCAAACGCCTTCATCCAGATCTGCCAAATGCTCTTCCATCGTTAACGCATTGAGCGTCTGGTTCCAATCCATCAAATCCACTGATGGATTCCCTGTGCGTGTATCCATTGGAAGAATTTCATCATAGGCTGAATAGTCTTTCTTTCCTGCACAGTGTAGCGTATCTCTGATTCCATTTGAAAATCGGGGATCAACAACAGGACTGTGAAGATAGTCTTTTAATCCTTGCTTCAAGGTGATGAGATAACATAAAAGGTTCCCACTATCCACCGTTGAAATATATGCAGGGTGAAGGGGTTTTAAGGTCAGAGTATCATACCAGTTTAGTAAATGACCATTCCATTTTTCCAACGTTTCAATGGTATCCACTGTTTTTTCAATCAAATCAACCATCTTAAAGGTCCCAATATAACCAAAGTCTCTGGCGGATAAAGGTGCCAACAGTCCCAGCCCGATATTCGTAGGGGATGTTCGCTGAGCAAGCCCTCTGGGAGGATCTGCCTGATAATTGTCAGGAATCAGATAGTGACTCCTGGCATTGGAAAAATCTTCAAAATAACGCCAGGTTTTTCGTGTAATTCTTCCCAATTCATGGGTATCACTTTCTGAAATCTTGAAAAGTTTCTCTTTTTGGTCTTTACTGATGAAATAGGCCATCAATGGTCCACTTACCCAAACGAGAAAAAAGGCCAAACTGAGTAGAATTGCTTCCGATTTAAAAATAAATGCAAACAGAACAACAAGTGGGGCTTGAAACAATGAAGCCTTCATGGTGGATATATAACTGATCAAGGAATTTTTCTGAAATTTCTCAACATCATCAGCCGTCACCCATTCCAGCAGGTTTTTCTTTGTAATAAAAACCCGTACCAGGGTGACCACAATGGCACTTACCATCAGCCAAGCCTGATAAGGTAAAAAAAGCAGGGTCAGCAAAAACTGCATGAGGACAGCTTTAAGGCCAAACATTACCGGTGTATACCGTTTGATTCGGTCATTTCCAATCCGGGCCGAGAATAAGTATCCGATCACACCCAGAATGAGAGGGAATGCCTGGGATAGGAAAAAATACGCAAGCCAGAAATAGATACTTCCAGGAAGAAAGGTGAAACTTAAAAAGGCCAATAACATCAGCGCCGGGGAGACAAGACTTCTTCTCAAATTATCAAATATTTTCCACTTGGATAGTCGTGAAAGAGGATTAAATATCTTGCTGTGACTGCGATCAAAAATTTTTCTGAATAAAATTGGTACCAGTTGCCAGTCACCTCGAACCCAACGGTGAAGTCTTGAAGAAAATGAATTATATTTTGACGGATAGGAATCGACCAATTTAAGATCTGTCACTAAACCAGTTCTCACATAAGACCCTTCCAAAAGATCATGACTCAGGATGGTATTATCTGGGATGGCATCCTTCATGATACTTTGGAATACGGTTAAATCATAAATTCCCTTACCCACAAAAATGCCTTCGCCGAAGAGATCCTGATAAACATCGGAAATAGCGGTAGCATAGGGATCGATGCCTTCCTGGCCAGTGAAGATCCGTGAAAAGAGAGACCTGTTGGAGCTCTCGTTCTCGACTTCAACTCTGGGCTGCATGAGTCCGTAACCCTCAACCACCACCCCTCTTTCCTTATCAATCACCGGTCTGTTTAAGGGGTGGGCCATGGTCGCAATCATTTTCTTTGCCATACCCATTGGGAGAATGGTGTCGCTATCCAGGGTAATGATATATTTAACATTGGAAAATGGGGGGTTTTTAGAAGATACATAGGAAAAGCTGGTATCGGTTGCCCCGAGAATGAGGTCATTGAATTCCATTAAGGCACCTCTTTTTCGCTCCCAGCCGATCCATTTGTCATTTTCTTTGCTATATTGACTGTCCCGATGGAAAAAATAAAATTTATCCGTGCTCTCTTTGGTATATTTGTCGTTGAGTTCCTTTATTCCGGATAATGCGGTTTCAATAATCGCTTCGTCATCTTTCATGGCAGCTTCATCCGAATCTCTAAAGGCTCCAATGAGAGCAAAATATAAATGATCTTCTCGGTTCGACAAATAATGACTTTCCAATCCTGCCAGCACTTCTTTGACCCGATTTTCGTCTGAAAGAAGTGTTGGTATCGCAACGATGGTACTCATGGTTTCGGGAATACCATCTTTTAATTGTAATCTTGGAAAAAAAGCAGGTTTTAGCGCATGGCAGACAATCCAATTTACCACATCCACTGCAATTTCAGATGCGGGAATCAACACTGCGATGATTGCTAAAATAGAAAACAAAACGACATGTGATGATGCGGTAAAATTTGAATAACGGACCGCTATAAAAACAAAAAGAAGGGTAATTAGACCCATGGAACCGATATAAAGGATTCCAGGATTTTTTTTGCCCATGCTCTCTGCTTTTGGACTAAAACTATTAATCTTCTTTTCTCTGTTTTCCAGATTTTTAATACCGTTTCCGATTAAATAATACCCAACATGCCAGGTTCTTTGGATACTGGCGTCCACAGACTCGCTTTGATTGGATTTGATATAAGCTTCCTTTGCAAACGCAATGGCCATCTTTGCCAAATAGAGTTCAGATACACCAAAACGCAGGGCAAGTTCTTCCACTTTTGTTCGGTAATGACTCCGTGTCGCAATATCCATGAGTGGATAGGTTCCATCCGGATCTTGTTTTAATATCTGCTCCACCATACTCACCGATTCAAACAGATCCGACCAATCCAGGAATGAGAAAAAATGAATGCTGGTGATGGAATTGCCCATGGTAACCGTATTAACGGATTGGGTACTGTGTTCTTTTTGGGTGATCTCCTCAGTGGTTGTTCCCAGCTTATCCAGGTTCTCATCCATGGTTTGCAAAACTTCCACATAACTGCGACCGGATCGTCTCAATCGATAAAATAAATGCTCAACAAAGGACGGATCCGCTTCATCCAAATTTTTCAGACTGTCTTGAAGCAGTTTTACTGTTTTCCTGGTATCGTATTCTTCATTTTCAATCCATTTATCAAATATTTTATCTGCTTTATGCCATTGGGTTTGGGTTTTTTTTATATCTTCACAAAGAACCCTTATGTTTTCAATGAGCGCAAGGGTAATCATCATTGGCAATGCAACAATTTCCCGATCAAAAAGAACACTGTGCGACTGATATGCTTTTAGATAATCGGATAGTATTTTTTCATCAATCTGTCCATCTGTATGCGCAACAAGTTCAACCGCTACGGCAAATATACGTATTTGCCCCTTTAACAGCCCTGATTTCAGAATAGGTAACCTGATATAATCTGATTTTTTTAAATCACGCCTTAATCCTTTGACCTGTTTTTCAATAACATAGAAGTTGTCCAGTAACCATTCCGATGCCGGTGGTACAGCAAATTTCTTTTGAACATCTTCATTAAGCTCCTTGTACACGGTCATGATAAATTTATAGTTCTCATTCATTCTTAAAATTGGTGATTTTGAAGATTTTTTCTTGATCGATACCGTATGCTCAGAGGCAATCTTTTTTGCATGATCTTCCAGTTCTTCACTTGAAAGAGAGGCGTCTCTCAT
>JGI24143J45723_1000384_pt1 | contig 23327 bp, 20 predicted proteins | sample BarGraIncu00432A_FD_45723 | JGI IMG/M metagenome (IMG submission 45723) | reverse complement strand
GTAACCCCCTAGTCTTACAGGCTAGGGGGTTTTTGCTAGGTCTGTTTCGGCAAACGGAGGTGGGGGAGACGCTGCCAGGCGCATGGGGGTTGGTAACTTGTCGATTATTAAGAACAAAAGCCCCCAGACCATACGGACCCTGGGGGCTGCTACTAGAAAATCAACACGATTGGTAAACGGCTTGGGTTTGCAAGCCGGGCGCCCTTTCCTTGTGAAGCTTGGGTCAAACGATTAGTAGCGGTAAAGCGCCGATTTGTAGGGGCCTTCTTTCTTAACGCCGATGTAAGCTGCCTGGGCATCGCTCAGTTCGGTCATCATGGCGCCCAGCGTTCTCAGCTGCAGGCGTGCCACCTTCTCGTCCAACTCCTTGGGGAGTGTGTAGACGCCGACCGGGTACTTCTCCGGATTGCAGAAGATCTCCATCTGGGCCAGGGTCTGGTTGGCGAAAGAGGAGGACATGACATAGGAAGGGTGCCCAGTGGCGCAGCCCAGGTTGACCAAACGCCCTTCGGCGAGGAGGATGATGCGCTTGCCGTCCGGGAAGATGATGTGATCCACCTGGGGCTTGATGTTCTCCCACTGGTACTGCTTCAGTTTGGCAACTTCGATTTCGTTGTCGAAATGGCCGATGTTGCAGACGATGGCGTTGTGCTTCATCGCCTTCATGTGGTCGTGGGTGATGACGTCGATATTACCGGTGGTGGTGACGAAAATGTCGGCCTTGTCGGCAGCGTACTCCATGGTCACGACCTTGTACCCTTCCATGGCAGCCTGCAGGGCGCAGATCGGGTCGACCTCGGTCACCCAGACCTGGGCCTGGAGGCCGCGCATCGCCTGGGAGCAACCCTTGCCCACGTCGCCGTAGCCGCAGATGACGGCAACCTTGCCGGCCACCATGACGTCGGTGGCGCGCTTGATGCCGTCCATCAGGGACTCGCGGCAACCGTAGATGTTGTCGAACTTGGACTTGGTGACCGAGTCGTTTACGTTGATAGCCGGGAACTTGAGGGTCCCCTTCTCATGCATCTGATAAAGGCGGTGCACGCCGGTGGTGGTTTCTTCAGTAACACCCTTGATACTGGCAGCGGTCTTGGAGTACCAGCCCGGCTGCGCGGCCAGACGCTTTTTAATGGCGGCGAACAGGAACTGTTCTTCCTCGCAGGTGGGGTTGGCGATGACGGAGGCATCCTTTTCGGCGTCGCTTCCCAGGTGCAGCAGCAAAGTGGCATCGCCGCCGTCGTCCAGGATCATGTTGGGTGACCCGCCGTCGTGCCATTCGAAAATCTTGTGGGTGTAGTCCCAGTACTCTTCCAGGGTTTCGCCCTTGATGGCAAAGACCGGGGTGCCGGCGGCGGCTACTGCGGCGGCGGCGTGGTCCTGGGTGGAGAATATGTTGCAGGACGCCCAACGCACCTCGGCGCCCAGGGCGGTCAGGGTCTCGATCAGCATGGCAGTCTGGATGGTCATGTGCAGCGAGCCGGCGATGCGGGCACCCTTGAGCGGCTGGGTCTTGGCGAACTCTTCGCGGATGGACATAAGGCCCGGCATTTCGGTTTCGGCGATGATCATTTCCTTGCGGCCCCAGGCTGCCAAGGTCATGTCCTTGACGATGCAATCAGTGTTTGTCGACATTTGGCTTAGTTCTCCTTTTTTGGTTAACTGCTTTTTGTTAACTGCTTTTTTTGGTTTATCGGACCAAGCCCAATCGGACGGATCGGTCGGATCCGACCGATCGCCCTTAAGGTCCGATCGCCTTTACGTGCACTTTGCGCTTGGTGCCACGCACTAGCAGCACTTCCTCCTGCCCGGGTGAAGCGCTTACCCGGGCCACTTCTATTTTTTCCAGGCCGGCGCTCTTGAACCAGACGCGCAACTCTTCCTCCTCGAAACCAAGCCACTGGTCTGCCAGTTGCTCCCGAGCCCACTCACGCTCGTGGCGCGCCAGATCGGCCAGGACCACGGTACCGCCCGGCTCCAGCACCCGCACCATCTCCGAAAGTACGGCCAGCGGATCGGCCGCATGGTGCAGTACCATGTTGGCAACGACGCAGCCTGCCCCCCCGTCAACCAGCGGCAAATGAGTCATTTCGCCCAGGCGCAACTCGATTCCCTGCAACCCGTTAGCTGCGAGCCGGCGCCGCGCTTCGTCCAGCATGGCCGGGGAGTGGTCCACTCCGATCACCTCGGAGGCACGGGCTGCCAACTCCGGCAGCAGCGCGCCGGTGCCGACTCCGATCTCCAGCAGCGTGACAACAGCAGGAATCAGCGCCAGCAACAGACCCTGGTAATCCGGTATCGGCAAGAGCGTGCGCGCCAAGGTATCCCACTGACGGGCATGCCGATCGAAGAATTCCAGGCTTTTCTTGCGACGCTCCTCCAGCACGGCAGCCAGGGCGGCCAAGTCGTCATGGCGCTCGGGAAGCTGCTCCAATTCCCTCTCGAAGGCGGGCCGGATCGCCCCGAAAAAGGCGTTTTTTTCGCCGGCGCGGTAATAACTCCAGGTACCCTGCCGCTTTACCGACAAGACACCCGCTTCGGTCAATATTTTCAGGTGCCGGGAGATGCGCGACTGTCCCATGCCCATGATGCGAGTCAGCTCCTGTACGGTGAATTCACCGCGCAAAAGAACAGCCGCCAAACGAAGGCGGCAGGGGTCTGCCAGGGCTTTGAAGATATCCAGCATATTAGATTCACTTTAACTGCTTTGGCGATTTTATTATATCAAGCTTTATTGATATACCACGACATCCCCACCTTTGCAAGCCGATATTTTTCGAGGTACTGGACGCCGGCTTGGGAGTATGCTACTTGGATAAGCTGGCAGAAAACATCGAGGAGGGGGGTGACCATGGATACCTTTATGCGGGCAGCGCTGGAGGAAGCGCGTCAGGGACTTAGCGAGGGAGGCATTCCGATCGGGAGCGTGCTGGTCCATAACGGCGAGATCATCGGGCGCGGCCACAACCGGCGGGTGCAACAGGGAAGCGCCATTCTGCACGGCGAGATGGACGCGCTGGAGCGGGCCGGGAGGCAAGCGGCCCAGGTGTACCGGGAAAGCGTACTGTACACTACCCTCTCCCCCTGCCCCATGTGCAGCGGCGCCATCATCCTTTACGGCATCCCGAAGGTAGTGGTGGGCGAGAACCGCTCGTTCATGGGAGAAGAACAGTGGCTTAGCTCGCGCGGGGTACAGGTTGAAGTGCTGCAGGACGCAGAGTGCATCAGACTAATGAGGGATTTCATTGCAGAGAAGCCGGCACTTTGGAACGAGGACATTGGGGTTTAGCCAGCGGTAGGCAAACAAATTACGATCAGAAGGATGATTACTGAAAACGCAAGTTGGGTAGATGGTCAGCAGCTAGCGTTCTTACATCCACCGCAACAATTCCCCTCACCCCCGGGGGGCGGGGGGTGAGGGAGTTGTTGACTCAGCAATTATCTGTTCTTGCCTAAAAACCCAATTCCAGACCGGATTTTGTCAGCTTGGCGCCGTATAACTACGCCGCCTGGTTCTCCTGGTGCGCCGCTTCGGTCGCCTCTGCGCCGAACAGTTCGTCGAAGATCTCCTGCACGGTGCCGATCCGGTCAGCCTTCCAGGCGTTGGTGCCGCAGAAGATCAGCCCGGTCTCCACGTCGCCGCGCTGGGCGCGGTCCAGGGACTTTATGATACAGAAGCGCTCGCCGCTCTCTCTGTAGGAGCACTTTTTCAGGCACCCCAGGGTGCAGGTCGATTCGTGATCCCTGTCGTAGCCGACGATCCCTGGCTGGTTGGAAAGAATGGCGCGCCCGGGAAGCCCGGCGGGACTCATGATGAGCCCGATGTCTCCCTGCTTGCAGTCCAGGTAGGCCTGCTTGAAGGCGTCATCGGCGTCGCACTCGACGGTCGGCACGAAACGGCTGGCCATCTGGACGCCGTCGGCACCCTCGGCAAGAGCGTGCAGCATATCGGCCCGATCCCAAATACCACCGGCCGCGATGACGGGAATATCCAGCCCGTACTCGGCACGGAAGAACTCCTTCACGCCGCGCACCGTGGCGTACTGGTCGTAGTCGCCGTTACCGATGTTCTCCAGCTTCTCGCCCAGATGCCCGCCCGCGGTATCGGGGTCCTCGACCACCACTGCATCGGGCAGACGGTTGTAGGCCTTGTCCCATTTCTTGGCAATCAACTGCGCCGCGCGCACTGATGAGACGATTGGCACCAGGGCAACGTCGGGCGCGTGCGCCGTGAGCCCGGGAAGCGTCATGGGGAGTCCGGCGCCGCAGACGATCACCTTCGCCCCGGCCTCGACGGCAGCCCTGACCAGCTGCTCGTAATCGGAGAGCGCCACCATGATGTTTACTCCGATGATGCCGTCAGGCGCAATTTCATAAGCCTTTTTGATCTCGGCCTGCAGCGCCTGGGAGTTAGTCTGCATGTAGTTCCTGCCGTTAAAAAGGCCGCTGTTGAGGGTGATGCCGGGAGACGCCACCAACCCCACTCCTCCGCACTTGGCAACGTGGCCGGCCAGCGAACCTGCGGAGATCCGTACCCCCATGCCACCCTGAACCAGCGGATAACGCGCCTCATGCTTCCCAATGCGTAACGGTTTGAACATGCTTCCTCCTGAACCTGATAAGGTATGATAGACATTAGCAGATAACGACGTTCTCTTTTGTAATAGTAATGTAAAACAAGGGAGCACTCCGCTTCGAGATACCCCTTGCAAAATGCTAATTGCGATGCTACAGGTGAGTCATGAAACTGCACAGAAAGCTGTCAAATCCGCTTATAGCACTCATCGGCATCCAGCTCGTCTGGGTCGGCGTGGTTATCTTCTGGGTGTACTGGTTCATCGGAAGGAGCAAGGAGTTCCGCGAACTGGCGCTGCACTACAAGCCGGAACTGGTGGCCAAGGGTGTAGAGTGGCTGGTGCTCGTCGAAGGGCTCCTGATGCTGCTAGCCATCCTGGCCGGTGTCTATGTCATCTTTCTTTACTGGCGTCGCCAGGCGAAGCTCTACCTGCAGCAGAGAAGTTACATCTCTCAGTTGACACACGAACTGAAATCGCCTCTGGCCTCGATCCAGCTCCATCTGGAAACCGTCAAGCTGAGGGATCTCCCCAAAGAGAAACTGGACGGGTTCATCGATACCATGCTCTCCGACACCGAAAGGCTGAACCACCTGACCAGTAATCTGTTGATGGCGACCAGGATCGAATTCCGGCAACTGGGAGAGAAGGCAAAGCGGATCGACTTCTCGCGTTTCGTCACCGACTACCTGGAAAAAAAGCGCAGCGAGCTTCCCGAGGGGGGGCGGATCACCCTCGAAGTGGAGCAGGGGATCTCCGCCGTCATTGACAGCGAAGGGATGGAGATGGCCCTGAGAAACCTGCTGGAGAACGCCCTGCTCTATTCGCCGGTTTCCCCCGAGATCCGGGTCACGCTGAGGCGCAGCGGCAGGCATTGCCTGCTGGACTTCCAGGACAACGGCATCGGGATCGGGACGCATGAACTGGGGAGGATTTTCGAGATGTTTTATCGGGTGCGCAATCCCGGCGAGAACATCAGGGGGACCGGACTGGGGCTCTATATCGTGAAGTCCGTGGTGAACGCCCACGGCGGCAAGATCACCGTAGCAAGCGCGGGCCCCGGCAAGGGGAGCACCTTCCACATCATGCTGCCGCTTCCCGGCGGGCAGCAGCAAAGAGGTTAACGAGACATGTCCGGGGAAAAACCGCAAATACTTCTGGTCGAGGACGAGATACACCTGGCGCGCGGCATCACCTTCAACCTGGAGCAGGAAGGGTACCTGGTGAGCCACGTGGAAAGTGGCGAAGAGGCCCTGGAGAAGGTGAAGGTCGAGAAGTTCGAGCTGATCATTCTGGACGTCATGCTTCCGGGGATCAGCGGCTTTGAGGTGTGCCGCGAGGTCAGGATCCTCGATTCACGGGTCCCGGTTCTGATGCTGACGGCGCGCTCCGACGAGCGCGACCGGATAGCGGGGCTTGCCGGCGGGGCCGACGACTACATCGCCAAGCCCTTCAACCTGAAGGAGTTCCTGCTGCGCGTTTCGGGGATGCTGCGTCGCTCGGCGTGGTACCGTCCCGAGCCCGTTGAGGAGGGGTACAGCTTCGGTGAAAACGAGGTATTCCTGCTCTCCTACCGTGCCAGGACCCCGCAGGGAGAGATCGACCTCACCGACCTGGAAGTGCGCATGCTGTCGCTCTTTTTTCACCGGGAGGGAGAGGCGATACCGCGCGGGGCGATTTTGGAGAGCGTCTGGGGGTATGCGACCGACGCCGAGACCCGCACCCTGGACAATTTCATCGTGCGGCTCAGGAAGTACTTCGAGCCCGAACCGTCCAAGCCGATCTACTTCCAGACCGTGCGCGGCGTGGGATATCGCTTCAGCCGTAAAACCTAAAACCTGAAACCTGAAAACCTTTTCGCCACAAAAAGGCACAAAAGGCGCAAAAAAAGACTTAAAGCAAAAGCATCAAGTCAGGTTACTTCGTTGTTTTTTAACAAAAACATTAGTCTTCTTGGGTAACTGATCATGATTCGCATCAACCCCTTGAGGTAGATTTTTTTTGTGCCTTTTGCGCCTTTTTGTGGCTAATGCTTTTACCGGTTTTGTTTAAACAAGAAGGGTCGCCTGAATACTCAGGCGGCCCTTCTTGTGTTACCCATTTAGTGCAGTAAAACCTTACAGCCCTGCTTTTGCCCGGATGATGTCGGCCTTGTCGGTCCGCTCCCAGGTAAACTCAGGAAGTTCACGGCCGAAGTGCCCGTAGGCTGCGGTCTTTTTGTAGATCGGACGCAACAGGTCGAGCTCTTCGATGATGGCGCGCGGACGCATGTCGAACACTTCGCGTACGATCTCAGCGATGCGCTTGGAAGGAATCTTCCCGGTGCCGTTGCAATCGACCATGATCGAGACCGGCTCGGCGACGCCGATGGCGTAGGCCACCTGCACTTCGCACTTCTCGCACACGCCGGAGGCCACCAGGTTTTTTGCCACGTAGCGCCCCATGTAAGCAGCCGACCGGTCAACCTTGGAGGGATCCTTGCCGGAGAAGGCGCCGCCGCCGTGCGCTCCGTGCCCGCCGTAGCTGTCGACGATGATCTTGCGGCCGGTGAGGCCGCAGTCGCCCATCGGCCCGCCGATGACGAAACGCCCGGTCGGGTTGATCAGGAAACGGGTATTGGCATCCATGAGGTGGGCGGGGATAATCTTTTTCACGACCTCTTCGATGATCCCTTCCTTGATCATCTCGTAGGAGACCTCGGGAGAGTGCTGGGAAGAGATGACCACCGTGTCGACGTGGACCGGCTTGTCGTTTATGTATTGGATCGAAACCTGGCTCTTGGAGTCCGGACGCAGGAAGTCAAGTACCCCCGTCTTGCGGACATCCGCCAACCTGGACACCAGCTTGTGTGCCAAAAGGATCGACATCGGCATCAGCTCGGGGGTCTCGTTGCAGGCAAAGCCGAACATGAGTCCCTGGTCGCCGGCGCCCTGCTCCTTGTACATCCCCTCGCCTTCCGTTACGCCCTGGGCGATATCGGGAGACTGCTTGTCGATAGAGGTGAGAATCGCACAGGTTTCCCAGTCGAAGCCCATCGCGGAGTCATTGTAGCCGATCTCGCGGATGGTCTCTCTGACGACCTTCGGGTAATCGATGACTGCGTTGGTGGTGATCTCGCCGGCGATGACCGCCATCCCTGTCGTTACCATGGTTTCACAGGCAACACGGGACTTGGGATCCTGGGTGAGAATAGCGTCAAGAATAGCGTCGGATATCTGGTCGGCGACCTTGTCCGGATGCCCTTCAGAAACAGACTCGGAAGTAAAAATAAAATCCTTCATCTCCATATGATAAACCCCCTTCGATTGTGTACAGCAGGTAGCCGCCTAAAGTTCGGAATTGTATAATCAGGAGTGGGCTTTGTCAACGAATTAAAGCAAATCGAGCCTCTGGCTGCCAACATCCTGCGCCATCCGGTCGAAGCAGACACCCTTAAGGTACCTCAATGCCAAACGAAGAGAATGATTAATTGAAACCAATCGAAAAACAGTTACAATTTTGCTACCTGTCGCGGATGACTGACAGCGCTCAAGCGCTCCTAGCATGATTCTTTTGCCTGGCAGGCAAAGTGAGCTGCGCCCAAAGGAGGAGGAGAATCTTATGAGATTCGTCTGGCTGGCTCTGATAGTCGCCCTGTTGGCGGGGTGTGGTTCGGGAGGAGGGGGCGCGGGAGGAAGCGTTGTGCAACCGGCTCAGGCGACCGTGGCGGTCAGTACCGAAGCGGCATCCGCCTCGACAGTACTCTACGCTGTTCAGTTGACCCTGCGTCTCCCGGCCGGGGTGACGGTTGCCGCGGACCCCGCGAGCGGAGAGGTTTCCGCGGGGATACTGCATCCGGTCGACAGCGCTGCCCTTGCCGGTGCCAGGTACCAAGCGGCGACGGCCGCTGCACAGGCGTCGGTGACGCTCAACATTGTCGACCCGGCAGGCTTAACTGTCGGCGCTCTTGCCACACTGACTTGCACCGTCTCGCCGGGATCAGCGCTCAACGGGACGGGATTCACGTTAGAGGGTTTTTCCGCGAAGGATCAAAACGGGGTAGTCATCTCAGGCATAACCCCTCGGCTGACACTCCAGGCACCATGACTGGTCGGCTCAAAAAGCCCGCACAACCAAAGCGGCCTGTATCAAGCGACGACTATTCCGGGGCACTGACAGTTCATACAGATAGCAAAAGTGTAGGGGCGAATAATTTATTCGCCCCTACGCTGCCGGCAAGAAGTTTATTGAGTTTTCCACCAGCCTAATCCGAATTTATTCCTCGCAAAGCCTGATGGAGTTGATGAACACGGGCTCGACGGGAACGTCACTGTGCCCCCCCTTGTTGCCGGTTTTCACCTCGCGAATGGCGTCCACCACATCCATCCCCTCAACAACCTGGGCGAACACGGCATAGCCGAAGCGGTCCGGAGTCTTGCCGGTGTGGTCCAGGAAGCCGTTGTCCACGACGTTGATGAAGAACTGTGAGGTCGCGCTGTCAACCACGCTGGTCCGGGCCATGGCGAGCGTGCCACGGGTGTTCTTAAGCCCGTTGGTGGCCTCGTTCTTGATGGCGAACTTGTTTTTTTTGGGCTGCATATCGACATCCATTCCGCCGCCCTGAACCATGAATCCCTTGATGACGCGGTGGAAGATGGTTCCATCGTAGAAGGCGTCCTTCACGTAGGAAAGGAAGTTGCGGGTCGATATGGGGGCCTTGTCCTTGAACAGCTCGATTTTAACGATTCCCATCGAGGTCTCCATTATGACCTGGGGGTTTTTTTCTTCTGTCATTTGTCAGGGCTCCTTTTCTTAAAGTTGGTACTGCTAGAGTTTGATACCTTTTTTTACCATACAAACCTTTTCAGGTGAACAGGTTTCCTCATTCGGTTGCAATTGACTCCCTTCGGAGGGTATTATGTTATTCTGTCGGCATGGCAGCCCATGCCTCAGCGCAACCCCAAGAGACAATACTTAGTACTTCCCGGAGGGAAAACATGAAAAGCTTCGTCATGATCATTTTGCTGGCCGCGCTTATGCTCCCGCTCCCTGCTGCTGCCGCCACGAGCTTTCTGCCGCAGACCGCAAAGGTTGGAGAGTTGGCGCCCGGCTTCGCGCTGGACGCGCTGGTTGGCACCGAAAAGGGAAAGGAATTCAGAAGGGTAACCCTGAACGAGTATCGCGGCAGGTGGGTGGTGCTCTTCTTCTACCCGATGGATTTCACCTTCGTCTGCCCCACCGAGATCAAGGGATTCAACGCGGCACTGGACCAATTCAAGAAACTGAACGCGGTGGTGCTGGGTGCCTCCACGGACAGCAAGTTCTCGCATCTCGCCTGGGTGCAGCGCGGGGAGCTCGGAGCGCTCAAGTTCCCCCTGCTGTCGGACCTGAAGAAGGAGGCTGCCATCAGCTACGGCGCCTTAGACGAGAAGGAAGGGGTCGCCCTGCGCGCGCTCTACATCATCGACCCGGAGGGAGTGCTCCAGTACCAGGTAGTGCACAACCTCGACGTCGGCCGCAGTGTCGATGAGACCCTGCGCGTGCTGGAAGCGCTGCAGACCGGTTCGCTCTGCCCGCTCGGCTGGCATCCGGGAGACAAGACCGCGCCCAAGCTGAAGTAAACCATCACCAGGCTTGGCTTGTTGGCGCGTGTTCCATCGGTCGGATCAGTCGGATCGGACCGATCGGTCGGATCCGACACGCGCCGGAGGAGCCTTGCCATGTTTGGGCCTGGTGGCTCCCCTACCCCATCATCGCCTTCATCTTGGCAAAGAAATCTTCGGCGCTCTTTTCCTGTTCTTCCGGGGTGACCACCTTGGTCACCCCGCTATGCTGCACGTTCATGACCGCGTCCGGCAGTTCCGCCAGGAAACGCGACGGTATCCGCTCCTGGAGCTTGCCGTATTTCTTCCGGTACAGGGTGCGGGTCATGACCAGCTGCTGCCTCGCCCGGGTGATGCCGACGTAGCAAAGACGCCGCTCCTCGTCCACGGTGAAGTCCTCGTAGATCGCCCTCTTGTGCGGTAGGATTTCATCCTCCATGCCGACCAGGAAGACAAAGGGAAACTCCAGCCCTTTGCTGGAGTGCAGCGACATCAGCGTCACCGCGTCCTTGCCGTGATCCTTCTTGTCTTTGCTGGAGAAACGGTCCTCATCCATGAGCGACACCTTCTCCATGAACCCGCCCAGGGTCGCCTGCGGCACCCGCTCCTCGTAGGCGGCCATCGAGTTTATCACCTGCTCCACGTTCTCCACCTTGCGCCGGGCCGCCTTGGCGTCGTCTATGGTCCGGAAGATCTCCGCCTCGATCCCCAGTTTTTCGAAAAGTCCTTTGCATTTTTCAGCCAACTCCCCGCCCAGTGCGAACCCCTGCGCCGCGTCAAGCAGCGTGTGGTGAAAGCCAAGCACCTTTTCACGGGTCCCCTCGGCGACCACCTCGATCTCGCCCACGCGCCCGAAAGCCTCGAAGAGCGGGACGCCGTGCTCCAGCGACCACTGGTTGATCCGGATCACGGTGCTGTCGCCAATGCCACGCTTGGGGAAGTTGACGATGCGCAGTAGCGAGACCTCGTCCAGCGGGTTGGCGATGACTCTCAGGTATCCGATGGAATCCTTCACCTCCTTGCGCTCGAAGAACTGGGTGCCACCCACCAGCACGTAAGGGATGTCCTCGAAGCGGAGCTGCTCCTCGAAGGCCCGGCTCTGGGCGTTGGTGCGGTACAGGATGGCGAAGTCACTGTAGGGGATGTCGCGCTTGAAGCGCTCCAGCTGGATGCGCTCCACAACCGAAGTTGCCTCTTCCTCGTCGTCCTGCACTATCAGGAGGTCGACGGGGGGCCCCTGCCCGGCGGCGGTCCAGAGTTTTTTCTCTTTTCTGACCTTGTTGTTGCCGATCAGGCTGTTGGCGGCGTCCAGGATGTTCCCGGTGGAGCGATAGTTCTGCTCCAATTTGATGGTGCGGCAGCCATGAAAATCCTTTTCGAAGTCGAGGATGTTCCCGACGTCCGCGCCGCGCCAGCCGTAGATCGACTGGTCGTCGTCACCCACCACGCAAAGGTTTTTGCACCCCGCGGCGAGCAGGTTAACCAGCAGGTACTGTGAGGAGTTGGTGTCCTGGTACTCGTCCACCATGATGTAGCTGAAGTGGTCCTGCCAGTGCTTGAGCACTGCCGGGTGGTGCTGCAGCAGCTCCGCTGTCAGCATGATGATGTCGTCGAAGTCGATGGCGTTGAAGGCCTTCAGCGCCGACTGGTAGCGCGGGTAGACGAGTCCTGCCATCATGTCGATGTCGTCGAGCGGCTCCGGGATGAAGCGCTCCGGCGGGATCAGCTTATTCTTGGCGCCCGAGATGCGCCAGATGATCGCTTCCGCGTCGTACTTCTTCTGGTCCGAGTTCACGTCGCGCACGATCTGGCGCACCAGTCCGACCTGGTCCGCCGTCGAGTAAATGGAGAAATTCTTTTTGTAGCCCAGAGCCTCGATATCGCGCTTCAGCACCCTGACGCCGAGCGAATGGAAGGTGGAGAGGATGATCCCCTTGCAATGCTTACGGCCGACGATAGCCTCCACCCGCTCCTTCATTTCTTTGGAGGCCTTGTTGGTGAAGGTCACCGCGAGAATCCGGTCCGGCGGCACCATGAGGTTCAGGATCAGGTGGGCGATCCGGTAGGTGATGACGCCGGTTTTTCCGCTTCCGGCACCCGCCAGGACGAGGAGCGCCCCTTCGGTGTGCTTTACCGCGGCGAGTTGTTCGGGGTTGAGTCTGGACAGATCGAGCATGAATAACCTCTTGAAAAAGCAATCTTTTCCGCGGCCTCGCCGGAAAACACCCCGGGGCAAGCGGGCGAAAAAAGAGCCGCAACCATAGCGGTCGCGGCGCTTCATTGTTACCAGAACAGGAGGGGCAATGCAAGGCACAATGAAAAACCTGACGAGCACGGGTGTGGTCGGGGAAAAAGTTAATTCCCCCCTCCCTGAGCCTCCCCCTCCTGGAGAGGGGACGTTCGGACTACGGGAGTGAGCTATTGCATTAAGTTTCGGCAGCCGGCTCCACCGGGTTCCAATCTCCGGCGCCCTGTGCTATAAAGCATCGTTCCCGGCCAGATCAAACCACTCGGCTAGCGTTCATCAGTTTCCCCTCTCCCACCGGAGAGGGCAACAATATTTCCCAGGGGGGTTTCCCAGATGGACACAACAGCGGCCGCGCAGCGGATAAAGACGCTTTCCAACGATCTGGAGCGCCACAACCGGCTCTACTACGAAAAGGACATGCCGGAGATAACCGACGCCGAGTACGATGCGCTCTTCAAGGAGCTGCAGGAGCTGGAACTGAGTTTCCCCGAGCTGGCGCAGCCGGACTCGCCGACCAAACGGGTCGGCGGTCGACCGCTGGCCAAGTTTTCCCAGGTGCGCCACTCCCAGCCGATGCTCTCGCTGGAAAACGGCTTCAACGAGGAGGACATCAAGGATTTCGACGACCGGGTGAAACGCTTCCTCGGGCTTTCCGGCGAGACCATGATCTCCTACATGTGCGAGCCGAAGATGGACGGCGTCGCAGTGGAACTGGTCTACCAGCAGGGGCTCTTCAGCATCGGTTCGACGCGCGGCGACGGCCTGGTGGGCGAGGACGTGACCGAGAACCTGAAGACCCTCCATGACATTCCCCTGCGCCTTCGCCTGGACCAGGCGCCGGAGCTTTTCACCGTGCGCGGCGAGGTCTACCTCCCGCTCGCCCCCTTCCGCAAGTTCAATAAGGAGCGCGAGGAGGAAGGGCTCCCCGTGTTTGCCAACCCGAGAAACGCCGCGGCCGGAAGCTTGCGCCAGCTCGACTCGCGCATCACCGCCAAGCGCCCCTTGAGCATTTTCTGCTACGCACAGGGAGAGACCCTCGGCATCAGCTTCACCTCGCAAAGCGACTTCCTTTCCAAGGTCCCCGACTGGGGACTGCCGGTCAACCCGCTGGTGCAGGTGGTTTCCGGCGCCGAGGCCGTGGTCTCCTACTACGTCGAGATGATGGAAAAGCGCGACGACCTCCCCTATGAGATCGACGGGGTTGTCGTGAAGGTGGACTCTTACTCGATGCAGCGCGATCTCGGGGAGAAGAGCCGCTCGCCGCGCTGGGCCATAGCCCTCAAGTTCCCGCCGCGCCAGGCGACCACGAAAGTCGAGGACATCGTGCCCCAGGTGGGGCGCACCGGCGTCATCACCCCCGTGGCTCACCTGACACCCGTCAATGTCTCCGGAGTCATGGTCTCCCGCGCGACCTTGCATTTTTATTAATTTTGGATTGTTCACCAGCTTCGGAAAAATTGCGAAGAATGAGGCAGAGTCCGGCTTAGACTAGCTTTTAGCTTTCAAATTGGCAAATATGTGTTCACCTACCGCATGTTCACCACCTTATCTCAATTTTCACCTCCTTTCCAGAGAAAAGTTATCCCAAATCACCTCGGGCTGTTCACCAACGTTGTAGGGCGGGAAGGCATGAACCATGGCGTTGAGATTTTGAGGCCCGCACCTGAGAGTGCGGGAGCCCGAAGGGCGAGTGCAGTCGAAGGGGCGGAACTGGTTTCGCCCGCCGAATCCACCAAGGTACCTGATCCGGAGGTCAGCGACAAAGCAGTCAGGCGTCGCTTTACGGCCAAGTACAAACTGAGTGTTTTGCAACGGGCCGATGACTGCAAGAATCCAGGCAGCACTGGTGAGCTTCTACGGCAAGTGGGACTTTATTCCTCCCACCTTACCGAATATCGCAAATAAATTGGCACCAGGGGGCCGGCGAGCCTAGCCCACTGTGGAAAACGGTAAACCCGTTTACCACAGCGTGCTCCCCCCGGGAAATAGGAGCAAGGGCAGAAAACCGATAGCCCAAGCTATCTTTAAAAGCAAAAGCAGAATCATACCTGGGTCAGGTCACCAAACTACGAGTGTCCGAACAGATCAATTTTGCAGGCACACCCTTAGGAGTGCAGCGTGAGCAATGCGCGAATATTAACTCACGAAATCCGTTCCTTGGTAACTGATTCAAACATTTCTCGTGACCCCACAAGATACAGCCTAGATCGTGCACGAGAGAGCGACACATAAAGCAATTCCCTGTCCCGGTCACAGTCCGCTTGTTCGAGCCCCCACAATACAACAATTCCCGCTTCAAGCCCCTTAAATCGTTTGGCTGTGTCAACCAAAACCGTCGAAGGGTTCCAGAGAGATTCGAAGCTCCAGCGAGAACCGAAGGGGTCGCCGGTCCTCTGAAGGGCCTTGTAATAAGCGTCCTTGTGATCGCTAAACACAAGAATGGCAATATCTTGTGAAGACACTTTTTCTTTTGAAATCAGATCAGATGCCAGCGCCCGTATTTTCTTTGCCTGATGGTCTAGATCAATGGCTTCAACCAGTTGGGGTGGAGCCCCTTCCAGGTTTGGTGGGTCTACCTCATCGCCAGAAAAATATCGATAAGCAATCGAATGAATATGACGTGTATTGCGGCAGTTCTCGGTAAGATAGAAAGGTGCCTCCCGAATGGGAAACGTGGATGCAACCCGGTAGACAGACTGATTAGGATCGGAAAATATAAACAGGGGTGAATCCTCTTCATTCGCCAATAACATTTCTATTGGCATCCAGTATGCCAAGGAAGCAATACCTGCACTGCAAGGCTACAAAGCCAATGATCTCGACGATATGCTTACTGCCTTGAACCTCCAAGCCCAGTTAAAAAGGGCCGTTGGCCTGCTGGAGAAAGTTATCAGGCAGACCGAGCGACGTGTGTTCCATGGTGAGAAGGTCCCTGTATCTGAGAAGGTCGTATCCTTCTTTGAAGACCACTCCGACATAATTGTCAAAAGCCGTAGAGAGGTTCAGTACGGTCACAAAGTTTTTCTCAGTAGCGGGAAGTCAAACCTGATTCTGGACTGCCTGATTGAACGAGGCAACCCGGCCGACTCTGAACAGTACATTCCGATGCTCAAGCGCCACCAGGGCATCTTCGGGTATATGCCACGCCAGGCCAGTGCCGATGGAGGCTTTGCGTCCAAGAAGAATCTGGCCGATGCCAAAGAGCTCAAAGTAAAGGACGTCGCCTTTGCGAAGAGACGGAGTTTAGTGGTTCTCGATATGGTCAAGAGTTCCTGGGTCTACAAGCGACTCAAGAACTTCCGTGCTGGAATCGAGGCGAACATCTCCACGCTTAAGCGCGCCTTCGGACTGGACCGCTGCACCTGGAAAGGATGGGGAGGGTTCAAGAGCTACGTATGGAGCTCGATCTTTGCCTACAATCTCCAGGTCATCGCCAGGATCAAGCTCGAATCAGGCAAAGCCGCAGCCTGAATAAGAATCGGCCTGAACCTACAGTAACAGACGGGAACAGTGCGTCTAAAATTGAGAAAGAACGAGTGTCGCCGACACACATTGACTGAGGCTAACTTATTTTGCCTGGTTTTCGTCTTTTTCACATCACGAAGTTCAGAAAAATGGGGTTTCCGGACGGAAACAAACTACGGGAAATTCGAGGTTAAGCAGAAGATGGAGATGCCGGGGAGCACGAGATTCAGGCTGGTTAGTCGTTGATGGGCCTAAACATCTGATTTTTCGGTGTTTTGATACGGTTTCAATGTTTCTACAACCAATTCCAGAATCCGAGGAGGAGGGGTTCCAAGCACTGCAGCGATATTCAGGATTGTGGTTAAGGAGGGTTGCCTTAAACCTCTTTCAAGAAGCGAAACATATGTCCTGGCCAAATTGGCTTCTAAGGCCAATTTCTCCTGAGAAATCGCTTTTTCATTTCGTAGATTGCGTAAAACTATACCAAACGCTTCCTCAGGTCTCACGAGCCATCCTCCCGCCGGAGACCTTACAATTTAAAAGACAGCCCGTCATCAGACTATAGTGGTCAAAAGATTAGAAATATGGTATTCTAAGTGCAAAGGGACCGAGTAACTTTTTTGGGAAGAGCCTGAAGGCGTTGACACTAGACACGCCTCCTGGATGGATCTTGCACTGCTCATAGGAATCATAAGCGATCCCCATCGGCTCACTAACAACCCCTTGTGACAGCCGTTCTGTCGAGGATTTTTCGTGCAGAATGGCCGAGCGAATATGGAGGGGAATGATGGCGTGGGAACTCTTTACGCGAGAGGACAGTTTTAATCGAAATAATGCGCCGTTCATCTCGATTTCCGCATCAAGGATCTGTTTCAGCGGCCCTTTTGTACGGATGGCGAACATTGACGACAATTATAGAACAACCATATTTACAGATACAGATTCACTGCAGCTAGGTTTTGAGTTTCATACTGATAAACGGCTGCACTCACTCACCCTTAATTTTGATCCTAAAACCAAAAACAATAAAACAGGACTTGTGTGTTCGGCATATGGAATAGTGAGTAAATATAAATGGATCAATGGCGTCACGAAGTTACCGCCAATCAATAGAAGATTTTCACCACAAAAAAACGGTAGATTATGGACAATTACGATTTGTCCATCATTTGAAAATTGCTACTCCAGGGAATCAGAAAAAATACCTAAATCAGATAACGGAGTTTATAGGTATTTAAAAAATGGGGAAATTGTTTATATTGGAAGAGGCAATATCTACAAAAGATTAAAATCTTTCGATAGGCAATCATGGGATTTTGATATAGTTGAATATTCAGTAATTACTGATAGACATCAACAGATATTTTGGGAAAATTATTGGATTGACGATTATTTGAAATTGAACGGTAGGCATCCTTTTTACAACAAAGTATCCGGCATAAATACCTCCAATAGAGCACAAATATCTATTTAACTGTGATTTTTCACCAGCATAGCACCCTGGTATTTCACACCCTCGCCCCCAGGCTTGGCGCTCTGTTGTGGCTGGTAAGCCTGTCACACAGTGATCCTTTTCGTGGCGTTCTTCACCTTGAAGCCGTTCAGGATTCTGGAAACCTACGTAAAGCCTCTCCCTGGTTGGTACCAGCGAAGATCTTCGCGATGGTCTCCTTCACCCTGAGGTGGGCCAGCTAATACCAGCCGGGCTGCCAGCGCGTTCTTGGTCTCATGTTCGGCCACGATCGTTTCCGGGCTCCAGTCTTTTCCTGTGATCCGGCGGATCAGGTCCTCGGAAACCCGATACCCCTCGATAGAGAGGGAATGGTAAGCGTCGTTGACGTACACCTCCTCGATCCGCTCCATGAAGGCCTTGATAGCTGTCGGAGGGCCGGGCTCTGCAGGAAAGTGGTCCAGGATCACCTCCGGCATTTCGCGCCACATGAGCCGCATTCGGAGTACGTAGGGAGACTGAGCGTGCTCGAATTGCAGTCCCGGCAGCGGCTTTTGGAAGGGGTTTGTCTCCGCAACGGGGTAATCCTCACTGACGCCTATTTTGTACACCTGGGCGCAATCACGCTCCATTTCCCTTACCGACCTTTCAAATTCCACACCCTTCGACGTCGATGCCTGGTTAGTTTAACATTAAAGCAACCTCTGCGACCCAGGAGTCCTATTTCCGATCTCGGCCTTGCGCCCCGACCATGACTTTTACAAGATAGGACAACCCAAAAGGGTCATTCACGCGAGGCGGACAAATTAATTTAAATCCAATTTAATTTTCGATGGCATTCTTTTTGCTAGACTTTCAAGCCGTTTTTATTGGCACTGAATGAAGTATTATCACTATAGTATCATTTTCAGTGAACTATCTTATAAATTTTTGAAGGGCTCTATAAGAACATTTATAACACTAAAAATTTATCATTTTTAAAAATATTCAGGAACAGCTATGTCTATTAACATTGCCTTTACCATCTTTTTTTATTTGTTTACATCTATTTTTTCTTTGTAAAAATTGGATATGCCACCTTTTTTATATGTTGACAACACAGTTATTTTTGTTAAAAGTGAACATGCTGGGCATGCGTTCACCTTTATTTTAGGCCAGAAGGCTTATGAGCCTTATCAGCCCGGTCTGTCTCACGAGACAGTGGCTAACCCATCCTGAGAGAGACGCCATTGCCTGAGGAACCCCATGACTGAACCTCACGGCAGTCATACTTCGCAAGAGATTGTGACAATCGCCACGGCCATAATCGGCGAGCGATACGCATCCCTTCGCATTGTGGACCCGCGAGCGGAGCGGGCGATGCTCGAGTCCATGCGGAAGTACGGCCAGCTAACACCGATAGCGGTCTGCCACCTCCCCAGCGGGGAACAGGAACTCCTAGACGGTTACAAGCGTTTGCGGGCCGCACGACAGCTAGGCCTTGCCAACCTCTCGGCCCGCCTTTTCTATCTGAGTATCAAAGAGGGGAAGGCCACCATGCTGTCATTAAATATGGTAGGCACGGCAATCTCGGGAATGGAGGAGGCACTGGTGGTGCATTCGCTGTGCCATGAGGACGGGATGAACCAAGTAGCAACCCACGCGGTTCGCTGCTTCCTCAAGGCGAGGATGTCCGCTCCGATCCGGCTGAGGAAATACGGATAAGTTCCCCGGTGAAGAAGCTGTTGCGCGGATTTTGTGCCCTGGAAAAAAGTTGTTTGGAGCTAGGACTCCTCGTTTCAGGCATCAACCCAATAACATTGGAGAAAAACGAGAAAATGCGCCTGCAGGTCGCCTCCGGCCGAGTGTTTCCGTGCCTTGCACGTGTGGAAGAGCAACTGCGCGAGATGGCAACCTGGGGGGAATTTGAGTGACACCTGATCGGGTGTTGCAGCCTCATTTCCTTGGAGATTATCAAGACAAGCTGAACTAAAGGTGCAAAAAATGTCGCGGAAACGAGCTAAATTCACCGATGTGTCACCTTCTGAGATCGAAGCTGTCACGAAAACGATCTCATTCGACATCTCTCAACCGAAACCAGTAAAGGTTCTTCGTTGGCAAGACAACAATAACAACCAGCACACAATTTATCTTTTTTCTGATAATTACCCAAACCTTCCATCCGCACGAATCAACAGCCTTGAAAACCGAGGTCCAAGACAAAACATAATAAGTGCAATTGAAAACCAGGTCTCACAAAGCACTTATTGGTATAACCATTTCCAGCAACTCCAACCACTAATCGAAGATGTATCCGCAGCCCTACAGGTTTATGCGATTAAAAATGCTTCGACTTATAACAACATAGCGAGAAAGGTCAAGGCAATCCCAGTGTTTTTTGAACTAATCTTGTCTGAGACAGACATAGTATTACCCAAAAAACTTTCAGAAATATCGCTCAGGCTTTTAAAAAAATTTCGCATTCATTTATACAAATACCACAGAAAAGACAGATTGAGCAAAGGTCTGACAAACAAAGAATCATGGACAAATGGGATTCCAGGCTTAATCAGCTATTTTACGAAAAGACATGGTTTTGATTTTGTTCACGATTCAATCAGGCAACAAGCCTTTCCCAAATTTTCTGATGGTAATGATGAAAAAACGAAAACTATTCCATATAACGATCTTGAAATGTATCAGATAATTCAATGCTGCGATGAAACTTGCTCAAACTACATGTCCAATTGGAAAATAATGCGTGACATAGAAAATCAAAAAATAGGAAATTGGAATAATATCGATGACGTCTGTTGGTCAATTGTTAATATAGAGTGGCAAATTGAAAATAAAGGCTTGCAAGCTTCAGGACGTGAGCATGACAAATACCTAAAAAAATTCGCATCGAGCCGTAAACATTTTTTTGAGAAATACTCAGTCGAAGATATAAGAGCTATGGCTGATAGAGGCAGCTGCCCCTACACTCAGTTCATGTTAGTAACTTTCAACTCCTTAACGCCTGCCGGAAAGTGCATATTTGCACGATCCTGGATAAGAATGCAGTTGGCACCATTTTTTGATGCGAGATCCAGCCTCCTAGCTGGGAGCGTCCCGGATTGGACATCGGTAATCAAGGCAGCTCTTAGACTTGTATATTTCAAGACAAGTTCGCGTGCCTCAGAAAAATACCTGGCTTTTTGGGAGGCAGCAGAGCTTAAGCCGGTTTCCAGTAAAGGACAAGCCGGATTTACCTCACTTTTTTTTCCAACTGGCGAATCCCTTTATCCATTCCATCTTTTCACGATGGCGACAGCAGGAGAAAACAAGTCTGTAATTGATACATTACAAAGAGACACCTTATTGTCCGGACTTTTTCCAAACGAAAAGGTGTACGTTGGGCACAAACCGAGAGCTAATAGAGACGTTGAAGTTGTGACCTCTGATGAGGAGGCAAATGGAATTTTTGAAAGAATAGAATTCATTAAAGAAATAACTAAACCATTAATTGCCTATCTTCCAAAGAAAATGCAGGAGTACTCACTGTGGACAGGGCTGAGAATTGAAACGGCACAAATAGTTTCGTTCGCAGACAGAGACATCAGGCAGGCATGGGAGATTTGTGCAAAAAATTTCTGCCAGCAAAATGGACTTCGTCAGGTTTCATATGACAACAATGGTGGATTATATAACATCACGCCTTTGCTTGCAATCGATTCAAAAAGGATAAGGAAAACCTGTACTTTTAAAGACATAGCCGATGACATACCATATCATGTCCTGCAAGCAGCGCTATCCGATAAAAGTTTTGACGTTGTATTTCACTATTATATTAACTCTAAGACTCAGCGCAGGATCAACTTCAAAGCAATTGCGGCACTACAAGAGGTATTATTCAGTGAAATGAAAGCCTATAATCGATCGACTCTATTTGCTGGCGAAATTGTGTATGACATGAGCCTGTCGAACGCTGAGGACATCTCCCTACTGACCGCGAATGCATGTGTAGACCCGCACCATTGTTTCGCCGGAGACAATAATATTGCCAATGCTTGCAATGCCGGTTTTGATCTTTGCCTTGGTTGTAAAAATTCGAGAGTCTTTCGCGAACATCTTCCAGCCATTTGCTTTCGCATTTTGCAGTTTGAGCAAAAGAAGCTAAGGATATACGAAGCTGATTGGGAAATGTCTTTTGGATTGTATTATCGTCGTGCAAACAATTGTCTCGATCAATATGGAAGTAGAGGTACTGTATATAATAATCATGTAGTAAATGCATGGTTAATTGCAAAAAGTGAAAATTCAGTGTTCATGCCACCACTGGTATAGGTATTGACCATGAGCCTCATGAATGAATCAATTACAAACAAATTCCGCGATATTTCATTCCATTTACCAGAATGGGATGTTTTACTGAAGATATCCGACGAATATTCAAAAAAGCCCATTCCTGGTTCTAACAGTCTTTTTTCAGATGACATCTGGTATACATTTGATGAATTTGGTGAACCTTTTAATTTTTATTTTGCCACCACATGTATTTCAGAGAATTTAACATTAATCGACGTAGAATATGTATATATACTTTTATTTTTTAAGGTCCGCACCTTCCATTTATTTGAAGAGGATAGCAACAAAGGCCAGCCTTATTCCATTTCGACTGTACATTCAATGTTCAGTTGTGCACGCAAGTCACTTGTGCCGTTTATGTATAGAAACGGTATTTTTATAGTTGACTCAATTACAAACAGGTATTCTTCTCTGTCTATCTTCACCCCTTCGCTGTTAGAATTACTGATCCAGGAAGTTCAAAACGATAACACTAAAAATTCATCAAAAACCTCTACTCTTGTAGCCATATCCCGTTACCTTTCTAGAGACGTGAATGTTCCCGCGCCATTTAGGCCTAATTTCGACTTTTTTAAATATTCACGACCAAGCTCTGTTTTTGGCTTTGACACGAGAGACATAAAAGGGTACCAGCCGATCCCTGATGACGACTATTTTTGGATAGGCAGATCTTCTCTGGATTTCGTTCATTTTTATGCCGAGGACATAATTAGACTTCATGAACTCACAGTATCTGTTTGGAAAACAGATCCCCCAGACAGCATAAAAGCTGATTATTGCTCGGCATTGTCTAGAGGAGCCACGGCCACCCATGCTCTTAAGACCTATGTTACGGATTGGAGACTCAAGGAGTTAGTCCGTCGCATGAAAATAACAGGGGTAAAACTCCCCTGCTTTACTCTCGAACATCAGCGGATGTGGAACATTGAACAGGTCAATATTGATAGCCATTCGTTAATGAATCAAAAACTAACTTCAGGTTATCTCTATTATATTTTTCAACTACTTTTCGGCGCACTATGCTGTGTAATTTTAATTCCGACTGGGATGAGAGTTAGTGAACTACGCAGAGTAGACGTAAAACGGCTATCCGAAAATCCAAATCAAGATGGGATTTATTCGTATGTAAATGCTATCACAAAAGTAAAACCCAGCGGTACCTTCTTCAGTCAAAATGAGATACCAATACCGGTCGAGACATGGCGGGCAATTCAGTACCTTGACCGACTGACACGCCCACTACGGGAAGAAAACAATACATCAATCTGCGTTTTGCCTTTAAACCTTGCATACGCAATCACGTGCCAAGAAACAGACCAATTCGGAACAATCATAAAAGTTAAATCCTGTCGCACCAACTCAAGGGCCGTAAATAATGCTATCGGAGCGTTTTGTCGTTTCATTGGATCCTCTACAATTCCGACCACACACCGTTTCAGAAAAAGCATCGCAGAATTCATGCTTTGCAAAACCAAAAAGGCGCCTATCCTGATCTGCCAACTTTTCGGACATCGAAGCATCGCAATGACGCTCAAATACCTGAAAAGAAGCAGTTTAATCAGGCGAGAGGTCAAAGAGTATGCTATTGTGTGAGCGGTTTCGCGAACCTGTAGCAAACGCGGCGCTTTAGAAATGCAGAAGACGCTCGACCCCACATCTTCTTCGTGGTGCCGAGCGCCGGNTCT
>JGI24143J45723_1000383_pt1 | contig 23336 bp, 22 predicted proteins | sample BarGraIncu00432A_FD_45723 | JGI IMG/M metagenome (IMG submission 45723) | reverse complement strand
GGATCAGGATGTCACATTGGGTGGCTGAAAATAATTGCTTCAGTAATCATAACACTCAAAGAGAACTGACATTATCATCTCCTTAATTTGCAAAAAGTTGCGTCTCATTTAAACAATGAGACGCAACTTTTTCTTTAATTGAAATATATTATCCCGTCTTTCGAGTAACAGGGTCTGCAGACCGCAAAAGTCCAGCATTCCCCGTATTTTTTCTATCACTACTTTCTCTCGTTCACTGAGGTTTTCCGGCGTTTGACCAGATCAATAATCCCGAAGATCTGATAAATTTCAAGGTGTTGCTTCTCGGGGTTGCCGGTGATCCGGAGGTTGTAAATGGTACCATCCTGTCCGGTCATAAAAATGGTTGAACGCTGATGGGTGGACAGGATTTTCCAGATGGACTGCCATTCCCGGGTATCCCCCGCTGCCCCCGCAAGGTGGTTTCAATGGAGACCCGGAGATGATAGCCAGCACCCCGATAAAGAGGTGGGCTTCGGTGCGTTCCTTTCTATGATGTAAAATGGGCCATGTGGCCGGCTGGTATCGCTTTTTTCTCCCAGGGCGTTGAAACCCTCAAACCTCTGGAAATATAGCCCATGATTGCCTTGCCTGCATATGATGAAAGCTTAAAGCCCATGGTAAGCGTCAAAATGCTTCACGGCTTCCATCAACCCCATATATCCGATCTGTTCCAGATCTTCACGATCCATGTATGAGGATTCAAGGCTGTTATAGAAGGAATTGACGATCATATGCACCAAGCCCCTATATAATTTACAACAATATCGTTCATTGCTTCTTTATCGCCGTCCTGATAAGCTTTTACTAGTTCTTCATTGGTCATGGCTATCACATACTCCTTACTGAAAAGATGCCCTCAATTCTGAGGACACCATTAAACTATCTTTCTAACGGAAAAGCACCGTAAGAATCCATTTCCTTCTGCTTCTTATCCTCAATTTCTTTTAACTCTGTCTGCACATTTTCAACAAAAGGATGGTGCGCCAGAATTTATTTTTCGGAAACAATACCAACAGATCCTTTGCAAATATCTGATATTTCAGTGTCATTGGTAATTGCTGTTCGTGTCCAGGTCTGAATGATGGTCTTGCAATCTATAATGTACACACTTGTCAAGACACGAAATTAGAATTTTTAGATAAATCTCCTTTCGCGTTATGAATTAGGCAGCCAATGCCATATTTTCATAGAATACAGCTGCCGGTGTTTTGTAATCGAATCGTTGGTGACCGCGTTCATGGTTATATTTAGCGATGTATTCTTTTGTCATGGCTCTGACTTCACTGACGGTTTCCGGGTACAACAAATACAGGCGTTCCCATTTATACGATCGGAAAAACCGTTCAATTGCGATATTGTCCGTAGCACGGCCTTTGCCGTCCATGCTGATTTTTGTCGTTTTAAAGCTTTTGATCAGGTCGATATAGGCGTTTGACGTAAACTGACTTCCCTGATCACTATTAATGATCTCGGGTTAGCCGTAGGTTTGAACGGCGGTTTTTATGACACGGGTAACCATATCAGTTTGCAGGGTGTTGCTGATGGTGTATCCCACAATATAGCGGGAATACCAGTCAATAATAGCAGTCAGATACATAAATCCATTCGGAGTGCCAATGTAGCTAATATCAATGGACCACACCTGATTCGGTCGGTTAATTTCCAGATTTCTCAGCAGGTAGGGATAGGTTTTGGCTGCTTTGGCCCGTTTACTCAAGTTTGGCCCGGGATAGAAATAGACAATGTCCATTTCCATCATGTAACGTCTGACGAGTCGCCTGCCTACCTGCAGGAAGCCCAGTTTATGCAATTCATTTTTGATCCGCCTGACACCATAAGCTGGTTCTTCAAAATGAATACGGTCAATGGCATTTTTGATATTGATTTCATCCTGGGTTGGCGCAACCTCTACGGGTTCATGATAAGCTGTTGATCGCGATAACATCAAAAGTTTGCATTGTTTTTTTATAGTTAAGAAAGGGTGTTTCCAATCAATCAGCGCTCTTTTTTCTTCATTTGAAAGATTTGAATTTGTTTTTTTTTAAGCCAATCGACATCCAGTGTTAGTTCGCCTATTTTCTTTACGAGCAGCTCCTTTTCATCTTCATGCTCTTGTTTGAGTTTGTCAACATCTTCATTTTTCTTATTGAAGACAGCTGACATATTGGCGATAAATTCGGTTTTCCATCGGCTTAATAATTGCTGAGATACATCATACTTCTTAGAGATCTCAGCTAACGTATTTTCTTCTCTGAGGATTTCCATCACGATGGCTGCTTTCTCCTCCGGGGTCCAGGTTCGTCGTTTTCTACTCATGTGTATAGTTTATCTTATTTTCTAGATTTTGTGTCCCACTATTTGTGAACATTATACTGCACCTAAACCGGCGGTTGAAAAGAAATTCTGTCCCAAGCTTGACCCCTATAAGGCGGTCATCGATGAATGGCTTATAGAGGATAAAACAGCCCCGAGAAAACAGCGACATACAGCTAAACGGATATATCAGCGATTGATAAATGAAGTGTCTGGTTTTGACTGTTCCTATCGAACTGTCGCCGCCTACTATGCGGTAACACACCGGAACATTTTCAACCAAAACAAAAATGCCTATCTGCCTCTGGTACATCAGCCCGGAGAAGCTCAGGTTGATTTTGGCACAGCAGAATTTTATGAAAATGGCAGAATTTTGACTGGAAAATACCTGGAGGTCTCTTTTCCATACAGCAATAAAGGCTATCTGCAGCTCTTCTACGGTGAAAACATGGAATGCCTGCTTGAAGGACTGGCTGCCATATTCCGCCACATTGGCTGTGTCCCGGCTGAACTCTGGTTCGACAACACAAAAGTAATTGTTACGGATATTATCCATGGTAGTGGCCGTAAACTGACCGATAAATTCGAACGTTTTCAGGAACATTACCGCTTTAAGGCGGTCTTCATGAATCCCGGAGCAGGCCATGAAAAAGGGAATGTCGAGAGTAAGGTCGGGTATCAGCGGCGCAACTTCATGGTACCGGTACCCCGGTTTCTATCGCTTCCGGATTATAATCGTCAGCTGCTGGGACTGTGTGAGGCGGATGCTCACAGAGAACATTATCGCCACAATGAAACCATCGAGGAACGTTTTCAAACCGATCTCAAAGCTTGTCATGAACTGCCCGTGATTACATTTGACTAACGGGTCATCAGACTCTCAAAGCCGACAAATGGGCAAAGGTTTATCTGAATAAAGGCATGCATGAATACTCAGTGACACCAAAGTATGCACAGTGCCCGGTTCATCTGGTACTGACATCATCGATGGTGATTATTCAGGATGAAAACTTTCTTGAAATCATTCGTCACCAACGTCTTTATGGAGATACCAGGCAACAGCGGATGGACTGGCTGCCTTACCTGAAACAGTTATCCCTGCGACCCCGGGCACTGAAATACACAGGAATCTATGAGCTGATGCCGGAAGCCATGCAAACCTATCTGTCAGCCTGTTCAAACAGCGAAGTGGGACGAATTCTCAAGATTCTTTCCGAGCTGACCGATCGCACCGGCTTTGACAGTGCTGTGAATACCGTCAATCACGCGATTACCTATCAGGTAAAGGATGCCGACAGTCTTTCGAATCTTTACCGACGACTGTATTCGGATATACCGGAGCTTCCCGCCATGACACTCCATCCGGGAATTCCAAAGATGAAGCCGATGCAGCCCAATCTGATTGCCTATGATGCATTGCTACAGCAGAAGGAGGTTGACGGACATGTTGGATAAAGAAATCGCCGAATGCTGCCGCAAGCTCCGTCTCAGCCGGAATCTTGCCGAGCTGGCACAAACCACCGAAGGAACCAATCATCAGGAATATCTGTATCAGATACTGAGTGAAGAACTCCATTATCGAACCATCACCCGTACCGAAAAGTTGGTGAACAGTGCCGGTTTCTATGCGATCAATACATTCGAAGGCTATCGGTTTGATGAAATCACCCTGCCTTCGGATCTGACCCCGGAAAGCCTGAAAACCCTTTCGTTTATCTAAGAAAAGAAGAATCTCATCATGTATGGCGGAACCGGGACAGGTAAAACTATGCTGTCAACCACTATCGGCGTGGCAGCCTGCCGACAGGGAATCCCGGTAAAATTCTTTCGAACAGCTGCTCTGGTTAACAAACTCTCTGAAGCAAAAACGGCCGGCACACTAACCGCTTTTCTGAAAAAGCTGAATAAAGCCGAAGTGATTATCCTGGATGAATATGGCTATGTCCCACTGGATCGAACGGGAGCACAGCTCCTGTTCGAAATCATATCCGATTGTTATGAATGCCGGAGCATCATCCTCAATACCAATCTGGAATTCTCCCGATGGGTCAATGTGCTCTATGATGAACAAATGACGGCCGCCATGTTGGATCGGTTGCTGCATCACTACCACCTACTCTTATTCCCGGGTCCCAGTAATCGCATGCGGGAATCCAGCATCAATGAGTTGTATCGCTCAATCTCAGACAATCAATTAAAAAAATAATAAAAAGTTGCCTGTAATGCCTTGATTTCTTGCGAAATCGCTTCGCATTTCAGCTTGCAAAACTATGGATTTTCCATAATGCAACATGGGGATGCGGACTTATTCGTGTTCTCTGATTTCTGCCAGCTTAGCCACTTTACAAAAACCCTTCACATCTTCATAAGCCCCATCAGGATTACGCCAGGCGTGGTAGGCCGCGGCGATTGTGGACACATCGTCATCTTTGAGCACCTCATGGTAGCGGCTTCTAAAGGCAGGATTGGTGGCTTTATTGCGGTTGAGTATCCACAGCGAAACCGGAATCCCGGTGGAATAAAACAGCTTATCCGGCAGGGCGACAATGGCATCCACCAGGTCGCCTTCCAGCAGGTTCTTTCGGATCTCCCCTTCATTGGAGGTGTTGGAACTGAGCGAGCCGTTGGCCAGCACAATCCCGGCGGCGCCGTTGGGGGCCAGATGGTAGACCATGTGCTGGAGCCAGGCGTAGTTGGCGTTGCCGGTGGGGGGCATCCCGAATTTCCAACGGACGTCGTCAGTGAGGTGGCCGCCGCCCCAGTCGCTGATATTAAAAGGCGGGTTAGCCAGAATGAAATCGGCCTTCAGGGTTTTATGGAGATCGTTGTGGAAGGTGTCGTCGTGGTGGCTGCCGAGGTTGGCGTCCAGGCCCCGGATGACCAGATTCATTTTACAGAGTTTCCAGGTGGTGGAATTCATTTCCTGTCCGTAAATGGACAGGTTCTCGATTTTGCCCTGGTGGTCTTCGACAAATTTCTCGCTTTGGACAAACATCCCGCCGGAACCGCAGCAGGGGTCATAAACCCGGCCCTGGTAGGGTTCGATCATCTCAACTAGAGTTTTGACAATGCTGGTGGGGGTGTCGAATTCGCCGCCACCCTTGCCTTCGACGCTGTCGTGGAGTTTGATGGTGGAGATCAGATCGATCAGTTCGCCCAGCCGCCGCTTGTCGATTTCCGGACGGGCATAACGTTTATCCAGCACCCCTTTTAAGGAGGTGTTTTCTTTTTCAATCAGGATCATCGCGTCGTCAATAAACTGGCCGATTTTGATATCCTTGGCGTTATCCATAATAAAGGTCCACCGGGATTCTTTGGGCACCCAGAAGATATTCTCGGATGCATATTCGTCCCGATCTTCCTCAAAGCCTTCCCCTTCGGTCACCAGTTCGTTATATTTGGTTTCAAATTTATCCGAGATATATTTTAAGAAGATCAGCCCCAGCACGACGTGCTTGTATTCGCTGGCGTCCATACTGCCTCTTAATTTGTCTGCTGCTTTCCAGAGGGTTTCTTCAAACCCGATGTTACCTGTGTTTTCCATGTTGGCCTCCGTTTACGGTTTTTTTATCACACCAGGCGTAACATTACCCGAATTTTTTTTAATGACGTGATCTATTTGAATTTTGACTTTATCTCTTTAATTATACGCTTCAGGCTCTTAAATGGCTAGTGAAAATCACAGTTTTACGCCACGCGACTTCCTTGTATTCACTTTTTTTAGCACATGTCAACGATTTGATATTTACCGGTTTGGACACTAAAAAAAACGACCAGGTATCGCTACCTAGTCGTTTCTGCTATTTTTTCTTAATCGTTATATGTATCCACCAGTTTCCCGCTACTATCATACAACTCGGCCGGATCACTCTTGCTTTTATTCCAGGTCCCGCCACCATCGACTTCAATCAGCATATAGCCGGTAAAATCGACTTCATTTACTACCGCTATTCCAAAGCAACCGTTGGTGTTGCCATTTTTTGCGGCGAATAAACAATGCATCCGATATCATTAATCACGCTGCCCGAAGGAATACTGCGATTATAGTCAACCGGTAATAGCCAGACAACTTGATCACTTAATTCCGCCGTTGAGTTCCAGTTTTGGTCAACGGTTATCGTTCCCGGAAATGATAATTTTATTTTCCAGCCATTGATATCCACATCACTCTGATTATTAATTGTGATGGCATACTGATAATAATAATTATTACCTTCAGACCATGAATTTGTCATTTTTACAGTCGCAACTGCCTCTTCTTTTCCCGCTGAATCATTTTCTTCGGTGGGATTTTCAACCACCGGTGGAGTGTTATCAGCTTCGCCCTGGTCAGTATCTTGGCCCAACCCCAGATCTTTATCATTACCCAACATTTTGACCAGCCATTGTCCCGAAGCCGAAAGTTCGGATTCCAGCCAATTACCGGTTTTACTGCAATCACTGCGAATCAGCGCCGAAGTTTCATTTTTATTTGACAAGTTCCAGGCAATATAGCTGACCCCATATTGATTTAATACGTCCATCCACTTGGTGGCTTCTGCTTCATTGATTGCCCCATTTCCCGAGGAATCGCAAATGCCGTATTCGCTGACAAAGATGGGCAGTCCCTTTTCAATTGCTGCAACCATTTTATTTCGCAACCCATCCCGATGGGTATCAGCATAAAAATGGAGGCTATACATGATATTGGAATATCCGGAAATAGGATCGGCCGCCGCCTGATCGACATCTTGCGACCAGGTTGGGGTACCAACAATGATAACCGCATCTTGATTATGCGCCTTGATCACCGGGATCACTTTTTCAGCATAACCCTTGATCTGATTCCAGGTCGTTCCGTTGTTTGGCTCATTACAGATTTCATAAATGACATTGTTATTGTCTTTGAACTGCTCAGCCATTTCATCAAAGAACGCAATGGCTTCGGCCTGATGGGTCTCGGGATTTCCATCACTGAGAATATGCCAATCGATAATCACATACAACCCCAAATCAGTGGCCAGATTAACCCCTTTTTCAACCTGTTGCTTCAGCAATGCCCGGTTATTTTCATCTTCCACACAGTAGCCATTATATTCTTCAGTATACATAGCCAGCCGCACTGCATTGATACCCCATTCATCCCGCATGGTTTCAAAGGCGTTAGCATTAACATATTCTGGAAACCAGGAAAGGCCATGGGTTGAAACCCCTTTTATCTGAAAAGCCGAACCATTTTCATCGGTCAGTTGAGTACCAACCACCGATAGCATCCCATGTTCATCGACCGGTGTCTGATCTGTTATGACCTCATCTTCATTTATAATTTTAATCCGAATCGATTCCAAACGTCGGGACTGACCCGTTTCGCCGGCAATTTCACCGTCTTTTTTCCACCCCTGGGACCAGCCATAATCTTGGCCATGAACGCAATAAGCAACGGAATAACCGGGCAGTTGTTGACCATCTGCGCCTAAAAGAATGATCTGAATGGCTTCGACTCGTTGGCCTTTTCCCTGAGATCCGGCGAAATCGCCATCTGCAATCCAATCGGTTGATTGATTTAAATCAGTTGAAGCCAACCATCCCTGATTTTGCACATGAACATTGTATCGAATACTGGTTCCAGCCGGCAATTGATCGGTTCCGGTCAGCTTGATCCAAAATCCCTCAATCCGCTTACTTTCTCCGGTAGTCCCAAGCATGTTTCCATCTTCCACCCACGTTCCATCGGTGGGACAATCGCCATAATCCTGAACATGACCACGGTAAGCGACCCCTATTTCAGTCACCGTTTCGTTTTTGTCAGCGGCTGAAACACAGCCAGACATAAATACAGCACTCAGTACCAAAATCAAGATAATCAAATAACCCTTTTTCATTGGTATTCCCCTTCTTTAATCTTTCGGCTTTTTTGTTCATGGTTATTATGCTCTTATCGTAAACTGATTCTCTTTTTATTGCTACTGTTTTTTCTTTTTTGTGACGTGAACTCCTGGGGCGTCAGAGATTTTTTTATTTTCTTAGAATCTACATCATCACAATCATCAATGCCAACACCACCGCGATCATCGGTAAAAAGTATCGATACAGCTCCCTAAAACGTTTTCCCTTTAGGCATAGGTAAACCCCGTAACCCGCAAGCAGACCGGTCATGTTGTGAAAAATATCGTCCCACTCAAACAATCCGGTTCTGGTAAACAATTGCAGACACTCTACCGGAACCGTAACCATCAATCCAAACCCGATCACCATATTCCGCTTTTTCATTTCATCTTCATGTAAAATATTTTCATATGCCCATAGCACTAAAAACCCAACCGGTATGAACATCAGACAATTTCCAAGCACTTCCCATACAATTCTCACGTCATGCGTCAAAAAAAATATATTGATAAGACCAAAATGGCATCAAGTTATAGTCACTTTGGTTCTTTCCGGTCCTTGACAGAAATGTGTATAGAAATATCAAATAGAAATAAAACCAAAAGGCTGTTTTAAACCATTTTTCCTGGATTGTCCATTTTTCTTTATTAAGAATTAGTAACGTGATTAAAATTAAAATAACCAACATTGTTATAATGATCAGTAGATAATGTTCACAAATAGTTGGACACAAATTCCAGAAAATAAGATAAACTATACACATGAATAGAAAACGACGAACATGGTCCCCAGAGGAAAAGGCAGCCATCGTGCTGGAAATCCTCAGAGAAGAAAATACGTTAGCCGAGATCTCTAAAAAATATGATGTATCTCAGCAATTGTTAAGCCGCTGGAAAGCAGAGTTTATCGCCAATATGCCCGCTGTCTTCAATAAAAAAAATGAAGAAGTTGACAAACTCAAACAAGATCACGAAGAAGAAAAGGAGCTTCTTGTCAAGAAAATAGGCGAATTAACAATGGATGTCGATTGGCTAAAAAAAAAGCAAAATCAGATCTCTCAAATGAAGAAAAAAGATCATTGATTGACTGGAAACACCCACTCTTAACCATTAAGAAACAATGTCAACTCTTAGCGTTGCCACGCTCGACTGCTTATCATGAAACCGTTGATATTGAGCCATCCAAAGACGAAATTGATATCAAAAACGCCATTGATCTGATTCATTTTAAAGAACCTTCATATGGTGTCAGGCGGATTAAAAACGAACTGCATAAGAACGGATTCAAACATATTGGCAGACGACTTGTGAAACGTTATATGCTGGAAATGGACATTGTTTGTTTCTATCCCGGCCCCAATCTGAGCAAACGGGCCAAAGAAGCCCAAACCTATCCATACCTACTACGGCATCTCGATATTAATCGGCCGAATCAGGTATGGTCCATCGATATTACCTATATCGGTACCCCGAATGGATTTGTGTATTTAACCGCTATTATTGATTGGTATTCCCGGTATATCGTGGGTTACACCATTAGCAATACCCTGCAAACTGACATGATCACCCGTGTCGTAAAAAACGCCGTTGAAACATTTGGAGCCCCGGAAATCATCAACAGTGACCAGGGCAGTCAGTTTACCTCAAATGCATACATTGACTTAATCAAAAGCTATGAAACCACAAAAATCAGCATGGACGGCAAAGGCCGGGCGACCGATAACATTGCCATTGAACGCTTTTTCCGTTCCTACAAATGGGAACGCTTGTATTTACTGTGCCCGGAAACGGTCACCGAAGTAAAAGCATTGACAAAAGAATACATCGATCATTACAATAATGAACGCGGCCATCAACGGTATGATTATGAAACTCCAGCAGTTGTATTTTATGAAAATCAGACCCTGGCAGCATAATCAATCACACGAAAGGAGAGTTATCTTAAATATTTTGATTTCGTGTCTTGACAAGCGTGCACATTATAAAAGCTCTGAATGCCGCATAAATAGGACGTCCCAGAGCTTTGTTTATAAAATTGGTGGAGGCTTCAATTATGAAGTCGAACAAATTTTCTTTCACTGAAACGGCTTTCATTTATACAATATTTATTTAGCAAACAAGCCCAGGTTATCATCTGGGCATTTATTTTTGTATGATCAAAATGTATTTAAACTTTTGTAATTATTAGATCGGACAATCCATCATCAAACAAAGTATCTCAGGACTAATTAAAGTAAAAAGCTGATCTTCTTCAGATTGAGTTAAATATCCATTACTGATAATTCCAATTTCATTAAGATCCTCTTTTTTAAAATACTCACTAACTTTTGAAATATCCTTAATGAATGCATCTTTTTGTTTTATAGCTTTTTTAAAAGTAATTCTTGCTTCTCCTTTAACGATAAAAAAATTATTATATTTTCTTAATCTAAGAATCGTACTTTTTATTTCTAAATACTCTTTAAAGTTCTTTAGTTTAATAACTTCAATGATGAAGCGCGTAATATCAAAATAATAAGCTGGATCAAACCCGTTCATATAGTCTTGATTTTTCCATTGTATTGGTCTCTTATTTTCTATTTTTTCTGCCAAAATATTTAACTTTCGATAATTAAGTGATTCAAAATTTTCTTTGCTTTTTAAACTTATTTTCGTGTTTAATTCATACTCTAAGCTAATTTGTTTTGTCAGTAGAGTACCTAAATACTCATATTTATTTTGAGCTTCTGGCAAATAAAATTCATAATCAAATACCTTATCAAAATACTGATGTGTATCATATTCATTTCCATAATAACCATTAAGTAAGTTTGCAAATTCTAGTTTATTTATAGATATTAAGAAATTAACGTCTTTTCCCTTTTTCATTATTTCTTTATTCAAATATATTATTTTTTTAATTAGCTCAATTGAAAACCTGGGCTCGCATCTGTCAAGTTCATCAATAATTAATAGGTATTTATTATTAATTTGTTCTTCGGAAAAAAGCAAGTCAATCATAATTTCATAGAATTTTTTTTCATCAATGATCTCGTTCAAAATAGTATTAGAGAGCATTTTATACACTGCCATATTATTGAACTCATCAATTGGTTTTATCATTTGTTTGCTAACATCCTTAGTCAGCGGCAACAGAGCTTCACCTACACTTTTTATTAAGTCTTTAAAATACTTGAGCCCATATTCTTGTATGAACTCATAAAAAGACTTCCCATCTTTTAAAGGTTTTATCAAGTCATTATAAACAAACTCCAAAAAAATACCATTAATATTCGTACTTGCTTGATTCTCCCAAGCATCAAATTTCATAATTTTAAAACTTTGTTTTGTCATTGGCTCCGATTCTTCTTCACTAGTCTTAAGAATATCTTCTTGTTTAACTCGTTCGATAAATTTATCAATAAAAAAGCTTTTTCCACTTCCCCATTCTCCAACCAATGAGCATATTCTATTTTTTTCGATGTTATTAAACTCAATCAGCTCATCTATTAATTGCTCTCTTTGCACAAATAAATCATTCTTTTTTTCTATCTCCATTAAGTCATTCTCCATTCATCAATTTAAACTTTCTTTGATTATAACACCCCTTCCCTTCATTGTCTAAAAACAAAAATATAAAAACAGCCACCCGAAGGTGGCCAAAATCAATAAATAAAATCGCCTGTTTCCTGGTTGAACACTCCACCAAGATCCGACAACTCTAAATGAGCAAATTTCTGTGATAAGTATACCCTAACCGCAATTCCAAATACATGACATGCTATCCGCGCAAATTCGATGATGCCCAGTCCTAGGCAATAACAGTCTATGGCTTTACCTAGCATGTGGAGTAAATCTCAGACGCCGCCCCTTCTGGTAAAGTAACAACTGGTGCCGTTACTGCAACCGGATCATTTGCGCTTGCTAACAACGCTATAAGAAAGTTATAATGGGCACAATTATGGGCAAAAGATTTTTTCCGGCAAATAAAAAAGCTCTGAACACCGCATAAATAGGTCATTCCAGAGCTTTGTTTATAAAATTGGTGGAGGCGGTGGGAGTCGAACCCACGTCCGAAAGTCCATTCACAGGAGATTCTCCGAGTGCAGTCATTGATTATTTTCTCATTCCTCTTCTTCTCCAATGACAAAGGAAAAAAGAAACCAGTCTCTTATGCGTTAAAGGCCCGAGACACAACCTAAAACGGTTCCCTGCTTCAATGAACGCCGAACCCTGAACCACAGGTTGAACCGGGAGGCGTGCGGCAATAATTTTGCCGCGAAAGTCTTAAAACAACTTTAGTGCGTTATTATGCAGCTAAAGCCATTCCGTAACTTTTTTCTGTTTTTGCGTTTATATTTATGCGCCGCTTTTTACGATGATCAGCAACATCGACTCGCTACTCAAGCTTCAAAACCCCCGTCGAAACCAGTGCGCCCCCAAATAATTAGCTAATCCTCATGTCTCATACTTTTTTGAATTCTTCGTTGAGAATCTCGGTCAGCAATGGTATGACGCTTATCATAAAGCTTCTTACCTTTTGCCAAAGCCAGTTCCATCTTAACATGATTATCTTTAAAATAGAGTGTGAGTGGTACCAGAGTGTATCCTTCTCGTTGCTTTAATCCGATTAATTTTCGAATCTGTTGTTTATGCATCAAGAGTTTTCGAGTACGCAACGGATCTTTATTATAGATGTTTCCCTGTTCATAAGGATCGATGTGCATTTGATACACATAAACTTCACCATTATAGATATCCGCAAAACTTTCCTTTAAGCTGACTTTTCCCTGCCGAATTGATTTAACTTCTGTACCGGAAAGAACCATGCCCACCTCATAAGTATCTTCAATGAGAAAATCATGACGTGCTTTTCTGTTTTTTGCAATAATCTTTATGCTTTCGCCCATGCGTAACTCCTCTGTTTCTTAGCTAGTGTATTATTATAGCACAATGATATTAATTAATCAACTATTTCAAAATCAATTTGCTTTAAATTAATATCAGCTTTTGCAACCATCACTTTGATATCCTGTCCTAAACGATAGATTTTACCTGAACGTTCTCCAATGTGATGGTGCATTTCAGGATCATAATTATAATAGTCATCCTTCATATCCTGGAGTTTTACCAAACCTTCGATGGTATTTTGAAGTTCTACAAACATACCAAAAGAAGTCACTCCACTGATCCGGCCTTCAAATATTTCACCGATGTGCCTGGTCATGTATTCCGTCATCTTAAGCTTGGTTATTTCTCTTTCAATGGTTTCTGCACGTCGTTCTGTTTCTGAGACATGCCCGGCTATATTTTCGATATTTTTTTCTATATAGTCCACTGATTTTTGGTTTATTTTTCCAAGCAAAGATTTTGCCAGGTATCGATGAACAAAAAGATCCGGATAACGTCTGATCGGTGACGTGAAATGGGTGTAAAACTCTGCACCTAAGGCATAATGTCCGAGATTGTGACCTTCATAGACGGCCTGCTGCATGGTGCGAAGCATTAGCAACGTGATGACATGCTCTTCATTTTTACCTTTTATATCTTCCACCAATTTTTGAAAATCTTTTCCGGTCGGCATTTCTTCATCATTTACTCCAAGTTTGAAACCATACCGGTTGACAAATGTTCTAAAAGCAGTTATTTTCTCAGGTACGGGATTGGGATGATTTCTAAAAATAAAGGGAACCTCAATTTTCGAAACATGCTCGGCAATGGTTTCGTTGCAAACCAGCATGAATTCTTCAATGATTCGATGAGATACCAGCCGTTCATCGACTGTAATTTTTTCTGGGAAGCCATTTTGATCCAAAGTGATCTTCGCTTCAGGAAAATCAAAATTAATGGCACCTCGACTGATACGACGTTTCACCCGCAGAATCTCATGTAATTCATTCATCATGACAAGCTCGTCTTTAAACGGTTCCTGTATGTTTGGCTCTTCATTCTCATCATCCAAAAGGGCCGCCACCTGACGGTAGGTCATCCGGGATTTTGAGCATATGACTGATTTAAAGATATCGTAATCTAAAACCTGTCCATTTTCATTAATTTCCATTTTGCAAGTAAAGGTCAGCCGATCTTTTTTGGGAACAAGGCTGCAGACATCATTTGAAAGTTTAAACGGCAGCATGGGAACGACGCGATCCACTACATACACGCTGGTACCGCGCTCCATAGCCGATGCATCAATCGCATCCCCGAATCGAACATAATGACTGACATCGGCTATATGCACACCTAATATGAAATGCCCATTTGCATTTTTACTGATGGACACCGCGTCATCAAAATCTTTGGCATCATCGCCATCAATGGTGAAGATGACTTCTTTTCTGAGATCTTCGCGCTTGGCAAGTTCAGTGTCATTAATTTCGTCAGACAACAGATTGGATTGTCTTTCAACTTCATGGGGAAAGTCCATGGGAATATCGTATTCCATTAATACTGAAAGTATATCAATCCCGGGTTCATCTTTATTTCCCAGAATTTCTACAATTTCTCCTTCTGGGCTTTTGCCATTGTCAGACCAGATGAGAATTTCGGTTACCACCTTATCTCCGGTTCTCGCCTTTTTCCCCCGTCTTTCGGGAATGAAGATATCTTTGCAGATACGATCATTATCGGGGATGACAAAACCAAAGCCTTTTCCTTTTTCGTAGCGGCCGATAATTTTTTTATGACCCCTCTCGATGATCTCAACGACTTTTCCTTCTGGTCTTTTTTCTCCGGGTTCAGAGATAATTTTCACGCAGACCTTATCCATATCCAGCGCGCCAAAAAGATTTTTTTCATGGATATAAATATCTTCTGAAAAAATGCTGTAATCTGGAATGACAAAACCGAAACCGCGCTGATTGCCTCTTAGAATACCAACAACTTTTTGGGAATCGTCGTCTTCATTTTCGTCGCTCCTGCCATGGCCTTTTTTCTCGCTCCAACCTTTGTCTTTTGCAACTTCTTTTTTATCGCCCCAACCGCTGTCTTTTTTGACTTCCTTTTTATCGCCAAAGCTTTTTTCTTTTCCAAACCAGTTTCGGTCCTGTTCATTCTTGCTTTTGACTCCTGTCTCTTTTAAAACGTGAGTAAGCATTTGGCGTTCTTTCTTTTTATTGAGACCAATCACCGTTGACAATTCATCAAATGTCATTTGCTGATATTTTTTATCCTGCATCAATCGTTTCACGATTCGTTTTAATTCTTTGGTTTTCATTTTTTTTCCTATCACCTTATATTTTTTCCCGTAATTGATAAATCACATTCATGACTTCGATGGGACTCATTTCATCCATTTTCAAATTTCGCAGGGTACTTAATGCTGCTTCTTCATCATCCGTCATGCTTTTAGTCACATCGAAGAAATTCAGCTGGCTGCCCTTTCCGCCGCTTAACATGGGTGGTTCTGTCACTAACAGTTCCTGTCGATAGGTATTTTCTCCTGATTCAAGATGCCCCAGAATTTCCTGGGCTCGTTGCGTCACTCTTGTTGGAAAACCCGCCAGTTTAGCAACCTCAATCCCATAACTCTGATCGGCCGGACCGGATATGATTTTTCTTAGAAAGATGACGCCATCCGGTGTTTCTTTAAGACGAATACTGAAATTTTTGATTCCCGGTTTTAAGGATTCCAGTTCGGTTAATTCGTGATAATGGGTTGCAAATAACGTCTTCGCGCCAATATTGTCTTCGTTGTGTAAAAATTCAACCACCGCCCAGGCAATGCTGATGCCATCAAAAGTTGAGGTTCCACGACCGATTTCATCTAAAATCACCAGACTTTTATCCGTCGCATTTTTTAATATATTTGCCACTTCAGTCATTTCCACCATAAAGGTGCTTTGCCCGCTGGCCAGGTCATCACTAGCGCCCACCCGGGTGAAGATACGGTCTACCACCCCGATGGTTGCGGCATCGGCCGGAACAAAAGACCCAATTTGTGCCATTAAGGTAATGATCGCCACCTGGCGAATAAAGGTGGACTTTCCCGCCATATTCGGTCCGGTGATGATGAGCATGCGCTGGTCATCGTTATTGAGGGTGCAGTCATTTCCAATGAAATGATCCGACCCAATCATTTCTTCAACCACTGGATGCCGACCGTTTTCAATGAAAATCGTCTTTTCATCAACAATTTTAGGACAGACATAATGATTTTGCTGGGCAACGGTTGCTAAGGAGTAGATTGCATCCAATTCAGCTACTTCCCGGGCTTTTTTCTGAATTCGAGGAATTTCCTTTAGCAGCTGCTCTCTGATTTTTTGAAATATCTCGGTCTCGCATCTGAGCAGTCCTTCTTGAGCACCAAGAATTTTATTTTCCATATCCTTCAGTTCTGGTGTAAAATAACGTTCAGCATTTGAAAGCGTCTGTTTTCTGATATATTCCTCTGGGACTTGAGACAGATTGCTTTTGGTTATTTCAATAAAATACCCAAAAATCCGATTATATTTCACTTTTAGATTTTTTATTCCGGTATTTTCTTTTTCTCTGCATTCCAAATCTCTGATCCAGTCCTGACCTTTATCAGTGGCTTCCCGAAATTCGTCGATCTCCTGATGAAAGCCAGTTTTAATCACATGTCCGTCTTTTAACACCATCGGTGCATCATCATCAATGGCCTTATCAATATAGTCCCAGATATCTTCTAAAATATCTTCTTTATCAAAAAGCTGCTGCAGTTTTTCTGAATCAATGGTATCAATGAAGTCTTTAATTAGAGGCAAAGCACCCAGAGACTGTTTAAGTGCCAACAAATCTTTAGGATTAATACTTCCAAAAGAAAGCTTTCCGCAAAGTCGCTCCAAGTCATAAACTTTGGTTAGTATGGTTTTGAATTCCGGCAAACGGGGAGCATTATTATAAAAAGCATCAACACTGCCCTGTCTTTCGAAAATGACTTCGGTTTTAAGAAGGGGCGCTTCCACCCAGCGGCGCAGAGTTCGTCCGCCCATAGCGGTAACGGTTTTATCCAAAACGCCCAGCAGGCTTCCTCGTTTTTCAAGAGTTCGCAGGGTTTGTGTCAACTCAAGATTCCGCCGAGTCGATAAATCAAGAACCATGTAATCTTTACTGTTGTAATATCGAATCGTTTTAATATGCGTCAAAGCGCGTTTTTGGGTTGCGTCAAGATAACCAAGCAACGCCCCGGCTGCTGCAACGGCATGATCTCGCCTTTCAAGATCTAAAGCACCTAATGCAAACACATCAAACTGTTCAACAATTCGCTTGCCCCCGTTTTTGACATTAAAGTATTTCTCCGGATAAAGACTGGCAAGAATACCAAAATTATTTTCGATTAGTCCCAAAGCCTGGGGATCTTTAAATAACTCCGGGTTTAAAATAACTTCTGCTGGTAGAAGTCTACCAAGTTCATCTGATAATTGAGCCATCCACTGCTCTTTGTTTTTCCCCTTCACTTCTGTCACAATAAAATCACCGGTTGACACATCAAGACTGGCAATTCCCAAACAATTGTTTTCTAAATAAAGGGTCATGAGATAATTATTCTTTTTTGATTCCAGAAGCTTTCCTTCGGAAATCGTTCCCGGCGAAATTACGCGTATGATTTCCCGTTTAACGATTCCCTTTGCTTCTTTGGGATCTTCCATTTGTTCGCAAATAGCTACCTTATAGCCTTTTTCAACCAATCGGGTAATGTAGGTTTGTGCTGCGTGATAAGGGACCCCACACATTGGAGCGCGTTCGTCCAAGCCGCAGTCCCGCCCGGTTAAGGCAATTTCCAATTCTCGGGAAGCCTTCAGCGCATCGTCAAAGAACATTTCATAGAAATCTCCCAGTCGAAAGAAAAGGAGTGCATCGGGGACCTCTTCATGAATTTTCAGATACTGGATCATCATGGGTGTTAATTCTGCCATCGGTCTCCTCCTGTTCTATTTTTTCGCCATCCAGACTAAAGGTTTTTGCATCCGTAATCTTTATCATGACTTGCTTTCCGACGTCTGATACATCGTCTTCAAAAATAACCAGTTTTCCGGTCCTGGTTCGTCCGGTCATACGATCAGGGTTATTCCTGCTGATCTCTTCTACCAGTACTTCCACTACCTTGTTCTGATATTTCTGATTGATATCATGGCCGATCTGATGCAGCACTTCCAGACAACGGTTGATGCGGTCATGTTTAATTTCTTCGGGTATCTGATTTTCCATGGCGGCTGCCGGCGTACCGGTGCGAATGGAATACAAAAATGTAAATGCCGAATCAAATTTGCAGGCCTTAATGACCTTCAAAGTTTCCATAAAATCTTCTTCCGTCTCTCCCGGAAAGCCCACGATAATATCGGTTGTAATGGCCACGTCGAGAATCCGGTCTTTCATTTTCTGGACCCGATTGATAATATCTTCCTGGGTATATTTTCGGTTCATCGCCTTTAATATTCGAGTGCTTCCAGACTGAATCGGCAGGTGAATATAATTACATACTTTATCGCAGTCAGCAATGGCGTCAATTACCGCATCCGTCATGTCTTTTGGATGGGATGTCATAAACCTTATGCGTTTGAGATTTTCGATGGTGTTCAGTTTTCTTAACAGATTGGCAAAGTTGACATCCTTTTTTAGGTCATTTCCATAGGAATTGACATTCTGTCCTAACAGCGTCACTTCCACACAGCCATCATCCACTAAAGCCTGAACCTCGTCAAATATTTTGCCCGGCTGCCGACTGACCTCTCGCCCCCTTGTGTAAGGAACAATACAATAGGTGCAGAAATTATTGCATCCATTCATAATCGTCACAAATGCTTTAAATGGATAGCGCCGATCCGTTGGAAGATCTTCAACAATGGCATCTGAATCTTCCCAAACCTCAATCATTCGTTGACCATTCACCAAATAATTGTTGAGCAGTTCCGGAAATTGGTGAATATTGTGAGTGCCGAAAACCAGATCGACTTGAGGATAGGTTCGAACAATTTTTTTTACAATTTCAGGTTGCTGCATCATACAGCCACACACTGCCAAAATTAGGTCGGGATTCGTTTTTTTGACGGTTTTAATTGCACCAATATTACCAAATACACGATCATCCGCATTTTCTCGGACACTACAGGTATTGAAAATGACTAATCCCGTTTTATTTAGGTCATTTTCTTCAACATACCCTAAAGCTTTTAACATCCCAGACAACTTTTCCGAGTCATTCTCGTTCATCTGACATCCGAATGTTTTTATAGAAAACGTTAGCTTTTTGTTTAAATGTTTCATCTATATTATTACTCCTAATTATCTATTTGAAAATATCTTTCTATTATATACTAAAAGCAATAAAAATGAACGCCCATAATGAAACGTATGAAAAAAAAATTAAGGTTCAGGCGTTCGCCTGGACCTGTTTTAATTAAATAAAGCTGCGTATTAAGAAAACCGTCGATTTTGACTGTTTCTTATTTCCCCCCTTTTTTTCCTATGGATATATTAAAACTGCTAAGTATGCCAATATATATGATATTTAAAGAATGTACTTTGGGAAAACAATTTTAATTCTGATAACTTCTGAGTGACAACCTTTTTTTGCTTTTTTAAATAATATTCGGGTTTTTGTATGTAAATTCATCGACCTTAGTAAATTGTGCTTTACCAAGGTGAGAAAGGGCTTCTAATGTCAGAGTGTCACCATTGACGTTGTAAATTACCGGCAGCTGGTCATCTGTTTTTGTACTTACACCATTTGCAGTATAGGTACCGTTTGTTCTTAACAGCCGGCCTTCTTTCAATTCATAGGTGTATTCCCATCGCACCCAGGTTCCGTCATCGTTACATTGATCAAGAATGACCTTATTATCTGATGTGAATTCGTAATTTATAATATTATTTGGATCTCCCATTTCCCATTTACCAACGATCTGATTCTTTACTCCGCATCCACACAATCCCATTATTAAAACCGCACAGAGTACGACTATCGACACTTTTTTTCTCATTTTCTCTTCTCCTGTATCTTTTATCTTTCATGATATAAGAGATTTAAAGAAATTTCAATAGTGATTAAAATCTTTCTTTTTCTTAATCGTGATATAACATCAATATTCTATTATATTTCATTGAAATTGAAGAGATTGAGCCGTAATAATAATAGTGATACGAAAATATTTCTATTAATAATAAAGGGAAAACACGCTTTCAAGTGTCAAATAGCCTACAAATCATTGAAAGGCTGTCAACACTAATTGACAGCCTTTCAATGATTTGTAAATTAATTATGACATTCATTCTCGTGTTCATGACATAATTCCCCAGAGTCAACGACAACACCGGCAAGCCAATTAAGAGTAACTTCTTTTACATCCCCTGAACATCCCCGTAATACTTCAATGCCCGATCGATTTAAAACATTTACAGCACCTTCACCCATATTGCCAGCGAGCAAAACTTTTACACCCATCTCTGAAAGTGTTGATGCAATATTTGATTTACAACCACAGCCATCTGGAGATGTGAATATTTCCTGATTAAGTATCTTTTTATTGCTATCATCAATTGTGAAAATAGTATAATACTCACAGTGTCCAAAATGGCTATCAATTAAGTTCTGACAAGTTGGTAATGCAATTTTCATAAAAAACCTCCGATAAAATTTATTAATAGTTATTAATGACATATGTCATTAATAACTATTATAATACATAAATAGCATATGTCAATAATTAATATGATAAATCAAATAGATGCAACACAATATATTATTAAACTTCGCTTATACTTTTAAATATTCCATGTTTCAATACTATCTACCAATCAAAGCTGCTTATCAAAACCTCTTCTATTTTTCTTTTATCCTTCCCACATCGCTCAATGAAATATTTGATCCGAGCAAATGCATATAGGATAGCCACCCTGAAATCTATGACATCAGCAATAATCTTGTCGTTATGAACATTGATCCATTCACTTCCGTTTGTCCAAACGTGTGCAAACATCCGTGTAATGTCATAGATGTATCTTGACTGTATAACATTAGTTTCCTGAATATCACCGGTTATATAAGAATTATTTGAATTCCTTATATGGAACATATCAAGGTATTGATAATATTCCACTTGACAGCCAGCATCGACTTTTGAATAATATGGCACGGTCTGTGTATAAAACACGCTGTCACTGGTGTTTAAATGAATATTTAGATCATTTTTATTGTTCGTTTTAGTTGTACGGTATATTCCATTTTCATCTCTGTATCGATGTGGAATGAACGCCATTCTACCAGTGTCATTTCCGTCCATATTTACAGAATAGAGATCGTATTTGAGATCATCTTTAATTAAATTCACAACTGTATTGATATTAACAATCGCATTTTTAGCAATGTCTTTTTTGTGCGCAGGCTCGACACATAAAAAACAGTTAACTTGGAACATCACATAATCGAATTCACGCTTCTTTTCTTTTCTGCTCATGGCGTTCGTTTCAAGATCGGGAGTAAAATCCTCTCGATCAAATTTTTTAGATTTCTGGCTAATTGGTTTCTTTTTAGACGATACATACAAATGCTTTTTACCTAGGTTCTTTTTCAACATTTGCATTAAGGGATAATAAACGCGGTTTTGCAGATAGGATTTGTCATACAACAAGTCACGCAATTCAACATAGGCAGTTACAAAATCTTTTTTTTGAAGACAGCAATTAATATTCAAAAGGTTGTCGATATACGCATAATGATGCCCGCAAGCATTATAAACTGGATCACTTTGACATTTGCGGTAATCGTTATAAAATTCTACAAGTTTAGACACTGCTTCCCTCTTATACCGAGCCGACATTTCTCTTTTGTGTCGGTTGCAAACATTGAACTGATTATCTCGGATGTCATGAATCTTTGCTGTACGCTTGTTTCCGCACCCTTTGCAGTCGCAATAGTTCAATATGCCTTTTAATTTGCGTGCTTTTGATACTTTCACTGCTTTTCTTCTCCCCATTTTCTACACTATATTTTCAATTATAGACGATTTACAAACTTTATTGAAAATATATAAAAGCTCGTGTTTTTCGATTTATTTGAAAACACGAGTTCTTGTCGGTACTATGCAGTTTATTTGTTATTTTCCTATATTATTATAATGTTTACGTCTGCACATCGAAACTTCTTGATTCAACAGCACTTTTTGGGATTCATATATATTTATTTCTCAATATTTAACTGATCAAAAATCTTGCTTATTCTATTATATACTAAACGTCGAAAAAAGAACATTATTAAGTGAATATGTATCTAACCGCTCGTTATTTTTGTATATTTTACGATATGATTACAGTATTTGTAATGAATATCAAAATATTTGACAAAATAAAAATATTAGTTTAGACTAAAACTAATAGCATTAGTTTTAGTAAAGGAGATCAATCGTTGACAAAAAAAGGTTTGGATTCGAAAATGATCATCTCAACTGCTGCTCAACTGGTTGAAGAAAAGGGATATGACCATTTTTCTTTGAATGAGCTGGCGTTGAAACTTGGGGTGAAAACTGCATCACTTTATAATCATATTGAAGGCATTCGGGAAGTCAATTCAAAAGTGTCTCATCTTGCAGTCAGTCGACTGCATCAAATCCTGGAAGAATCAATTGCCCGAAAAGAGCGGGATGAAGCGCTCATGTCTTTGACATTGGCTTACCGGGACTTTGCAAAAACAAATCCAGAATTATACAAAGCCGTGATTAAATTACCTACCTCGAAGGATGATCAATTAAAAGAATCAGGAGCCCAGGTGGTTGAGCCTATCATCGCGATTTTAAGCAAATATGCTCTGAGCGAAGTGGATATGATCCATTTTTCAAGAGCCTTAAGAAGCGCTATACATGGATTTGTGGAAATGGAAGAAGCTGGATTTTTCCGCAAACACGATGCAAATATTGACATAAGCTATGAGAAAATGATTGAAGGCTATATTTTGATTTTAAATGGCTGAAATAACAAAAAAAGATTGGAGAACGACTATGGGAAAATTATTATATCAGGGCCATGGAAGCTATCGGATTGTTTCAGACAATGGAACTGTTATTTATATGGATCCATTCGCAGGAGAAGGTTACGATTTACCTGCAGACATAGTGCTGATAAGCCACGAGCATCCCGACCATAACAAATTGTCACTGCTGCACCAAAAAAAGGGCTGTACTGTCCTGCGACCGGAAACCATCCTGA